>Ga0180221_1001919_pt1 | contig 12917 bp, 15 predicted proteins | sample eDN5th37CKraftMG_FD_151339 | JGI IMG/M metagenome (GOLD analysis project Ga0180221, IMG submission 151339) | Enriched Miracle-Growth compost microbial communities from Emeryville, California, USA - eDNA 5th pass 37_C Kraft MG (version 2) (version 2) ...
AAGGAGAGCGCTCGCCGGATCCGACAGCGTATGTCGGCGGTGTTCGTCTATGCGATCAGCTCGGGCCGGGGAGAGGCTGATCCGGCAGCGATCGTCCAAAAGGCTATGGCGCCGCTGACCAGGGGAAGGCAGCCGGCCATCACTGACCTGAATGCGGCCCGCGAGATGCTCGCGAAGGCCGAGGCTGAAAAGGCGCACCCAGTTACAAAGCTAGCATTACGGATTCTAGCGCTGACCGCGGCGCGTCCGGGCACACTGATCACCACGCCATGGTCGGAATGGGCAGACCTCGGCGAAGGCATCTGGCGGATACCAGCGGCCCGAATGAAACTTCGACTCCAGCACAAGAGCGACGAGGCGCGCGATCATTGGATGCCGCTCGCACGTCAGACGCTGGAGGCTATCGAGGCGCTGCGCCAGGTGACGGGCAGGGGACCGCTAGCCTTCCCGAACACCCGGCACGCGCACAAGCCCATGTCCGAGAACGCGATGGGGTATCTGCTCAATCGGGCGGGGTATCATCATAAGCATGTACCCCACGGCTGGCGGGCGACGTTCTCGTCCGTGATGAATGAGCACTATCCGGCCGACCGAGCGCTGATCGACCTGATGCTCGCGCACGTTCCGAAAGACAAGGTGGAGGGTGCCTATAACCGCGCGCTGCAGCTCGATCGACGTCGGGAGATGGCCCAGGCATGGGCCGACCTGATCCTGGACGGTGCGAGGCCGGCGAAGGACTTGTTGGTCGGGCCCAGGAAGTAGCCCGCCCCCGTTAGGAGGCGGGCCGGCGGCGGCGGACGACGCTCGGGTGGCGCTTGCCGGATGGCCGCCGCGAAGGGACACTAAACTCGCTCCAGCGCCTCGGGATTGGCCTTTTGCTTGGCAATCCAGGCGTCGAGCGCTACGTTCAGCACAGACGCGCGCACGTCCGGCGTGGCGTGACCCCAGCACGCGTCCGCCAGGCGGAAGCACTGCAGTACATGGTCAATCAGGCCGGTGTCGGTGGAGGCTGTCCTGATTTTGGCGGGGTAGGGTAATGCCGCTTCGAATGTGGCCTCGGCCTTCTCCGTGAGCGCGGCGGCAGCCTTACAAGCCGTTTGTGCGACGAAGAACGTGCGCTCGAACTCATTTTCGTCATCGCCCCCCGGCGCGCCCATGTTGCAAATCAATTCTTCAAGCATGTCCGTTGCGACGGCCAGGCTCCGGCTGTCTACGATGATCTCGTCTATAAGGGCCGACACACGAACCTCTCGGCCGATGTCGCAGCGGGTGATGGGCGTAGATGTGCTATTGATAGCGGCAGCCTTAACCATGAGCGAAATTCCTGATTGGGGTTAGGGCCGGTCGAGCGTTCCAGCGCTTGCCCGGCTCGCTATTTTATGACACCATCAAACCATGACGTCAACAATAAATAGCGCTAAAAAACGCAAAAAAGGAAGACCGCCTGTGGACTCTATGGCGGTCAATGTGCGCCTTCCCATGGATGCGGTTTCCGCACTGGACGACTGGCGCCGCCACCAAGACGATCTACCCGGCCGGCCGGAAGCGATCCGGAGGCTGGTCGAGATCGGCCTGCGCGCCAAGCCTAAAAGCTAAACTCGCAACCATTCCCGTTTTGAAGCGTTAAACCCGCCTCGGTTCTGCCGGGCACCTGTCAGAGTGCCCCGCCCACCACGTGCCCCAAACCCGCGCCGTGGGCGGGGAACGCTAAGCCAGACACATGCCCGCTCCCCGCAAATTCCCACCGCCCTGGCGCGCCGAACAAACCGGCGAATGCTTTTGTGTGCGCGACGCGAACGGCCAGCCACTTGCCTACGTATATTTTGAGGACGAATCGGGCCGCCGCAGCAACACGAAACGGCTGACCTCCGACGAGGCGCGCCGGATTGCCGTCAACATCGCGAAGCTGCCGGAGTTGTTGAAGCGGGGCATGCCCAAGTAGTCTCACACACCGACTGTATTGAGCCGGACGCGAGAACGGGAGCGTCACAGCCTATGAACCGATATGCCTCGCTAGTTATTTTCCTGGTTCTCGTCATCGGTGGCGGACTCGCGATTGGTTTTCTTACCGCGCCGGGCGAATGGTATGCTGGCCTGGCCAAGCCATCTTTCAATCCGCCTAACTGGATATTCGCGCCGGTCTGGACCGTCCTCTATGTGCTGATCGCGGTGGCTGGCTGGCGCGTCTGGCAATGTAAACCGGACGGCTGGCCGATACGGCTGTGGTGGGCGCAGTTGCTACTCAACTTTCTCTGGTCGCCCATTTTCTTTGCGGCTCACCAGATCAACCTCGCGCTGGTCGTGATCTTGCTTCTTCTGGCTGTGATTCTCGTCTTCATCGCTACGTCGTGGCGGCGGGACCGCGCAGCGGCATTGCTGTTCATACCTTATGCCGCGTGGGTAGCTTTTGCTTCGGTGCTCAATGCTTCAATCCTGGTGCTGAACTAAGGGTCGACGCAACAACACCCACCTAACGGCCTTCCATCATAACGCCTCCCGATCTCGCCTCTTTGACGGTCGACCCCCTCCATGCAGAGCTCATGGAGATCGACGAGAATCTTGAGCGCGCAGAACTATCGCCGGCCGAGGAAGCGATGCACATTAAGCGTCGTAAGGAAATCTGGGAGGAATTGCGGGCCGAGAGAGAAAGTGAAACAAATTGTACCACTTTAGCAAAGCCCAAAACCGGACGCGGCAATAAGCAGTTCTCATCCGAACTTGCCGAAGTAACCGGCGCGAGCAAGGTCGACGTCAATCGTAAACTGCGGCGCGATAAGGTTCTTGGCACGTCGGACCTCCAAAAGATCGCCGGCACGTCCCTTGATAAGGGCGTCGAGATGGACGCGCTTATTAGTTCTTCGGACGGTGGCGCCGGCATCACATAACTCGTTGTCGTTTTCTCGCGGGTCTCTCGCGTTAAGCATTATGTCCCATCGAAGTTGCGACAGGGTTTATCTGAGGTATCAAACCCGGCGTACGAAATGGGGGAGCAGGTTTGAATACCCGTGCATTCATAAAACCGTTGATGGCAGGCTTTACCATCTTGGTATCAACGCAATGTTTGGCTGCAAATATTCCGGAACGTTTCAGGGGTGTGTGGCAAGCGGTCGAGGGGGAAGGTCAGGCGTGCAGGGCTTCGGATTGGAATTCCGACAAGCATGTGGATACGCACATCAAGATTGAGCCGGGGCTCGTACGCTATCATGAGAGCGACTGCCGGTTCAAAGCCGTAACCCGACCAAAGCCTGTGTTCGACGGCGGCGCCGTCCATGTTGTGATGACGTGCGAGGGCGAGGGCGAACGATGGTCGTCGACTGCCATATGGCAGATCCTTTCGGTAGAAGGGAAAGACACGCTTGCCATGGCCAACGTCAGCAAGCAGACCCCCAGCGTTGCTCTTTACCGAAAGTGCGGCACGGAAGGCGAGCGGAGCAATAATGTCCCGAAGAATGACGACATCGGTTCCGCAGCGGGGTCATCGGCGTTTACGGATGATCCGTCCAATCTGCGCGGCGCATTGACGGCAGGGCGTCATTGTTTCGCCCAGAAAGATGAAGGGGCTGAGTTCAGCCTGAGCGTTGTGTCATCGGGCGCGGCGTCATTTTCAATCGACGTCGCCAACCCGCGCACGAAGCATTTGTGCTCGGCGGGGGGGACGGCAACGAAAACGGCGCAAGGCTGGCGCTATGTCGACACAAGCCGGCCGGGTGAAACATGCCGACTGGATATTAATGTATCCGATCGCATTCGCTTTCGTTTTGAAAATGGTGATTGTGAGCGTCGTTACTGCGGCGCCAGGGCGTCTCTCTCATCGCTTGCATTCTCGGCACAAGACAAGATGAAGTCCTGCCCTCGGTAATTGGGAAAAACCTGATCGCACCCCGTTCAGTTGTCGGGGTGAAGGATCTATTGCCTCGGCGATATTGTGAGCATTTCTGGAAAGGTTGGCAAAGAGATGAAGCGGGAACCACGTGACGTGCGGACGGGCAATACTGGCAATCAATATTTAAGAGTGGTTGAGCGGCTACGTTTGTTCCTTACAGCCCTTTTTGTGGCCGTGGTTGTTAATGGTGGAATGGCGGCTCATGCAAATGACGACTCGATTACACCGGAGGTGCAGGCTCGCATAAATGCACTGCCATCATCCGTACAGGCGATGAGGGACATTGATCGAGTAACGGGCGAGTGCGAGCGGGATTTTTATATGAGGACCTATCAGAAATGCTCCTGTGTCCGCCTACAATATGCAAAGGCCAGAGCAGACGATCCTCATTCTAACTGGGACGATGTGCGTCGTCGAATGTTGCTTTCCTTTGGCGGTGTCTGTCATAACCGCGCGGCTGTCGTTAGCCACAAGTTCGATTACTGCATCCCGCAGACCAAAAAAACCTACAGACTTGTTACGGATGAGGAAGTCACGGACTACTGCCGGTGCTATGCCGATAATATCGGTGACAGGCTCATGACTGCCGATAAGGCGATGATCAATGTCCCCCGCGACTGGATGGTTTCGGCCAGACAAAAGTGTGGGAGCGCCAAACTCCGCAAAGCGTCGAATGACAGATCAAAGAAACTGAATCAAAAGCCGTAGTTTGCAATGAAAAGAGACGGGGGGCTACAACGCCCTCCGGCTCTTCGCATCCCTCACGGTGTTCACGATCCTCGACGGCAACTCGGCTTTCAGCTTCGCAACCTGTTCCTCGACGCGCGATAAGCCCTCGCGATCGGCACCGCGCGCATCGATCGCCACGGACACCGGCGCATTAACAGACATGCCGCCACCACCGCGCAAATTCGGCAACCGCGGCGCGCTACCGACGAAACCGCCTTCGGCAAACTTTGGCATCCGGCCGCTATTGATGGCATCCAGTAGCGCACGATTTTGTGCTGTCGCTTTAGCGTTAATCACATACTCGCCGTTGGACAGGCGCGCAGGGATGGAATCCGAGCGGCTGCTACCTGGCCCGGACACATAGCCGCCGGTCGCATAAAGCCCATGGCCGTTGCCTATATTCGGCAACCCGCCGACAGGCCCACCGTCAGCCAGCCCAAACAGCCCGCCGAGACCCTTTGCCAACGGCCCAAGCACCGTCATGCGGATGACCATCCGTGCGATGTCGTTCAGGATTGACGCGGTCATCGCCTTGAACGCCTCTTCGGCGCTCTTGGTGCCGTCGATGACAGACATGAGGCTGTCTTCGAATTCGCGTAGGCCAGAAACCGCAGCGTTCTCTAGCGCCTTGTTAACGTCTGCCGCTTCGCGAGCGTAGGCGCGCAACGGCGAGTTAGCAGCCTCGGCGGCCTGCGCCGACCGAAACATCGCGTCGGCCATCTGGTCGATCGTCACGCGCTGCTTGGCAGTCACCTCGGCGTTCTTCATGCCGGCAGCAGTGTTTGCGGCCTTGGCCGCGGTCTCCAACTCGGCCACCAATTTGGCCCGCTCGCGCGCTGCGACCCCTTGGTCGATGACCGCAATCTCGGCCTTCTGCACCTCAATGCGCTTTTGTGCGGCAGCAACGGCACGCTCAAACGAGTCGACGCCGACCGTATTGGACGACTTCTTGTCCTTGCCGGTGACGGCATAATCCTTGATGGAAACCGGCTTAATGCTCGCCGGGGCGGGCGCGCGGCCAAGCGGATCGTTTGCGCCTTCGGCCATCCGGCCGCCTAGCACCGACCGCGAGGTCAGAGTTGCAGCCTGCCGGAGCGCCACCAACTGTCGCTCGATTGCCTCGACGCGCTTTCGATCAACATCCAAGCCGGTTTGATTAGCTGTGTTGATGGCGTCGGCCAGATCCTTTTCGGCCCGCTGCAGACGAATGCGATTCATCGTGGCAGTGTCGCCGGCAAACCGAGCGTTGTTGAACTCGTAATCAACGCCCATCATTTTGTTGAGCTTGTCAAAGACCGACATATTGCCGATCTCGCCGAGCTTCTTTTGGAGAGCATCGAGGCCGTCAGCGGCAGCCTGGATGTAGGCCGGCATCTTCTCGATCGCTGCCGAGACGCCGTTAATATTCTCCGCCGCATTCTTCGATGCGCCTGTCGTTTCGTCGAGTTTTCCGATAAACAACGTGAACGCATTGGACATGCGCTCAACGGCTTGTCCCACTGTGCCTTGCGCTTTTCTCGCTTGATCTTGAAGCAGCGGCATGCCGGCGAGGAACGCACGGAAGAACGCCTCGCTGCTGATCTTGCCTTCATTAACAAGGTTTTTCAGTGTCGAAACGGATCCGCCAGCCTCTTTCAACCCTGCTGCAACCGCCTGAAGGATCGGCCGCGCGCCTTCGTTGACCGAGTTGAACTCTTCGGCTCGAACTGTGCCCGAGCCGAGCGCCTGACTGAGCTGGAGCAGGGCGCCGGATGCCTGTTGTGAGTCCGTGCCGGCAACCCGCAGTGCAAGCGAGATTCCATCTGTAAATTCCAGCAGCTCCGCTGAGGACGCTTTCAACTCGCCTTGCGCCTGCGCCGCACGGCTATACAGGGTCGTCAGCGGACCAAGCGCCGTGCCGTTCTTCTGGGCAATCTGGAACAGGTTTCCGAGCGTGCTTTCCAGCTTCTCGCCTTCCAGACCGGTAACGCGCAAAGCGTTCTTGAGCGACACATATTCGGCACTCGCCGCGGTCACGGCGCGTACGGACTGCGCCGTACCGAAGCCTAAACCGAGCGCGCCAAGCCCGCGGGTGATCGACGTGCCGACGCCAGACCAAATCGTGTCGATCTTTTTCTGGGCGTCGGCGTGCTGCTTGATAATCGCGCGCGTTTGGCGATCGGTTGCGGCCTTCGCTTTTTTAAAGCCGTTTTCAAAGCCCTTGATGTCGGCCGACAGTTGGACGACAAGTTTTTCGAGGTCAGTGGCCAAATTTATCTCCTAAATTGTCGAGTCATCGCGCAGCATCGCGGCGACGCCGCATAGGACGTCCGCCGCCTTCTGGTTTCCCTCGACCGTAGCGAGGGCACCTGCGCCGCGGCGCGATGGCGTTATATCTGCCTCTTGAAATTTCAAGGGGTTATTCCCATATATAATTCATGACATTGATGAGAAAAAATCCCGCACTTCTCTAACGCCGGCGTGCCTGCGCCGGCGATCGATGTCTTTTTCTCTTTCGTCATAACCAAGTCATCACCGTGAACGCGCGCTGCAAGCGTGCATTCGTGGTGCAAGCCTATGCGGGGTAATCATGATGTTCATCGGCCTCGGGATTCTGTTCACTCTCTGGATAGCTTTCGTATGGTTTGTCGACCCGGATGGCTTTTCCTTGCGGAGCGGCCGTCGCTGGTACCGGCCAGGGCATCGTGACTAGCCATGGAAATCATCAAGGAGAGCGGCATGTTCATCATCGGCATGGCCATTTTCTTAGGGCTATGGCTTGCAGTTTTCCGGCGGCTTGAAGCCGATGACTCTCAGCCGGCGCAACGCCGCAATTCCCACTGGAAGAATGAAAGTAAGTTCGCTGACAGCAAGTGTGGGGGAACCTTTTAACATCAGGAGAAAAAAATGATCATTACTGGTGCTTTGATCCGGTCTGCGCGTGCTCTCGTGGAAGTGTCGCGCAGAAAGTTATCGATCCGCTCCGGTGTCGCGGAAACCGATATTGCAAAATTCGAGACCGAGAGCTTGCCGTTGAAGAACGCTGACAGGGAAGCACTGAAGGACACCCTAGAAGAATTCGGAGCCGTGTTTATGCCAGAGAGCAACGGCCGGGGCGTCGGTGTGCGGCTCAAATTCGCTGACGCGGACGCGCTCTATCTCGCGCGCCTGGAAGGCGAGGGCGGTATTACCGCGGACGACTGGGTTCCACGAGCTCTGAGCGCCTAGGAAATCATATGCGCCGCCTCCCGATCGCACCGATGAGAACACGCGCCCTCACGCTACCGGCCAATTGTAAACCACGTAGATTGCCTGCCCGACATCGAACACCCCTTGAATTTGGACGTTGTCCATCGCGACGTGAATGTCCAGTGACGTTTGGTAATAGTTGCTCGGCTGCTGCGTCGTGCCGAGATTGCGATTGCCGAAACGGACATAGTCGTCATAGACAACGTTGCCAGAATAAGGCCGCGCCTCGACAATCGGAAAGTATCCGCTGTTCGCGAAATATATTGGCCAGGCCTGGTCTCGCCACGGAATCGAGACCGCGCCAGTCTGCCGGACGCTGACCGTATTCGGCCAGTTGCTGTCGAACGAGAGGTTCGCGGAGTTCGCCGGCTCCGTCAGAACATCATAGCCGGGCATGGTCGAGCGCAGCCCAAACTTGCCGCCGCCTAGATTGCCGATTGCTACACGTGCGGTCATGCGTTTTCTCTAGTCCAACAAATCGTCCAGTTCTTCATCGACAGCCCAAGATACTTTGCTGGCATCAACGGGCGTCGCGCCCATCGATCCCAAACAAAGCCGCAACAGCGACATCGCTTTCGTGCCGACTTCCTGACCTGATTGCAGGCGAGCACGCACAATGGACGCTATCTCGACAATGGCGCGATGCGAGCGGTTTAACCAGGGAAGTTCACCGGCGAACTCGCGCCAGGACGCGGCTTGGGCGTCGGTCAGCCATCGCGGCGGGTCGCCAAGGTCGTCGGCCGTCGGCGTGTTGCGGCGGTAGCGTTGAGGATTCTTTATGTGGCGCCCCTCGGTGCGGGCCTTCATTGTGGGCGTGCGAGGTTTTGGCATTGTTTGCCCTGGGGTCCTGAATTGTGGAAATGCGCAGACTGGCCCACCGCCGGCCCCTGAACGCGACGGACCTAGACTTTTTTGGCGCCCCTAGGGGTGGCGGCCGACCGGATGAGGCCGGCCGCGGTGCTCTTGATCGCGCGCGCTATGTCTGAGCCGGCAACTCGCGCGCGATCTTGCGGAGTGAGCGCCCCTGAGGTCCGCCGCCGGCTGTCTGGATTACTCGCTCGCCACGTCAAACTCACCGTGGACGAAACTCTCCGGCCGATAGACGGCGAGGGCAAGTCGTTCTTCGCAGCGGAACGTACACATGTTGCGAGCAAAGTTGTCGGCGTGTTCCGTGCTCACCTCGAGCGTCGCCTGCTGACGATCGAACACCTGCGCAGCGATATTCCATGCCCCAACAGCAAACTCGCCGGTGGGCATCACCGTCGTCTCGACTATTGGCAGCTTCCACATAACGTTGGCGCCACCTTCAGTCGGGTTCACATAGATGTATCGACCATGATCATCCTTCGTGGTCTCCAGATCAGCCACATCATCAGGGTGGAGAACGATACCGCTGGCTCGATACTCGGCCTGGCGGACCTGCAGGATTGCACGACGTAAGATATCAATCTTGGTGTCGCCGACCTTGCGAAGCCCGGTGTTGAATTCTGTTGCTTGCGGCAGGATACCGTGAAGGTTCTGACCCGTACCGTTGCCGAAGAGAAGCTGGTCCTCCTCCTTCAGCTTGAGCCCGTACTCCGCGCGCACGTCGATATAGCTTGCGAGCGTCGGAGCGTCGGCGAGGATTTGGAGCGACGCGTCGAACAAATGCGCGATGGTGCGTACCGGGGTCGTCACCATGTTGAACGACAGATCCGACGTTGGCTTCGTTTCGCCTTCCGTCACTGGCCGCGCATTATTGGTGTAGCCCGTTTCCTTGACGTACTCGATCGAAGCGAGTCCCGTCTTGCCGGGTGCGATCAAGTCGCGGACAGTAAAGGCCCGCTGTGCAGGCGTGACGACGCCAGGCAGGCGATGCCCAGGCACCAAGCTGGTGCCGGCGGAGCGGCCCGCGCCGACAGTGGTGTTACCGGAAGTAATAGCCGCCATTTCAACGGATGCGCGGCCACGAACACGGCCGCCGTCCAGCAGTTTAAAAGCATCCGTCGCAGCTAGGGCGTGGCCGATAGACGGTCGGTCGGAAACCGAATTGTCGTTCGCCGGTTCTTTCCAGCGCGAGACGTGCCTTTCAAGTTCGGAGAGACGTGTATTATAAGTATCCTTGAAGGACGTGATGTTCGACGCAATCTCGTCGAGTTTCTGAGCAACATTCGTAGTCAAGTTCGTTTCCTTTAATATGCCGCGCCTGCGGCTTTGGTTGCGCCGGTTGGCGCGGTTAAGCGACTGCCCGCTGAAGCGCGGTAATCGCTTCGTCGACGTTGTCGTCGTAGTTTTCCAAATGCTTCAATCGCTCGACCGTTGAGCGCGCCCATGCCGGTGCGATACCCCAACCATTGTGGCTCCACATGTCGACGACGTGCTGCGCGCGATCCAACTCTGATCGCTTGATTGACGCGATATCGGCCGAGTACGTTTCGCGGGCTTTCGCAACCGCAACGGCGAGCGCAGTGTCGGCGGTCGGATTACGATCGTTCCAGGTGTCCGGCCAACGGGCTTCATCGAGTACGATGTCGCGCGCTTGTTCTACCAGACGACGCTGGCGTTCTTCTGTTTCAAAAGTCATGTAAGTTCCTTAGTGAAGAGCTGCCGCGAGCTTCGCGACGGCAACGGCTTCGTCGGCCTGGTTGGGTGAGGCGCCGCGAAATTCAGCGGCGATCGCTGCTAGCTGCGATCCAGGCACAACGATCTGTTTTGCGGCGCCGTCAGCGTGCGGAGCACCAAAGCGAAGGTGCGCACCGCCCGATACGATGGTCGCGCCGGCTGGTTGCAGTTGCAGGATCAACGCTTGGTGCGCGATGCCAGCCGCATCAACACGACCGGCCAAGACGCCTTCGAGAATGTCGCCAAGCGCGAGTCCTGTTTCGGTACGCAAGCCTTCAAACTCGGTAACGGTAGATGCAGCATTACCGAGCCCGCGATCGCAAACCGCGGCCAACAACAATCGAGACAACTCGAATGGCCCCAGGTCCGGACGATCTGAGCCACGCGCCATGGGCAGTAGGTTTGCTTCGCTGGCGCGCTGTACGAGCGCTTCGACACGGCTCAGGGACAAGCCGAGCCGACGCGCGACGATGGCGCAGGCTTCGCTTTTGCGCATTTCGGATTCCAAAAGTTAGTTTGGCGGGGAGAAAAGGTGACGCGGGCTGGTTGCCGAAAAAAGACGCCGGCCGAAACCGGCGCCAAGTTGCGTCACATCGAGGCCAACAGCATTGGCCCTCTGCTTAGATACGGTCCCGGGTGTGAGCGAGGGACGAGCTTTCGCCGTTTTGGCGAAAGCTCAGGTAGCAAACGCAGAATCTTCGTTTACGTCCTTCACAACAATACGGACCCACCACTGATCGAGGGGCGCTATGCCGCTTTTTCCAGCGCAGCTAGTGCTGCGTCCTGCGCCGCTACTGCCTTGCGCTCGGCCTGCTTCGTCTCGCCCCAGCCAAGCCCTGCCGCAATCTGCTTGGCTGTCATTCCGGCGATCGACATATCCAGAATCCGCCCATGCTCGCCCAGCACAGCATCGATCTTCGGCGCATCCATCGTTTCCACGAGCTGGCATTCCGCAGCATCCCGCGCGCCGACAAAGCTACCTTTCGAAGCTGTGGCGCTGCGGTGCATGCGATAGCCGAGAAACTCAGCGCCGCGGGCTATGCCCGTCATGAAGCGCGGCAGCCGGCAGGCGGGCGGCAGGCCGGCGTTGCGCCAGGCTTGGTCGAAAGGGTGCTGTCCGCTCAGGCCGCGACAGGTCAACTCGGCGCGATTTTTGTTATCGTTCGCCGCCAGCCAATGCGCCGCGCGCAGTCTCGTATAGTCCTCGCCTTCGGAAGGCACCGCGCTGCGCTGCATAGGTTCTGGGAAACCGCCGGATCCGCGCAACGAAAGGTGGCGGGCGTTATCGTCGGCGCGCTCTGTCTCGGTCTTTCGGCGCCGGCCTTTCGGTTGGCGGAAAAGCTCCGCCGCGGGCCGCCACTTGCCGTCGGAGCCACGCCATTCGGCAATCCGCCCGCGCTTGTCGCGCCTGACGGTTTTAGCCGCGGCAGCATCCAGTTCGGCGGGCGTAATTGGGCCCACGTCACCGCGCGCCGCAATGGCGGCTTGCACCGCTAGCCTTACGATTTCATCGGGCGAGGGCCGAATTTCCGTGACACGATCGGGCAGGGCCGCGCCAGCCTCCGGCAGGCCGCCGTCTGCGCTTAACCAGGTCACCGACACGGGCGCGCGGCCATAAGAGATAAGCCGGCGAAGGTCATCGTACCGGCCAGCGCGTGCCAGGCGAGTGCCGAGCGGGGTTGCGCCGGTGCGCGGATTATTATCGTTTGCTGGAGTCATTATGTTCCTCGACGTGACGTTTGCCGGCCGCTTGTGCGGCTCATTGCTGGTAGTAGATAGTGCGCGGGCGAAAATTGGGCGCAGGAATAAACTGGCGTCCCCTTTGCAACAATTTGAAAGCTTGCCGCATCGCGTGCTTTGGTCCGACGCCGGCCCAGGAGGGGAAGAACTGAGAGTTGTGCGACACCCATGGGGCTGTCCTTCAGCCGGACATTTGGACAGGACACCTATAATAAAGAGTCCTGTCCGTCTGGAACTGCACCCCATCGCGGACACATGGGGACAACCACATTGTGGTGGTTGCCCCGTTCCCATGTGCAGCTTCGTGGTTTGGGCATTTCGGACATTTACGGACTTGTCCGGAATTGTCCTGTCCTGTCCGGATTAAAGTTCCCATATCCACTCTCGGCCATCCCATGCGCCGGTGCCGTACTGTCCAGACGACGCAGCTCGCTCCAGCGCTCGGTCGAACTGCTTTCGCACCGCGTCGGCCCTTTTCACTGGATCGGACTGAGCTGTCACGTATCGACTGGTGAATTCGGTGCGGACGAGGTCGGCGCGAACAGCCCGTACCTCTGGCGCGCTAGCCTCTCCGCGAACGCGCACCATCTCGCCGTGGTCGAGTAGGGTGGCTTCAAACGCCTCGCGAAATGGCTTCTCTGTTTTCGTTGGACGATGTTTCCGCGTCGGCACTCGACCGCTGGTATCGAAGTTAAGCACTAGTGTCGTGACGGGGCTGCCATCATCGCGGCTACCG
>Ga0180221_1001920_pt1 | contig 12915 bp, 9 predicted proteins | sample eDN5th37CKraftMG_FD_151339 | JGI IMG/M metagenome (GOLD analysis project Ga0180221, IMG submission 151339) | Enriched Miracle-Growth compost microbial communities from Emeryville, California, USA - eDNA 5th pass 37_C Kraft MG (version 2) (version 2) ...
TCCGCTGGGATCGCTTCGCCGTCGTGCGGCGGGGCGAGGATCAGGAGCTTGCGCTGGCGACCTGCTATCCCTTCGGGTCATTGACCCACGGCCCCTTGCGCTACGTCGTCCACGCGGTCGACATGGCCTGAGCGCCTGTCCGTCAGGTGCGCTCCTTCGTGGCCGAGAAGCGCACCGCCCGGTTGCGATCCGTGACGTAGTTCAGTTCCCAGCCGTCCTTCGCCATGAACACGGGCGCGCCGTCGCGGTCGCTCGCCAGTGCCGAGCGATGCAGGTCGGTGAAGGCCTTGAGGTCGTCCGCGCTGTCGGCGGACAGCCAGCGCGCGGCGTTCCATAGCGACGGCTCCAGCACCGCCTCGACCTTGTATTCCGCCTCCAGCCGCGAGATCAGCACCTCGAGCTGGAGCTGGCCGACGACCCCCACGATCCACTGCCCGCCGATCGCGGGGTGGAATACCTGCGTGATCCCCTCCTCGGCCAGATCGTCGAGCGCCTTGCGAAGCTGCTTCGTCTTGGTCGGGTCCTTGAGTGACACGCGGCGCAATATCTCGGGCGCGAAATTGGGCAGGCCGGTGATCGTCACCGGCGCGCCCTCGGTCAGCGTGTCGCCCACCCGCAAGGTGCCGTGATTGGGGATGCCGATGATGTCGCCGGGGAACGCCTCGTCCGCCACCTCGCGCTCGCGCGCGAAGAACAGGATCGGGCTGTGGACGGCGATCGACTTGCCCGTGCCCATCTGGTTGAGCTTCATCCCCCGCCGGAACCTGCCCGAGCACAGCCGCATGAACGCCACCCGGTCGCGGTGCATCGGGTTCATGTTCGCCTGCACCTTGAAGATGAAGCCGGTGACGGTCGGATCGTCGGGCGAGATCGGCGCGGGCTCGGCCGGCTGGGGGCGCGGGCTGGGCGCGAAGCGGGCGAGCGCGTCGATCAGCTCGGCCACGCCGAAATCCTTGAGCGCCGATCCGAAATAGACCGGGGTGAGGTCGCCATGATGGTAGGCGGCCGCGTCGAACGGCGCATAGCCCGCCTGCGCCAGCTCCGCCTCCTCGCGCAGCAGCGCCACGCCCTCCGCCGACAGCATCGCGTCCAGCCGGGCGTCGTCCAGCCCGGCGAGCGTGGTCACGTCCCCCTCGAACGCGCGGGCATTGTCGTCGGCCGGGCGCATCAGCCGATCGCGTTCGATATCGTAGAGCCCCTCGAACTGGCCGCCCATGCCCACCGGCCAGTTCATCGGGCTCACGTCGAGGGCGAGCTGGTCGGCGATCTCGTCGAGCAGGGCGAAGGGCTCGCGTCCCTCGCGGTCGACCTTGTTGATGAAGGTGGTGATCGGCACCGAGCGCAGGCGGCACACCTCGAACAGCTTGCGTGTCTGCGCCTCGATGCCGCGCGCGGCGTCGATCACCATCACCGCCGAATCGACGGCGGTGAGCGTGCGATAGGTATCCTCGGAGAAATCCTCGTGGCCCGGCGTGTCGAGCAGGTTGAAGGTCAGCCCGTCGCGCTCGAACGTCATCACCGAGGAGGTGACGGAGATGCCGCGCTGTTGCTCGATCTTCATCCAGTCGGATCGCGCGCGCCGCGCCGCGCCGCGCGCCTTCACCTCGCCCGCCGCCCGGATCGCGCCGCCGAAGAGCAGCAGCTTCTCGGTCAGCGTGGTCTTGCCGGCGTCGGGGTGCGAGATGATCGCGAAGGTGCGGCGGTCGGGTCGGTTGGTCGGGCGATGGTCCATGCCGCGCCCGTTAGCCGGTTCTCGCGAACATGGCGATTCCCGAGCGGCTTCTCCCGCCCGTTCCGGTCTTCCGATGACGCGTCTCATCCGGCCGAGGTCGAGGACGACCGTGCCGGGCATCGCGGGCGCCGCGCCCCATAGCCCGGATTCTTGCGCGCGTCTGGCCAGAGCGGAATCCTGTGCTCGCTGGCGAGGCGGACGATCGCGGCCACCTCCTCCGCCGACGCGGGCGCCACGGCGGCGGCGTGCTCCATGCCCTTGTCGAGGGCTTGGGGATCGAGACAGGTGCGCCGGTCCTCGTCGCTCGCCAGCACCCGGCGCGCCGGCCAAGCCCGCAAACGCCTTCATGGCCGCGTCGAAAGCGGCCGGGCTCGTCCCCGCGGCAATATGGCTGCCATCGGCCCCTCTCCGTCTTGCCGTTCGTCATCGCGTTTGCCGCCCGGGATCGCCGCAACTTTTGCATCCATGGCGTTTTTGTTCGCGTCCGGACGATTGCCGCGCATGGGACGCGCCGCCATCATGCCGGCCGATCGCGCAACGATCGTCCGGGCGACGGACGGCGGCGCGCTCGCGGGAGAGCATGATGTCCGGATATGGCGGGCCGTGCGCGGCCGCCGCTTGCCCCAGCCAGCGGCCGGGAACGCGGCGGCGGTGCCGGGAGGACGCGGCATGAGCGGGCTTCTCGACGGCCAGACCGCGATCGTCACCGGCGCGGGGCGCGGCTTCGGGCGCGCGATCGCGATGCGTTTCGCGGCGGAGGGCGCCCGCGTGGCGCTCGTCTCGCGATCGATCGATCAGCTGCGCGGCGTGGCCGCCGAAATCGGGGATGCGGGCGGCACGGCGACGGCGCTTCAAGGCGACAACATTTCCGCCACCGCCACCGCCACCGCCAGCGCCGTCGTCGCGCCCGGTCTTTCGGCCTGTTGCGTCGGCAAGGCGGCGCAGAACCGGCTGACCGGGCATGTCGCCGCCGAGGGACATGCCGCGGGCATCCGCGCCTTCTCGCTCCAGCCCGGCACCGTGGTGACGGCGCTTACCGAGCAGACGATCGCCTCGCCCGATGCGCGCAAATGGCTGCCGGGGATGACGGCGCGCCTCGCGGCGCTGCGCGGCACGGAGGAGGGCGCGCGCGATCTCGATCGCTGCGCGGAGGTCTGCCTCGACATGGCGTCGGGGCGGTTCGACATCCTGTCCGGCCGCTATCTCGACGTGAAGGACGATTTCGAGGCGCTGCTGCGCGAGGCGCGGGCGCGGAAGGCTGGATCAACGGACGGGGAGGGCTGAACGATGGCGCTTGTCACCGGTGGAGAGCTGGTCGTGCGGACGTTGCGCGCGGCGGGCGTCGAGACGCTGTTCGGGCTGCACGGCGCGCATGTCGACGGCATATTCCAGGCCTGCCTCGATCAGGGGATGCCGATCCTTGATACGCGGCACGAGGTGGCCGCCGGCCACGCCGCCGAGGGCTATGCCCGCGCCGCCAACCGGCTGGGCGTGGCGCTGGTGACGGCGGGGCCGGGCTTCACCAACATCGTGACCTCGCTTGCCAACGCCTTCCTCGATCGCACGCCGGTGCTCTACGTCAGCGGCGCGGCGGGGCTGGCGCAGGCGGAGACGAACACCCTCCAGGCGGGCATCGATCAGGTTGCCATCGCCCGGCCCGTCACCAAATGGGCGCACCGGATCACGGTGACGGCCGATATCCCCCGGCTCGTCGCGCAGGCGATCCGGATCGCGACCAGCGGGCCGAAGGGGCCGGCGCTGCTCGACATCCCCTCCGACATAATCGGCGCGCGGATCGAGGAGGAGGGCGTGTGGATGCCGTCCCCGCTGCTGCTCGACGCCCGGCCCGCGCCCCATGCCGCCGAGATCGAACGCGCGCTCGACATGATCGGCGCGGCGGCGCGGCCGGTGATCATGCTGGGCGACGGGCTCGATCCCTCGGCGGCGGATGCGGTGCGGCGGCTGGCCGAGGCGACGGGCGCGCCGGTCTATTCCGATTTCGCGGCGCATGGCGTGCTGCCCGCCGATCATCCGCTGCACGGCGGCACCTGGCACAAGATGGCCGACCTGGCGGAGGAGGGCGGGCGGCCCGACCTGATCCTCGCGCTCGGCGTGCGCTTCGGCCTGTTCACGGTGGGGACGACGGGGCTGGTCGTGCCGCATGACGCGCGGCTGATCCATGTCGAGATCGACCCGCGCGAGATCGGCCGCATCCGCGCGGTCGACCTGCCGATCGTCGCCGATCCCGCCAGCGCGGCGGAGGCGCTGGCCGAGGCGGCGGCGATGCGGGGCCGGCCCGACCGGTCGGCCTGGCAGGCGCGCGTCGCCGGGGCGAAGGCTGCGCGCCGCCGCGCGCTGGAGCCGGACCTCGCGCGCGCCGCGCCGCCGATCCATCCGATCCAGGCGGTCGACGCCATCGTCAGCGCGATCACGCCCGACACGATCGTGGTGGGCGACGGGGCGGAAGCCTATCACTGGCTCAACGAGACGATCCGCCAGACGCGCCCCTCCAGCTATCTCACCCACGGCCATCTCGGCGCGGTCGGCTTCGGCATCGGCCTCGCGCTCGGCGCGCAGGCGGCGCATCGCGACCGGCCGGTGCTGTGCCTCGTCGGCGACGGCGCGGTGGGCTTCACCATCGCCGAATTCGACACGATGGCGCGCAACGACCTGCCGATCGTCGTCGTGGTGATGAACAATCATAGCTGGGCGGCCTCGCAGCATTTCCAGGAACTGGCCGTCGGCCCCAACCGCGTGACCGGCACCCGCCTCGGCGGCGCGCGCTATCATGACGTCGCGGCGGGCTTCGGCTGCCATGCGGCGCATGTGCGCGAGATCGAAGCGCTGGCGCCCGCGATCCGCGACGCCTTCGCGAGCGGCCGGCCGGCCTGCATCAATGTCGAGATCGATCTCGGGCCGATCCCTCCTGAACTGCACCTGCTGATGAAACGCTGAGGAGATTTCCCCATGTCCGCCACGCCCGCGCGCCGTCCGCTCGCCGCTATCGATCGCGCCGCTGGCCTTCGGCGGCAACGCGTCCGGCTGGACGATCGAACGGCTTCAACGCCATCGACACCGCCGACCTCCATTCGCGCTTCGCCGAGGGTAATGAGGGCGGCGAATCCGAAACAATCATCGGCAACTGGGCTCGCGCGGGGCGGGGCGGCGCGACGCGTCGCCATCGCGACCGAGGCGGGCATCGAGACGGGGCCGGACCGCAAGGGGCTTTCGCGCGCCTACATCCTGCGCGCGGTGGAGGACTCGCTCGGGCGGCTGCGCACCGATCATATCGATCTCGATCGCGCAGGGCGCAAGCGCGCCTGTCACAAGCGCCACCACGCCCGCGCAGCTTGACGAGCTGATGGGCGCGTCGCGACTGCCATTGGGTGCCGATCATGCGCGCCGGCTCGATCAGGCCAGCGCGATCGATTGATCCGGCGCGTCAGGCGGGATCGGCGCCGCGCAACGAGGCGACCAGCCGTTGCGCGACCTTGGCGAGCAGGCGGTCCAGCGTGTGCCGCTCCTCCTCCGTCAGATCGGCGACGAGCGATTCGTGGAAGGCGCTGCGATCGCGCGCCAGCGGCAGATAATCGCGCCGGCCAAGCTCGGTGAGATAGATGATCGGCTTGCGGCGATCCTCGGGATTCTCGCGCCTCGCGGCGAGGCCGCGTGCCTCCAGCGCCGCCACCGCGCGGCTCACCTCGGCGCGATCGACCCAGGCGAGATCGGCGATCTGGCCGACGGTGGCGCCCTGCGGCGCCGTCGCCAGACGGCTCAGCACGCGCCATTGGGCGAAGCTTATCTCGCCGCTCTCCGAAAGGCGGCGCAGCGTGAGGCGGTCCATCACCTTCGCGACGAGCGAGAGGCGGAATGTCGGATAATCCAGATCGGGCAGCACCCAGCCGCCCAGCATGACCGGATCCGAACGATCCCCCGCCGCGCCGTCGGCCGGGGCGTGATCCGTGCCGATGTCCTTGCCCACCCGATATCCCTTCGCGTCCCGGCCGCGCGCGCCGTCTTTCATCCGTCGAGCCTCGCATGTTCGGGCCATCCCGTCGAGTTTCATGGAATATCCGTCGCCCGGCGCCCCGCCCGGCACGGGCCGACGCGGCTCTCTTGCCCCGCCGAAATTGTTGATCTATCAATGATCTGGAATCGGGCGACCCGATCGGGGCGACTGTTTTCACGGGGGTCAGGATGGTTGTTCCGCTTCACCGATCCGGATCTCCGCCGCGTCGCCACGGGAGCGGGAGCGTCCCGGCCGGGCCGGGATCGACCGGGGAGGGCGGCGGCTATATGATCGCGCTCGGGAGCCGCTTCGCCGGGACGGGCCCGCGCCCGACGCCGTTCGATGCGCTCGGGATCACGGGGGCCGATCGCGCCTCGCTTCCGGGCCAACCGGCCGCCTGACGCCCGCATAGTGCAAGGAACATGGCTCATGAACGATACCGCCGCCGCCGAATATCCCCGGCTGGCCCTCCATGTGGACGGCGAATGGCTGCACGCGGGCGATCGGCGCGTCCATCGCGTCATCAACCCCGCGACCGGCGAGACGCTGGGCGAGCTGCCGCTGGCGACGGCGGCGGACCTCGACAGGGCGCTCGACGCGGCGAACCGCGCGTATCGCGTCTGGCGGGCGACCCCGGCGCTCGAACGCGGCGCGGTGCTGCGCAAGGCGGCGCGGCTGCTGCGCGAGCGGGCGGACGTGATCGCCCACAACGCGACGCGCGAGGAGGGCAAGACGCTCGCCGAGACGCGGATCGAGGTGCTCGGATCGGCCAATCTCTTCGATTTCTATGCGGAGGAGGCGCGGCGCGTCTACGGCCGCCTGCTCGTTCGTCCGCCCGGCGCGCGCTCGATGGTCGTGCATGAGCCGGTGGGGCCGGTGGCGGCGTTCGCGCCGTGGAATTTCCCGATCAACAATCCCGCGCGCAAGCTCGGCGCGCCGATTGCGGCGGGCTGTCCGGTGATCCTGAAGCCCGCCGAGGAGGCGCCGGCATCCGCCATCGCGGTCGTGCAGGCGCTGCTCGATGCGGGCCTGCCGGGCGGCGTGTGCCAGCTCGTCTTCGGCGTGCCCGACGAGGTGTCGCGCCACCTGCTCGCCTCGCCCGTCATCCGCAAGCTCAGCTTCACCGGATCGACCGCGGTGGGCAAGCATCTCCTGAAGCTCGCCGCCGACACGGTGAAGCGCACGACGATGGAGCTGGGCGGCCATGCGCCGGTGATCGTCTTCGACGATTGCGATCTGGAAAAGACGGTCGAGACGCTGGCGCTGGGCAAGGTGCGCAACGCCGGGCAGGTCTGCGTCTCGCCCACGCGCTTCTATGTGCAGGAGGGCATTCACGACCGGTTCGTCGCGCTGTTCGCCGCGCGGATCGGCGGCATCCGGGTCGGCGACGGGCTGGACGCGGCGAGCGGCATGGGGCCGATGGCCAATCCCCGCCGGACGGTGGCGATGGAGCAGTTCGTCGGCGATGCCGTCGCCCATGGCGCGCGGCTGCGCACGGGCGGCGAGGCGATCGGGGGCCAGGGCTTCTTCTGGCGGCCGACCGTGCTTTCCGACGTGCCGATGACCGCCCGGATCATGAACGAGGAGCCGTTCGGCCCAGTCGTCGTCACCGCGCCGTTCAAGGGGTTCGACGATGTCGTCGAGCAGGCCAACCGCCTGCCCTACGGCCTCGCCGCCTTCGCCTTCACCGAGAACGGGCGGCGCGCCCGGCTGATCGCGGACGCGGTGGAATCGGGCATGGTGGGCATCAACACCGTGCTGCTGGCCGCCCCCGACGCACCCTTCGGCGGGGTGAAGGAGAGCGGCCACGGATCGGAGGACGGGCCGGAGGGCCTGCACGCCTGCCTGGTGACCAAGACGATCCACGAGGTTTGAGGAAGGAGCGGTCGGCGAGTTGGGGACGGGTGGCGGGCCGGGCCCGCCGCCGCCGCCGCCGCCGCATATACGCGCCATGGGGCATGTCCCCACGGGAAAGGAAGAAGTTCTTCCAGACCGGCGCCGAACGCCTTTGCAAGCTGTAAGGGACGGCATGGCAGCCCCGGAATATGATTTCATCATCGTCGGCGCCGGCTCGGCCGGCTGCGTTCTCGCCAACCGGCTGAGCGCGGACCCGGCGACGCGCGTTCTTCTGATCGAGGCGGGCGGGCATCATCGGCATTTCCTGCTGACGATGCCGCTCGGCTTCCTGCGCGCGCTCAGGATGCCGCGCTTCACCTGGCCGATGATGTCGGAGCCCGAGCCGCATCTCGACGGACGGCGCATTCCGATCCCGCGCGGCCGCGTGCTGGGCGGGTCGTCCTCGATCAACGGCATGTTCTACATGCGCGGCCACAGCCTCGATTTCGAGACGTGGCGGCAGATGGGCTGCGACGGCTGGGGCTTCGCCGACGTGCTCCCTTATTTCAGGCGGATGGAGACGAGCTGGCGCGGCGCGGGGCCGTGGCATGGCGATTCGGGGCCGCTCCATGTCGCTCCGGTCGATACCGAGCGGCTGCTCCACCACCCGCTGATGGCGACGGCCGAGGCCGCCGGCTTCCACCGTTCCGACGACCTCCACGGCGAGGTGGAGGAGGGGTTCGCGCGCGGCGAGCTGACGATCGATCCGCGCGGGCGGCGCGCGAGCACGGCGCGCGCCTATCTGGAGCCCGCGCTCGGCCGGCCGAACCTGACCGTCATCACCCACGCGCCCACCCGCCGCCTCGTCCTGGAGGGCAAGCGCGCGGTGGGTGTCGAATATGCGCACGAGGGCGAGACGAAGATCGCGCGCGCCGGGCGCGAGGTGATCCTGTCGGGCGGCGCCTATCATTCGCCTCAGCTCCTGATGCTCTCGGGAATCGGGCCCGCCGACGAACTGGCGCGCCACGGCGTCGCGCTCGTTCACGATCTGCCCGGCGTGGGGCGCAATCTGTCCGAGCATCCGCGCGTGCCGGTCCACTTCACGCTCAGGAAGCCGGTGAGCTTCCTCAACGAGCTGCGCGCGGACCGCGTCGCGCGCTGGGTGGTGCAATGGGCGATCGCCGGGACGGGCGCGTTCGCCAGCCAGGTCAACAGCTGCAACATCGTCGTGCGCACGCGTCCCGGGCTGGCGCAGCCCGACATCCAGCTCTGGAGCAATCCGGTGCGCATGGATGCCCGGATATGGTTCCCCCTGCTCCGCAAGCGGCAGGAGGATCGGATCACCGCCGACGTCATCCTGCTGCATCCGCGCAGCCGTGGCCGGGTGACGCTGAAATCCGCCGATCCGGCCGACTGGCCGGCCGTCACGCTCAACAATTTCGCCGATCCCGCCGATCTGCGCACCGCGCGCGACGGCATTCGCATCGCGCGCCGCATCTACCGCACCCCGCCGCAGGCCGACCTGACCGGCGAGGAGCTGCTGCCGGGCGAGGCGCTCCGGAGCGACGCGGAGCTGGACGCGCACATCCGCCGCACCGCGCAGGTGACGCAGCATCCGGTGGGCACCTGCGCGATGGGGCGGGGCAGCATGAGCGTGGTGGACCCCGAACTGCGCGTCCACGGGATCGGGGGGCTGCGCGTGGTCGACGCCTCGATCATGCCGACGGTGCCCGGCGGCAACACCAATGCGCCCACGATCATGGTCGCCGAAAAGGCGGCTGACATGATCCTCGGCCGCGCGCCGTTGCCGCCCGAGGCTCCGGCCGCCCCGTCGCGGGAGAGGATCGACGCATGACCGGGAACGGCGCGCGCGGCCCGTCCGCCTTCCGGTCCCCCTTCAATCCCTGATCCAGCGAGGATATCCATGAACGCTCCCTTCTCCGCCGACGCGCTGGCCTCCCTCCGCGCCGACCTCGCCGCCGCGCCGCGCCGGCTCTTCATCGACGGCGCCTTCCGCCCGGCCGTGTCGGGCGAGACGTTCGAGGTGATCGATCCGGCGACCGGCCGGGTCTTCGCCTCCGCCGCCTCGGGCGGGGCCGCCGATATCGACCTCGCCGTCCAGGCCGCGCGGCGCGTCTTCGAGGGGAGCTGGGCGCGCACCACGCCCGCCACGCGCGCGCGCCTGCTGATCCGGCTCGCCGAGCTGATCGAGGCGGACGGCGAGGCGATCGCGCTCACCGAGACGCTGGACAACGGCATGCCCTTCATGATGGCGAAGTTCGCCGCCGTGATGGGCGCGGCCGAGCAGCTTCGCTACAATGCCGGCTGGGCGACCAAGATCACCGGTGAGACGATGGACGTCTCCTGGCCCGGCGAATGGCAGGCGTTCTCGTTGCGCGAGCCGGTGGGCGTGGTCGGCGCGATCGTGCCGTGGAACTTCCCCTTCGTGATGGCCGTCGCGAAGATCGCGCCCGCGCTCGCCGCCGGCTGCACGGTGGTGCTGAAGCCCGCCGAGCAGACCCCGCTCAGCGCCGCGCGGCTGGGCGCGCTGATCGCCGAGGCGGGTTTCCCGGAGGGCGCGGTCAACATCGTCACCGGCTTCGGCGAGACGGCGGGCGCCGCGCTCGTTGACCATCCCGGCGTCGACAAGGTGTCCTTCACCGGATCGACCGCGGTGGGCAAGGCGATCGTGCGCGCGTCGACCGGCAACCTCAAGCGCGTGACGCTGGAGCTGGGCGGCAAGTCGCCGGTGGTGATCTTTCCCGACGCCGATCTCGACAAGGCGATCCCGGCGGCCGCGATGGGCATCTTCGGCAATTCGGGGCAGGTCTGCGCGGCGGGATCGCGCCTGTTCGTCCATGAGAAGGTCTATGACCGCGTGGTCGAGGGGATCGCCGCGCGCGCGGCGGCGCTGAAGGTGGGCGCCGGCATCGCGCCCGGCACCGAGATGGGGCCGCTCGTCAGCCAGGAGCAGCTCGATCGCGTGCTGGGCTATATCGGGAGCGGGGCAGGCGAGGGGGCCGCGATCGGCGTCGGCGGCGCGCGCATCGCGGGCGAGGGCTATTTCGTCCAGCCGACGGTGCTGACCGGCACGGCATCGGGCATGAAGGTGGTCGAGGAGGAGATTTTCGGCCCGGTGCTCTGCGCGATGCGCTTCGGCGACGACGATGTCGATGCGATCGCGCGATCGGCCAACGCCACCGAATATGGCCTGTCCTCCGCGATCTGGACGCGCGACATATCGAGCGCGCTGAAGCTCGCACGGCGGCTCAGGGCGGGCACGGTCAGGATCAACGGCGGCGGCGGGGTCGATCCGGCGATGCCGCTGGGCGGCTACAAGCAGTCGGGCTGGGGGCGCGAGAACGGCCGCGCGGGCGTCGAGGCCTATACCGAGCTGAAGGCGGTGACGATCGGGCTCTGAGCCTGTCCCGCTAGCCTGTCCGGCGGGATGTGACGTCCCGCCGGAAACCGCCTTTCTTACAGTACCTTGAAATAATGGATGCGGTTGGCGCCGGGCACCTTTTCGGCGACGCCGACGAAAACGTGCTTCGACATCCAGTCGTGCGGCCCTTCGGGCACGTCGAATTTCGGGCTGACGCGCATGTAATATTCGGACGGATCGGCCGGCTCGTTGCGCGCCATGCGCTCGGCCGCCTCGGCGGTATAGGCCCAGCGGAAGCCGCGGTTCTGAAGATAGATGATCGTGCCGTCGTCCAGCTCGAGCAGGTAGCGCGCGTCGAAATCGATCACCCCGTCGGGGCGGACGAGCGGGAAGTCGCCGCCCGACATCGGCACGACCTTGCCCTTGATCCCCGGCCCCTCGATCGTCCCCTCGGCCGCATAGACCGCCGCGCGCGTCGCGCCCATGTTGGTCGGCTTCAGGAAATAGGGGCGGCTCAGCGTGATCGCGATCGAGAAGGCATATTCGAGCCGCGGCATGAAGGGATGGGGGGCATCGGTCATTCGGCAGTACCTTTCAGTCCGGAAACGCGAGCCACCTTGATCGCGCATATCCGCCCTTCGCGCGGCCGACAGTGAACGAATATACGCGCCGCGCCCGCCTCGCCTTCCGGGATCGGTCCCCGGGGCGCGCGGCCTTATCCGTCATAATGGGTGTCGAGATCGCGGCGCAGGTCGCGCCCGGCGAGCAGATAGTGGACGGCCGCCCATGCGAAGACCAGCGACATCGTCGCGATCGCCCAGACGATGCCGCTGCGCGAGGCGGCCTGGCATGCCTCGGCCAGCGCGGTCGTCGCGCCGGCGGGCGCGATCCCGCCCGGGCAGGCGGCGATGAAGTTTCCGGCCGCGAAGGCATGCCGCGCGAAGGCGTCGCTCAGCAGGCCGATGACCGTCGGCCCCAGCCCGATCCCCACCAGCCCGAGCACGAACGCGACCACGAAGGAGGAGGAGGCGCGCATCGTCGCCCCCACCATGTTCTGGGCGAGCGCCAGCGTCGGCGTGAAATAGATGAACAGGCAGACATGGGCGAGCGCCAGCAGCGGCAGCGCGCGCGCGAGCGTCGGTTGGAAGGCGGCGGCTATGAAGAGCGGTGCCGCGAGCGCCTGCCCGATCGCCGGCGCCCACACCGCCCAGCGCCGGTCGAACCGGCTCGCCCAGGTGACGCCGAAGCCGCCGAGCGCGAGCCCCGAGGCCATGGCCGCCACCGCGAGCAGGCCCAGCGTCCGCCCCGCCTCGGCAAGGCCGATGCCATAGTCCGCGACCATGAAGCGGACGAGGAACTGGCCCAGCCCGTTCATGCCCATCGCGGCGAGCCCGCAGCCGATGAGGACGTGGCGCATCGATCGCTTGGCGAACAGGAAGCGCAGCGTGGCCATCGTGGAGGGCACATGATCGTCGGCCGGGCGGCGGTCGAACCGGCCGCGTGGCGGCTCGCGCAGGGTGAACAGCGCGACGAGCGCGATCAGGAGGCTGGGCGCGGCGAGCAGCATGAACCACGTCCGCCAGCCGTAATTCTGCGCGACATGGCCGCCGAGCCCGGCGCCGAGCAGCGCGCCGACCGGCCCGCCGAGCCATATCAGGGTGGTGGCCGCCGTCCGCCGTTCGGCGGGATAATGATCGCCGACCAGCGACGCCACCGGCGGGCCGAAGCCCGCATCGCCGACGCCGACGCCCACCCGGCAGACGAGGAACTGGGTGAAGCTCGCCGCGCGCGAGCACAGCCCGACGAAGCCCGCGAACAGCACCACCGAGACGGCGATGATCCGCGTCCGGCTGAACCGCTCCGCCAGCCGCGCGACCGGCAGGCCGAGCAGGGTATAGAAGATCGCGAAGCCGAAGCCCTGGATCAGGCCGAGCTGGGTGTCGCTCAGATGCAGGT
>Ga0180221_1001922_pt1 | contig 12911 bp, 13 predicted proteins | sample eDN5th37CKraftMG_FD_151339 | JGI IMG/M metagenome (GOLD analysis project Ga0180221, IMG submission 151339) | Enriched Miracle-Growth compost microbial communities from Emeryville, California, USA - eDNA 5th pass 37_C Kraft MG (version 2) (version 2) ...
GCCCCGGCCGGCGGGCCACCGCCGCGGCGAGCGTGTGCGCGTCCTGGGCGGTGTGTACCGGCGAGCGTCGCACGCCCAGGTGGGCGGTGAAGGGGCCGAGCCGCAGCCGCAGCGACGCGTCCACGTCGAGGCACACGGCGAGCTCGGCGCCGTGCGAGCGCGCGGCGTGCGCGGCGAGGTCGGCCTGGGCGGTGTCGTCGACCATGAGCGTGACCCGCTCACGGGCGACCGGGTCGGCCGCGAGCTGGTCGATCGCGCCGGTGTCGACGCTCGGGTAGCCGAGCAGCACGTCCGTGACGCCGCGGCGGGCCAGCCACGTCGCCTCGCGCACCGAGTAGGCCATCACCCCGGCGAACCCCGGCCGGGCGAGCGCCCGCTCGATCACGTCGGGGACGCGCACCGACTTGCTCGCGACCCGGATCGGGACGCCGTCCGCCCGGCGGACGAGGTCGTCCGCGTTCGCCTCCACCGCGTCCAGGTCCACCACGACGAGCGGCGCGGGCAGCCCCGCGGTGGCGGCGTCGAGCCGGGCGCCCAGCGTGCCGGTCACGCGGCACCCGCCTCCACCCGGGGCGCGGCGACGACCGGTCCTCGGTCGAAGCGGCCCGCGATCGCGACGACGACCGCGACGAGCACGATCGGCACGAGGAAGCCGATCCGCAGCGTCGACGCCGAGCCGATGAGCCCGACGAACACGCCGCCGAGCACCGCGCCGACGTAGTTGAAGACGTTGAGCCGCGCGACGACCGCGTCGGCGCCGTCGGGCGCGAGCGCCCCCGCCGCCGCGAAGCACAGCGGCGCGATGACGCCGAGCCCGGCGCCGACGACCGCGAAGCCGAGCAGGGCGACAGGGACGGACGGCGCCGCGACGACGAGCACGAGCCCGACGAGGCCGACCAGCCCCCCGGTCCGCACGACGAACGCGCGGCCGCGGCGGCGGACCACCAGGTCGCCGACGAGGCGCGACGCGAGCGTGGTCCCGAGGTACGCGGCGTACCCGAGCGGCGCGACCTGCGCCGAGGCGCCGAGCGGTCCGTCGAGGTAGATCGTGCTCCAGGTGGAGATCGCCTGGTCGCTCACGTAGTACGCCACGACGCCCACGCCGAGGACGAGGACCGGGCCCCACGGGACCAGGGGCCGCGCGGCGAGGGCGGGCAGCGCGGCGGCGTCGACGTCGACGGACGCGCCGGGCCCGCGCCAGCCGCGGCGCAGCACCACCACGGCGGCGACCACGGCCACGACGGGCCCGACGAGCAGGACGAGACCGACCGGGTCGTTCGCGACCCGGCCGGCGGTCGCGGAGACGACGAGCGCGCCGGCGATCCCGCCGACGGACCAGGAGCCGTGGAAGCCCGTGAGCAGCGAGCGGCCGTACGCGTGCTCGACCGCGACGGCCTGCATGTTCGTGCCGGCGTCGACGAGCCCGAGGCCGAGCCCGTACAGCGCGAAGGCCGCCCCGAGCACGACGAACGTGGGCGAGACGGCGACCCCGGCGACGGCGACGCCGATGACGACGAGCCCGGCCGCGAGCGCGACCCGGCTGCCGCCGGTGCGGGCGACCCGGTCGGCCACCACGGTCCCGACGGCGGCGAAGACGCACACGCCGAGCACGAACGCGGTGACGTGCAGGTCGGTGAGGTCGAACCGCTCCTTGAGCTGGCTCAGGCTCGTGAGGACGAGCGCGAACACGAACCCCTGGGAGCCGAACGCGACCGACGTCGCGACGCGCGCGCGGGTGGCGGGCGCCGCCGGTGCGCTCACGCGGAGGTCGCCAGTCCGTCGAGCTGGGCGGGGACCTCCACCGGGTCGTCCTGCGGCGCGTGCTCGCCGTCAAGGGGCTCGGCGAGCGTGGCCGCGTAGCGGGCGAACGTGCGCAGCCCGTCGCCGGCGGCCTGCTCGTCGCCGTCGACCAACCAGGCGAGCGAGTACCCGTCGACGGCCGCGATGACGATCCGGGCGAGCGTCGCGATCGGCACGGTCCACCGGATACGCAGCTTCGCGGCGATCGCGGTGAGCGACTCCTCCGCGCTGGCCCACTGGCCGCGGTACTGCTCGATGCCGACCTGGCTGAGCTCCTCGTGGCGCAGCGACGAGCAGGTGAGCTCGTAGCTGAGCAGCTGCAGCCCGCGGTTGTTCGTGATCGTCTGCCACAGGCCCGCCATCGCGAGCTCGAGCACCGTCTCGACGGGCAGCCCGTCGGGGATCTCGTCCAGGTCGGGCGGCGCGTTCGTCGACGTGATGGCGTGGGCCATCGCGCGCAGCAGCTCGTCCTTGTCCTGGAAGCAGTAGTGCACGACGCCGAGCGAGACACCCGCCTCGGCCGCGACCGCGCGCACCGTGGCGGCGTCGATGCCGTCCCGCGTGGCGACGTGGAGCGCAGCCTCGACGAGCTGTCCGCGGCGCTCCGCCACCGGAAGTCGGTTCATGGTCGGGTCCCCTCCCCTCGGGCCAGTCATGCCCAGCATGACCGGACCAGGGCGCGCCGGATGCCGGACACGCCCCCCCACCCGCAATTTCATTGCGCGCCATGACGATAGTCAAGATCCGGCGGCACTTGACTTGGACAATCGCCCAGGTCACTCTGCCAGCATGACAGGCGAGCGGTCGGCGGGCCAGTGGCAGAACTGGGCGCGCACCGCGCGCGCCGTCCCCGCCTCGGTCGAGCACCCGCGCGACGCCGCCGAGGTCGCGGCGCTGGTCCGCGCGGCGTCCGCCGCCGGGTCGCGCGTACGGGCGGTCGGCGCCGGCCACTCGTTCACGCCGGTCGCGGTCACCGACGGCGTCCAGCTGCGCCTGGACGCGATCAGCGGGCTCGAACGCGTCGAGGCCCAGGCCGACGGCACGACGCACGTGACGGTCGGCGCCGGCATCCGCCTGTGGCAGCTCAACGAGCTGCTCGCCCAGCACGGGCTGGCCATGCGCAACCTCGGCGACATCGACCGGCAGTCGATCGCCGGCGCGATCAGCACCGGCACCCACGGGACCGGCGCGCGGCTCGGCGGGCTCGCGACGCAGGTGGTGGGCGTGCGGCTCGTCGACGCGAGCGGGCAGGTCGTCGAGGCGTCCCGCACCGAGCGCCCGGAGCTGTTCGAGCTGGCCCGTCTCGGCCTCGGCAGCGCCGGCGTGCTCGTCGCCGTGACGCTGGAGGTCGTGCCCGCGTTCACGCTCGAGGCCACCGAGGGCGGCGCGGACCTGCAGGACGTGCTCGACGCGCTCGACGGTCCCGACGGCCTCGTCGAGGGCAACGACCACTTCGAGTTCTACTGGTTCCCGCACACGCACCGGACGCTGACCAAGCGCAACAACCGGGTGCCCGCCGGCACGGGCCGGCCGCTGCCGCGCTGGCGCTACCTGCTCGACGACGAGGTGCTGTCGAACGGCGCCTTCGCGCTGACCAACCGCGTCGCGTCGGCGGTCCCGACGGTGACGCCCCCGCTCAACCGCCTCGCGGCCCGCTCGCTGTCGGGCCGCGTCTTCGCCGCTCCCTCGGCCGAGGTGTTCATCTCGCCGCGACGGGTCCGGTTCCGCGAGATGGAGTACGCCGTGCCGCGCGAGCACCTGCGCGGCGTGCTGGAGGAGCTCGACGCGTGGGTCCGCTCGACCCGCGAGCCCGTGTCGTTCCCGGTCGAGGTGCGGTTCGCGGCGGCCGACGACGTGTGGCTGTCGACCGCGCACGGCCGGGACACCGCCTACGTGGCCGTGCACCAGTACCTGCGGCTGCCGTTCCGGCGGTACTTCGCGGCGGCCGAGCGGATCGTCACGCAGGTCGGCGGGCGGCCGCACTGGGGCAAGCTGCACACGCTCGACGCCGAGCGGCTCGGCGCGCTCTACCCGCGCTTCGCGGACGCGCAGCGCGTCCGGGCCGCGGGCGACCCGACCGGGGTGTTCACGAACCCGCACCTCGACCGGGTGCTCGGCCCGCTCGGCTGAGCACCGGAGGGTCGGGTCACCGCGTGGCCCGGTCGCCGGCCCCCGCGCCGCTCGCGGGCTGCCCGGCGATCTCGTCGGCCAGGGCGACGAGCTCGTCCACCACCCGCCGGACGACGACGCGCTCGGCCCGGTCGGGGCGCAGCAGCGCGTCGATGCGCCGGCCCGCGCGCACGCCCTCGAGCGGCACGAGCCGCACCCCGGGTTCCGACCCGAACGTGTAGCGCGGCAGCAGCGCGACGCCGTGGCCGGCCTCGACGAGGGCCGCCGCGACGTGGAAGTCGTTGATCCGGTGGACGACGCGCGGTCCCTCGGCGCCGGCGAGCGCGTCGAGCACCGTGGCGACGGGGAAGCCCTCGCGCACGGACACCCACGCCTCGCCGGCGAGCTCGGCCGGGTCCACGCCCGCGCGGCCCGCGAGAGGGTGGTCCCGCGGCACGGCCAGGTCGAGGGGCTCGCGCAGGAGCGGGACGACACGCACGCCCGCGGGCCAGGCGAAGCCGGCGTCGGGCCGGTGGGCGACGACGACGTCGATGCGGTCGGTGAGCGCCGGGAACTCGTCCAGGGCCACGTCCTCGTCGGAGCACTCGACGACGACCCCGTCGAGGGCCGCGGTGCGCGCGAGGAGCCCCGGCAGGAGCAGCTGGGCGGCGCTCTGGAAGGCGCTCACCCGCACCCTGCCCGTCGGGCGGACGCGCAGCTCGTCGGCGGCCGCGCGCGCCCGTTCGAGCGCGACCGCGACGTCGAGGGCCGCCGCCGCCACGGCCTCACCGGCGGCGGTGAGCCGCAGCCCGCGCCCGACCCGCTCCGTCAGCGGCACGTCCACGCCGCGCTGCAGGGCCGCGAGCCGCTGGGACACCGCCGAGGGTGTCAGGTGCAGCGCCGCCGCGGCCCCCGTGACGCCGCCGTGCGTGCCGACCGCGCGCAGGGCCTCCAGCCCGGCCACATCCATGCAGTGACGCTACAACGATGCTTCAGGAGATGTCGCTGGTGCTGAACGGTCGCCCGCCGTCAGACTCGCCGCATGACCGTCCGGGACCGCCTGCTCGCCGTGCTGGTCGCCGTCGTCTGGGGACTGAACTTCCCGGCCATCCGCCTGTCGCTCGAGCAGTTCCCGCCGTTCCTGCTGGTCGCGCTGCGCTTCACGCTGCTCGCCGTCCCCACGCTCCTGCTCGTCCCGCGGCCCTCCGCCCCGTGGCGCTGGGTGCTGCTCTACGGCCTCGGGTTCGGGGTGCTGCAGTTCGTGTTCCTGTACCTCGCGATGGACTCCGGCATGCCGACGGGGCTGGCCTCGCTCGTCCTGCAGAGCTCGGCGCCGTTCACCGTGGTGCTGGCGGCGGCACTCCTGCGCGAGCGGATCACGCTGCGCCAGGGCGCCGGCGTGCTCGTCGCGGTCGCGGGCCTCGCCGGCATCGCGGTGCACCGCGCCGGGCTCGACGGCGGCGCCACGCTGCTGCCCGTCGTGCTCACGCTGTGCGGCGGCCTCGGCTGGGCGCTGGGGAACCTGGGCAACCGGCTCGCCGTCCAGGCCGCGCCCGGCGAGCCGCTGCGGCTCATGCTGTGGATGTCGGTCGTCCCCCCGCTGCCGCTGCTCGTGCTCTCCCTGCTCGTCGAGGGCCCCGCGCGCATCGGCGCCTCGTTCGAGGGGCTGACCGAGCCGCGCGGGCTGCTGGCGCTGGGCGGCCTCGCGTTCACGGTGCTCGTGGCGACGGTCGGGGGCTCCGGCCTGTGGACCGCGCTCATGGGCCGGAACCCGTCGAGCGTCGTCGCGCCGTTCTCGATGCTCGTGCCGGTCGTCGGCATCGGCTCGTCGTGGCTGCTGCTGCGCGAGCCGACCGCGCCGGCCGAGCTCGCCTGGGGCGCCCTCGTCGTCGGCGGCGTGCTGGTCGCGAGCCTGCGCCGTCAGCCCGCGGCCGGCGCCGGCACGACGAGCGCCGTCGCGATCGCCGCGACACCCTCGCCTCGGCCGGTCAGCCCCAGCCCGTCCGTCGTCGTCGCCGAGACCGTCACCGGCGCCCCGGCCGCCGCGGAGAGCGCCGACTCGGCCTCGGCCCGCCGCTGACCGATCTTGGGACGGTTCGCGAGCACCTGGACCGCGACGTTGCCGACCTCGAAGCCGGCAGCCCGCACCCGCGCCGCGGCCTCCGCCAGCAGCGCGGTCCCCGCGGCGCCGGCCCACCGCGGCTCCGACGTGCCGAAGTTCGAGCCGAGGTCGCCCAGCCCCGCGGCGCTCAGCAGGGCGTCCGCGGCGGCGTGCGCGGCGACGTCCGCGTCGGAGTGGCCGGCCAGCGGCCGCTCGCCCGGCCACGCGAGCCCGGCCAGGTGCAGCACGGCGTCCGGGGCGCTCTGCGCCTCGTAGGCGTGCACGTCGACGCCGACACCGGTACGAGGCAGCCCGGGCAGCCGGCCCGGCCGGGGCGGCTCGTGCACGGTCATCGTCCCTCCAGCAGGAGCTCGGCGACCGCGAGGTCGCGCTCGGTGGTGATCTTCGCGGCGCGCTCGTCCCCGCGCACGCACCAGACCTGCTCGCCGAGCCGCTCGACGAGCCCGGCGTCGTCGGACGCCGCCACGGACTCGTCGTCCGCGTGGGCCGCCGCCGCGGCGTGGGCGCGCCGGAGCAGCCCGGCGTCGAAGCCCTGGGGGGTCTGGACCGCGCGCAGCTCGACGCGGGGCACGGTCTCGACGACCGGCTCCGGCGCGTCCGCCGAGGGGACCACCCGCTTGACGGTGTCCGCCACGGGCAGCGCGGGTACGACCGCCGGCCGCCCCTCGCGCACCGCGCGCAGCACGCGGCCGACGACGTCGGCCGGCACGGTCGGGCGGGCGGCGTCGTGCACCAGCACCGCCGTCACGTCGTCCGGGAGCGCGGCGAGCGCCGCGGCGACGGACGCCTGGCGCGAGGCGCCGCCCGTGACCACGGTCAGCGGGCAGCCCTCGGCCAGCGGCTCGACGAGCGAGCGCACGTCGTCCACGGCTCCCTCAGGGGCGGTGACGACGAGCGCGGGGTTCTCCTCGCAGGCGCGGACGCCCGCGAGGACGGCCCGGACGGCGCGCACGACCAGCGGCTCACCGCCGAGCTCCACGAGCGCCTTGGGGACCGGGCGCCCGAGCCTGCTGCCGCTGCCGGCAGCGGTGACGACGACGCCGACGCTCAGGACGCGAGGACCTCGTCGAGGATCGCCTCCGCCTTCTCCTCCTCGGTGTGCTCGGCGAGCGCGAGCTCCGAGACGAGGATCTGACGGGCCTTGGCGAGCATGCGCTTCTCACCCGCGGACAGGCCGCGGTCGGCGTCGCGACGGGACAGGTCCCGCACGACCTCGGCGACCTTGATGACGTCGCCCGACGCCAGCTTCTCGAGGTTGGCCTTGTATCGGCGCGACCAGTTGGTCGGCTCCTCCGTGTACGGGGCACGCAGGACCTCGAACACGCGGTCGAGGCCCTCCTGGTTGACGACGTCGCGGACGCCGACGAGGTCGACGTTCTCGGCGGGAACCTCGATGGTCAGATCACCCTGCTGGACGCGGAGCTTGAGGTAGGTCTTGTCCTCTCCACGGATCGTGCGGGTCTTGATCTCCTCGATCAGAGCGGCTCCGTGGTGGGGGTAGACGACGGTCTCCCCGACGGTGAAAGTCATATGAGGGTGTCCCCTTTCGCAGGCACCCATTCTAACACGCACGATTTCGACACATGTCGGGCACCGAGCCGCCGCGCTGCCCCGTTCGCGCTGGTCAGCGCGGAGTCGTCGGACGACCTCGTCCGCGGCCCGGCCGGGGGTCCTCGAGGGGCCTCCGCGGGGTGCCGTCGCCCGCCCTCGTCGGGTCGCGCGCCGAGGGTCCGCCCCCGCCCCGGCCGGGGCGGCGACGCCGGGAGGCCCGGGACGGCGCGGCCCGGTCGCACGAGGGTCCAAGGTCCTACGGGCGGCTAGGCTGTCGCCTGCGCCGTCGCCGCTGCACGCGCGCGACGCGCGCAGCCGCACCCCTGATCCTCGGAGGAACCTGCCGTGAGCTCGCCCCGCCCCCGCCCCCGCCGGCTCGTCCTGGCCGTCGCCGGCCTGGCCGTCGCCGGGCTCGCGGTCGCCGCGTGCAGCCCGATCCTCACGCAGCGGTCCTACAACGCGTCCGACGGCGCGGCGGTGAGCGTGGGCCAGGTCGCCGCGCTCAACCTCCTCCTCGTCGCGGAGGCCGAGGGCGAGCCCGGCGCGCTGCGCGGCGGCATCACGAACCGCAGCGGCGAGGACCGCACCGTGACCCTCACCTTCGAGGGCGCCCCCGAGATCGTCGTCCCCCTCGCGGCGCACCAGACGGTGCTGTTCAACGGGACGGACGCCACGCAGGACGACGGCATCGTCGAGAAGGACGTCGTCGTCGCGAGCGTCTCGGCCGCCCCCGGCGGCTCGGTGACCACGACGTTCGCCACCGAGGACGGCACCGCCACGCTGCCGGTGCCGGTGCTGGACGCCACGCTGTCGGAGTACGCCACGGCCGTCCCGACGCCGTCCCCGTCCTCGACCGACTGACGACGCGCCCAGGCGCACGACGACGCCCCGGACCGTCGCGGTCCGGGGCGTCGTCGTGTCCGCGGCCGTCAGCCGAAACGGCCCGAGATGTAGTCCTCGGTGGCCTGCTGCGCGGGCGAGGAGAAGATCGTCGACGTCGCGTCGATCTCGACGAGGCGCCCGGGCTGCCCGACGCCCGCGAGGTTGAAGAAACCGGTCCGGTCCGAGACCCGCGCGGCCTGCTGCATGTTGTGCGTGACGATGACGATCGTGTACTCGGACCGCAGCTGCGCGATGAGGTCCTCGATGGCCAGCGTCGAGATCGGGTCGAGCGCCGAGCAGGGCTCGTCCATGAGCAGCACCTGCGGCTTCACGGCGATGGCCCGCGCGATGCACAGCCGCTGCTGCTGACCGCCCGACAGCCCCGACCCTGGCTTGTCCAGCCGGTCCTTCACCTCGTTCCAGAGGTTGGCGTGCCGCAGCGACCGCTCGACGACGTCCTGGGCGTCGCCCTTGCTGATCCGCCGGTTGTTGAGGCGCACGCCGGCGAGCACGTTCTCGGCGATCGACATCGTCGGGAACGGGTTCGGGCGCTGGAAGACCATGCCGACCTGTCGGCGCACGGCCACCGGGTCGACGTCCGGGCCGTACAGGTCCACGCCGTCCATCGCGACCGTCCCCTCGACGCGCGCGCCGGGCACGACCTCGTGCATGCGGTTGAGCGAGCGCAGGAACGTCGACTTGCCGCAGCCCGACGGGCCGATGAGCGCGGTGACGCTCTGCGGGTCGATCGACATCGTCACATCGGACACGGCCAGGAACGAGCCGTAGTAGATGTTCAGGTCCTTGGCGTCGATGCGCTGAGCCATCGGGGGGGCCTCCTTCGAGCAGGCGGGGTCGGGCGCGGGGTCGGGCGCGGTCAGGCGCGGGTCTTGGGGGCGAACCAGCGGCTCACGCCGCGCGCCACGAGGTTGAGGAGCATGACGACGAGGATCAGGACGAGCGCGGCGCTCCAGGCCCGGTCGTAGTTGATCGTCTCGATGCACGCGTCGCCGGGCGCGCAGGGCACGAGCCCCGCGGCGTACTGCCGGTAGACGTACACGGGCAGCGTCATCATGTTGCCCTCGAACACGTTGCGGTTGATCGAGTCCGTGACGCCCACGGTGATGATGAGCGGGGCGGTCTCGCCGATGACACGGGCGATGGCGATCATCACGCCGGTCGTGATGCCGGCGACGGCCGTGCGCAGCACGACCTTGACGATGGTCAGCCACTTGGGCACGCCCAGCGCGTAGGACGCCTCGCGCAGCTCGTGCGGGACGAGGCGCAGCATCTCCTCGGTCGAGCGGATGACCACCGGGATCATCAGCACGGCCAGCGCGACGGAGCCGACGAGGCCGCTGCGCGTCGGCCCGACGAGCAGGTAGAACAGCGCGAACGCGAACAGGCCGGCGACGATGGACGGGATGCCCGTCATGACGTCGACGAAGAACGTCACCGCGCGGGCGAGCGGGCCCTGCCCGTACTCGACCAGGTAGATCGCGGTGAGGATGCCGATCGGCACCGAGATCAGCGTCGTCACGAGCGTGATGAGGATGGTGCCGAGCAGCGCGTGGTAGACGCCGCCGGCGTCCATGCCGCCGAAGACGTTCCGCATCGAGTGCGTGAGGAAGTACAGGTCGAACCGGCCGAGCCCGTTGGTGAGCACGCTCCACACGAGCGAGACGAGCGGGATCATCGCGAGCGCGAAGGCGCCGTAGATGACGCCGCGCATGGCCCGGTCCTTGCGGCGGCGGCCGGGGTCGACCGCGGTGAGGGCGCGGCGCAGCTCCTGCGAGCTCTGCGTCACGGGGGCGAGGGTGGGGGTGGCGGGCACGTCAGTTCGCTCCCGAGAAGTCCTTGCGCCGGGCGACGATCCACCGGGCGGCCATGTTGACGAGCATCGTGATGACGAACAGCGCCAGGCCCGTCGCGATGAGCGTGGACCGGCCGATGTCGTCGGCGTCGTTGAACTTGGCGGCGATGTTCGCCGCGATCGTCTGCTGCTGGCTCGCGACCAGGAGCTGGAACGAGTAGAGGAGCCCGGGCGACAGGATCATCAGCACGGCCATCGTCTCGCCGAGCGCGCGGCCCAGGCCGAGCATCGCCGCGGAGATGACGCCCGAGCGGCCGAAGGGCAGGACCGCCATCCGCACGAGCTCCCAGCGCGTCGCGCCGAGCGCGAGCGCCGCCTCCTCGTGCAGGCGCGGCACCTGGAGGAACACCTCACGGCTGACGGCGGTGATGATCGGCAGGATCATCACGGCGAGCACGACCGCCGTCGTCATGAGGACGCGGGGCGGGTTCGAGGCGTTGCCGTGGGCGTCGCCCGCGAACAGCGGGATCCAGCCGAGGTAGTCGGCGAGGAACTGCCAGACGGGCTGGAGCTTCGGGGCGAGCACGAGCACGCCCCACAGGCCGAAGACGACCGACGGGATCGCCGCGAGCAGGTCGACCAGGTAGCCGAGCGCGCTTGCCAGCCGGCGAGGTGCGTAGTGCGAGATGAACAGGGCGATGCCGACCGCGATCGGCACGGCGATCACCAGCGAGACCAGCGCGGCGAGCACGGTGCCGAAGACGAGCGGCCCGATGAGCGACCAGAGCGTGCCGCCCTCGGGGATCCACTGGACCTTGTCGGCCAGGTGCTCGTCCCGCAGGGCCGGCAGCCCCTCGAGGACGAGGAAGATCGCGACCGCCGCCAGGACGGCGAGGATGAGGACGCCCGAGCCGACGGCGAGGTAGCGGAACGCGCGGTCGAGCCCGCGGTCGGTGGGCTTCGTGCGCGCCCTGCGCGGGCCGGCCACGCGGGCGGGCGCCGCCGCCGGGGGCGTGGTCACGGTCGTGGGCGAGGCCAACGGTGTCTCCTGTCGGGGAACCTGTCCGGGAACGGTGCGCCGCCGCCCGGTGGCCACGAAGGCCACCGGGCGGCGGCGGGGCGTCACTTGGTGCTGATCGCGTCGATCGCGGCGAGCACGTCCGTGCGCAGCGCGTCGGAGATCGGGGCCGAGCCCGCGGCGGTGGCCGCCTGGGCCTGGCCGTCACCGGCGACGTACGTCGCGTAGGCCTTCACCAGGTCGGCCTTCTCCTGGCTGTCGTACGTGTCGCAGACCGCGAGGTACGAGACGAGGATCGCCGGGTAGGCGCCCGCCTCGGTCGTCGTACGGTCGACCTCGATGACGATGTCGCCCTCGGCGCGCGAGTCGTCACGCGGCGAGACGTCGACCGTCTTGGCGGCCGCGTCGGCCGTCGGGGCGACGAAGTCGGAGCCGACGCCGAGCGAGACCTTGCCGAGCGAGCCGACCGCGGAGGCGTCCGCGTAGCCGATGGTGCCCGGGGCGGACTGGATGGTCTGGACGACGCCCGAGGTGCCGTTCGCGCCCTGGCCCACGCTCACCGGCCACGTGTTCGAGACCTCGTAGGTCCACACGTCGGCGGCGGCCTTCGACAGGTAGTCCTGGAAGTTCTTCGAGGTGCCCGAGTCGTCCGAGCGGTGCACGACCGTGATCGCGCCGGAGAGCTTCGCGTCGGGGTTCGCCTCGGTGATGGCCGGGTCGTCCCACGCCGTGATCTTGCCGGCGAAGATCTTCGCGACGACGTCGGCCGAGAGCTTGAGCTCCGTGACGCCCTCGATGTTGAAGGCGACCGCGATCGGGCTGATGTAGACGGGCAGGTCGATCGCCGCGCCGCCGTAGCAGCGGTCGGTCGCCGAGGCGAGCTCCTCCTCCGTCAGGGCGGAGTCGGTGCCGGCGAAGTCGAGCGAGCCGTCGAGCAGGCCCTTGCGACCCGCGCCCGAGTCGGTCGTGCTGTAGTTCACGGTGGTGTCGGGGTTCGCGGTCTGGAACCCGGCGACCCACGCCTGCTGGGCCTTCTCCTGCGCGGAGGAGCCGCCGCCGTTGAGCGTGCCGCTGAGGGACGAAGAGGTCTGGGACGAGCCCGAGCCCGGCGTGCTGCCGGTGCCCGTCGCGTCGTCGGAGCCGCAGGCCGCCAGCGTGAGGGCGAGCAGCCCGGCGAGGGTGACGCCGACGGTTGCATGCGTGCGCTTCACTGTGATCCGTCCGTTCGGGTTGGTCGCGCACCGGGGTGTGCGCGGCGTGGCCGACGGTAGGAAGCGCGGGTGACCGGACGGACGGCGGACGGTGAACCCCGGGTGAACGCTGGCCGACGAGTGGGGCCCGGGTCCCGGGACGGGCGACGACCCTGCTCAGGCGGCTGCTCGCGCCGCTGCTCAGTCCTCGTCGACGAGCTTGTAGCCCAGCCCGCGGACGGTCACCAGCAGCTCGGGCGACGAGGGGTCCACCTCGATCTTCGCGCGGACGCGCTTGACGTGGACGTCGAGCGTCTTGGTGTCCCCGACGTAGTCCGAGCCCCACACGCGGTCGATGAGCTGGCCGCGCGTGAGCACCCGGCCCGCGTTGCGCAGCAGCAGCTCGAGCAGCTCGAACTCCTTGAG
>Ga0180221_1001925_pt1 | contig 12893 bp, 10 predicted proteins | sample eDN5th37CKraftMG_FD_151339 | JGI IMG/M metagenome (GOLD analysis project Ga0180221, IMG submission 151339) | Enriched Miracle-Growth compost microbial communities from Emeryville, California, USA - eDNA 5th pass 37_C Kraft MG (version 2) (version 2) ...
TCGCAGCGCGTCGTGATCATCGCCAGGCCCGCCCGCTCGACGATCGAGTCGACGTACAGGACGGTGACCAGCCGGTCACCGGCGTGGATCGGACGCGCGTGGGTGAACCGCTCGTCGGCGTGGACGACGCGGCTGAAGTCGATGCCGGCGGCTGGGTCCTCGAAGAGCTGCGCCTCGGCGCGCTGCGCGATCACGACCGCGAAGGTGGGCGGCGCGACGACGTCGGGGTACCCCAGCGCCCGGGCGGCCTCGGGGTCCGTGTGCGAGGGGTGCGTGGCACCGACGGCCGAGGCGAACTCGGCGATCTTCACGCGTGCGACGTCGTAGGCCGCGGTCGGGGCGTAGCGACGCCCCGCATAGCTCGTGTCGACAGGCATGCGCCGGACGACCGCTGGGTCAGCGGGTCTCGCGGTGCAGCGTGTGGCGGTTGTCGCGCGGGCAGAACTTCTTCATCTCGAGACGGTCGGGGTCGTTCCGACGGTTCTTCTTCGTGATGTAGTTCCGCTCCTTGCACTCCGTGCAGGCGAGCGTGATCTTCGGGCGGACGTCCGCGCTCTTGCTGGCCATGGTTGTTGCCACCTCTCGCGCCCCGGGGCGCCTGATGCTGTCGCGTGCGCGCCGGCCGACGCGCCACCTTCGTTCCTGATGCGGTAGCGGGAGCGGGACTCGAACCCGCGACCTCACGATTATGAGTCGTGCGCTCTCACCAACTGAGCTACCCCGCCTCGATGGGCCCGGGGCGCGCACACGCACGCGGACGGACACACCACAGAGCCCCGAAAGGGAATCGAACCCTTGACCTTCTCCTTACCATGGAGACGCTCTGCCGACTGAGCTATCGGGGCAGCGCGCACAAGGTTACAAGACGCGGGCACTACCAGCGAAATCGCGTGCGTCACAGGCCCTCCGCACACCCGCAGCGGCGGCGTCCGTGCAGGTCAGCGCGCCTCGATGCCGCCGTCCTCGCGCCTCTCCCACGCCATCTCCACGCCCGCGCGGCTCCGCCGCCGGCCCGAGCGGGACCGACGGCGGAGCCGTCATCGAGGTGGGAGTCGTACTGCCAGAGGCCCGGTCAGCGCCTCGTCACCGGGCCAGCCGTGCGACCTCCGCCGCGCTCAGGGCCCGGTCGAAGACGCGCACGTCGTCGACCGCGCCGTGCAGGAAGTCCACGTCGTTGCCCTCCCACTGCGCCCGGCCGATGGTGACCGTGCCGGTCGTGGCGAACGTCGCGGACGTCGCGACCGACGACGCCGGCGCGCCGTCGACGTAGATCGCGAGCGTGCCCGCGTCCGCGTCCCGCACCCCGACGAGGTGGTACCAGCGCCCGGCCTCGACCGTCACGTCCGCGGCGATCGCGCGCGGCCCGCCGGGGAAGCTCATCGCCCAGCCCTGCTGCGCGTTGTTCCTCCCCGAGTACTGCAGGAAGAACGGGCTCGACCCGGTGGCCCCGTTCGCCGCCACCGCCGTCACGTACGAGCCGGGCAGCTCGTCCGCGCGGACCCACGCCGAGACCGAGTAGCTCTGCGTGGTGTCGAGCCGCGGCACGGAGGCCGTCGCCTGCGCGGCCTTGCCGTCCAGGCCCAGCGCCTTCCCCCTGGCCCCCGGGACGAGCTCGGCCCCGCCGACGAGGGTCGCGGCGCTCGCGCGCCCGCTGGAGTCCGGGCTGGTGACGCCGCCGGCGGTGTCGAACGCCCACGCGCCCACGCCGGCGAGCCCCGCGCGTCCCGGCTTCGCCGGCTGCCCGGCACCCGCCGCGACGACGGCCCGGTTGACCGCCCGGACCTTCGCCCGGTCCATCTTGAGGACGCGCCGGTCGTAGGTCCAGAACCCGTTGACCTCGCCCTCGACGTCGGTGATCTGCGTGTACACCGAGCCGGAGAGCCGGTCGCGGGCGAGGCCCACGAGCTGGGCGGTGTTGCCGACGTACGCGGTCGTGAGCGCCGCCGAGTCGGCGACCTCCCCGTACGGGTTGACCGAGCCGCCGGGCCACGTGTGGCCGAGCACGCTCAGCGAGTAGCCGCCGTGCTCGCCGTCGAACGCCGCACGGGTCGCGTCCGGCGAGGGCGCGGCCGGGCCCGTGTACTGGTGCCAGTCGAGCAGGTCGCCCGCCTTCGGGTCGCCGTGCGAGCTGCAGCAGTTCATGCCGGAGTGCGCATCGACCAGGCGGGACGGGTCGAGCTCCTTGACGTCGTTCGCGACGCGGGTGGTCTGCGCGAGGTCCCACTCGCCCCAGCCCTCGTTGAACGGCACCCAGCCGATGATCGACGGCGACGCGTCGTGCTGGTCGATCATCGTCGTGAGCTCGTGCTCCCACTGCTCGCGCTGCGCCGCGTTCGCGTTGCTGCCGCTCGGCATGTCCTGCAGCACCATCATCCCGATCGTGTCGGCGTGGTAGTACCAGCGCTGCGGCTCGACCTTGATGTGCTTGCGGATGGTGTTGAAGCCCAGCTGCTTCGTCTGCTGGACGTCCCACGCGAGCGCCTCGTCGGTCGGCGCGGTGTAGACGCCGTCCGGCCAGAAGCCCTGGTCGAGGGTCGAGAGCAGGAACGTGCGCTCGCCGTTGAGCAGGACGCGGTTCTTGCCGTCGACCTGCTCGACCTGGATCGACCGCACGCCGACGTAGGAGCCGACGGTGTCGCGGTTCGAGCCGTCCTTGAGCTGGACCTTCAGCGAGTACAGGTACGGGTCGTCGGGCGTCCAGCGGTGCGCCTTGCCCATCCGCAGCGTTAGCTGCTCCCCCGCCGGGCCGCTCGTCGTCGCGACCTTCTTGCCCTTCGCGTCGTACGCCGTGACGAAGACCGTCGCGTTCTTCGACGCACCGGCCGCCGTCGCCGTCACGTCCACCGCGTCGCCGGACGCCGCCAGGCGCGGCGTGAGGTCGAGCTCGGTGACGTGCGCCGGCTCCACGGGCTCCAGCCACACGGTCTGCCAGATGCCCGACGAGGCCGTGTAGAAGATGCCGCTCGGGCTGCTGCTCTGCTTGCCGCGCGCCTGGTCGCCCGTCGTGTCGGTGACGCGGACCACCAGGTCGTTCGCACCCTTGCGCAGGGCGGAGGTGACGTCGGCGCTGAACGCGTCGTAGCCGCCGGTGTGCTCCGCCACCTGGGTGCCGTTGACCCAGACCGTCGTGCGGTGGTCGACCGCGCCGAAGTTCAGCTGCAGGCGCTGCTGGTTCTTCTTCGTCCCGACGTCCCACGACGCGGGGACGGTGAACGTGCGGTGGTACGCGACGTGGTCCTCGTGCCGGCCGATGCCCGAGAGCTCGGACTCGATCGGGTACGGCACGACGACGTCCTCGGCGTCCGACCAGCTGGCCGGCGGCGCGGCGTCGGCCGAGCCGAGCGCGACGAGGTCCCACGTGCCGTTGAGGTTCGACCACTCCTCACGGGTGAGCTGCGGGCGCGGGTACTCCGGCAGCGGCGCCTTCGGGTCCACGTCCTTGGCCCACGGCGTCGTCAGCCGGTAGGTCGAGGCGTTGTCGACGCCCGCGTTGAAGTCCGGCACGGGTGCGCCGCCCGCGGTCAGCGCGCCCTGGCCGTCGTAGACGACGCGGACGAAGGAGCCGGCCAGCACCGGGGCGCCGAGCGTCAGGACGAGCGTGCGGGGGTCGGAGCCGACCTCGACGGACGAGACCGGGTGGTCGGAGCCGTCGACCGGCACGCGCAGGTGCGACGCCGCTCCGGAGACACCGCCGACTGCCGCGGGGAACGTGAGCACGACGCGGCGCCCGTTCGCGGGGATCCGGGCCGTCACGTCGTACGGCTGGAAGTCGGCCGGCGGCGTGAACGCCGAGCTCGGGACGGCGGTCTTCGCGACGCCCGCGTCGTCGGACGCCCAGCGCAGGTGCACGTTGGCGCCGCCCACGGCCTGGAACTGCTCGAAGCGGAAGGGCACGGGCTCGCCGGCGACCAGGTGCACGGCGCGCGTCGCCGTCCGCTCCTCGTCCCAGCGGTTCACCCAGAAGTCGATGAGCAGGTCGGACGCGTCGGTGCCGCCGACCCAGAGCCGGAAGCCGTTGTCGCCGATCGCGGAGAACGTGTAGTCGCCGGTCACCGGCGCCGTCACCGTGCCGGACCAGCGCACACCGACGTTGTCGGTGCGGCCCGTCATCGCCCGGTAGACGGGCAGCATGTCGTCGACGTCCACGTCCGGGTCCACGACCGACGCCGTGCGGTTCGCCTCCTCGAGCGCGAACGTGCCGGTGTCGGTGATCGTGTAGTAGTCCGCTCGCAGGCCCTGGCGCGCGTCGTCGGCGGCCGCCTGCGCCGGAGCGGCGGTGGCGACCGCCGGCGTGAGCGCACCGGCCGTGGCCATCGCCAGGAGCCCGACCGCGGCGGCACGCCACCAGCGGGTCGTCGGGAGTCTGTGGTGCATCGTCCGAACCTCATCTCGTCATCGAGTCGTCGTCCGTCCGACCTCGAAGGAGCGGCGTCTTTGCCGCCTTCGCCGGGGTCATCCCGATTCTGACCACCAGCGGATGACGAAAGCAACAGTTTCGAAAGCCCTTTGATCAGTTCCGACCACGTCGTCGGGAAAACCGATCGAATGGGGTCACGCAGGCCCGCGCCGCCCCTGACGAGGCGACCGCGAGCGCGGCCGACGCGCTGGACCGTGCGCGCCCCACAGGGCCGGCGCGACAGCCCGGCGCGCTGCGCCCTGAGACGACGAAGCCCGGAGACGACGAACGCGGGGCGTCCTGGTGGACGCCCCGCGTTCGATCCGGCGTGGCGGGTGAGGGATTCGAACCCCCGTAGGCGATGCCAGCTGATTTACAGTCAGCCCCCTTTGGCCACTCGGGTAACCCGCCGGGGTGATGCTCGCCGCGACCTGCGCGGCCAGCGCGTGGAAGAATAGCAACAGCAGGGCGGCCGGAGCGAAACGGCTGCTCACCCCACCACCGTACGAGCCCGAGGGGGACATCCCATGGCGAGCGACTCGTCGTTCGACGTCGTCAGCAAGGTCGACCGGCAGGAGGTCGACAACGCGCTCAACCAGGCCTCGAAGGAGATCGCCCAGCGCTACGACTTCAAGGGCGTCGGCGCCTCCATCGCCTGGTCCGGCGAGTCGATCCTCATGGTCGCGAACTCCGCCGAGCGCGTGCTCGCCGTCCTGGACGTGTTCCAGTCCAAGCTCATCAAGCGCGGCATCTCGCTCAAGTCGCTCGACACCGGCGACGGCGAGCCGAAGCCGTCCGGCAAGGAGTACCGCCTCTCGGCGTCCATCAAGGAGGGCCTGTCCTCCGAGGTGGCCAAGAAGCTCGCGAAGATCGTGCGCGACGAGGGCCCCAAGAGCGTCAAGACGCAGATCCAGGGCGACGAGCTGCGCGTCACGAGCAAGAGCCGCGACGACCTGCAGACCGTCATCGCGCTGCTCAAGGACGCCGACGTCGACGCGGCGCTGCAGTTCGTCAACTACCGCTGAGGCTGCCGCCCGTCAAGCGTCGTTGCGGGCCTGGGTCTCCAGGCGCTCGATCCGCTCGCTCATCGGCGGGTGGGTCGCGAACAGGCGGGCCAGGCCCTCGCCGCGGAACGGGTTCGCGATCATCAGGTGCGAGACGTCGACGAGCTCGCGGTCCTGCGGCAGCGGGCGCGCGCGGGTGCCGTGCTCGAGCTTGCGCAGGGCGGAGGCGAGCGCAAGCGGGTCGCGGGTGAGGCGCGCGCCGTCCTCGTCGGCGTCGAACTCGCGCGTGCGGCTGATGGCGAGCTGGATCATCGTCGCGGCGAGCGGCGCGAGCAGCGCCAGGAGCAGGCCGGCGAGGGGGTTACCGCCCCCGCGGCGGTCGCCCCCGCCGAAGAACAGCGCGATCTGCGCTAGGGACGTGATGACGCCCGCCACGGCGGCGGCGACGGACGAGGTGAGGATGTCGCGGTTGTAGACGTGCATCAGCTCGTGGCCGAGGACGCCGCGCAGCTCGCGCTCGTCGAGCAGCTGGAGGATGCCCTCCGTGCAGCACACGGCCGCGTTGCTGGGGTTGCGGCCGGTGGCGAACGCGTTGGGTGCGGCCGTCGGCGAGACGTACAGCCGCGGCATGGGCTGGCGCGCCTGCGTCGAGAGCTCGCGCACGATGCGGTACATCGCGGGCTGCTCGATCTCGCTGACGGGCCGTGCGTGCATCGCGCGGATCGCGATCTTGTCCGAGTTCCAGTACGAGTAGAACGTCATCACCAGGCCGAGCCCGGCGAACACGAGGATCCACCGCGGCTGCCCGCCGCCCAGCAGGTACCCGAGGCCGAGCAGCACCGCCCACAGCGCCCCGAACAGCGCCGCCGTCTTGACCCCGTTGTAGTGCTGGTGCCCCATGTGAGGCGTCCTCCCCTCGTCGTGCGGCCCCGGACGGACCACCTGGTGAAACGCCCGGCCCTCCACGGGGGTTCCCCTCGTCCGGGCGCCCCGCGCGTGAGTACCTTGTCACCGGCACGACGACGTCCCGACGAGGTCCGCCGCGGCCCCGCGGGGTGCCGTCCACGGACCGCCCGTCCAGCCCGGACCCGTCACCCCGGCGGGCCCGTCCTCCCCCGCCCCCGGCGGCACGTCCCCGCGCCGCCGCCCTGCGACCCCAGGAGCCCCGCATGCGCGCACGCGTCGCCGCCCTCGCCCTCACCGCCGCCCTGGCGCTCGCGGCGTGTGCGCCGCAGGACGAGCAGGCGGCCCCCTCACCGACAGAGTCGGGCGCGCTGCCCACGGTCGCCGAGGGGTACCTCACGGTCGCGACGTCCAACCCGGCGTACGAGCCGTGGGTCGTCGGCGACGACCCCAGCAAGGGCGAGGGCTTCGAGGCCGCCGTCGCGTACGCGCTCGCCGAGGAGCTCGGCTTCGACGCCGAGCACGTCTCCTGGGCGGTCGCGAGCTTCGACCAGATCATCGCGCCGGGCGCCAAGCAGTGGGACGTCGCGATCAACCAGGTCTCGATCAGCGACGAGCGCCGCAAGAACATCGACTTCTCGTCGCCGTACTACACGACCTCCCAGGCGGTCGTGACGGTGGGCGACTCGAAGGCCGCCAAGGCGACGTCCCTGGCCGATCTCGCGGGCGTGCGGATCGGCGCGATGGTCGGCACGACGAGCCTGACGGCCGCGCAGGACATCATCGACCCGACGACGCCCGTGCAGGTGTTCAACGACAACGACCAGGTCAAGCAGGCGCTGACCTCGGGACTCGTCGACGCCGTCGTCGTCGACCTGCCCACCGCGCTGTACATCACCGCCGCGGAGCTGGAGGACGGCGTTCTGCTCGGCCAGCTGCCGGACAGCGCCGGTGGTGACCAGTTCGGCCTCGTCCTGCCGCTCGGCAGCGCCCTGACCCCCACGGTGACGCAGGCCGTGGACGCGCTGCGCGCCGACGGCACGCTCGCCGAGCTGGAGAAGACGTGGCTCACCGCCGCGGCCGGCGCGCCCGTCCTGTCGTGACCGCACCTCGGACGCGCGCGTGACGACGGATCCCACGACCGCGGACGACCCCGCGGCGCTCGTCTGGCAGCCCTCGGCGCGGCAGCGCGAGCGCGACGCCTACCGGCGCGGGCGCACGCGGCGGTCGTTCGCGGTCGCGGCCCTCTCGACCGTCGCGCTGACCGCGGTCGCGGTCCTCGGCCTCGTGAGCTCGCCGGGGTGGCCCCGGGTCAAGGCGTCGTTCTTCGACCCGGAGGTCGCGCGGGCGTCGCTGCCGGCGGTGCTCGACGGGCTGTGGCTCAACGTGCGGGTGATGGCCGTCAGCGCGGTCGTCATCCTCGTCGTCGCGCTGCTGCTCGCGCTCGCCCGCACGCTGCCGGGGCCGGTGTTCTTCCCGGTGCGCGCGCTCGCGACGGCGTACGTCGACGTGTTCCGCGGGCTGCCGCTGATCCTCGTCCTGCTGCTCGTCGGGTTCGGGCTGCCGGGGCTGCGGCTCACCGGCGTGCCGACCTCGGCCGTGGTGCTCGGCGGGCTCGCGCTCGTGCTGACCTACTCCGCCTACGTCGCGGAGGTGTTCCGCGCCGGCATCGAGTCGGTCCACCCGTCCCAGGTCGCCGCGGCGCGCGCGCTCGGCCTGTCGCGCGGGCAGTCGCTGCGGTACGTCGTGCTCCCGCAGGCGGTCCGCCGCGTGGTCCCTCCGCTGCTCAACGACCTCGTCGCACTCTCGAAGGACTCGGGCCTCATCTCGATCCTCGGCGCCATCGACGCGGTCCGGGCCGCCCAGATCGAGACCGCGCGGTACGCCAACTTCACGCCGTACGTCGTCGCCGGGGTGCTGTTCGTCGCGCTCACGATCCCGCTCACGCGGCTCACCGACGCGCTCGCGCGCCGCTCCGGGTGGCTGGGCGCGCAGAGCGCCGCGATGGGCGGGGGTGCGGCGCGGTGAGCCCCCGGCTGCCCGACCCGCGGCTCGGCCGCCGGCTGCCCGCCGTGCCGGACGCCGTCCGCGACGAGGCCGCCCCGCTGCTGTCCGTGCAGACTGTCCGCAAGGCCTTCGGCGCGCACGTCGTGCTCGACGACGTGTCGCTCGACGTGCACCGCCACCGCGTGGTCGCGCTCATCGGCGCGTCCGGCTCCGGCAAGTCCACGCTGCTGCGCTGCGTCGACCTGCTCGAGGACGTCGACGACGGCGTCATCGAGCTCGAGGGGCAGGACATCACCGACCCGCGCCTCGACGCCGACGCCGTGCGGGCGCGGATCGGCATGGTGTTCCAGGCCTACAACCTGTTCCCCCACCTGCGCGTGCTCGACAACCTGACGCTCGCGCCGCGGCTCGTGCGTCGCGTGCCCCGCGCGGAGGCCGAGGAGCGTGCCCGCGCGGCGCTCGAGCGGGTCGGCCTCGCGCGCAAGGCCGCCTCGTTCCCCGACCACCTGTCGGGCGGTGAGCAGCAGCGCGTCGCCATCGCCCGCGCCCTGGTGATGGAGCCGTCGATCCTGCTGCTCGACGAGGTGACGAGCGCGCTCGACCCCGAGCTCGTCGGCGAGGTGCTGGACCTGCTGGCCGACCTCAAGACGAGCGGCATGACGATGCTCCTCGCGACGCACGAGATGGGCTTCGCGCGGGACGTCGCCGACGAGGTGTGCTTCCTGCACGCCGGCCAGGTGCACGAGCGCGGCCCGGCCCACCAGGTGCTCGGCGACCCGCAGCGCGAGCGCACCCGGGAGTTCCTGCGGCGGGTCACCGGCTGACCGGGAAGCCGCCGGAGGGCAGCTCCCGGTTGTGACCTGACCGTCACCCGGAGTGCCTCTGGCGGCGCATCCGCCCTGGCTATGCTCCCGAACGTGGCGACGAGGGGGCTGAGCCGCGCGGCCGGCCGCCGCGTCGACGAGGGGCCGGACGAGCGACGGGCCGACCGCCTCGACCTCCCCGCGCCCAGCCGCCGGCAGGCGGTGCGCTGGACCGGGGCCGCCGCGGTGATCGTCGGTGGTGGTCTCGCCCTGGCCGCCTGCGCTCCCGCGGCGGACGGACCGGTGCCCGACGAGGCGCTGTTCGCGCAGATCGACGCGCTGCCCGGGGTCGTCTCCTCCGACATCCACTACATGCACGGGCTGTGGGCGCCCGACGTCTACGGCGGCGGGATCGACGTCGCCGCGGGCGTCGACGCCGTCTGCCTGCTCGACCAGGTCTACGAGATCCTCTGGCAGGGCCGGCACGTCGACATCGCCGTCAACGCGTTCCAGCCCGGCATGCAGACCGTCGAGCGGCGCAACTTCCTCGGCTCGGACAAGCTCCTGGAGCGGTACGGCCCCCGACCGAGCGCCTCGTCGCCGACGCCGAGCGTCCCGCCGTGCCGGCCGCCCGCGCCCGACGCTCCCCCGACGACGCCGCTGCCGGACTGGTCGCCCACCCCCTCGCCGACGCGCTGACGCGCGAGCGGGGCCGCCTCGACGCCCGTCCCGAACGACGGCGGGCCCGCTCCCCGGAGGGAACGGGCCCGACGGGCGGACGACCGGCTCAGCCGAGCGGACGGCCCAGCGAGATCGCGACCATGTCCTCGCGCGGCACGACCTTGACCCGCTCGCGGCCCTGCGGCGCGCCGAGCGAGCGCTCGTGCGCGTCGAGCAGCTCCCAGCCCTTCCAGTCGATGACGTCGACGCCCCGACCCCGGAGGAACTCGAGGATCGCCTCGGGGTCGCGCTCCGTCGCCGTGTAGAAGGACTCGCCGGCCTCGGCGACGTCCTCGCCCAGGTGCCGGATCGTCTCCGAAGCGTCGGACTTCGTGTGCCCGATGAGGCCGACCGGGCCGCGCTTGATCCAGCCCGTCGCGTAGACGCCGGGCAGGTACTCCCCGTCGACGTCGACGACGCGACCCTCGCGGTTCGGGATGACGCCCGCCACGTCGTCGAACGGGATGTCGACGAGCGGCGAGCCGAAGTAGCCGACGGCGCGGTAGACCGCCTCGACGCGCCAGTCGAACGTCTGGCCGGTGCCGGTCACGTTCCCGTCGCCGTTGAGCGCCGTGCGCTCGGTGCGCAGGCCGACGACCTTGCCGTCCTCGCCCAGCACCTCGACCGGCTTGTGCAGGAAGTGCAGGTGGATCCGCCGGCTCGCCGTGTTCTCCTCGGGGTCCTTCAGCGTCCAGTCGGTCAGCGTCTTGACGACCTGCTTCGTCTGGTTGGAGGAGTGGATCGCGGCCATCGAGCCCTCGTCGAACTCGAAGTCCTCGGGGTAGACGATGACGTCGACGTCCGGCACGTGGCCGAGCTCGCGCAGCTCCAGCGGGGAGAACTTGACCTGGGCCGGGCCGCGGCGCGCGAAGACGTGCACGTCGGTGACCGGCGAGCGCTCGAGGATCTCGTGCACGTTCGCCGGGACCTCGGTCGGCAGCAGGTCCTGCGCGTGCTTGGCGAGGATGCGCGCGACGTCGAGCGCGACGTTGCCCGCACCGATCACCGCGACGTGCTGCGCCTCGAGCGGCCACGTCCGCGGGACGTCGGGGTGGCCGTCGTACCAGGAGACGAAGTCGGCGGCGCCGAAGCTGCCCTCCAGCTCGATGCCCGGGATCGGCAGGGCCGCGTCGCGGATCGAGCCGGTCGAGAAGATCACGGCGTCGTAGTACGTGCGCAGGTCGTCGAGCTTGAGGTCGGTGCCGTAGTCCACGTTCGCGAGCAGGCGGATGTCCCCGCGCTCGAGCACCTTGTGCAGCGCCACGATGATCTGCTTGATCCGCGGGTGGTCCGGCGCGACGCCGTAGCGCACGAGCCCGAACGGGGCGGGCAGACGCTCGAAGAGGTCGATCGCGACGTCGAGGCCGGTCTTCGACAGGATGTCGGAGGCGTAGATGCCCGCGGGGCCGGCGCCGACGACGGCGACGCGCAGGGTCGGGGTGCTCAAGAGCGCTCGTACCTTCCGGTAGCGGGGAGGTGTGCCGCCCGGTGCTCGGCGGCGGCGGGCGTCTCGTGCGCGCAGGGCGCAGCGACGGTCCAGTGTAGGAGCCGGGGTTCGGCCGCCTTCACCCCGGGTCCAGGATGCGGACGAACCGTCCACCATACGGTCGACGCTCGAACCGGTTCGACCGGCCCTCGAGGGCGCCCTACAGTCGGCCCGTGGACGAGCGGACCGGGGACGAGCGGCCCGCCGTCGACCCCGGCGGGCTGGGCCTGGGGCTCGGCGCCTACCTGCTGTGGGGCCTGCTGCCCCTCTACTTCCCGCTGCTGCAGCCCGCGGGGCCGGTCGAGATCGTCGCGCACCGGATCGTGTGGTCGCTGCTGTTCTGCGCGCTGCTGCTCACCGCCGTGCGGCAGTGGCCCGCGATGCTCGTCGTGCTCCGCTCGCGGCGCCAGGTCGGTCTGCTCGCCGTCGCCGCCGCGCTCGTCGCCGTCAACTGGCTCGTCTTCGTGCTGGGCGTGCTGACCGACCGGGTCGTCGACGCCTCGCTCGGCTACTACGTGAACCCGCTCGTCACCGTCGCGCTCGCCGTCCTCGTCCTGCGCGAGCGCCTGCGACCCCTGCAGTGGGTCGCCCTCGGGTTCGGCGCCGCGAGCGTCGTCGTCATCACCGTGGGCTACGGCGAGCTCCCGTGGATCGCCCTCACGCTGGCCGTGAGCTTCGCTCTGTACGGGCTGATCAAGAACCGCGTCGGGCGGGACGTCGGCGCGGTGCCCGGCCTCGCCACCGAGACGCTCGTGCTCACCCCGCTCGCGCTGGGCTACCTGCTCTGGCTCGGCGCGCGCGGCGAGGGCCACTTCACGTCCGCCGGGCCGTGGCACACGGTGGCGCTCGTGAGCGCCGGCGTCGTCACCGCGGTGCCGCTGCTGCTGTTCGGCGCCGCCGCGCGACGGCTGCCGCTGTCCGTCGTCGGGCTGCTGCAGTACGTCACCCCGACGATGCAGCTGCTGCTCGCCGTCGTCGTGCTGCACGAGCACATGCCTGCGGCCCGCTGGTGGGGGTTCGGGCTCGTCTGGCTCGCGCTGGTGCTGCTCGTCGTCGACGGGCTGCGCGCCGGGCACGCGCAGCGCCTCGCCCGCGCGGCCCGCTGACCGGCGGGGCCCGGTGCGCGCCGGCTCGTCGGGGCGGGCTCGCCGCCTCACCACCGACCGACGGACGCCTCCACGACCACGACCGTGACGTTGTCGCGCGCGCCGTGACGGACCGCCGCCCGGACGAGCCGGTCCGCCGCCGTCTGCGGGTCGGGAGCCGCGCGCAGCTCCGCCTCGATGCGCTGGTCCGTCAGCTCGTCGGTCAGGCCGTCGGTGCACAGCAGCATCCGGTCCCCCGGGCTGACGGGCAGCAGCCAGACGTCCGGGTCGACGTCCGACGCGCTGCCGCCCAGCACCCGCGTCACGACGTTGCGGCGCGGGTGCGTCGCGGCCTCGGACTCCGGGATCACCCCGTCGCGGACGAGCTCGGCGACCTCCGAGTGGTCGACCGTCACCTGCTCCAGCACGCCGCCGGCCATCCGGTACGTGCGGGAGTCCCCCACGTTGACGACGAGCCAGCACGGCACG
>Ga0180221_1001926_pt1 | contig 12888 bp, 14 predicted proteins | sample eDN5th37CKraftMG_FD_151339 | JGI IMG/M metagenome (GOLD analysis project Ga0180221, IMG submission 151339) | Enriched Miracle-Growth compost microbial communities from Emeryville, California, USA - eDNA 5th pass 37_C Kraft MG (version 2) (version 2) ...
GCGTCTGCGGGCCTCCGCGCGGTCGACCTTCGCCACCTTGAGCGCATAGCCGACGTTCTCGGCCACCGTCATGTGCGGCCACAGCGCATAGTTCTGGAACACCATGCCGATGTGCCGCTGTTCGGGCGCCACGAACAACCCGCTCCCGGCATCGGCCACCACCCGCTCACCGAGCCGTACCTGGCCGCCATCGGGCTCTTCCAGGCCGGCGATACAGCGTAGGGTGGTGGTCTTGCCGCAGCCGCTGGGGCCAAGCAGCACGAAGAACTCGCCGGCTTCGATCTGCAGGTCCAGTTGGCGAATGGCGTTGACGCGGCCGTCGAAGGCCTTGCGCAGGTCGTTGAGGATCACTCGGCTCATGGGCGTAGGCCTCCAGACGTACCGGCGGCCAAGGCCAGGGCCCGTTGCCGGGTACGTTGATGGTTGAGGTGGCGGGCGCGGCGGAACAGCCAGAGGGTGGCCTGGCTGGCGCCCCACAGCAGCAGCGAGACGCCCATCAGCACCATCAGCAGCGCCGCCGCCATGCTGTAGTCGCCCGCGCTCTGCAGGTTGTAGGTGATCACCGCCAGGGTATTGACTCCCGGCGACTTGAGCAGCAAAGGCACTTCGAGGTTGCCCGAGACCATCAGCGCGGTCATGAACCAGCCGGCGATGAAGCTCGGTGCGGCCAGCGCCAGGATGACTTCGACGAAGGTCTGCGTCGGCCCCGCCCCGCTCATCCGCGCCGCTTCCGATAGAGACGGGGCGATCTGCGCGGTGGCCGACAGGGCGATCTGGCTGGCGAACGGCATGGCAGTGACGATCAACGCCAGCGCCACCAGCCAGATCGAGCCGTACAGCTGGGCAAACGCCGGGATGCTCAACCACGCCCAGGAAATTGCCACGGTGGTCACCGCACCAGGCATCGCCAGCGGAATCAGCGTAGCGAAGCGCAACGCCGCCTGGCTGCGACGCCCCAGCCTGCGCGACAGCACAGCCACAGCGAAGCCCAGGGTCATCACCACGCCGCCGACTATCACACCCAGTACCAGGGTCACGCGGATTGCCTCCAGGACCCTCGGTTGCTGTAGCACGGTGACGTAACGATCGAAGGAAAAACCGCTGTAGACGCCTGGGTACGGTTGCAGCGAGGAAAACAGCAAGGCACCGAGTGGCATGACGAACGACACCAGCAGAAACAGCAGCACCAATATCGACACCAAGGGCCGCAGCGCTCCCAGCGACAACAACCGTGGCCGCGAGAATTTGCCGCTGATCGACACGTAGCCCTTGCGCCCCAGCAGGCGCAGTTGTCCCAGGTAAACCAGCGCTACGCAGGCGACGAACAGGCTCGACAGGACGCTGGCCTGTGCGTAATCCGCAGGCCCCGCGCCACCGCCGAGCAGGTTCAGCAGCAAGGTGGCGATCACCACGATATTGTCCGGCCCGCCGAGGATCAGTATCGGTTCGAACACCTGCAGCCCGGCGATCAAGCCCAGCAGCGCGACGCTGGTGAGCGCGGGAGCCAAGCTCGGCAGGTTTATGCGTACAAAGGTGTGTAGCGGGCCGGCGCCGGACAGGTACGAAGCTTCGTCATGGGAACTGTCCAGGGCACGGAAGGCACCGGCGATGAACAGGTAGGTCAGCGCCACCTTCTTCAGGATCAGTACCGTGTAGATCCCCCACCAGCCCTGGATGTTGAGCCAGGGGGTATCGATTCCCAGCGCGTGACGCAAGGCATCGTTGACCAGGCCGGTCCAGGGGTTGGCCAGTTGGGTGAAGGCGACGGCGTAGAAGATGCCCGGGGTGACGAACACCAGCAGCATGCTGGGCATGATCAACCGGCGTACCCGCAGGTCGGTGCGCTCGCTGACGAAGGCCAGGCCCACGGCCAGCAGCAGTGCCGCTAGGGTGCTGACCAGCGCCAGTTTGACCGAGGCCCACACCGCGGCAAGCATGCCCGGGTTGTACAAGGCCACCCGCCACGCGGCCAGGGTCCACTCGCCGGGCAGGAACGGCGCCTGGCTGCGGAACGCCCCGGCCACCAGCATCACCAGCGGCCAGACGAACAGCACCAGGATCATCCCTCCCAACGGCAGGCTCCAAGCCACCCGGGTGAGGCTACGCCGGCGAGCGGCGACAAAGGTTCGCATGCGTGTCGCTCCCGGCTCAGAACTGGTAGTTCAGGCCAACGTAGTAGAAGCCGCCCGAAGCCCCGGCCGGAGGGATGAACCCGTAGCGGTTGATGCCGTTGACCTGGTTGTAGGACTTGTACTTCTCCGGGTAGGTATCGAACAGGTTGTTGGCCCCGGCGTTGAGCCCGAGGGCCTTGGTCAGTTGGTAGCGCACATCGAGGTCGACCACCCACTGCGGACTGAAGGTCTGGTCCTGGCTGGCCAGCGTCGGGTGGTTGTAGGTGTACTCGCCGAAGCGCGTAGCCTGTACGTTGACGCCCCATTTGCCGATGCTGTAATCGCCGGACAGGATCAGCTTGTTCTCCGGCGTGCCATTCTCCGGGTTGCGCAGCACGTCTCGAGTGAACAGCGAGGTACCGGTACGGGTGAGTACCGTCCCCTGCTTGATGTTGCTGACCTTGGTGTCGGTGACACTCAGCCCAGCGCCCAGGTCGAGCTTGCCGTAGCCGGCCAGGTCCAACCGGTGTTTGAGCTGCGAGTCGACGCCACGGGTCTTGGTGTCGTAGCCGTTCGTATAGAACGACGCGCCGGTAAAGTTGCTCAGACCAGCCGCGGCGAGGATGTCGCGCACTGCGGTGGAGCTGTTGTTGGCCGGGTCCTGCAGGGTCGAGGTGGAAAGGATGTTGCCGTCGATGTCGATGCGATAAGCATCCACTGTCAGCGAAGTCCGATCGGTCGGCGTCCAGACGAATCCCAGAGATAGGCTCTTGGCCTTCACCGGGTCCAGGTCCTTGGCGCCGAATGCGGCTACCGCACTGTCGCCAGGGCGGAACAACCGGGTGCGCCCGGCCGCTGCCTGGCCTCCATCGAACGACCAGTTGCCGGTGTAGGTGGTGGTTTGGGTATCGAGTTGGGCCAGGCTCGGCGCGCGATAGCCGGTGCTGAACGTGGAGCGCACAGCGAATTGCGGGGTAAAGGTATAGCGTGCCGACAGCTTGCCGTTGACCGTGTCGCCGAAGTCCGAATAGTTCTCGGCGCGCAGCGCGGTGCCCAGCTCCAGTTTCTCGGTCAGGTGCCCTTCCAGCCCGGCATAGAGGCCGTAGACATTGCGCGACAGGCTGCCCAAATCCTCAGGATTGATACCCGCGATGTCGACTGCGCCGAAGCGTGCCGGCTGCCCGGCATTCAGCTGGCCGGCCGGAATCAACCCACCGCCATAGTTCCACGACTGTTCGTCACCGATCTCGTCGGTGGCGAAGTCCTCGTGCCGGTAGGCGATGCCGCCGGACACCGTCCAGGGCGAGGGAGCCCAGCTCAGCGGTAGCTCGCGGTCCCAGTCCAGGGTCAGGCTGGAGGTCTTGCTTTGGCTGGCGCCACGGTAGAAATGCGTGGCGCTGTCCAGTCCATAGCTGGGGCTCAGGCTGTTGTCCAGGTAGCCCTTGACCTCGTTTCTGCCGTAGGACGCCGACAGGTCGAAGTTGCCGAGCAGGAGGTCGGTGTACTTGAGCCCGACCACCGAAGAAAAATCGTACCGCCGCTCACTGACTCGCGGCTGGAAACCGTTGGGGTAGATCGCCTTGATGTTGTCCTTGGAGCTGGAATAGTTCGGGTTGACGTCGTTGTAGTTGTCCGAATAGCCATAGTTGAGCGTGGTGTAGAGCCTGGCCTGGTCGTTGAGCCCGAGCTCGGCGTTGGCCAGCAGCGAGCCTTGCTCGCGACCACCCTGCCCCCAGCGCCCCGTACGCAGGTCGCCGGCCGGGCCGGCGTTGACGTACTGATGGTCGATGCCGCTGCGGTCCACCGGATTGTTGCTCAACCCATCGGCGCTCAGAGTCAGGAAGCCATCGCCCGGCAGGCTGGTACCCCACCAGCCACTGGCGTTGCGGGTTTCGCCGTCGCCCTTGTTGTACTGACCGTAGCGAGTTTGCAAAGCGCCGCCGCTGTCGCGCTCCTTGAGCACGATGTTCAGCACCCCGGCGATGGCGTCGGAACCGTACTGCGCCGAGGCGCCGTCACGCAGCACCTCTACCCGCTCGATGGCACTGATGGGGATGTTGTTCAGCTCGACCAGTTGGTCGGCCCCCCAGGGATCCACGCCGGACAGCCGGCCGGTCGGATTGCGCCGCTTTCCGTTGACCAGTACCAGGGTATATGCGGGACTCAAGCCACGCAGCGATGCCGAGCGCACCGCGCTGGTGCCCTTGGACGCGTTCTGCCCCTGGGGAAAGTTGAAGGACGGCACCAGTTGGCTCAACGCCTGGTTCAGCGTCACTGCGCCGGAGTTCTGCAATTGCTCGGGGGTGATCAGTTCTACCGGTGCCAGGCTCTGCAGCGCCGTGACATCCTGACGACGGGTACCCAGAGTGACCACCGTATCCAGGACGGGGTCATTGGAGCCACTCGCCCGCGAAGTCTGCACCGGCGGACTCCCCGCCGGCAGGACCTGGGTCGACGGGATGCCCTCGCTGCTGATCATCACGGCGCCACTGGCGGTATAGTCAGCGCGCAACCCCGTACCCTGCAGTGCCTGGTCGATGGCCTGGTCGCGGCTGAGCGTACCGCGGATAGCCCTGCCGTTCAGGCCCTCGATGGCGGCCTGGTCGAAAGAGATCGGCGTATGGGTTTGCCGCGAAATGGCGATCAGGGTATCGGCCAGCGGGCCGGCCTCAATGGCGAAGGCATGCTGCAACTGATCGGCGACGGACAGCGGTGGCAGAATCACAGCCCCCAGGAGCACGGCGCAAGCCAGGGGAGCGAAGGGGAAACGACGGTTCGGTGTGGGCATGGGCTAGTCACTATGTGGGCAGGTCATTTCCCCCCTTGTGCAGCGACAGCCTCGAATTTTCACGCCCGGTTAGATTGATGCAGCCTATGCATATAACCGCCTCACGCTTGTTCGATACTGATCCAGTAGGCGCTGAATCGGTGGACCCGGATCGGCAACTGGCGCTCGAGCATTTCCAGTGTCTGGTCGCTGTTGTCCAGTGGATACAGGCCGCTTACCGGCAAGGCCGCCAGGTACGGATCGAGGCGGATGATGCCCGGCCGGTAGCTGCGCAGTGTGTCGACCACCTCGCCCAGCGGTTGCTTACGCGCCTCCAGCCAGCCATCCAGCCAGGCGGTTTCGCTGCTGTTCATCGGCTGCTGTTCGAGGACCGCATATCGGTCGAACAACACGCTCTGACCAGCGGATATCTGTATTTCCGCACCACCTTTGGGCCGCAACAGCAATGGCCCGTCAAGAGTGGTCAGGCGCGAAGCCTCGTCGCCCTGGCGCAGCACCAGCCGCCCCCCACTGGCACTGACAGTGCCCTGCTGGGTTTCCAACTGGAACGGCCGGACGCCACCTCGGTGGATTTCCAGTAGCAATTCGCCCTGGTGCAATTGCAATTGCCGGTGCCCATCGACCAGGTCGGTGGAGACCCGGCTGCGAGCATTGAGTTGCAGTAGGCTGCCGTCCTCCAGTTGCCAGCGGCGTCGCTCGGCGGTGCCAGTGTGCAGGTTACCGGGCGCCAACCAGGGCCAGTCCGCCGCCCGGCCGAATAGCCCGAGGGAGATCGCCAGCCCACCGAATACCAGGCTGTTGCGCAGGAACTGACGGCGTCCGTTGGGTGCGTTGAGTGCCTGCAGCAACGGATCGGCCGCACGCCCCCTCCACTGCGAGAAGGGTGCAGCCCCCAAGTTGCGCTGGATACGGCCGAACGCGGCCGCATTGCGGCTGTCACTGGCATGCCAGGCCTCAAAGGCCTCGCGCTCTTGCGGGCTCATCTCGCCGGAGTGCAGGCGCACCATCCACAACACCGCAGCCTCGGCTGCGGCGTCGTCCAGTGGGCGTTTCACCGAGGAAGTCATGGCTCGCAGACCTGGTAGACGCAACGCAGCGCCTGCGCCATGTACTTGTGTATGGCGCCCAACGATAGGCCCAGCCGGTCGCTGATCTGGATATAGGTCAGTCCTTCGATCTGATTGAGCAGAAATACGGTTTTGCCCTCGTTGGGCAGTCCGTCAAACAACTGGTCAATGGCCACCAGGCTCTCGATCAGCATCAGATGCTCCTCCGGCCCGGGCTGCAGCGGCTCCGGTACGCCGCGCAACGCCTCCAGATAGGCCTGTTCCAGATCACGCCGCCGCCAACCTTCGTACATCACCCGCTGGGCGATCGTGGTCAGCAAAGCCCTCGGTTCGCGGAAGGCCGAGGGATCCGGCAAGGACAACACACGGGCGAAGGTTTCGGCGGCGATGTCTTCGGCGCTGTGTGGGCAGCCCAGCCTGGACCGCACCCTGGCGCAGAGCCACGCATAGTTGAGTTTGAACAGTTGGCCGATCTGCTCCCGATTTCCTATCCCTGAGACCGTCATGGTGATCACGCTTGTCGATAGCTGCGCGACACCTTGGAAGGCTATGCAGCGTTCAATTCATATCGGCGTCCACTGGTCCGGTGCGCCCCGCCGTACGGCTGACAGCAGGAGGGTATCGTGGAGACAAACTAAACTTAAAGGAATAAAAAATGATATACGTAAAACAGAATAAAATAAGAGAGGCTACTGATACAAAGCCACCAATTCCGGTCGAAGGCAGTTGTGCGAGTTGTCCCACCCACGTGAGCAACCGTTGATTGTGCCTCCCACGAAGAGCTCCCTGCTCGTCGCCCTGCCCTATCTTCTGTTCTGCTCCACCCTCCACCTGCGCGCCGCTCCCCCATCCCGCGGCCCCCGTCACGATCGAATTCGACAACGTCGGCAAGCACCACGGGGGACTTTCCCATGCTGAGCAACTGCAGCCCGCGTCACCAAAGGGGAGATGGTGTCTTCGGTCCCTCGAGCTTGGGCAAGTCAACGCTGATCAAGCTGGTCAACGACCTGGAGTCCCTCGTCAGCGGCAGCATGCGAGTCAGTCGGCGCACCGGCACCGACTTGCCGGGGCTGGGTGCGCGGGCCTTTCTGACGAAAGTCCTGTTCGGCGTCTTTTCTTGCCTTCCGAAACGACGGCTCCCAAGCGATACGGCGCCCAACAGAAACTGACCAGAGCGGTGGTGCAGTTGGTCCTCGACGGAGACGGCAAGCTGAAGGATGTGATCTCGGCCGGACTTGCCTCCCTTATGAACGCTCCTTCGGGGGCGTTCTTTTTTCCCCACCACGATCTGCCGCTGAGCTGAGCAATCGGAACACCTCCGGTTTCCCATTCAACGCTGACGCCCTTCCTTCCCATCTCGAAGCTGCTTCCCATGTGTCGTCGGCTTCGGTCGACACCATGCCAGCAGCAGGGATCCTCTGGCTGCGCCGCGGAATTCCCGCGTCGATCCGCCCCGTCCGTCTCGCACCGCTTCTACGGACGAGCGCCCTCCAGGCGTCGGTGCTTCTAGCTCATTCGGGAGGTCTTTATGTCCCATGCGTCCTCATCCGCCCCACTCAGCGTCGATCAGGCTCGTACCGAATCTGCCGGCTACCTCGCCCTGGCCCTCCTTGGCGAGCGACGTCCCCTGCAGGTTCTACCCAGCGCCGCGGGACACTATATCGGCACCGCCGACGAAGACGGTCCGGTTTCGCGCGAGTCCGTCGAGTGCTTCCCCTCACATACCGAAGCCAGCCATGCCCTGGAAACCGGGCAGTGGCAACAGCGACTGATCCCCTAACCGCTTTTCTTCAGGAGATGATCCATGAGCCAGTCTCTACCCCCCGAACTGCTGGAGCAGATCGCACTTGAGGATCTGCACTTCGCCCAGGCACCCGCAGCGTTCTTCAAGGCCTGGAAACGAGGTGTCGAAATCGCCGGAGCGGAGTGGTTTGGCGACGGTACGCGCGAAGGCCTTCAATGCGCCACCAACAAGTGGCACCTGCGTCCGAACCTGCTGCAACTCAACGATGCCTTGGGCGTTCTGAGCGGCGGCCAGCGGATGTTCTTATCCAGCATGGTGAGCTTCTACGACGCCCGAGAAGGCGGCGCCATGCTCCGGCGCTGCCAATTCGAAGGGCTCGCCGATCTCGGCGGCCTCGACCTGCAACGCCGCAAGGTCATCGCCGATCTGCTGCTTCACTACAACGGCTGGTGAGGACTTCCAGCTACTCCTCCTCCCACTCCACGGGGACAACGCCCTCGAGGCGTCATCCCTTCTTCAATCCCCACGTCAGAGCCAACCTCTTTCCTTTCCCCTGATCTGTCATCTCACCTTGCAGGAGATACCTCCATGTCTCTTCGATTCAAAGGGGCAGACCTTCGCCCCGTGCTCGCCGAAGCGATCTCCAATCGGTGCCGTGTGGTCCTGGCCAAGGACCACGGTGTGTACTTTCTCGCTGAACGTGGCGAACGCCGCCCGGAGGATGGGCGCCAGAAGCTGCTCGCCTACGCGGTCGGCTGCAATCCGGACATCGATCCGTTCGATGATTGGTGGGAGCGCTCTTGCGCCGAGCTTGGCGGCGATGACTTCGGTGAGCACTTTTCCCCGCAGACCAAGGTCTTCGCGCACATCCTCGCCAGCGAGGACGATCTCGAGTTGTCAGCCACCGCAACACACCTGAGCCTCAAGCCGATCCCACCCCTTTCAGGCGATCGCTGACATCTCTCTTCACTGCCTCCGCTCGCGGGGGCCTTCTTCTTTTCGTGCCGCCCAACGACCGCGCCCCTCCGTCTCCAGATCGAAGCGCCCTCCCTCGCCGGCCGATGCCGGCCCGCTCAGGAGACTTTCCGCGCGGCCCGTTCATGATCGATCACTCTACGCGAGGCGTGTAGAGGGAATTACAGCTTTCTGATTGGCCCGGGGTACTGCGCGATGGCGGAATCGTGCGTCACCAGGAGCATGCCTTCGGCGATAGCTTGGGCTACCAAGAGCCGGTCGAACGGGTCGTTGTGGTGATGTGGAAGCGCACCGACACCGATCGTATGGGAGCTGAGAATTGGCAATTCCTGATAACCGGCGCCCATCAGCGCTGCGTACAGAAGGCTTGGGTCGACCTGGAAGTCAGGCTTGCCTAACGAGTTTTTGATCGAGACTTCCCAAATGCTTGCGGCGCTGAAGAACAGCTGGCTTGACGAAGTGTTGATCATGTTGCGGGCAGTTGCCGGGAGGGAGGGTGAGTTGGCAGCTGCCCACAGCAGTATGTGCGTGTCGAGAAGAATCCGCATTGATTAGCTCTTGCCGTAGAACATCGCCTCGATGTCGGCAGCGAACGGCGAATCAATGTCATCGGGGACGACGATCTGCCCCTCCAGCATACCGATGCGCTTTACAGGCTCATCGGAGATCGCAGTTACCTTCACCAGCGGCTTGCCGGCTCTGGCGATGACGAATGCAGCACCTTTGCTTGCCTGATCGACGAGCTTGGACAAGTTCGTCTTGGCATCGTGGATATTCACGATCTCTAAGTGGTTAATGTTCATCATGGCCCTCTCCGATCCGACGGGCTTTGGGTTTTACGGGTTATACTTACCGGGTCGATTAAGTTAGTCCATCAAACTCAACCAACTGGGCCAGATTAGTTAGCCCTCGTTGGTTTTGCAAGCGATCTTCATATCAGCCGGCCGATCACCAGATCATGGTGCGACTCAAAGTTCGATGCCCTGTAGACGTCCATGTGAGCTCCCTACGAAGAGTCCATCGCCGGCTACTGCGGGGACTGACCAATACGGTCCTTCGTTGTTGCCGATTCCCCCTGGTCCCGACAAACACGCGGAGCCAGGCTGACCCCATGTTCCGCTGACGCCGTCAGCAACATGCCAGGCAATCGGGTCTTCGAGATTGCCGCGCAGCATCTGCTGCGTGACCGCCAGTTCGCACCGCATCCCTTGCGCGAACGACCACCGGCCCGCCGGTGACGGATGCAGATCCAACTGTTCCTCAACCCACCGCGGGGTTACTCACCTCCCGCAGTGGGTGGGTGTGTCTCCGCTTTCTTGTTCTCAAGTCAATGGAGACTCGCCATGACCAGTCCTGACTCCAACCGTAAGTACTTCGACATCCACACCGCTGGTATCGCCTACATCCAACGTGTCCGCGAGGTACCAGTGAAGGGCAAGCAAAAGCTGTCGTTCCTCGCATGCACAGTGGCAGCGCTCGTCGGCCCGGCAAAGGACCCGATCCGTCGCTACTTCGACGTGCGCGTCTCCGGCGCCGATGCCAAGAAGCTCATCGAGCCGTACATTGGTATCGATGATCCCAAGCAGCGGCCCCTGGTTCGCTTCCGTCTCGGCGATCTGTGGATCGATCCATTCCGCGGGCCCTCGGGTGAACCCGCTGCCAGCATGAAGGCCCGCCTCCTCAAAGCCGAGTTGCTGGATCGCAGCGTCCTGGACGAAATCGAGTATCACCAGTTGCTCACCCGCGGCATCGGTTATCTGAAGAACCCCAAAGTGGTTCAGAACGGCGGGAACCCCTTCCTGTCGTGCGCCATCGCGGCATTGACCGGCCCGGTCGACCTTCCGCCGGGTCAGCGGGAATACCGCTACTTCGACACCATCGTCACGGATGACAGCGCCCAGAATCTGGTACATCACCACATGCAAGCCGTTGAAGCAGAGAAGAAGGTGTTGCTGGCCTTCACGCTCAACGACATGAAGGCAGAGGCTTACATCCGCAGCAAAGGCGATAATGCCGGCGAAGTGGGTGGCAGCCTGAAGTCGAACCTGATCCAAATCGGCCTGATCAAGATCGATGGCCAACAGGTCTATCCGCTGAACACCGAAGCGACTGACTCCGAAGGTGCTCCAGCACCGGAAGAGACAGTTCCTGCGAAGGACGACAACGATAGTCCGCCCCCCTCCGCACCCGAGCAGGCCTCTGTCGAGGAGCCGCCGCGGGCTGCATCGTTCTGACCCGCAGGCCCATCCCGGGCCATATCTTCGCCCCAGGTCTCCATGCCCCGGCACTTCGGTGTCGGTGGCATGCGCGGCCTGTCACCTGTCATCGCTCAACCAGCCCCGTCCCCGGGGCTTTTTTCATCCCATGCAATCACGCTCGCTGGCCTTCCAGGTCCGTAAGCGATTGCCGCAATTTTCAAGGAGAACGGCCATGCAACTTGCCTCCCGTTTCGCTCCCCACTCGCCGATACTGCGCGCTGACCATCCGCTGTCCGATGATCAGATTCGCTCGGTGGCACCATCCATCTTCGCTGAAGCCGCGCACGGAAGCCGGTCCGAACGCTACAGCTACATCCCCACTGCCGCAGTGCTCGCCGAGCTGCGCAGCGAAGGGTTCGAGCCCTTCATGGTGTGCCAACCCCGTGTGCGCCATGAAGACCGCCGCGAATTCACGAAACACATGGTCCGCCTACGCCACGCCAGCCAGATCAACGGCGACGAGGCGAACGAGGTGATCCTTCTCAACTCCCACGACGGCACCAGTGCCTACCAAATGCTGTCCGGGTTGTTCAGGTTCGTCTGCCACAACGGCCTGGTCTGCGGCGACACCTTCGCGGATATCCGGGTGCATCACAAAGGCAACGTCGCCGAGCAGGTCATCGAAGGCGCCTACGAGGTCCTGAAAGACTTCGAGCACGTCCAGGAGTCCCGCGACGCGATGCGCGCCATCACCCTCGATGACGACGAAGCGATGCTACTGGCCCGCTCCGCCTTGGCCCTCAAGTACGACAGCCCCGACAGGCCGCTGCCGATCACGGAGGAACAGGTGCTGATGCCGCGTCGCGGCGACGACAGGCGCAGGGACCTCTGGTCCGTCTTCAACCGTGTGCAGGAGAACCTGGTGAAAGGTGGTTTGCCCGGCCACTCGGCCAATGGCCACCGCCAGCGCACCCGCGCCGTCCAGGGCATCGATCAGAACATACGGCTCAACCGTGCGCTCTGGATGCTCGCCGAGGGCATGCGCCAGCTGAAGGCATGAGTGCCAAGCGGATCTCGTCCCAGTGGGCGCGGTCCGCCTACCCTTCCTCGCTCGGCTACGCCCTCAACAGTAGCGGAACCAGAAGCCTGATCAGCAAGCCTCGTACAAGTCATCGCCGCACTCGCGGTGCTTCATCCATTCGCCAGGACTCCTCCCCATACAGGGAGGACTCCGGCTATTTCGAGGAGACCTCCATCATGGGCTGGCTCTATTCTTCTTACTCCCGCCCCGAACTGATCCACGACCTGATCCAACCGGAAGAGCATCCACAGGCCAGTATCCGCGTCATCGCGCATACCCTGCGCGGCAACGTGCTCTGGTCCGTTGTCGAAGTCACCGCGAAAGTCGAAGGTGTCCACAAGGATCTCGCCCCCGGCGAATCCATACGCTACATCCGCTGCGACCTACTGCAACGCAGCGGCGGCCAGTGGGGCTACAAGGGCATGGATGAGTCCGTCCATCCGTACTACTACACGTGCCCGTTGAGTTACCTCGACATGGCGCCGGTGCAATCTTCCGAGTGGCGTGAAGGCGTTCGTGCCTACCACGCTAGGCGATGCACATCCCCAGCTGCCACCGCGGCGCTGACAGCCTGAGCCAGGGGAACCGACATGGACCCGATCCTGGCGGCACTCCCACCCTCGTTGCTGGCATTCGTTGAAGAGCAGTTGTCCAACGATGAGGCGTCCTCCGACGAGGAGATGCTGGAACACTTCATCGACAGCAGTCTCACCGAGCAACAGGCACGGCAGGCACTGACCTACCGCGACCGGTACCTCAACAACCTCTACCTGGACGGATTCACGCCGATCTACGAAGGGGCCAAGGCGCTTCGCTTCACCCCCCACACCCGGCAATTCGAGCCGGAATAGTCCGCATCATTCCATCCCCTCGGGGCACCTACTGCCCCTGCGGGTGGTGCTGCTCCCTTCCACCGAAGACAAG
>Ga0180221_1001928_pt1 | contig 12884 bp, 12 predicted proteins | sample eDN5th37CKraftMG_FD_151339 | JGI IMG/M metagenome (GOLD analysis project Ga0180221, IMG submission 151339) | Enriched Miracle-Growth compost microbial communities from Emeryville, California, USA - eDNA 5th pass 37_C Kraft MG (version 2) (version 2) ...
GGCGACGGACCGTGCCGTGAGCCGGTCGACGACGACCTCGGCGGCGGCCTCCAGGTCGTCGGTGCTCGCCGGGTCCGGCCCGAGCCGGTCGACGACCGTCTGCGCCTGCGCGGGGTCGAGCACCTCGCACGCCGTCGGCCCGCGCAGGTCGGCCACCGACTCGGGCGTCAGCAGCCGTACCCGCACCTGCCCGACGGGCTCGGGCGGGAACGCGGCGGGCAGCGCGAGCGCGACGTCACCCTCGGCCTCGGGCAGGTCCCGCTCGCCCTCGCCCATGCGGACCGCGCGGCGCAGCCGCGGGGCGCCCATGCTCCCGAGCGCTGCCTGGCCCTCGACGACGGGGGTGATCCGCCCGTAGAAGTCCCACGCGCCGTACAGCCCGAGGTGCACGCGCAGCACGTCGCCGGAGTCGAACCCGGCGAACAGCTGCTTGCCGACCGCCTGCACGTCGACCATCGTCTGGCCGTCGAGCCGCGCCGCCCCGGACGCGAACCTCCCCTGCGGCGAGGAGACGGCCAGCGGGACTCCGGTGAAGTCCTGCCGGAACTGGCGGGCGATGCGGTGGACGGTATGACCCTCGGGCACCCCCGGAGGTTACGTCACGCCTGCGGCTGGGCCTGCTGCGCCGGCTCCAGCTCGATGAGCATCCGGGTGTTCCCCAGCGTGTTGGGCTTCACGCGCGCGAGGTCGAGGAACTCGGCGACGCCGTCGTCGTGCGAGCGCAGCAGCTCGCCGTACACCTCGGGCGAGACGGGCGTTCCCTCGATCGCGTGGAAGCCGTGGGAGACGAAGAACTCGACCTCGAACGTGAGGCAGAACAGCCGGCGCAGCCCCATCCGGCGCGCGCGCTCGACGAGCGCGTCGAGCAGCGCGTGACCCAGGCCCTGCCCGCGCCGGGCGGGGTCGACGGCGAGCGTGCGGATCTCGGCGAGGTCCTCCCACATGACGTGCAGGGCGCCGCACCCGACGACGGGCCCGGCGTTCCCCTCGTCGTCGAGCAGCTCGGCGACGACGAACTCCTGCACGGCCTCGTAGTACCCGACCCACTCCTTCTCGAGCAGGATCCGCTGCTCGGCGTAGGGCTGGACGAGCTCGCGCATGCGCCGCACGTCGGACGGCAGGGCCGGCCGCACCCGCCACTGCACGCTGCTGCTCACGCGGCGACCCTACTGCCGGGGCCCCGGCCGGGCCGGGGCGCGTCCATCCCGCTCACGCGCGCGCCCGGGCCCGGCGCGGGATGCCCTCGACGGCCTCCAGCAGGGTGGTCGCGGTGAGCTCGTCGACGACGAGGTCGGTGACGACGCCGGCGCGCAGCGCGGCGAGCAGCGGGGCGACCTTGTTGTCCCCGGCGACGATGCACAGCCGTCGCGGGATGTGCTGGAGCTCGTCGGGCGTGGGCCCGGTCGCACGTTCGTTCAGCGGCACGTCGCGCCACGAGCCGTCGCCGCGCAGGAAGACCGTGCACACGTCGCCGACCACCTGCTCGTCGTGCAGCAGCGTGACGTCGTCCTCGTCGAGGTAGCCGGCCGAGTACACGTGCGACGGGACCGCGCCGGCCACCGCCCCGACCGAGAACACGGCGATGTCCGCACGTCGTTGCATGTCGAGCACGCGCCGGACGGACCGCTCGCGCCACATCGCGGCCTTCGTGTCCGGGAAGTCGAAGAAGGCCGGCACGGAGAAGTGGTGCACGGCCGCACCGAACGCGGTGCCGAAGCTCGAGATGAGGTCGCTCGCGTACTCGACGCCGGACGTGCGCATGTTCGCCGCGCCGTTGAGCTGCACGATCGCCGACCCGCGCGTCGGCTTGGGCACGAGGAAGCGGGAGACCGAGGCGAGCGTCGTTCCCCACGCCACGCCCATCACCATGTCGGAGTCGAACCACGACGAGAGCAGCTTGGCGGCCGTCATGGACACCTGGTCGAGCCGCTCGATCTGGCTCGCGGAGTCGGGCACGGGCACGACGTACGTGTCGATGCCGAACGTCGCCTGCACCGACCGGCCGATCCCCGGTGCACGCGTGCTCGCCGGCCGCAGCGTGATCTCGACGAGCCCCGACTGGCGCGCGCGCTTGATGAGCCGGGACACCGTGGACCGCGAGGTGCCCAGGTGCCGCGCGATGACCTCCATCTTGAGGTCCTGCAGGTAGTACATGGACGCAGCCCGCAGCACGTCCTGCTCCCGCTCGACGTACATCCGTCCCTCCCCCGGTGCGGCGCGGCTCCCGGGTGCCGTGCACGTATGTGCACTCCGGTTGCGCGTCTGTGCGTCGATGGAAACGATAGCGACCAGGTCCGTACCGGGCGATCCGGGCGGATCGGGGGATGACGACGCACCGCGACGACGCTCTCGGCCGCCCTGACGCTCGCGGCGGGCCGACGACCGACGCCCCGGCAGCAGGAGGACAGTGCACATGAGGACCGCCCCACTGACGGCGCAGGCCCGCAGCTCGGCGCTCGACGCGATGCGTGCCAGCGCCGAGCGGGGCAACGAGCTCGACGTCCTCGTCATCGGTGGCGGTGTCACCGGCGCGGGCATCGCGCTGGACGCCGTCACCCGCGGCCTGTCGACCGCGGTCGTCGAGGCGCAGGACTGGGCCAGCGGCACGTCGAGCCGGTCGAGCAAGCTCGTCCACGGCGGGCTGCGCTACCTGCAGATGCTCGACTTCCACCTCGTGCGCGAGGCGCTCACCGAGCGCGACCTGCTCATCAACCGGCTCGCGCCGCACCTGGTGAAGCCCGTGAGCTTCCTCTACCCGCTGGAGAACGCCTGGTGGGAGCGGGCGTACGTCGGCGCCGGCGTCGCGCTGTACGACACGCTCGCCTCGGTCACCGGCTCCAAGCGCGCGATGCCGTGGCACCAGCACCTGTCCCGCAAGGGCATGGAGCGCCTGTTCCCCGACCTGCGGCACGACGCCGCGGTGGGCGCGGTCCGCTACTGGGACGCCAGCGTCGACGACGCACGCCTTGTCGAGACGCTCGTCCGCACGGCCGTCAGCTACGGCGCGCACGCCGCCAGCCGCACGCAGGTGCTCACGATGACGACGACGAGCGGCGGGGCCGTCACCGGCGCCGAGGTCGTCGACCTCGAGACGGGCGAGCGGATCGACGTCCGCGCCCGGCACGTCATCAACGCCACGGGCGTGTGGACCGAGCAGACCGAGGCGCTCGCGGGCTCCGAGGGCGGCCTCAAGGTGCTGGCCAGCAAGGGCATCCACATCGTCGTCCCGCGGCACCGGATCGCGGGCGACACCGGCCTGATCCTGCAGACCGAGAAGTCGGTGCTGTTCATCATCCCGTGGAGCCGCTACTGGGTGATCGGCACGACCGACACCCCGTGGGAGCAGGAGCTCGTGCACCCCGTCGCGACGAGCGCCGACATCGACTACGTCATCGAGCACGCCAACGCGGTGCTGTCCCGGCCCATCACCCGCGAGGACGTCATCGGCACGTGGGCAGGCCTGCGGCCGCTGCTGCAGCCCGACGTCAAGGCGGGCACCTCGTCGGCGAAGGTGTCGCGCGAGCACACGGTGGCGTCCCCGACGCCGGGCCTGACCGTCATCGCGGGCGGCAAGCTCACCACGTACCGCGTCATGGCCAAAGACGCCGTCGACTTCGCCATCGGTTCCCGTGCGACGACGCAGCCCAGCCTCACGCACGACCTGCCGCTCGTCGGCGCGGAGGGCCTGGCCGTGTTCCAGCGGCGCGCCAAGCACATCGCGCAGCAGTACGGCTGGGACCGCGGGCGGATGGACCACCTGCTGCACCGGTACGGCTCCCTCATCAGCGAGCTGCTCGAGATGGTCGACGCCGACCCGTCGCTGGGCGAGCCGCTGCGCAACGCGCCGGCCTACATCGGCGCCGAGATCGTCTACGCCGCCAGCCACGAGGGCGCGCTGCACCTCGACGACGTGCTCATGCACCGCACCCGGCTCAACTACGAGCAGGCCGACAAGGGCGTGGGCGCGCTCGACGAGATCGCCGACCTCGTCGCGCCCGTCCTCGGCTGGGACGCCGAGACCCGCGCCCGGGAGATCGCCGCCTACCGCTCGCGGGCGGAGGCCGAGGGCGCCGCCGCGCGGGAGACCGACGACGCCGCCGCCGAGCGCGTGCGCCTGCAGGCGGACGAGGTGGCGCCGATGCTGCCGCTCGACGAGCAGGTCGGAGCCGGCACCAAGCCCGGCTCCCCGCGCGGGAAGGGGGCGTCCGGCCCCGCGGGCACCTGACCGCCCCCGACGCCGCCAGGGGCTCCGGCGTCCTCAGACCCCCCGCCGCGCGCGGGGTGCACGTGACAACGAAGTCCGTCTTCGAGAAGTGAGGAACCCATGGACGTCCCTCTCAGCACTGTCTTCCTCTCCGAGACCGTCGGCACGATGCTGCTGCTGCTCCTCGGTGCGGGAGTCGTGGCCAACGTCATCCTGCCCAAGACGAAGGGCAACGGCGGAGGCTGGCTGCTGATCAACTTCGGGTGGGGCCTCGCGGTCTTCGCGGGTGTCTACGGCGCGTACGCCTCCGGCGCCCACCTGAACGCCGCGGTCACCGTCGGCCTCCTGGCCAACGGTGCTGACGAGTACGCGCCCGGCGTCCCCGTCTCGGCCAGCTCGACGCTCGTCTACTTCGGCGCCGAGATGCTCGGGGCCTTCCTCGGTGCCGTGCTCGTCTACATCGCCTACAAGAAGCACTTCGACGAGCAGGCCGAGCCGGGCATCAAGCTCGCGGTGTTCTCCACCGGCCCGGAGCTGCGCAGCTACGGCTGGAACTTCATCACCGAGGTCATCGGCACGTTCGTCCTCGTCTACGTGATCATCATGTTCGGCAAGAACCCCGCCGAGCTCGGCCCGCTCCCGGTCGCTCTGCTGGTCGTCGGCATCGGCGCGAGCCTCGGCGGCCCGACCGGCTACGCCATCAACCCGAACCGTGACCTCGGCCCCCGCATCGCCCACGCCCTGCTGCCCATCAAGGGCAAGGGCTCGTCCGACTGGGGCTACTCCTGGGTGCCGGTCCTCGGCCCGCTCGTCGGCGGCGCGATCGCCGGCCTGCTCGCCACCTGGACCACGGGCATCCTCGGCTGACACGTCGACCCGCTGCGGGCCCGCACCGGGCCCGCAGCGGAACCATCCGGGGCCCGCCCGCGGGCCCGCCGCACCGACCCCCGCACACAACGACGTGAAGGAGTGTCATGCCTGACACGCAGTACGTGCTCGCCATCGACCAGGGCACCACCAGCTCGCGCGCCATCGTCTTCGACCACGGCGGGCAGATCGTGTCCGTCGGCCAGCTCGAGCACCAGCAGATCTTCCCGAGGGCCGGCTGGGTCGAGCACGACCCGGCGGAGATCTGGACGAACGTGCGCGAGGTCGTGGGCCTCGCCCTCACCCGCGCGAACCTCAGCCACCGGGACATCGCCGCGGTCGGCATCACCAACCAGCGCGAGACCGCCGTCGTCTGGGACCGCACGACCGGCAAGCCCGTCTACAACGCGATCGTCTGGCAGGACACCCGCACGCAGAAGATCGCCGACGAGCTCGGCGCGCTCGGCGGCGGGGCCGACCGCTACAAGGACAAGGTCGGCCTGCCGCTCGCGACGTACTTCTCCGGGCCGAAGATCCGCTGGATCCTCGACAACGTCGACGGCGCCCGCGAGGCCGCCGAGCGCGGCGACCTGGCGTTCGGCAACACCGACTCCTGGGTGCTGTGGAACATGACGGGCGGCGTCGACGGCGGCGTGCACGTCACCGACGTCACGAACGCCTCCCGCACGATGCTCATGAACCTCGACACGCTCACGTGGAACGAGGAGATCGCCGCGGAGATGGGCATCCCCGTCTCGATGCTCCCGGAGATCCGCTCGTCGTCCGAGGTGTACGGGACCGGCCGCGAGGGCGGCATGGTGCCCGGCGTGCCGATCGCCGGCATCCTCGGCGACCAGCAGGCGGCGACGTTCGGCCAGGCCTGCTTCGAGGTCGGCCACGCCAAGAACACGTACGGCACGGGCAACTTCATGCTGCTCAACACCGGCACCGAGATCGTCCCGTCGAAGAACGGCCTGCTGACGACGCTCTGCTACAAGATCGGCGACCAGGACGCGGTGTACGCGCTCGAGGGGTCGATCGCCGTCACCGGGTCGCTGATCCAGTGGCTGCGCGACAACCTCGGCCTCATCTCGTCGGCCCCGGAGATCGAGCAGCTGGCGAAGACGGTCGACGACAACGGCGGCGCGTACTTCGTGCCGGCGTTCTCGGGCCTGTTCGCGCCCTACTGGCGCTCGGACGCGCGCGGCGCGCTCGTCGGGCTCACGCGGTACGTCAACAAGGGCCACATCGCGCGGGCCGCCCTGGAGGCCACGGCCTTCCAGACCCGCGAGGTGCTCGACGCGATGAACGCCGACTCCGGCGTCGACCTGACCGAGCTCAAGGTCGACGGCGGCATGGTCCAGGACGAGCTGCTCATGCAGTTCCAGGCCGACATCCTGGGCGTGGACGTCGTCCGCCCCAAGGTCGCCGAGACGACCGCGCTGGGCGCCGCGTACGCGGCCGGCATCGCCGTCGGGTACTGGAGCGGCGAGCAGGACGTCATCGACAACTGGGCCGAGGACAAGCGCTGGACCCCGTCGATGGACGAGGACGAGCGCGAGCGGCAGTACCGGCTGTGGAAGAAGGCCGTCACGAAGACGTTCGACTGGGTCGACGACGACGTGAGCTGACGACCTCAGCCGAGCCGACGACGGACGAACGCCCGGGGCACGCCGGGCGTCGTCCACGCAGGGGGTGGCCGCCGGAAGGGGAGAGCCGGTGGCCGTGCACGACGGAGGGCCGGGCCGCGGGGAGGCGCCCGGCCCTCCGCCGTGCCAGGCGGCGTGAGGCGGACGGTCGCGGGTGGGGAGGCGGCGCTCGGCCGGCCCGACGTCAGGAGAAGCGGGCGCCCCCGTTGACGTCCAGCACGGTGCCCGTGACGTAGCGGGCGCCGGGCGAGGCGAGGTAGACGACCGCCGCCGCGACGTCCTCGGGGGTGCCCGGAGCGCCGAGCGCGGTCGCGGCGACGGCCGCGCGCTGCGCGGGGTCGGGCGTGTGCTGGGCGTGCATGGGCGTCCCGGCGACGAAGCCCGGGGCGACGACGTTCACGGTGATGCCGCGTGGCCCGAGCTCGCGGGCGAGCGCGCGGGTGAACCCCTCGAGCGCCGCCTTCGCCGTCGCGTAGACGACCGACCCGGTGCCTCCGCCGCCGCGGCCGGCCTGCGCCCCGACCGAGACGATCCGCCCGCCGTCGGGCAGGAACCGCAGCGCGGAGCGGGTCGCGTACATCGCGGAGGACAGGTTGACGTCGAGCACCTGGTGCAGCGACGCGTCGTCCGTCGCGGCGAACGCGCGGCGCTGGACCAGCCCGCCGGCGTTGTTCACGAGGACGTCGAGCCCGCCCAGCTCGTCGGCGACGGCCGCGACCGCGTCGTCCACCTCCCACGACCGGCGCGCGTCGAGCTGGCGCGGGGCGGCGCGGCGGCCGGCCTCCTCGATCTGGGCGACGACCTTCGCGGGGTCGTGGGTGAGGTAGGTGAGGCCGACGTCCGCCCCGGCCCGTGCGAGCGCGACGGCGATCGCGCCTCCGATGCCGGCGGCCCCGCCGGTCACGAGAGCGCGGCGTCCCGCCAGGGGTCCGTCCACGACGAGGTCCCTTCTGTCCGTTTCGTCCGGATACTGGACGGAACGTACTCCGGGGCGCGGCCGGGCTCAACGGCCCGCCGCCCGCCTCACCCGGTGGGACGACGCCGGTCACCCGGCAGGGGTCGATCAGGGGTCGATCAGGGGTCGATCAGGCGATGTCGAGGACGACCGGGACGTGGTCGGAGGGCTGCTTGCCCTTGCGCTCGTTGCGCTCGATCGTCACGCCCGTGACGCGCGCCGCGAGCGCCGGGCTCGCGTACGTGAGGTCGATGCGCATGCCCATGTTCTTGGGGAACCGCAGCTGCTGGTAGTCCCAGTACGTGTAGGTGTGCTCGGCCGGGACGTGCACGCGGGACACCTCGGTGTACCCGACCTCGGCGATCGCCGCGAACGCCTCGCGCTCGGCCGGGGTCACGTGCGTGCGGCCGGCGAAGAAGCCCATGTCCCACACGTCGGTGTCGAGGGGCGCGATGTTCCAGTCGCCGACGAGCGCGACCTGCGCCTGCGGGTCGGCCGCGAGCCAGCCCGCCGCCGCCTCCTTGAGCGCGGCGAGCCACTGCAGCTTGTACGCGAAGTGCGGGTCGTCGATCTCGCGCCCGTTCGGCACGTAGAGGCTCCACACCCGCACGCCCCCGCACGTCGCGCCGATCGCGCGCGCCTCGGCCGCCGCCGGGTCGCCCCACGTGGGCATCCCCGGGAAGCCGATCTCGACGTCCTCGATGCCGACGCGGGAGGCGATGGCGACGCCGTTCCACTGGCTGAAGCCGGACGTGACGACCTCGTAGCCGAGCTCCTCGAACCGCTCGCGCGGGAACGCCTCGTCCTTGACCTTCGTCTCCTGCAGCGCCAGCACGTCGACCTCGGCGCGTTCCAGGAAGGCGAGCGCGCGGTCGGTGCGGGCGCGGATCGAGTTGATGTTCCACGTCGCCAGCCGCATGGCCCGAACGCTACCCCGCCCCACCGACGGTCCCGAGCGCGCCGGGAGCCGGGAGGAGGGCGTGGGGGCCGCGCGATCCTGGACGCGCGTCCGACCGATCTGCGCCCTCTGTCCCGGTATGCGTGCTCATCTTCACAGGCTCCTCACCTCAGCCCCCGTGATCGAATCGTGATCTTGACGCCGTCCGGGTTACCTTCGAAGAGCTCCAACCGGCCCAACCCCGGTCGAGCCCCGGGCCGGACGCCGAGCGCTGCCGCCGCCCCGGGTCCCCCGAACACCACGGCAGCGACGGGCGAACCACCTTCCGCGCGGGTCCACCGCGCTCGGGGTGCCCAGCGGAGCAGGCCCGCGAGAGATCGGGCTCCTCCCACCGGCGCGCGCACCGACCTGTGCCGCGCCCGGTCGCATCCGACAGCTCAGCTCGCAGGCGTCCGAGGTCGAATCCATGACGTACACCCCCACCGGTCTTCGGCGTGCCTCCAACGCGCCCGAGGCCACCAGCACGACCCGCTCGAACCGCACCGACAGCACCACCCGCTCGGCGCTCCGGCACCGGGTGACCGCCCTCGCGGGCGGCCTGGCCCTCGCCGTCGCCGTCCCGCTGGCCGCCCCCGCGGCTGCGCAGGCGGCGCCCGCCAAGGCCACGAGCAGCACCTCCATCGCCCTGTCGACCCACAAGGACGTCAAGGGCGGCAAGCCCGTCAGCGTCAAGGTCGTCGTGCGCGTGCACGGCAAGGCCGTGCGCAGCGGCTCGGTGCTCGTCCGCGCGACGCACCACAAGGCGCGCACCGTCACGATCCGCGACGGCGTCGCCCGTACCACGCTGCCCGGCTCGCTCAAGGTCGGCCGCTACAACGTGAAGGCCACCTACCGCGGCACCTCGACGGTCGCCGCGTCGGCGCGCAAGACGAAGCTCCGCGTCGTCTCGGGCACCCCGAAGGTCGTCCGCATCGCCAAGTCGCTCACCGGCACCCCGTACCGCACCGGCGGCACGACACCCCGCGGCTTCGACTGCTCCGGCTTCACGCGCTACGTCTACAAGAAGGCGGGCGTGAAGACGCTGTCGCACAGCTCGTCGGCCCAGCGCCACGCGGGCAAGGTCGTCTCGCGCAAGAACGCGAAGCCGGGCGACCTCATCTGGACCCCCGGCCACGTGGCGATCTACGTGGGCAAGGGCAAGCAGATCGACGCGCCCCGTCCGGGCAAGTCGATCAAGGTCCGCTCGATCTGGCAGAGCAACCCGACGTTCATCCGGGTGAGCTCGAAGGCCGTCTCGGTCTGATCCCGGGCGCGCCGGGCCCCCGCCCGGCAGCTCCCACAGCTGGTTCCAGCACGGCACGCCGCCGTCGACGCCCCCCGCGTCGGCGGCGGCGTCGTCGTTCCCGGGCTGCCCGGTGGCGCGCTCGCCCGGCGCTAGCGTTCCCCCATGACCGGGCCCGACCTCTACGCCAACCCCGAGCCGTACTACGCGCCGGGGTGGCAGCCGGCCGCGCCGCCCGTGGACCCGGTGTCCGTCGCGTCGCTGGTCACCGGCGTCCTCGGTCTCGGGCCGGTCGCGCTGGGGCTCGGCATCGGCGGCCTCGCCCGCACACGTGCGACCGCGACGACGCCGCGGCGCGGCCGCGGGTTCGCCCTGGCCGGCGTGGTGCTCGGCTCGCTGGGCACCCTCGCGCTGCTCGTCGGCGGCGGCCTCCTCGTCGCGACCGCGCTCGCGAGCCGGCCGCTGCCCGCGGACGTGTCCGCGCCCGTCGACGCGCACGCGGTGCAGCTCGTCACCGGCAACTGCCTCGCGGAGCTCCCCGCGGACGGCCCCGTGGACACCGTGCGGGTGGTGCCGTGCGACGACGAGCACGTCGCCCGGGTCGTCTCCCAGTACGCGTTCGACGAGGACGCCGTCTGGCCCGGTCAGCAGGCCGCCGACCAGCGCGTCGCGGCGGGCTGCGTCCTGTCCGCCGACGAGACGCAGGCGGGCGACCGCCTGGTCACGTGGGCGCCGACCGAGGAGAGCTGGGGACAGGGCGACCGCACGGGCCTGTGCCTCGTCGTCGCCTCGTGACCCCGGAAGGCGCCCTCGCTCAGTGGTTCGGGCGCAGGCGCACCCGCGCCTGACCGCTCCCCTTCGTCTTCTCCACCTCGACGACGCTCGGCCGGCTCGCGACGAAGTCGCTGAACGACGAGTACCCGAGCGACCGCTCGGAGAACGCCGGGTCGAGCCGGATCATCTGGCTCTTCACCTCGCTGAAGGACAGCCACGCGTCGTCCGGGTGCTTGTCGTGCACGAGCCGCGCCGCGCGCATGAGCAGGCGCGTGCCCGCGCGCTGGCGGATCCGCTCCTCCTGCGCGGCGTCGGCGGCGGGCGCCTCGGCGGCCTCGGACGGCTCGGGCTCGGCAGCGGCGCCCCGGCGGCCGGTCGTGGGCGCGGCGGGCTCCGGCTCCGGCTCGTCGTCCACCTCGTCGTCGGCCTGCTTCACCAGGAGCTCGTCGTAGTCCGCGAACTCGTCGCACGCCGCCATGAGGGCGCGGCTCGTCGACCCGGCGACGCCGATGCCGATGACCTGCCGGCCGAGGCGACGCGCCCTTTGCGCGAGCGCGATGTAGTCGGAGTCGCCCGCCACCACCACGACGTGCGTGAGGTCGGGCAGCCGGAACAGGTCCTCGACGACGTCGACCGAGAGGCGGATGTCCGCACCGTTCTTCATGCCGGACGTGACGGGGAACAGCTGCGTCAGGTCGACCGCGCGGTTGACCAGCTGCTGCCGGTAGGCGGCGTTCGCCGGCAGCGACCAGTCCGCGTAGGCCCGGGCGATGACGACCTGGCCGTAGGACGACGCGTAGTCGAGCACGGCGCCGACGTCGACCTGCGCGTCGAGGAGCCGCTGGCCGACCTCGCTGCCCCGGCCCGGCGCGTGCGAGCGGGCCTCGTCGCGCTGCCACTGGCTGCGCCCGTGCACCTGGTCGTAGCGGGAGATGACGATGTTGTCGAAGTCGACGTACACCGCCACGCGCGGGGTGGACGGGTCGGTCACTGCGGCACCTCCGGGTGCTTTTCGAGCCACGCGCGCGCCACCGTGCGGGGCACCTGCGTGAGCCAGGCGTCGACGAGGAGCTCGGCGAGCTCCTCGGGGTCGATCCTCTCCAGTCGGACGAGCACCGCCGGGTACCCGTCGAAGTGGGACGTCGTGACGTACACCTCGGGCGCGGCCCGGACGAGCTCGTCCTTGGCGTCCGGGCTCGCGGTCCGCACGCCCAGCACGTCGCCCGGCCAGGCGGCGTCGCCCAGCTCCTCGCGGTCGCGGTCCCGCAGCGGGCGCTCCCATGCGAGCGGGCGGCCGTGCGCCTTCCAGGAGCGCGGGCGGGGCTCGTCGGTCCCGGGCAGCGCGGCGACCGCCGCGCGGACGTCCTCCCAGGTGGCCACGCGTCGACCGTAGCCCCTGGCGCCCGCAGCGGCGTCCTGGCCCGGCGCCCCGGCGACAGGGGCGGGCCTGGGACGGCGGCCGTCCCCCGGACCGCGTTCTCATCCTCGTCTCATCCCTGCGCGGCAGCATCGTGCCCGGCATGCTGGGGGTGGACCGCGCGCCGTGCGCGTCCCACCGACGACGGGCCGGGGGTGGTCGACGTGCTGACGCCGCGACGCGTCGCCGCGCTCGTCGGCGTGCTCCTCGTCGCGCTCGGCCTGGCCGCCGGCGCCCGCGCCCTCGCCGCCCCGGGGCCGGACCGCACGCTCGGGGAGGAGGTCGTCGTCACCACGGCCCCCAGCCCGTCCGCCGGCGCGAGCACGCAGCCGAGCCCGAGCACGCCCGGGCCCAGCCCGACCCGGACCGCGGGGACCACGCCGCGCCCCACCGTCGTCGACCCGCCGCCGCCCTCGGACCCCGACGACGACGATGATGACGACGGCGACGACCATGGCCGCGGCCACTCGGACGACGACGACGACAGCTCCGACGACCGCAGCGGCCGAGGTCGGGACAACGGGAACGGCAACAACGGGAACGGCAACAACGGGAACGGCAACAACGGGAACGGCAACAACGGGAACGGGAACAACGGGAACAACGGCAACGGGAACAACGGGAACGGCTCCTCGAACGGCAACAGCGGCAACGACGACGGTGGCGACGATGACGACTGAGCCGGGCACCGGCGAGCGGCCGCCGGCCGTCGCGCCGACCACGGTCTCGCCCCGGCGGGAGCCGCCGACGGAGCCGCTGCCCCGGGTCGGGCGCTCGACGCCGGCCGCACCGCCGTTCCCCGGAGGCGACGACGACGCGGCGGGTGCGGCCGCCGGCA
>Ga0180221_1001933_pt1 | contig 12862 bp, 9 predicted proteins | sample eDN5th37CKraftMG_FD_151339 | JGI IMG/M metagenome (GOLD analysis project Ga0180221, IMG submission 151339) | Enriched Miracle-Growth compost microbial communities from Emeryville, California, USA - eDNA 5th pass 37_C Kraft MG (version 2) (version 2) ...
CGTCGAACCACGAGCCGCCCCACGGGTCCCGGTACCCGCGCAGCGCGAGGAACCACATCATCCAGTCGAGCCTCAGGTGGTACGGCGCGACCTGGGGCGGGCGGCGGCGCACGTCTCCCGGCTTGCCGCGGAACTCGTAGGCGACCCAGCGGGGCTCCGTGTCGTCGCCCGCCTCGCGGGTGCCCTCGACGACGACCTCGAACCGGTCCTTCGTGACCGACCCGAACGCGCCGTAGGCGTTGACGAGCCGGTAGCGGTCGAAGCTCGCGTTCATGAGCTGGTGGCTCGAGAACAGGTTGAGGAGCGGACGGTAGCTCTTGATCAGGAGCAGCACCGCCGCAGCCCCGACCACCACCGCGAAGGCGAGCGGGACGTCGTCGGGAGGGCGGGAGCCCACGGTGAGGGCGTCGTCGTCGGGGACCCAGGGCAGCACCCGCGCCCACACGCCGTCGCTGACCACGCCGAGCGCCAGCACGATGGCCGCCCAGTTGAGCCACGAGAAGTTCCCCGTGAGCACGAGCCAGAGCTGCGTGAGCACCATGACCCCCGCACCGACGGACGCGACCGGCTGGGGCGCCACGAGCAGCACGGGGGCGCCGAGCTGCGCGACGTGGTTCCCGACGACCTCGAGCCGGTGCCACCGCGCGGGGAGGTGGTGCGCCCACCAGGACAGCGGGCCCGGCATGGGCTGCGTCTCCTGGTGGTAGTACATCGCCGTCAGGTCGCGCCAGGCGCGGTCGCCCCGCAGCTTGATGAGCCCCGCGCCGAACTCGAGCCGGAACAGCAGCCATCGCGTCAGCCCCAGCACGACCACGGGCACCGCGACCCGGGTCGAGCCCAGGAACCCGAGGAGGAACAGCGCCTCGCACAGCAGCGACTCCCAGCCGAACCCGTAGAACGTCTGCCCGACGTTCACGATCGACAGGTAGAGCGCCCACAGCAGGAGGAAGACGACAGTGACGACCCACCACGGGCCCGCCTGCGCCAGCCCGACGACGACGCTCCCCGCGAGCACGATGCCCGCCCAGGCGTAGCCGCGGAACAGGCGGTCGGAGTACCGCCACCGGAAGACCGAGGGCGCGCGCCGCCACGACGTGCGGGCGACGAACCGGGGGACCGGCTCCAGCCCGTGCTGCCCCAGGAGCGCCGGGAACTGGGCGAGGGCGGACGCGAGCGCGACGATCGTCAGCGCGGCGAAGCCCCGCAGCAGGACCTCGCGAGCGACGTCGTACTCGTCCGTCCCGAACCAGGCGGCCCAGTCCATCCCTCCACGCTAGGCCGCCTCGCGCCCCGTCGCCGGGGACGGCTCGTCAGGGCTGGCGCGGCTCGGCCTCGACGGGGTCCGCGTGCCACACGCGGTCGAGGTAGTCGCGGATCGACCGGTCGGAGCTGAAGAACCCGGTCCGGGCGACGTTGAGGATCGCCGCGCGCGACCACGCGTCGGGGTCGGCGTACGCGGTCTCGACGCGGGCCTGCGCGTCGAGGTAGGCGCGGTAGTCGGCCAGGACGAGGAACCGGTCCTTCCACAGCAGGTCCGAGACGATCGGCTCGAAGACCGTGCGGTCGCCGCCCGAGAAGGCGCCCGACGCGATGAGGTCGATCGCGCCACGCAGGTCGGCGTCGGCCTCGTAGTACGAGCCCGGGTCGTAGCCCGCGTCCTGCACGGACTGGGCCTCCGGCTCGGTGAGGCCGAACAGGAAGAAGTTCTCGTCCCCGACGAGGTCGCGGATCTCGACGTTCGCGCCGTCGAGCGTGCCGATCGTCAGCGCGCCGTTGAGCGCGAGCTTCATGTTGCCCGTGCCGGACGCCTCCTTGCCGGCGAGCGAGATCTGCTCCGACAGGTCCGCCGCCGGGATGAGCTTCTCGGCGAGGGTCACGTTGTAGTTCGCCGGGAACGCGACGCGCAGGCGGCCCTGCAGCTCGGGCGCGGCGTCGACGGCGGCACCCACCGCGTTGATGAGCGCGATGATCTCCTTCGCCATCTTGTAGCCCGGCGCGGCCTTCGCGCCGAAGACGACCACGCGCGGCGTGATGTCCTCGGGCCGCAGCTCGCCGCGCAGCACCCGGTCGTAGAGGGTCACGACGTGCAGCACCTTGAGCATCTGGCGCTTGTACTCGTGCAGGCGCTTGATCATGACGTCGAACATCGCGTCCGCGCTCACGGTCAGGCCGTCGCGCTCCTCGAGCAGCCCGACGAGCCGCTGCTTGTTCGCCGCCTTGACGGCGCGGAACCGCTCGCGGAACGCCGGGTCGTCGGCGAACGGCTCGAGCCCGCGGAGCTGGTCGAGGTCTCGGACCCACTCGTCGCCGATCGCGTCGTCGAGCAGCGCCGACAGCCCCGGGTTGGCGAGGCGGAGGAACCGGCGGGGCGTGACGCCGTTGGTCACGTTCGTGAACCGGTCCGGCCACAGCTGCGAGAAGTCGTGCAGGACGACGTCACGCAGGAGCTGGCTGTGCAGCTCGGCCACGCCGTTGACGCGCGACGAGCCGACGGTCGCGAGGAACGCCATGCGGACGGCACGCTCGGGGCTCTCCTGGATGATCGACATGCGCCGCACCTGGAGCTCGTTCGCGCCCTGCTCGCGGAGCCCGTCGAGGAACTCCTCGTTGATCCGGTAGATGATCTCGAGGTGCCGGGGCAGGAGCCGTCCCAGGAGCTCGACGGACCAGATCTCGAGGGCCTCGGGGAGCAGCGTGTGGCACGTGTAGTTGAACGTGCGGCGGGTGATGTCCCAGGCGCGCTCCCACGCGAGCCCGTGGTCGTCGACCAGGATGCGCATGAGCTCCGGGATACCGATCACCGGGTGGGTGTCGTTGAGCTGGAAGACGACCCGCTCGGGGATCGCGTCCCAGTCCTCGTCGTCCACGACGCGGTCCAGGAGGTCGCGCAGCGACGCGGCGACGAAGAAGTACTGCTGCTGGAGGCGCAGCTCCTTGCCCTGCGGCGTCGAGTCCTCCGGGTAGAGGACCTTGGAGATGTTCTCGGCGTACGTCTGGCCGCGCACGGCCGCCTCGTAGTCGCCCGCGTTGAAGGTCTGGAGGTTGAACGCCTTGGTCGCGCGCGCGCTCCACAGCCGCAGCGTGTTGACGTTGCGGGTCCCGTAGCCGGGCACCAGGTAGTTGTAGGGGACGGCCTCGACCGTCCAGCCCGGGGTCCAGCGGCGCGGCTCGGCCGTGCCGTCCTCACCCTCGACCGTCCCGCCGAAGCCGACGGTCACCGCCATCTCGGGGTGCGGCAGCTCCCACGGCGAGCCGAGCGCGAGCCAGTCGTCGGCCTGCTCGACCTGGCGCCCGTCGACGAACGTCTGCCGGAAGATGCCGTACTCGTAGCGGATGCCGTAGCCGACCGCCGGGATGTCGAGGGTCGCGAGCGAGTCGATGAAGCAGGCCGCCAGGCGGCCGAGGCCGCCGTTGCCCAGCCCCGGCTCGACCTCCTGCGCGACGACCTCGTCGAACGAGACGTCGAGCGAGGCGAGGGCCTCGCGCGCCACGTCGGTCAGGCCGGTGGCGAGGAGCGCGTTCTCGAGCTGGCGCCCGAGCAGGTACTCGGCGGACAGGTAGGCGACGACCTTGGAGCGGCGGGGGAGCTGGGTCGCGAGGGTGTCGAACCACCCGTCGACGAGGTGGCGCCGCACCGTGCGGCCGAGCGCCTGATAGAGGTCGGTGGGGGAGGCCGTGCGCAGGCTCACGCCCTGCTCGTGGAGCAGCTGGTCGCGGAACTCGGCGGCGAAGGTCTCGGCGGACGGGAGCGCTGGCGTGCTGGTCACGGTCCTACCGTAGCGAGGCCCGCCGCGCCTTGCCGAGGGTCGCGCCCCTACGATCGGGGACATGGACGGACCAGATGGCCTCGACCTCGCCCGGGACAAGATGCGCGACGCGGGGGTTCCCGACGTCGCGATCAAGGTGTTCGAGCACGGCTACCACCTGCTGGAGGAGGGCGAGACCGGGATCCTGCCCGAGTCCGACGTCGAGCCCCTGACCGACGTCGCGCGCGCCGCGGACCTGGAGGGCGACGGCGCCGGCGACGACGAGGCGGCCCGGGACGCGCTCTCCCGCACGGCGTTCATCCGCCTCAACGGCGGCCTCGGGACCTCGATGGGGATGCAGCGGGCCAAGTCGCTCCTGCCCGTCCGCGGCGACCTCACGTTCCTCGACGTGATCGCGCGGCAGGTCCTCGCCGCCCGCGAGCGCCACGGCGTGCGGCTCCCGCTCGTCCTCATGAACAGCTTCCGGACCCGGGACGACAGCCTCGCCGCGCTCGCGGCCTACCCGGACCTCCCCGTCGACGGCGTCCCCCAGGACTTCCTGCAGAACCGCGAGACCAAGCTGCTCGCCGACGACCTGACGCCGGTCGAGTGGCCCGCCGACCCCGAGCTCGAGTGGTGCCCGCCCGGCCACGGCGACCTGTACACCGCGCTCCAGACGTCCGGCACGCTCGAGGCGCTGCGCGCCGCCGGCTTCCGGTACGCCGCGGTCGCCAACGCGGACAACCTGGGCTCCGCGCCGTCGGCCGCGATGGCGGGCTGGTTCGCGTCCACCGGGGCCGGGTTCGGCGCCGAGGTCGCGCGGCGGACCGCCGCGGACCGCAAGGGCGGTCACCTCGTCGTCCGCGCGTCGGACCACCGGATCGTCCTGCGCGAGACCGCCCAGATCGCCGACGAGGACAAGGACGCGGCCTCCGACATCGAGCGGCACCTGTTCTTCAACACCAACAACCTCTGGCTCGACCTCGACCGGCTCGCCGACCTCCTCGCCGCCCACGACGGCGTGCTGCCGCTCCCGCTGATCCGCAACGAGAAGACCGTCGACCCCACCGACCCGTCCTCGCCGCGCGTGGTCCAGATCGAGACCGCGATGGGGGCCGCGATCGAGCTGTTCGAGGACGCCGCGGTGATCGAGGTGGGGCGCGAGCGGTTCCTGCCCGTGAAGACGACGGACGACCTGCTCCGGCTCCGCTCCGACGTGTACACGCTGGGCGACGACGGGACGGTCCGCGCGACCGTGCCGGAGCCGGAGATCACCCTGGACCCGGACCACTACCGGACCGTCGCGGACTTCGACGCCCGGTTCCCGCACGGCGTGCCGTCGCTCGTCCTCGCGGAGTCCCTGGTCGTCGAGGGGGACTGGTCGTTCGGGGCGGCGGTGTCCGTCGTCGGGCACGCGCGGCTCACCGCGCCCGCGGACGGCGCGCAGGGGACCGTGCCCGACGACGCGACCGTCGGCGCCGAGGGCGTCGTCGAGCCGGAGGCCAAGCGCGACGTGCCCGTCGACCTGTCTGACCTGGAGGAGTCCGCCGCGCCCGAGGGCGACGGCTCCGAGGGCGACGGGTCCGTGGACGGCGGGTCCGAGGAGAAGGCCCACCCCGAGGGCTGAGGGGACGGCGAAGGGCCGTGGCGGTCAGTCGACCGCCACGGCCCTTCGCTCTGCTCCGCCGGCCCGCGAGCCGGTGCTCAGTCCGCCTGGCGCGGAGGAGCGGACGCGCCGCCCGGTGCGTGCTCCTCGGTGGGCGAGGCGTCGGCGACGGCACCCACGGTGACCGCCTCGGGCGCCGCGGCGGCGCCGTCCTCGACGAGCTCGGCCGTCCCGCCCGGCTTGGGAGCCGCGACGGCCTCGCCGCGCGCGACCATGCCGGCGTCCTCGGAGAGCTTGAGCTGGGGGAGGAAGAACGCCATGACGAGCGCCAGGATCCCGATCGGCACGAGGTACCAGAACGTCGGCGCGAGCGCGTCCACGTAGGCGTTGAGCACGCCCGAGTGGACGGGCTCGGGGAGCTGCTTGACGACGTCCGGCGTCAGCGAGTCGGCGCCGCCGCCCTGGGGCGCGCCACCGGCCTGCGCGAACACGTCCTGCAGGCGCTCCGTGAGCCGCGAGGTGAAGATCGTGCCGATCACGGCGATGCCCAGCGTCGCGCCGATCTCGCGGAAGTACGAGTTGGCGCTGGTCGCGACGCCGATCTCGTGCGGGTCGACCGAGTTCTGCACGGCCAGGATGATGTTCTGCATCACGAGGCCGATGCCGAGGCCGAACACGAAGATCATCGCGCCGAACACGAACAGGCTGGTGTCGACGGCGAGCGTCGTGAGCCACGCGAGGTCGGCGGCGGCGATCGCGAGACCCACGATCGGGTAGACGCGGTACTTGCCGCGCTTGGCGATCAGGGCACCGGAGACGATCGCCGCGCCCATCATGCCGACCATCATCGGGATGAGGAGCAGGCCGGACGCCGTGACGCCCTCGCCCTTGACGATCTGCAGGTAGGTCGGCAGGAACTGGATCCCGGCGAACATGCCGGCGCCGATCACGAAGCCGATCGCCGTCGTGAGGGTGAAGGTGCTGTTCTTGAACAGGCGCAGCGGCAGGATCGGGTCGTCCGCGCGCAGCTCGACCATGACGAACACGGCGGCGAGCACGATCGTCGCGACCAGCGTCGAGAGCAGGCCCACGGAGCCCCAGTCGTACCCGGTCGAGTTCGACAGGCTGGGCCAGGACGCGACGACGATGATGCCCGTGGTCGCGAGCGCCATGGTGACGGTGCCGAGCCAGTCGACGCGCTTGGTCGCGTGGTGCGACGGGAGGCGCAGCGCCTTGTAGGCGACGACGAACGCGATGACGCCGATCGGGACGTTGATCCAGAAGCACCAGCGCCAGCCCGGGCCCTCGGTGAACCAGCCGCCGAGGAGCGGGCCGGCGACGGCGGCGAGGCCGAAGATGCCGCCCATGGGCCCCATGTACTTGCCGCGGTCCTTGGCGGGGACGATGTCCGCGATGATCGCCATCGCGAGGATCGCGAGCCCGCCGCCGCCGACGCCCTGGAGGCCGCGGAAGAAGACGAGCTCGCCGAACGACGTCGACATGGCGGCGCCGGCCGACGCGACCGTGAACACGCCGATCGCGATGAGGAAGAGCCAGCGGCGGCCCCAGACGTCACCGAACTTGCCGTACAGCGGCATGACGATGGACATCGCGAGCAGGTAGGACGTGGCGAGCCACGCCTGGTGCTCGACGCCGTGCAGCTCGCCGACGATCGTCGGCATGGCGGTCGACACGATCATCTGGTCGAGCGAGGACAGGAACATCCCCGCGATGAGCGCGGAGAAGATGACCCAGATCGTGCGCTGGGTCAGGACGACGACGGGGCCGGCGGGCTCGGGCGGGCCGCCGGCGGCCGCCTGAGCGGGCGGCGCCGGTTCGGTCGAGGAGGACAAGGTGACTCCAAGGGGGTGGGGGGGCAGGGTCGTGGGGGCGTCTCGTCCGGTCGGACCGGGCGGGAGCCGTCGGCTCATCGGGTGAGAGCCGAAGCGTGTGGTGCGTGTTCAGTTCGTCGGCCGCGCGGGCGGCGGCCGGCCGGTCAGGTCGCGAACAGCTGCCTGAGCTGGCTGACGGCCGTCGGGAGATGGTCCGCGAGCTCGCCCTGCTCGCCGCTGACCGTCCACAGCTGGTGCGTGAGCCGGACGAGCGACACGACGAGGAAGGCTCCGACCTCGCCGTCGAGCGACTGGTCGTCGACACCGAGGTCGCCGCGCCGGCGGAACAGGTCGGCCGTCGCGGTCATGGTCTGCTCGAAGCGCCAGAGCTGGCGCGCGAGCAGGCGCGGCTCGCCCCGGACGAGCTCGCCCTTGTGGTGGACCTCGTCGTGCTTGAAGTCATGAGCGGCGAGCACGGTACCCACGAGGGCGACCAGGTCGTCCAGGAGATTTCCGGTGGGACCGCCTGCGGCGAAGAGCTCGCCCGCCGCGGGGTCGACGGCGTCCTCGCTCCAGCCGAGGGTGGCGTCTTCCTTGGTCTCGAAGTAGTTGAAGAACGTGCGCCTCGCGACGCCGGCGCGCTCGCAGATGTCCTCGATCGTGGCGCCGTCGAGGCCGCGCTCGGCGACGAGCGTCTGCGCGGAGGCGATCAGGGCGCGCCGGGTGGCGCGCTTCTTGCGTTCCCGCGTGCCGAGCGCGGGCTCCGCGCCGGGCTCGAGCGGCTCGACGGGCTCGGCGAGCGCTGCGGTGACGGGGGACATGCCTCAATTCTTGCACCGGGTGCACGCATGCACCGGGTGCATTTTCCGTCCCCGCCGGGTGACGTTCGTCACACCCGCCGGCGCGCCCGGCCGGGCCGGGGCGCTCAGAGGCTGGCGGCGTGCACCCCGGCGACCGCGGCAGCGACGAACGACGCCGGGTCGCCGTCGAGCCCGCGTCCCATGGTGGACAGGCCCACGGGCGTGGCGGCGAGCGCCGCCACGAGCCCGGCCTCGGCCGGGACGTCGACGAGCCGGTGCCGGGCGGGGGAGCCGGCCAGGGTCGCGGCCTGCTCGCGGATCCGCTCCGGCAGCCCCGCGGGCCACGCGGCCGCCACCTCCGCGCTGGGGTCGGGGACCGGGACGTCGGCCGGTGCGAGCGCGACGCGCCCGTAGGCGGTCAGCGAGTGGTGCGAGACGCCGCGGTGGCGGTCGCGGGCGTCGGCGCCGGAGACGCGCAGCGACGCGACCGCGCGCCCGCCCAGGGTGGCCGCCGCGTTGACCGCCTCGCCCGCGGCGACGCCCGAGAACCCCCACCGGGTGCCGGTGCCGAGGTTCCCCGGCCCTTGCGCGACGACGACGAGCTCGGCGTCCGCGACGTGGCGCGCCGCGAGGAGCCCGGTGTGCACCGTCACGGCCTCGAGGTCGCCGCCGAACGCCTGCCCGACCGTGACGCTCGCGTCGAGCCACCCGGCCTCCCGCAGGCCCGCGACGGTGCGGGAGAACGCGGCCGGCAGCGCGCCGCCGTCGGTCATGACGTAGACGGCGCGCGGCGGACGGCGCCCGGCGACCGCCGCGGCGTGGCGCGCGCCGGCGAGGATCGCGGGGAGCGCGGAGTGGAGGTCCGCGACCACGACGGGCAGGCCGCCCAGGTCGTCGGCCTCGCGGAGGGTGTCGTGGTGCGGGGACTCCTGCTCGTCGACGCCGAGCACGAGCGTCTGCAGCGGCGTGTACCGGGCCTTGACGAGATGGCCCGGTCCGGGCGGCGGGTCGGCGGGCAGGTCGTCGGCGGGGGCGACGACGAGCGCGTAGCCGCCGGTCCCGAGGCCGCGGCGCAGCGCTCCCACGTTGAGGAGGACCCGCGACCCGGGCGCCGGCTCACCCACCAGTCCGGTGTAGGCGAGGGCGCGGACCTCGGCGGCGGGCACGTCGTCGGCAGCCTCCCGAGGGTCCTCCCCGGCCAGCCGGACCGTCATCTCGAGCGCGCCGGGCCAGCTCCGCCCGTGCGACACCACCGTCCCCGAGCGCCACGTGATCACACAGCAACGCTACAGGCCAGTAGCGTGGTGCCGATGCCCTCCCAGATCCCGCCGGCCGAACGCCTGCTGAACCTCGTCATCGCGCTCGTCAACGCGCCGTCGTCGATGAGCAAGCAACAGGTGCGCACGTCCGTGGCCGGGTACGGGGACGCCCCCTCGCCCGACGCCTTCGAGCGGATGTTCGAGCGGGACAAGGACACGCTGCGCGAGCTCGGGATCCCCGTCCTGACCGTGGACGCGGGCGGCCACAGCGACGACGTCGGGTACCGCGTCGACCTCGACGCGTACACCCTCGCTCCCGTCGACCTGACGTCCGCCGAGCTCGGCGTGCTGTCGCTCGCCGCGCAGTTCTGGCAGGACAAGACGCTGCGGACGGACACCGCGCGCGCCCTGACCAAGCTCCGCGCCGCGGGCCGGGGCGACCCGGGCGTCGGGGACGCGGGGACCGACGTCGTCGCCGGCCTGACCCCCCGGGTCCGGGCCGCGGGGCGGGCGTTCGGGCCGCTCCTCGACGCGATCCAGGACCGCCGTCCCGTGCGCTTCACCTACCGGGCGGCGTCGACGGGGGAGGTGCGCGAGCGCGAGGTCGAGCCGTGGCGGCTCGCCGCGCGCCGCGGCGGTTGGTACGTCCTCGGGCGCGACCGCGACCGTGAGGCGCCGCGCGCGTTCCGGCTGAGCCGGATCGAGGGCAACGTGCGGGCGAGCGGCGCGCCGCGGTCGTTCGAGCCGCCCGCCGAGCTCGACGTCGACGCCTTCCTGTCCGGTCGCGGGGGGCGGGAGCGGGTCGCGCGGCTCGCGGTCGTGCCCGAGCGCGCCGGGGCGGTCCGTGCACGCGCCACGCGCCCGGAGCGCGCGTCCTCGGGCGACGTCGCCGAGGACCCCGTGACCGCCGACGGCCGGGACGTGCTCGAGGTGCCGTTCACGGGCCTCGCGGGCTTCGCGTCCGAGCTGGCGGGGTACGCCGACGCGATCGTCGTGCTGGACCCGCCCGACCTGCGGGACGCGGTCGTGGCCCGGCTGCGCACGGCGGCGAGCCTCGACGGCGCGGGCGACGGACCGCGGGAGGCCGACGACGAGACGGGGGTGGACCGTGGCTGAACGCGCCGACGAGCGCCTCGTGCGCCTGCTGGGCATGGTCGCGTACCTCGACGCGGCCGGCGCGGTCACGGTCGACGACCTGGCGCGGCGCTTCGGCGTCTCGCCGCGGCAGGTCCTCGACGACGTCGACGCGCTCTGGGTCTCCGGCACGCCCGGCTACTGGCCCGACGACCTCCTGGACTTCGACGCCGGCGCCCTCGAGCGCGGCGTCGTGCGGCTCGTCGAGGCCCGGGGGATGACCCGGCCGCTGCGGCTCGGGACCCGCGAGGCCGTGGCGCTCGTCGCGGCGCTCCGCGCCCTGCGGTCCGCGATCGCGACGGCGGGGCCGGGCGCGCGGTCCGTCGTCGACTCGGCGCTCGAGAAGCTCACCGACGCCACGGGAGAGGCCGCCGCCGCGGTCGACGTCGAGCTCGCGCTCGAGGGCGACCCGGCCGTCGCCGCCACCGTGCGCGACGCCCTGGTGCGCGGCCGCCGGCTGCGGATCCGGTACGTGACGGCCGCGGACGTCTCGAGCGAGCGCGACGTCGACCCGCTGCGCCTCGTGACGGAGGACGAGCACTCCTACCTCCTGGCCTGGTGCTACCGCTCGAACGACCAGCGCACGTTCCGGCTCGACCGGATCCTCGAGGCCGAGGCGCTCGACGTGCCGGTGGAGGCGCACGGCGGCGACGTCGAGCGGGTGGCGTTCGTGCCCGACGAGTCCGCCGAGCTCGTGACGATCGTGTTCGACTCCCCGGCCCGCTGGGTCGCCGAGGAGGTACCGGTCGAGTCGGTCCGCAACCGGGAGGACGGCACGTTCGAGGTGACGCTCCGCGTGGCCGACCCGGTCTGGCTGCGCCACCTGCTGCTCCAGCAGGCCCGGCACGTGCGGTCGGTCGACCCGCCGTGGCCGGCGGTCGACGTCGCCGAGGCCGCGCGCGCCGCGCTCGGCGCCTACGCTCGGCTGGGTCAGGAGCAGGGTCAGGACGACGACGGCGGACGAGGGGGACGGGCATGACCGTGTGGACGCTCGTGTGGTGGCTGCTCGCGCTGGGCGCGGTGGCGACGTTCGTGCTCGTCGGGCTGCGCCTGTGGCGGGCCGGGAAGGGGCTGCTCCGCGAGCTGTCCGCCGCGGGGCGCGCGTTCGAGGACCTGTCGCGGGGCATCGACGCGGCCGTCGCGGCCCAGCAGGCGGCGCAGGAGGAGATCCGGCCGACGCTCTTCGACGACCCCGCCGAGCACCGGGCCCGGCTCCTCACCCTGCGCCTCGAGCGCGACGAGCGCCGCGCCCGGCGGCGCGCCTCCCACCAGGCGACCTACGAGCGGTGGAGCGAGTTCAACCGCTGAGGCGTCCGCCCGTCCGGCCGCGTCGGTCCGCCCGGGTGCCGGGGCCCGGCCGCACAGGCTCTACGATGGGGTGAGCGGTCCGGCGAGGAGGCCGCGGACGGCCGGCAGGCGCCGGGACCGTCGATCCATCAGGGAGTGGTGTCGCTGTGAAGCCCTGGCACGTCATCGTCTTGCTCGTCGTCGTGCTGCTCTTGTTCGGGGCGCGTCGCCTCCCGGACCTCGCGAAGAGCGTCGGCCAGTCGATGAAGATCTTCAAGAACGAGGTCAAGGACCTCACGGAGGACTCGGGTTCGCCATCGCAGGCGCCCGCGCAGCCCGCGGCCCTGCCGCAGCAGGCGCAGCCGGGTCCCGCGGCGCCCGCGGCGCCCGCGCAGCCGGGCGCCCCGTCCCAGCCGGCCCCCGCACCGGGGCTGCTGTACGACCGTGAGCCCCACATCACCCCGGGCACGAACCCTGTCGCGTCCCCGAAGGACGACGCGACCCCGTCGAGCTGACGGTGGCGCGCAGCTCACGCCGCGCCAACCCGGAGGGGCGGATGCCCCTGCTCGCGCACCTGCGTGAGCTGCGCAAGCGTGTCGTGCTCGCGGCGCTCGGCCTCGTGGTCGGCGCCGTCGTCGGGTGGTTCTGCTACACGCCCGTCTTCGAGGCCCTGCAGCAGCCGCTGCTCGACGCGGCCACGGAGGCGGGCAAGGACGTCCGGCTCAACTTCACGGGGCTCGCGAGCGCCCTCGACATGCAGATCAAGGTCTCGCTCTTCCTGGGCGTCCTGATCACGAGCCCGTGGTGGCTGTACCAGCTCTGGGCCTTCGTGACGCCGGGGCTGACGCGCAAGGAGCGGCGCTACGCCGTCGGCTTCCTGGGCGCGGCCGTGCCGCTGTTCGCGGGCGGCGCGTTCATGGCGTGGCTCATGCTGCCGCGCGCCGTGACGATCCTCACCGACTTCGTGCCCGACGGGGCGAGCAACCTCACCGACGCGCAGGGCTACCTGAGCTTCGTCATGCGGCTGATCCTCGCCTTCGGCATCGCGTGCGTCCTGCCCGTGATCCTGGTCGCGCTGAACTTCGTCGGCCTGGTGAGCGCCCGGACGCTGCTCGCGGGCTGGCGGTGGGCGGTGTTCCTGGTCTTCCTGTTCTCGGCGGTCATGACGCCCACCCCGGACGCGATCACGATGATCATC
>Ga0180221_1001935_pt1 | contig 12861 bp, 12 predicted proteins | sample eDN5th37CKraftMG_FD_151339 | JGI IMG/M metagenome (GOLD analysis project Ga0180221, IMG submission 151339) | Enriched Miracle-Growth compost microbial communities from Emeryville, California, USA - eDNA 5th pass 37_C Kraft MG (version 2) (version 2) ...
CGAGGGTGCGGCGCACTACCTGCCGGCCTATGCCGGCAACCTCGACATCATGACCTCGGCCGCGCTGGCCTGCGCCGAACGGCTGGCCGAGGCGGCGCAGGGATGAAGCCGCGCGTCCGCGAGCGGGTCAGCGGCGCGCAGTTCGAGGTGGCGGAGGGAGTTTCGCTGCTGCAGGCCATGGAGGCCGCGCGCTGCACCGCCATCGCCGTTGGCTGCCGCAACGGCGGGTGTGGCGTGTGCAAGGTGCGGGTGCTGCGCGGCGAGTTCCGCTGCGGCCCGATGAGCGCGCGGCGGGTCACGCCGGCCGAGCGCGAACTCGGCCTGGCCCTGGCTTGCCGGCTCTACCCGCACTCCGACCTGGAGGTCGAACGTATCCTGGAACCCATTGCAAGACGACCCTGAGTCAGCCTCCTGACCCAGCCAAAACAACTACAACAAGCAAGGTGACGACATGAGAAAAGGTGTTCTGCGCCCCGGCCACGTACAGATCCGCGTGATGGACATGCAGCAGGCGCTCAAGCATTACGTCGAGCTCGTCGGGCTCATCCAGACCCACCAGGACGCCCAGGGCCGGGTCTACCTCAAGGGCTGGACCGAGACCGAGCGGTTCTCCGTGGTCCTGGTCGAGGCCGCCGAGCCGGGTATGGACTTCACCGGCTTCAAGGTGATCGACGAGCCGACCCTGGCGCGGCTGTCCCGCGACCTGGTCGCCTTCGGCTGCCAGGTGGAGCAGATCCCCGCCGGCGAGCTGGACTTCTGCGGCCGCCGGGTGCGCTTCCTGGCGCCCACCGGGCACTGGATCGAACTCTACGCGGAGAAGGAGTACACCGGCCGCTGGGGCGTTCGCGAGGTCAACCCCGAGGCCTGGCCGCGCGGCCTGCGCGGCATGCGCGCGATGAGCTTCGACCATTGCCAGCTGCATGGCGGCGACCTGTTGCAGACCCGCGAGCTGTTCTGCGACGTCCTCGGCTTCCACCTCACCGAGCAGATCGTCAATGAGGAGGGCCGCAGCGTCGCCGACTGGCTGTCGCTGTCGATCAAGGCCCACGACATCGCCTTCGTCGACGACGGCAACGTCGGCGCCTTCCACCACGCCGCCTTCCTGCTCGATACCTGGGAAGCCCTGCTGCGCGCCGGCGACCTGCTGTCGATGACCGACACCTCGCTGGACGTCGGCCCGACCCGCCACGGCATCACCCACGGCCAGAGCATGTACTTCTTCGACCCCTCGGGGAACCGCAACGAGGTGTTCGCCGGCGGCGACTTCCACTACCCGGACCAGAAGCCGGTGACCTGGCTGGAGAAGGACCTGGGCAAGGCGATCTTCTACCACAGCCGGGTGCTCAACGAGCGCTTCCTCACCGTCATGACCTGAGCCGGGCGCGAGCCGCGGGAGTGAACCCATGAGCAAGAAACTCTACATCTCCGACGTGACCCTGCGCGACGGCAGCCACGCCATCCGCCACCAGTACAGCCTGGAGCAGGCGCGGGACATCGCCCGCGCCCTGGACGCCGCGCGCGTCGACTCCATCGAGGTGGCCCACGGCGACGGCCTGCAGGGCTCCAGCTTCAACTACGGCTTCGGCCGGCACAGCGACCTGGAGTACATCGAGGCGGTCGCCGGGGTCGTCGGCCACGCGCGGATCGCCACCCTGCTGCTGCCCGGCATCGGCACCGTGCACGACCTCAAGGCCGCCTACGACGCCGGGGCCCGCGTGGTGCGGGTGGCCACCCACTGCACCGAGGCGGACGTGTCGCGGCAGCACATCGAGTACGCCCGCAAGCTGGGCATGGACACCGTCGGCTTCCTGATGATGAGCCATATGCAGAGCCCCGAGGGGCTCGCGCAGCAGGCGAAGCTGATGGAGAGCTACGGCGCCACCTGCATCTACATGGCCGACTCCGGCGGCGCGATGAGCATGCAGGACGTGCGCGAGCGCATGCGGGCGTTCAAGGCAGTGCTCGCGCCCGAGACCCAGACCGGCATGCACGCGCACCACAACCTCAGCCTCGGCGTGGCCAATTCCATCGTCGCCGTGGAGGAGGGCTGCGACCGCATCGACGCCAGCCTCGCGGGCATGGGCGCGGGCGCCGGCAATGCGCCGCTGGAGGTGTTCATCGCCGCCGCCGACCGCCTCGGCTGGAACCACGGCACCGATCTCTACACGCTGATGGACGCCGCCGACGACATCGTCCGGCCGCTGCAGGACCGCCCGGTGCGGGTCGACCGCGAGACCCTCGGGCTGGGCTATGCCGGGGTCTATTCGAGCTTCCTGCGGCATGCCGAGGCGGCCTCGGCGAGGTACGGCCTGAAGACCCTCGACATCCTCGTCGAACTGGGTCGGCGGCGCATGGTGGGCGGGCAGGAGGACATGATCGTCGACGTCGCCCTGGACCTGTTGCAGAAGGCCGGTTGAGGCCAACGGGAAGCACGCACATGAACAACAAGAACAATATCGATGTGGCTGTAGTACCAACCCCCGCGCCTGCCCTGGCGGCGGGCCGCCAGCCGTGGCTCGGGCTGCTCGGGCTGGCGGCGGTGATGCTGGCGTCGCTGGCGCTGATCGGCTGCTTCAGCGGCGAGACGTTCGCTAGCTGGGTGACTTTCTTCGTGGTCTGCGGGGTGCCGGTGGAGATCGTCCTGTCGATGCTCTGGCGCAACCAGTACCCGGGTTGGCTGCTGTTGCTGAGGCAGCCGCTGCGGGGGCTTGCGCAGGTCGGATTGACGCTGGCCGGCGCCGCGCTGATCGCGCTGCTGGTGTTCGCCACCCAGGCGCAGCAGGTCGGCCCGCCGACGCCCTTCACCCTGATGTACGTGATCTTCTGCGTGCTGCTGACCTTCTGGCTGGTGATCGCCTGGGACTGCTGGCCGCTCGCGGCGGTGCTGCGCCATCCGCTGGCGCTGGGGCTGGGTACGCTGCTGCTGGCCTACCTGCTCGGCTACCGGCTGTTCACCTGGCTGTTCGACTTCTCGGCACTGGCCGGCGCGCCCTTCTACCGTGCCAGTCTTGACCCGCACGGCTGGGTGCCGGCGTTCGACATGCTGGCCTTCGCGGTGACCACCGTCAGCGTGCTGTTCGCCTGCGTGTTGCTGGAGTTCTGGCCGCTGTCGCGCTTCCCGCTGCTGGCCCGGCAGCCGGGGGCGGGGCTGGCCCGTAGCGCGCTGGTGCTGTTGCTCAGCGCCGTGCTCTACGGCGTGGGAACCCGCTGGCTGGGCATAGAGCCGGTGCGCTTCATGGTGCATGGCGCCATCGCCCTGCTGTTCGGCGCGCTGGTGCCGCTGCTGATGTTCGAGGGCCAGCTGTTCGCCGGCTCGCCGCAGCCGCTGCGGGGCGCGCTGCAACTGGGCATCGCCGTGCTGGCGGGGGCGCTGCTGCCCCGGCTGTACTGGGCTGCGGCGCCCTGGATCAGCGGGCCCATGAGCGCCGGCGCGCCCGGCTACGCCCGGGAGTTCTGGCTGGCCTCGGCGCTGCTGGCGATGACCTTCCCGCTGCTGGTGGTGTTCAGCCAGTTCCTCGACTTCTGGCCGCTGCGCCGCCGCTGATTCCGCACCTCTTCCCGACCTTTCCCTGAACGCTGCGGCCCGCCGTCGCCGGTTGGCGCGTGGGCGCGCGTTCGCCCCGAAAAAAGGATTCGCCATGTACGACAACAACCGATCCGCCGTGCTGCTGCTGTCGATCGCCCTGGGAAGCGCCGCGCCGGCGTGCTGGGCCACCGAGGGCGGCGGCTCGTCCTACCCCATGGGGGCGGAGAACTACATGTCCGGCGCGCTGCCGCCGCCGGGCTGGTACGCCCAGGTGTATGCCCAGCACTATGCGGCCAACGACCTGATGGGCAACGACGGGCACGCCCTGCCGCTGGACTTCCGCCTGCGCGCCAACGTCGTCGCCCCGCGCCTGGTCCGGGTGACCGAGCTGCAGGTGCTGGGCGGCGACCTGGCGTTCCAGGCCATCGCCCCGCTGGTCGACCTGAGCGTGACGGTCAACGGCGCCAAGGACCACCGCCGCGGCCTGGGCGACATGATCTTCGGCCCGGCCCTGGGCTACCACTACAGCGACAGGTTCCACGCCGTCTACGCGCTGGACATCATCGCCCCGACCGGCAGCTACGAGCGCGACCGCCAGGCCAACATCGGGCGCAACTACTGGGCCGCCGAGCCGGTGGCAGCGTTCAGCTACGTCGACCCTGCCGGGCCCAACCTGGACCTGAAGCTGATGTACGACTTCAACGCGCGCAACCCGTCCACCGATTACCGCTCCGGGCAGGAAGCCCACGCCGACTACGCCTTCGGCTGGGGCATGGGCAATGGCTGGGTGCTGGGGCTGGGCGGCTACCTGTACCGCCAGGTGACCGACGACCGCCAGTCCGGCGAGCACGTCGAGGACAGCAAGGGCAGGGCCTTCGCCATAGGCCCGTCGATCAAGTACAGCAGCGCCTCCGGCTGGTTCCTCACGGCCAAGTGGCAGGAGGAGAGCGACGTGCGCAACCGCCCAGAAGGGAGTGCCTACTGGCTGAAGCTCACCGTGCCGCTCTGACGACCTGGGTGCTGGACATGATGAAAAGTGGCCATTGCACCCACACCCCTATTGTGGGCGAAGAGGATAGCTAAAAATGGCTACAACCCGCGCCGCTACTGGCGGAGACGCCATTTAAAACAGAGCAAAAACGCCACTAAATGACATAGATTGGCATGGCTTGGTGTGTGATTTTCCCCAATATTGCCCCAAAGTCTTTACAGCGCCTCACTGGGGCACCAAGCTACTGGACACATCGACGCAACTTCGTTTCGAGCCCAAATTCCGCCCACCAAATGGCGCCCAAAAACTGTACGACTTCAGGGATACGGACAACCTTGAAAAAGCTAAGCCCCAAGCAACGTCTGCGCCTGCTGCTGTTACAACAATACGTTATCCGGCGCCACATCAAAGCAAATCGCAGCAGTGGGGCAAGGACGACTGACAGTACTCCCTTTAGAATTTTTACTGCGCCAGAGGAATTTGGCCTCTACAATAACTCCAGAAATACAACCATCGACTTTATAAAGTCAATGAAACGCCACGTTCAATCAGGAGCAAGGAAAGTTCTCATTGACTTCTCAAACACAAAAAGATTTTGCGCCGAAGGGACTTTATATTTTTACGCAGAAATCGACAGGCTTCTGGATTATTATAAAAATTTAAATATAAAGTGCCGGCCGCCGCTTAATGATCGCGCCTCGCAGGTTTTGCAGCAAATCGGATTCTACGAACGAATTGGATCTGGTCATCGCCTAGAGTACATAACTAAGCGCCTGGCGCAGGGATAGCCCTCACTCGGGCGCTGGACGTCCCGGCGCTGGATGCACGCCAGCACCTGGTTGGTGCAGCTCAGTAGTGCGGCCTCGGTGTCTCCAGGGCCTGACGCCACTGGTCGTTTACCCGCATCGTTGGGCGCGCCGGCAGAGCGCACGCCACCAGCGGGTAGAACTGCCGGGCTGTGGTAGGCGCCGGGGTCGGTTGTTTCGGGGCGTTCGTACAACTGGCCAATTTGCATGAAGAGCGTTTCGAGTGCAAAATAAGTGCATGCTTCCTGCGTCAGGTGAAACGCCATGAATACCGTGCTGCAAGAACCCTTCGTCGAGCGGTTCCGCGAGCCCAATACACCGTACCTGTCGCCTTCCAAGGTGGGAGATTTCTTCGGTTTCCGGGTGCAGGAGCTAGCCGAGCGTGCGCATGTGCATCGCAATACCCCGACGGCACGACCCCAGGCACCGCAGTTGCAGAAGTACCTGCAGGATATGGTGCGAGTGCTGGCGGTGGCCACCGAGATGACCGGCGACCTCGACCGTGCTGCCTTCCTGCTGCGCAATGAGCCGCTGCGGACCTTCGGCTACAAAACCGCCGATGCGCTGATCCAGGAAGGGCGGGCCGATGCGGTCATTGCCTATCTGGAGTCCCTGGCCGGCGGCGCTGCCGGATGATTTCGAGGACGCTTGGCGAGGGCGGCGACGCCACCCTTTACCGTGTCATCGTGCCGGCTTACGCCGGCACGCCGCTGTCGGGCATGGGCGCGGCGCGCCAAGGCGGCCGGTTCAATCGCCCCGATCAGGAAGCCTTGTATCTGTCGCTGGACGAGGCGACGGCGCTGGCGGAGTACAAGCAGGACAATCCTTGGCTGCGTCCGGGCACGATCTGCACCTTCTTCGTCAACGGACTGCGCGTGGCTGATCTGAGTGGCGGTTTCGACCCGGAGCATTGGCCGCCTCTTTGGGCCGACTTCGCGGTGGATTGGCGTGCGGAGTGGTTCGATAAGTCCATCGAGCCGCCGACCTGGTACATGGCCGACGATGTGGTGGCGGCCGGGCTGGATGGCATTCTCTTCCCCTCGCAGGCACGACCGGGCGGCACCAACCTGGTGGTCTACAACAGCTCGGCCAGGCCACCCGCCCAACTGCGGGTCTACGACCCGGACGGTGCGCTGCAAAGGCTGGTACAGCGCTGAGTCACACTCTGTCGACTCAACTCAGATGGTTGTGGATGAGCTGGCGTTGCTCCAGCGCACTCTGGATGCGGCGGTCGATGGCGCCCTCGCGCTGGCGCAGTCGCTCGTTCTCCTCGCGTTGGGCCTTGTTGTCCGACAACGCGGTCTGCAGTTCGGTGCGCAGTTGGCGGACCTGGGCAACCAAGGTGGCCACGGTGTCGCGCGGCGTGTCGCCCTCGATGCCGAGCGTCTTGGCTTCCTCGGGCGTCAGGCGGCTGTCGGCCTGCTGGGGCGCGGGGGGATTGCCGTTACCGGAGAAAATCTTGAGGCCGATGAACAGCAGCACCAGCGCCATCGGGATCATCAACCATTTGAGCAGACCGTTACTGTGCATCGCCGCCTCCGTCTTTGTGGTCGGAATGGGGCGGAGCCGGCAGGTTAAGCGACGCGTCGATGGGGGCGACGCCGGCAGCAGGGCTTGCGCCAGTCCATATCCGCGGGTGATGAGGTAGACGACAGTGGTGTCTTCGGGAGTACCGGAAGGACCCAGCGTTCCGTGCTGGAAGGTCGCGGCGGCGAAGGCTCCCTGAAGTGCGCGTGGGTCCAGGTCGAGCCAGTGTGCTGTGGTGTTGTGCAGCCGCACAGCGCTGACCCATAGATCGTCCAGCCGCCAGGCGGCGAGGGCCTGTGCTCGTACCGGCAGTGTGAGCAGCAGGGTGTTGAGCGCCAGATCACGACGCAGGTTGACGCGCGCGATACCCGGTACCGGTTCGACGGTGCGCAGCGGCGCATAGAGGGACTGCGCCGCGTAACGGGTCAGGATCACGGGCACTGGCGTCTGCCGGTCCATGGCGGGGGCAGTATTGACGTCGCCGGCCCGCTGGTCATCGACGTGCTGCCAGATATCGGCCGAGGGGCTTTCGAGGATGCGTACCGGCTCCAGCGGCGGTTGGCCTCGCTGTACTGGCTCTGCGACGATATCGAGCAGGATCACCGAGCCGGTATCGGCGTCCTGCAGTTGCAGCCGCGTCGGCTCGATTGGTTCGTTCGCACGGAGGTAGATCGCACCGGCGGCGCTCTGTACGCGCAGGCGGGCGCCGACCGCAGGCGGCACACCGATACGTACGTTGCGATCCACGAAGACCACCCGTTCCTGACCGACCACCAGCGGCACGGCCAGCGGCAGGCGTTCCCAATGCAGGATCTCGGTGGCATGGGCGGAACCGAACAGGGCCAGTGCGAGCACCGCGGTGGCTGGCAGTCGATGGCTCATGGGGTGTCCTCTGGATGAGACGTGGTTTTCGTCGTGTCGGAGGGCGTGGCGATGCGCTGCGGGGCGCTGGCGTAGCAGTCGATGACGAGTCCGAACGGGTTGCGCTTCGGGTCGACGTCGATACGCATGACTTTCAGCGGGTAGCGCACCAGGGCGCGCTTGACCTGCTCGGAGGCGTAGTACTCGTCGGCGGTGACATCGAGGGTCACTACCCACTCGTGATTGGAAAGGGTACGTACGCGCAGTGTGGGGTTGTCGCCATAGCCCCGTCCCGGAATCTCGTAGATGCCACGAACACGCTGGCGTAGTTCGCCGGCATTGCGGCGGAACTCATAGTCCTGCTGCAGGAGCGCCTGGCACGCTGGCGTGAAGTAGTTCGACAGGGCATGCAGGTTATGCGGATACCTGCTATCGGCTGCCTCTGTTGAATGAGTACCGCCAGCGACGATGGCGTGCCCTATGTCACCTTGTATGCCGTCGTACCCCATGTAATGGGGCTCTGGGGCAGCCTGCGGATCACTGGCGGCTGAAAGCCTTGGCTTTGTATCGTCGATGCAGTCGCGGCTCCATAATGGCTACACATTTCCTCGATAGCTTTCCCGAGATTGGAGGTAGCCCCCGGTGACCTCCGGCATCAGAAAGCATCAAGCAGCAGAGACCATGACGCAGCCTTCCTCTCGCAATCCCCGCCGGCTTGTTCTGGTCGGCGGCATTCTCCTCCTGGTTCTTGTCGGTTACGGTGTGTGGTATGGACACAGCAAGGACGACATGGCTGCCGGGCCCGTGGGGGACAGCGGCCTATCGGGGATGGCGGCGCCCAACGTTACCGTGGCCACCGCTGAAGCCAGCCTGGCCAATATGCCGGTGTACCAGCAGGCGCTGGGCACTGTGCTGGCCAACGCCTCGGTCACGATCACCAGCCGGGTCGATGGCCAACTGCAGCAGGTCTTCTTCACCGAGGGCCAGTTCGTGCGCAAGGGCCAACTGCTGGCGCAGATCGATCCCAGCAGCTACCAGGCCAGCCTCATCCAGTACCTGGGCGAGCTGAAACAGAACCAGGCGCTGCTCAAGAGCGCCCAACTGACACTGATCCGCTATCAAGGGCTATATGCCAAGGACTCCCTGGCCAAGCAGGACCTGGACACCCAGTTGGCCAGCGTTGGCCAGTACCAGGGCGCGGTGCAGGCCAGCCAGGGCCAGGTCGATGCGGCGCGTCTGGACCTGCAGTGGGCGCGCATCGTTTCACCCATCGACGGTTATGTCGGTCTGCGCCTGGTGGACCCGGGCAATATGGTCCATGCCAGCGACACCACCGGCATAGTTACAGTCACTCAGGTCGACCCTATAGCGGTGACCTTCAGTTTGCCCCAGGCACAACTGGCGGCATTACTGCCCAAAGTGCGCAAGGGAGAGGCGCTGGCGGTGAAGGCCCTGGACCAGTTGGGCAACCAGGAACTGGCCCAGGGCAGTCTCAAGTTCATTAGCAACGAGATCGACACTGCCACTGGCAGCATCAAGCTTAAGGCGGAGTTCGCCAATCCGGACGAGAAGCTCTACCCCAACCAGTTCGTCAACGTGAAGCTGCAGACCGACAGCCTGCGCCAGGCGGTCACCATTCCCTCAGCCGCGGTGCAACTGAGCTCCGACGGTAACTTCGCCTACGTGGTCAAGGCCGACGGCAGCGTCGAGCGCCGCGCCATCAGCACCGGCCCCAGTGACGCCGAGCGCACCGCGGTGCTGCAGGGTATCAGCGCCGGCGAACGGGTGGTCATCCGTGGGGTCGACCACCTGCGCGAGGGCGTCAAGGTGCAGGTCGAGGGGCAGCAGACCCAGGGCGCCAGCAGCGGCAAGGCCCCATGAACCCGTCGCGCCTCTTCATCCTGCGGCCGGTCGCCACCGTGCTGATGATGGTCGCGGTGCTGTTCGCTGGCATGGTGGCCTACCGCATGCTGTCCACCTCGGCGCTGCCGGAGGTGGACTATCCGACCATCCAGGTCACCACTCTCTACCCGGGGGCCAGTGCCACGGTGCTGGCCACCTCGGTGACCGCGCCGCTGGAGCGCCAGTTGGGGCAGATGGCGGGACTGACGCAGATGTACTCGACCAGTTCGGCCGGGGCCTCGGTGATTACCCTGAAGTTCACCCTCAGCTTGTCCCTGGACGAGGCCGAGCAGGAGGTCCAGGCGGCGATCAACGCCGCCGACAGCCTGCTGCCCAGCGATCTGCCGAACCCGCCGACTTACAAGAAGGTCAACCCGGCGGATAGCCCGGTGATCACGCTGGCCGCCACTTCGGACAGCTTGCCGCTGATCCAGGTGCAGGACCTGGTGAACACCCGCATCGCCCTGAAGCTCTCGCAGATCAGCGGTGTCGGCTTGGTGTCCCTGGCCGGCGGCCAGCAACCGGCGGTGCGGATCAACGCCAACCCGGTGGCTCTGGCGGCACACGGGCTGACCCTGGAGGACCTCTACGACACCGTCAACGCCGCCAATGTCAACGGCTCCAAGGGCGGTTTCGATGGCCCGGCGCACTCGGTGACCATAGACGCCAACGACCAACTGCGCGACGCCGCGCAGTACGGTGAGTTGGTGCTCAAGTATGAGAACGGCGCCGCGCTGCTGCTGCGCGAGGTGGCAACCACCGAGGACGGCGCCGAGAACGCCTACCTGCAGGCCATCGCCAACGGTAAGCCGGCCATCGTTATCAGCGTGCAGCGCCAGCCTGGCGCCAACGTCATCGAGGTAGTGGACCAGATCCAGGCACAACTGCCGGCGCTACAGGCGGCTCTGCCGGACACGGTAAAGCTGGAAGTGCTGGCCGACCGCACCCAGACCATACGCGCCTCGATCCGCGACGTGCAGTTTGAACTGCTACTGGCCATCGCCCTGGTAGTGATGGTGACCTTCCTGTTCCTGCGCAACCTGACCGCTACCCTGATCCCCAGCGTGGCGGTGCCGCTGTCCCTGGTGGGCACCTTCGGTGTCATGTACCTGGCCGGCTTCAGCCTCAACAACCTGTCGCTGATGGCGCTGACCGTGGCCACCGGCTTCGTGATCGACGATGCCATAGTAGTGGTGGAGAACATCTCCCGCCACCAGGAGGAGGGCGAGCCGCCGCCGCAGGCAGCGCTCAAGGGCTCGCGGGAGATTGCCTTCACCATCATCTCGCTGACCTTCTCGCTGATCGCGGTGCTGATTCCGCTCCTGTTCATGGGCGACGTGGTCGGCCGGCTGTTCCGCGAGTTCGCCATCACCCTGGCGGTGGCGATCCTGGTGTCGATGTTCGTGTCGCTGACGCTGACCCCGATGCTATGCGCACACTTGCTGCGGCATGTGCCACTGGAACGCCAGAGCCGCTTCGCGCGCTGGGGCGAGCACCAGTTCAACCGCCTGATCACCGGTTACGACCGTACTCTGAACTGGGTGCTGAACCACCAGAACCTGACCTTGCTGGTGGCGGTGGGCACCTTTGTGCTCACCGCGCTGCTCTACCTGATGGTGCCCAAGGGCTTCTTCCCTTCCCAGGACACCGGCCTGCTCCAGGGTTTCACCCGCGCCTCCCAGGACGTCTCCTTCAACGAGATGGCACGGCGCCAGGCGGCCATGGCCGAGGAGGTACTGAAGGACCCGGCGGTACAGTCGGTGACTTCCACCGTGGGGGTGGACGGCAACAACGGTTCGCTGAACAACGGCCGCCTGCAGATCCAGCTCAAGCCCTTCGACGAGCGTGACGACCACGCCAGCGAGGTGATAGCGCGGCTTGCCGAAACTACCCGCTCGGTGGCCGGCATGCAGCTGTACCTGGTGGCCTCCCAGGATCTGACGGTGGACGACCAACTAACTCCCAGCCAGTACCAGTTCACCTTGGACGACGCTGACAGCAGCCAACTCAGCGCGCTGCTGCCGCGGCTGATGCAACGCCTGCAGAACCGTCCGGAATTGCGCGATGTGATCGACAACCTGCAGGACCAGGGCCTGGTCGCCTACGTCGAGCTTGACCGTCGCGCCGCGGCGCGCTTCGGCATCAGTGCAGCGGATGTCAACAATGCGCTGTACAACGCCTTCGGCCAGCGCCTGATCTCCACTATCTTCACACAGGCCAACCAGTACCGCGTGGTGCTCCAGGTTCCGGGGCAGTTCCAGCAGTCACTGGAGGCCTTCGAGCACATCTATCTGGCGGCCAGTAGCATCTCGACCAGCAGCAGTACGTCCACCAGCAGCACGAGTAGCACTAGCGGTAGTACCAGCAGCGCTACCCAGATGGTCCGCCTGTCCAGCATCGCGCGCATCAGCCAGCGCACCGGCGCGCTTTCGCTCAGCCGGCTGGGGCAGTTCCCGGCGGTGACCGTGTCCTTCAACCTGGCCGACGGCTACGCCCTGGAAGAAGCGCAGGAAGCTATCGCCGAGGTGATGCAGGAGCTGAATGCCCCCAGCTCCATTACTCTGCGCTATCAGGGCGCGGCGCAGGCCTTCCAGCAGGCCTCGGCGAACACCCTGTGGTTGATCCTGGCAGCGGTGTTGACCATGTACATAGTGCTGGGCATCCTCTACGAGAGCTACGTCCACCCGGTGACCATCCTCTCGACCCTGCCGTCTGCCGCCATAGGCGCACTGCTGGCGCTGTTGTTCACCGGCTCGGACTTCAGCCTGATAGCCCTGATCGGGGTGATTTTGCTGATCGGCATCGTCAAGAAGAACGCCATCATGATGGTCGACTTCGCCCTCGACGGCCGCCAGCAGGGCCTGAGCCCGCGGGAGGCGATCCACCGTGCCTGCCTGCTGCGCCTGCGGCCGATCTTGATGACAACCATGGCGGCGCTGCTCGGCGCGCTGCCGCTGATGTTCGCCAGCGGTGCCGGCGCCGAGCTGCGTAGACCGCTGGGCCTGGTGATAGTTGGCGGCCTGCTGTTCAGTCAGGTGCTGACGCTCTACACCACCCCGGTCATCTACCTGTTCTTCGACCGCCTCGCCGACGACCTGCGCCGGCGCCTGGGCCGTGGTGTGGTGGCATGAACCTGAGCCGCGCCTTCATCGCACGGCCAGTAGCCACCGTGCTACTGACTCTGGCTACGGTGCTCGCCGGCGGTCTGGGCTACGGCTTGTTACCGGTGGCGCCGCTACCCCAGGTGG
>Ga0180221_1001936_pt1 | contig 12853 bp, 9 predicted proteins | sample eDN5th37CKraftMG_FD_151339 | JGI IMG/M metagenome (GOLD analysis project Ga0180221, IMG submission 151339) | Enriched Miracle-Growth compost microbial communities from Emeryville, California, USA - eDNA 5th pass 37_C Kraft MG (version 2) (version 2) ...
GGCCAGGGCCTGTTCCGAGAACCCCGGGCCGTTGTCGCGCAGGTACAGGACGATGCCGTCCGGCTTCTGCTCGGCCGTGAGCCAGAGGCGCCGCGGCGGGGCCTTCTCGCTGAGGGCGTCGAGCGCGTTGGAGAGCAGGTTGGCGAGAATCTGCCGCAGGCGCGTTTCCCCGGCCTGTACCCAGATCGGCGCGTCGGGCAGGTCACGCTGCAACTCGACGTTCATCGCCTGGCGCCGGCTGGCCACCAGGGCCAGGGCATCGTTGATCGCCGGTTGCAGGGCTACGTTCTCCGGCGCACGCCGCGCACCGCGGGCATAGGCCTTGAGATGGGCGATGATCGAGGCCATGCGCTCGGTCAGCGAGCTGATCTGATCGAGATTGCCGCGGGCGTCGTCGAGGCGCTGGTGGTCGAGCAGCACCCGGGCGTTGTCGGCGTAGCTGCGGATGGCGGCGAGCGGCTGGTTAAGCTCGTGGCTGATGCTCGCCGACATAGTGCCCAGGGCAGTCAGTTTGCCGGCCTGGACCACTTCATCCTGGGCGTGCATCAACTCGCGTTGGGCCTGCTCGCGGTCGTGTACCTCCTGCTGCAGACGGGCGTTGGCATCTTCCAGTTCCTGGGTACGCTCCAACACGCGCATCTCCAGCTGGCGCTTGGCCTGGGCCTCCAGGGCGATGCGCTCGAGATAGTGACGGCGGCTGATGCTCAGCAGGGCGAGCAACAGCAGCAGGGTCATGAGGGTTGCGCCGCCTATCAGCAGCACGCTGCGTACTGGCCTGTCGATCTGCGCCTTCGGCGTGTAGATGCTCACCGTCCAGCCGGTTTCCGGAAGTTCGCGGCTGAGGCTGATCCAGCGTTTCTCATCGATTCGCAGCGGCTTGGGATCGAGCACCGGATAGGGAATGTTCTCGGCGATCTCGCGCCGCTTGGCTGGCGACAGCGGACGGCTGGCATGGAAACGCCAGGCGCTGTTGGAGGAAAGAATGACCACGCCATTGCTGTCGGTGACCAGCAGTTGCTCCGGGGTATTGCCCCAGAGCTGTTCCATGTGTTCCAGGTCCAGCTTGACCACCAGCACGCCCAGCAATCTGTCGGGATCCCGGACTTCGCTGGCGAAGTAGTAGCCGCGCCGGTTGGAGGTGGTGCCGAGGCCGAAGAAGCGCGCCGGTTTACCCTGGATCGCGTCCTTGTAATAAGGGCGGAAGGCGAAGTTGCGGCCGACGAAGCTGTCCGGCTGGTCCCAGTTGGAGGCGGCCTGGGTCTGCCCGTCGGGGCGCATCAGGTAGATGACGTCGGCACCGGTGCGCTGGCGGATGTCCGCCAGTCTCGCGTTGGCTGCGTCACGGGTCTGGATGTTGTCAGTGTGCTGCAGTGTGGCGCGAAGCGTAGGCAACTCGCTCAGAACCGGCGGCAGGTCCTCATAGCGTCGCAGCGTGCCGAGCAGGTTGCCGACGTAGAGGTCTAGTGTCTGCTGGTTCTGCTCGGCGAGTTGTTCGCTGTAGTAGCGTTCGGCGAGGTGGTGGAGGGGCAATATAAGTAAAAAAAAGAGCGGTATAGCCAGAAGAAGGTAAAAATGCCTAGAACGTAATGTCATAGCATCTCCTGGCATGCGGGAGAGAGTGGCCAGCGGAGTAGTAGGGGAGGAAGCACGTTAACTCAGTTCAGGACCTATTTCTCGCGATGCTCTGGCGAAAGCGTCCGGTGGCTGTTGTCTGAATATCTTTTGACCCATATGTTCAGCAAATCATCGACATAATCGAATGTTGAACGCGGAGGCGAGATGTTGGCCGAAAGCTCATCTATCAGCCTAGGCTCACGAATCAGCCTCTGTAGACACGAGGCAAGATCGCGATGGTCTCCTTGTCCGAATAGTAGCCCATCCACCCCGTGTCGGATGGCCTCTGCAATTCCCGGTACGTTGGATGCGACTATGGGGCAGCGAGCGGCTTGAGCTGAATAGATGATTAATGGAGTGTTTTCCGGCCAAGCTGAAGGAACGACCAGTACGTCAATTTCAGCAAGAATTTTGGAGATTTCACTATTTGGAAATGTTCCATTGAAGCTTATCGAGGGGTTGTTCTTTGACTTATCGCGAAGCGCTTTGGAGTATTCAGGAAAATCAAGCTCGTTCCCATATATTTTGAGAGTTGCTAAATTGTTATCAAATGTATTGAAAGCGTCGATCAGCGTATGGCAGCCCTTATGCCTCGCCAATGTGCCTATGAATCCTACACGTAAGACCAGAGATCGGACTTTAGGTTTAGCGATTCTGCTAAGCTCTAGATCAATGCCATATGCAGCCCTCGTGATTATAGATGCAGGCACTCCGTGCTCAATTAGACAAGACTCGATCATTCGATTTGGCGCTACAATATGGTTCAGACTGCTTAGGCGTAAAATATTTATTGGTAATCTTTTTTCTATTGCCTTCAAGTCTTCTCGAATGGAACTCACCGGCATGATGGCGCTTTTGGCTATGCCTGCCATCGTTTCACTGATAGAGTTAGGAATGCGAGCGACCAGTCTCTCAACTGTTGGGCCAAGTTTCTGAACTGCCAAGTGTATAGCGCAGTTTCCTGCGCCGCGTATAGGGCCACTGCAGTTAGTGCCGTCGGAATAGGTTAGCCGACCGTTAGGGCAAATGGTCCAAAAGTCCGTGGGAGTAAAAAAAGCGGGTACATTTAAAGCAATTGCCTCATCTATGAGTGCCGTACCTAGACGACCAAAGTGAAAGAAATGGACGAGGTCCGGCTTGAAAGACTGTAATATCTGCCTGAAATACCGGGCTGCGAGAGAATTGTTATACTCAAGCTCCATTCTTGAGCTCTGTCCGCCCATGGGTGAAAATGCATGATTGAATCGATATACAGGGATGTTTTCGTACCTGTATTCCTCAAGGCGCTTATCATCTGTCAAGTCTGCTCTATTGGGGTGCCCAGCAAGAACGGCTACCTCATGACCACTGGCGATTAGTACTCGCGCAACAGACAGAGTAAGGATTTCAGTACCTGCTCTGAAGTCTGGTAGGAACTGATGGACAGTCAGGAGGATTCTCATTGTTGTAAGACTTGTAAGTGAGTTGCTATTTTTGAAGCTTTTCTTTCATCCATTTGTAGGTTCTGCCGATACCCTCATGGATCTCGATCTTTGGACTCCAGCCAAGTTCTTTCTTGGCCAAGTTATTGCACAATATGCTGACGGGTATATCGAAGGAGCGACCGGGCTTGTAGATAACGTCAAGGTCTTTTCCATGTAACTTACTCAACAGTTCGATGAGATTATTAAGACTTGTTCCGATGCCTGAACTTATATTGAATACGAAGTGATTGCCTTGATAGTCAACAGCCTTAGAGAAAGCCTCAGCAACATCGCTTACATGGAGGAAGTCACGTTGAACATTTCCGTTGCCCCAAATCTCTATGGGGAGACCGTTTAGCGCGCGATCTAGGAAGACGCCGACCGCACCTTGAGCGGTTTCTACGCGTTGCCGCTCACCGTAGGGATTGGCCACGCGTAGAATTATTGGTTTAATTCCATGGAGGTGGTTGTACATCAAAAGGTACTTTTCGATGGCAAGCTTGGTAATTCCATAAGAAACTTCCGGATCGGTGGGATGTGCCTCGTCAATCGGAATGTATTTTGGTTTTCCATAGACTGTGCCGCCTGATGAAATGAAGACTATTTTCTTGACGTTATGCGCAACCATTGCGTCGAGCATTTGAATACTGGCGACTAAATTACTCTGGACATCGTAAATAGGGTCGTCATTCGAACTTTTAGGTAGTGTTGTGGATACTAGATGGAAGACCGCATCTGCACCTTCAATAGCAGAGTCAACGTCATGCTTGCAGAGTAAGTCTCCGGTCGTCCACTCTATGTATTCGTCTTTCTTGAATTCTCGATAACAAGGGATTCCTGGTCTCTCGAATACCTTCACTTGATGACCCTCTGCGAGGAGTTTATCGACAATAGTCGATCCGATAAAACCGCCGCCGCCAAACACAATAATTTTCATGGCATTCATGCACTCAAAGTAGTTTTCTCTTCATCTGGCGAACCAGACTAATCAGCGTCCAAACCCAGCCTAGCTTGCGCTGTGCCAGATACCCTTCCGGCCAGCCAGTTTGCTCCAGTCGCTGGATAAGGACCTTTATTCCACCTATCGAGATTAGCGCCTTCAGCCAAACTGATAATGCAATTACAGATGTCTTGTCATCAAATCGGCCCAAGCCGAAACTCTCGTTATGCGCAAGCTTGAAGTATGCACTTGCAATTGTTGGTGGTGGATTGGAGATTATTTCAGTCCAGTTCGAAAGGGCAAGCCTCTTGAAATTGGTGGAAGTCAAGGAATGGACTCTAACTGCTTTGCCGATTTCCAGCGCGGCGTCAGTAACGCCTTGTTGGAAATGAACAACCGCATTGTGATAAGAGCGATTTTCTGATTCATGTATAAGGCGATTTGCAGAATAGGTACCGCTTTTTTGTTCGTAACCAATGACGCTGCCATTTGGTGAGTTGCAAAGCATTTCTATGGGCGCCACTTTTCCGAAGATGAAAGAGTCTACTGACTCCGCATCATTTAGATTGGTAATGTATCCGGATTTTTGGGTATTTATGGGTTGCTCGTTGATGAACTTATCCAGCCCAAGGTAATACCCATAGATATGAAGCTCGGGGAATATATGTGCCAAGTTATCCTGAATTGTACCGCGCCAGCCGATGTCTACGATGGCGGTCTTTCCTTTCATAGGGAAATTTTTTGAGCTCAGATATCCAGAGAGCAGCGATCTCTTTTTGCTAATAATGGTGTTTACTAGGGAGGTGAATTGCTTGTCATCAAAAAGAGATATCACTCTCTGGTCGAGCCAGGGGTACTGGATCTCTTCTGAGGTATCAATGTCATGCTTTGCTATAACGTCTTTGAACTGTTCTGAGTCTATACCAAGACTGCTAAATAGCGCGCCGATGGACTGAGTGCTGTAGAGACTCCAAATCCGCATGAGCGATTTTATGGTCACCGTTTGAAGAGACGGTGCAAAAGTTGCAACTCTACTTACTTCAAGCAAAACAGCTTCGGGGACTGGAACTCCGAATGGATCCCGAGAGGCAATAGCATCATAAATTTTCTTGAAGAACTCGCCCTCTCGAGTGAAAAAGAATATCCTTTCCAGCTTGTTCTTTATTGCGTCCTCCATGATTTGGAGAACGAAGCCGATTATCAACGATGAATTCTGAATGCCGGCCCAATACATGGACTCTTTTGTCGAGTTCGGATCTGTCTTGGATTGCTGATTGGCTAATTTGGAGAGAATGTTCTTAATCTTTAATTCTGGATTACTATGTTCATTCGTCAAGCTAAGTCGCAAGGCATGCTGTTCAGCAGGCAGGTAGTGGATTGTTTTTATCCCGAGCTTTTTGGGGGCGCTGACGTCAGAGTGCTCATTGTCACCAATATGTACAATACTCTTTACATCCTGACATTCCTGCTGCAGAACGTAAGGGAAGATTCTGCCGCTTCTCTTGTTCAGAAGAAGATCGCAAGAGCTATATCCATGAGAGACTAGTTGGTCGAGATCAACATGCTTGAGGATAGACTTTAGATCTTCGGCGCTCATATAGAAATCAGACACGAAAACCCGTTTTGCATTGGTAAATTTTTCCAGTGTTGCTGCTATAGTCGGATCTTGGTAAGAAACTAGGTATTCTTGGTTCAACTCGCATTGATACAAGCTTTCTAAAATTGATGCGAGATCGTCATTCGTTGATAGAACTGTTCTAAGCCAATGCGAGTGTACCTCACGGATGCCATACTCGTCGTCAAAACCCATAGCTTCCTGGGCCGCCCCGATACTGCCTTCCACTGCCTGTCTAGCGTGCAGAAGTGCCGTTATATCCCGATACTCTTCCCGCACCAGTTCATGGTGTTTGAGCAGAAGAAAACGGCATACATGTATCTTTACTGCATCCGGATGGCAGTGCCGGCGGACGAGTGTATCCCAGACATCAATTGTAACTAATCTCACATCTTGCATTATTTAAACACCGAGGCGACGAATAACTTTCTTCAGAATGGTTTTAACCCTCAGCTTTGCTGGCATACGCACCTCTGAATGACTCAGTTCTTTGACCAGCCCATATGAGTGGACTTTTCCACCAGTAGTAAATGGTGGCTCGAGCTTTGGTCGATCTTGGAAAGAGTTAAATTGCACATTGACGTGTGTTTCTACTGCTTGTGTCCTGCAGGCCTCGGCTACTATCGCGGTGCCGCTATAGCGCGGCGGAAGGTAATTTCCCGAAACGCGCCGTTCAAAACTCTGGCTGGATAGTCCATCGATAATGGAGAGGAAAGCTTTGACCTCGTCACGAGCTGCTCTTTTCTTCATGTACTCAGCGCCAAATGCAGACATGGACTGTCTTAACTCTGAATTAGCCAGAAGGTGAATAATAGCCTCGGCAATCGACTCCGGAGTCTGGTGTGCAAGGAGGACGCCCTTCTCTGGAATATCATATAGATTATTCTCTCTATACAATTCAACCGAAGGAAGGCCGGCAGCCATCATATCGAAGGGGTTGCAGGACGGGTTGCTGGAACTTAGACATAGGCCAACATGACATTTGTTATAAAGCTCGTTGAGCCCTGCGAGATCGAGTATGCCTGCATTCTTGTAGTCGAACCACAAGGGCGGGTTTTCCTCAGAGCCGACTAAATGTATTTCCACATCGGGTCGCAGGCTCTTGACGATACCTAAAGCCTCGATGCCCAACCTTGGGCAACGTCTAGGCTTGTCATGTTGATAAATAAAGCAAATGGATGGCGGTGAAACAAGCCTATCTGTGTAAGATCTTTGTACATAGAAACTTTCCAGATCGCTGGAAAAATCGAGATAGTAGGGAGTATTACCATATTCTCTATTTAACTTCGTGGCCAGCCAACGCCCATAAGTGATTGCCTGTAGGCCGTAAAGGTAAGAATTTTCAGCGAGGATAGTGCCATCCCCTACTGGATTGAAGCAGGCCTCAAAATCTTGCACCAAATATAGTTTGTGTGTGGCTTGGGCGTCTCGGGCGTACTTGGCAGTATCCCAACGGGTTGCCATAATATAGTCGTAGGTGCCTTCAATATTAATGCTGCAAATTATATTAAATCCGATGGCGCCATAGTACTCTTGTGCTTCACTTTTGATTTGCTGTTTTGACTTAGAACCAGAGTCAAAGACATAGACGTCACATTCGTAACCGGCCTTTGATAGCGCGCTCGAGAAATTGAAAATTCTTGCAACACCGCCAGATCCTTTGATCGGTGCCGGGGAGATTACGGCAAATCGCTTCATATCTATACCGTCAGTTTAGAATTCGAGTTTTTCTGGCGATTTTCACAAGTGGCGAATTCTTGTAATAATCGAGCTCTTCGCGCGTAGTTCTCAGATTTTTATCAAGATTAATAATGCTAACATCATGATCACGGATTAGCATTTCCTGCTTTTGTATCAGGGATTCATGCTCGTAAATTTTTTGTTGTAGACGTGTCATGTCTTCCTTTTGAGTCCGAATGATCTCGTCCATTTCTTTAATGGCGAGAGCTTGCTCATCTATCAATGCTGCCTGGGCGCGAATTGCAGTGTCGCGCTCTTGGATAATCTGCTCCATCTTTTCCATTCCTATTACCCGCTCGTCAATGAGAGAGGTTTGGCTCTGGATGCAGGAGATATTTTCTTCCACCACTCTGTTAAGAGCTGCTATCGTGGCGTCACGGTCCTCAATTACCGATCGAAGTGCTCGAATCAGATCATCTCTCAGCAGAATTCCCTGAGCCATTCCTGAGGGAGCTATGTTAGTATGCAGAAAGTCTATCTTTATACTACTTGGGGTGGGAGGGGACTTTCTTAGGCACAAAGTGACAAAAAGATTATCGCTGTCATATTCAATAAGTTCTGTCTTCAGATTAAGTTCTGAAGATATGTATTCGAAGGTCTTGTGAGTTACAAAAAAGTAGTGCTCTGGATAGACGTACTCTTGGCTGAGCAATGGTAATTGGAGTATCATTCGACCGTTGGGTGGAAGAATGTTTTGCAGCTTATGCAGTAGCGGCATTGGTTGCTCAAGATGTTCGAGGACATGCCAGAGGAATATGGTTTTTGGCGCAATGGGGAGTCTTGGAATAATTTCTTCCAGAAATTCGAATGCGGGCATTTCATATAGCGAGTCGGTGCCAAGCGAATAATGCGTGCGTGCCAACTCTACCAAGCCAGTAGCAGGCTCACAGCCGTATGCCTGGTACCCCGTGTCAAGTAATGCACGCAGAAGGCTGCCGCGGCCACTTCCGATCTCCACTACTAGGTTTTCAGGGCTTGGCTCCCCGAGATAGGGTTGGAAGCCCCTTACAACGGTGGTTAGGTCGTCTAGGGTTTTTTTCAATTCCTCCGATGAGCTGTTTTTCCACCAGTATTCATGGAAGCTTGTTTGTTGTTTGATGGTGTTCGGAGTTGAGTCGTGTTCATACTGTGGGATAAAACAGTGGCAATCTCCACATTTCGCGAGTTCGACCTGATTGTTCACCTTATCGGGAAAGTGCGAGTGAAATGTAAGATTGGTGCTTGCACACAGTGGGCAACTACTGAACATGGCTAACCCCCTAGCATCTGGGCGGTATGAAGTTGATTTGTGAATAACCCGTGAACAGGTGCATGCGAGATGCTTTCAAAGGCAAAAATACTATGAGCCCAGCATTCTATTATGTGGTTCAAAGGATCTTTCCCTCTACCAATGCCTAAGGTCAGGGTGTAGGTACCATTAGCAATTGCAGGCCAATCGAAACTGATCAGGATGCCGTCTTTCTTTTCTGGTGATACCGAGAAGTCAAAGTCCAGCGAAAGTGTGTTGTCTCCGCATACATACATTCCGTTTCTATCGACAATTAGGTATCCGACAATGATTTCGGAGAGTTCTTCCACTGAAGAGAGCGTCATCGCGATATCTATCCTGTCGCCAGGGAATACAGAGGCTTGATGTTGGTGGAGGCGCTGATTATTGATTGAAATCGAGTATCCGCGAAATTCGACCCCTCCGCGCCCACCTACTGCTTTAGGATCTACTACGCACATGTCGTCAAGTACTTCGTGGCTGGGGGTATCTGTCTGGGGGGCGGAGGATGAATTATCAATTTTCACTGAATCACTGAATATTTGGTTATGGTTGGAGCGCATGTAAGTTTCTATGCCCTCCTTGACGTCCCCTATATATGTAATACGGCCACTCTCCAAAAGAATGACGCGAGAGCAGAAGTTGTAGATTGCTTGCATGTCATGCGTAACGAGAAACTTTGTGCACTCGGAGAGATTGTCACGCATGAAACGGGTGCATTTTTGCTGAAAGAAAATGTCACCTACTGCAAGTGCTTCATCGACAATGAGGACATCTGGCTGGACGTGCGCCTGTACTGCGAAAGCGAGTCTTACAACCATACCACTAGAATAAGTCTTGATAGGTTGGTCTAGGAACTCGCCAATTTCGGAGAATTTGACGATCTCTTCGAATTTCTCATCAATTTCCTCTTTAGAAAGCCCGAGTATCGCTCCATTCAGATAGACGTTTTCTCTTCCAGTGAATTCTGGATTAAAGCCGGATCCTAGTTCCAGAAGTGCAGCAACTCGACCACGAGTTATTACAGAGCCGCTGGTTGGATTAAGAGTTCCGCATATTATCTGCAGTAACGTGGATTTTCCGCTGCCATTGCGGCCGATAATTCCAACAGTCTCTCCTTTCTTTATATTGAAAGAGACGTTCTGCAGGGCCCAGAATTCATTGAAGTACTGCGTGCGGGGAATCCTAAACACTTCTTGTATGCGCGGTATGAAAAATTGTTTCAAGCGATCCTTGGGGGTTGGATATACTTCGTAGCACTTGCTTAGTGATTCGACACTGATTGCATATTCTTCAGAGGACATCGGCGAACCCCTTGCGTGTCTTCTGGAACCAGAAAAAACCTATCCAGGCGATCAGGGAACTGATTGCTAGATAGGTTATAATGAGCATGAAATCCGGTTCTTTTCCCCAGAATAGAACTGCTCGTGACTGCTCAATTACTGCCGTCAGTGGGTTCATATAGATAATGGGGCGATAGCTTTCAGGCAAAGCCGATGCTGGGTAGAAAATAGGAGATAGAAACATCAGCATTGTTGTGATAATTCCTATGATTTGAGATACATCTCGGAGGTAAACCCCCAAAGAGGCCAGTATCCAACTAAATCCCATGATTACAAGTATTAGCGGAGTAAGAATCAAGGGGAGGTAAAGGGCGGTTGCGTGTGGTGCCCCGAAGAATATCAAATACGCAAAGGTCCATACGCATAGGCTAATTGCGCAGTGAAAAAGTGCTGCGCCCAAGTTGATACAGGGTAGTATTTCCAATGGAAATATTACTTTCTTGACATAGTTTGGGTGGCTCAATATAGTGCTTGGGGCACGGCTTATGCATTCCGAGAATAGGTTAAATACAATCAGGCCTGCGAAGAGAACCAAAGCAAACTCGGTCTTTGAGTCGCTTTCTGTATTCCACCTTGCCTTGAATACCACGCTGAATACAAAGGTATATACAGCCAGCATAAATAATGGATTGAAGAACGACCAGAGAATACCCATGAGAGAACCTCTATATCGCCCGAGCACCTCTCTCCGTATGGATACCAAGATTAAGTTGCGATTTCTCCACAAACTAGTAGCCATTTCCCGTGGAGTAGAGGGAAAATGTTGCATTACTCGAATACCTCAGCTTCGTTAAGACGCTTAGCCATGGCATCCTTGGATGATAGGATAGGTTCTCCCTTGAGAGGCCAGTCAATGCCGAGTTCGGGATCGCACCATGATAAACTGCGCTCATATTCCGGTTCGTAATAATTAGTTGTTTTATAAATGAACTCGGCTTTTTCCGAGAGGACTAGGAAACCATGCGCGAAACCTTCAGGAACCCAAAGTTGTTGCTTATTCTCTGCGCTCAAATAATTTCCAAGCCATTTTCCGAAGGTCTCCGAGTGTTTTCGAAGATCCACAACTACATCAAAGACATCTCCTTGTATTACCCGAACGAGCTTCCCTTGGGGAGCTTTGATCTGGTAGTGAAGGCCGCGAAGGACATTTCTTGAAGAGCGAGAATGGTTGTCTTGTACAAAACTTACCGGATGGCCTATCGCCTGATTAAACTGTTTTTGATTGTAACTTTCAAAAAAAAATCCTCGATCATCGCCAAATACGTTGGGCTCAATAAGTACTACATCAGGAATTGCAAGGCGTGTGATCTTCATCAGTAGATATTCTCCACCAGTAAGCGTTTCAAGTACTGACCATAACCATTTTTGGCTAGGGGAGCTGCCAGAGTCTCTAGTTGATTGGCGGTTATCCAGCCTCGGCGAAATGCGATCTCTTCCGGGCAGGCGACCTTCAGGCCCTGGCGGTTTTCCAGGGTGGCGATGAAGTGGCTGGCTTCCAGCAGCGAGTCGTGGGTGCCGGTGTCCAGCCAGGCGTAGCCGCGGCCCATGATCTCCACGGAAAGCTTGCCCGCTTCCAGGTAGGCCTTGTTGACGTCGGTGATCTCCAGTTCGCCACGGGCGGAGGGCTTGATGTTCTTGGCGATGTCGATCACCTGGTTGTCGTAGAAGTACAGGCCGGTCACCGCGTAGCTGGACTTCGGTTTGACCGGCTTTTCCTCGAGGCTGATGGCCTTGCCGTCGGCATTGAACTCAACCACGCCGTAACGTTCCGGATCATGCACGTGGTAGGCGAACACGCTGGCGCCGGAGGTGCGCTGCATGGCGCTGACCAGCAGTTCCTGGAAGTCGTGGCCGTGGTAGATGTTGTCGCCCAGCACCAGGGCGCAGAGGTCGTTGCCGATGAACTCCTCGCCGATCAGGAACGCCTGGGCCAGGCCGTCCGGGGAGGGTTGCACGGCGTACTGCAGGTTCAGGCCCCACTGGCTGCCGTCGCCGAGCAGTTGCTCGAAGCGCGGGGTGTCCTGCGGGGTGGAGATGATCAGGATGTCGCGGATGCCCGCCAGCATCAGGGTGCTGAGCGGGTAGTAGATCATCGGCTTGTCGTAGACCGGCAGCAACTGCTTGGAGATGGCCAGGGTCGCCGGATGCAGGCGGGTGCCGGAACCCCCGGCGAGGATGATGCCTTTGCGTTTCATACTGCTCCCTGATCTACCAGTTCCCGGATCATGCGTTGGACATGGTACTCCCAGGTGGGCAGTACCAGGCCGAAGGTGCGTTGCAGCTTGTCGTTGGCCAGGCGCGAGTTGGCCGGGCGTTTCGCCGGTAGCGGATATTCGCTGGTGGCGATGGGGGCGATGCGTTCTGGCGTGGCGCGCAGGCTGGCGCCCAGGCGGATGGCTTCGCCGATGACGAATTGGGCATAGCGGTGCCAACTGGTCTCGCCGCTGGCGACCAGATGATAGGTACCGCTGACGCGTTCGCGCAGGCCGGCATCATGGGCCAGGCGCAGCAGCGCCAGGGCGGTGACGTCGGCGATCAGTTCGGCGCTGGTCGGTGCGCCCACCTGGTCGGCGATGACGCGCAGTTCGTCGCGCTCCTTGGCCAGGCGCAGCATGGTCTTGGCGAAGTTCGCCCCGCGCGCGGCATAGACCCAGCTGGTGCGGAAGATCAGGTGGCGGCAGCCGCTCTCGCGGATGGCAAGCTCGCCTTCCAGCTTGGTCTGGCCATAGACGCCCAGGGGGCCGGTGGCGGCGTCTTCCTCGAAGTGGGCGTCGCCGCTGCCGTCGAAGACGTAGTCGGTGGAGTAGTGCACCAGCCAGGCGTCGATTTCCCGCGCCGCCTGTGCGAGGGTTGCGACTGCCTCTGCATTGA
>Ga0180221_1001941_pt1 | contig 12820 bp, 10 predicted proteins | sample eDN5th37CKraftMG_FD_151339 | JGI IMG/M metagenome (GOLD analysis project Ga0180221, IMG submission 151339) | Enriched Miracle-Growth compost microbial communities from Emeryville, California, USA - eDNA 5th pass 37_C Kraft MG (version 2) (version 2) ...
GTCGGCGCTCAGGTTCTGGATCTGCGCGTTGGCGGTGGCCAGGTCGCCCTGCAGGCTCTTCACCTTGGCCTGTTCGTCGGCCAGCGACTTGATCTTGCCGTCGAGCTGGGCGATCAGCTGCGCGGCGCTGTCCTGCTGGGCCTTGAGTTCGTTGCTCAGTTGGTCGAGGCGCTTGGCCTGCTGGCCATCGATCTGCGACAGCGAGTCCTGCTGCTGGCGCGCCTGGTCGGCGAGCCGGCCCTGCAGCTGCTTGACCTGCAGCTTGAGCTGCTCGCGCTCGCTGGTCACCGAGGACTCGTTCTGGACGAACTTGCCGCGGATGTCGTCGAGGCGGCCGGCGGCTTCCTCGCTGATCTTGGCGAAGCTTTCCTGGGTGGCGATCAGCTGGTGCTCCATCAGCGCCAGCTGCTGGTGGCTCCACCAGGCCAGGCCGCCGAGGGCGATGGCCATGGCCGCCACCAGCGCCCACAGCGGCCCGGTGCTGGCGCCGCCCTTGGGCTGGGGCGCCAGGCGCTGGCCACCGGGCTCGTAGACGCGGCGCGGATGGTGGCCGAACTCGTCGCGGTCGGCGGCGTCGGTGGTCAGGCTGGGCACATCGTCGAAGTCGTCGAAACTGTCGTTACGCATGAAGGAAACCTGTGGGGGAAAAGCGGCATGGCGCCTGCGCAGGGCGCAGTATATCCGTTCGCGCCGGCGGCTTGGACAGCGCGCCATCGGGGGGCGCGGCGCACCGCGGCGGCGCGTGCGGGCCCTGGCAGAGACCACGCCGGCGCGGCCGGGGTTCCCGCCAGGCCGCGGAAATAGTGGCAAGGCGACAGTATGGCATATGCCTTGCTCCGCCTCCGCACCGGCGCCGCCCTGGCGCCCACTGCGGGGGAGGGAGTTGGGTGATCGAATTCAACAAGGCCATCCTGGACTGCATGCGCGAACTGCGCCGCCGTCTGCGCGAGGAACAGGCGCTGGACATCCGGTTCCAGCAAGCCGATGCCATCGCGCTCATGCTGCGCGCCTGCGAGGGCTCCAGCCGGGACGACACCCGCGAGCTGGGCCAGCGCCTCAGCGAGCTGAGCGGCGTGCGCCTGCCGCGGGTGGTGCAGGAGCCGAGCTTCCTGCCCAGCGAGTCCGGGCAGCGGCATTACTCGGGGCCGTTGCGCGGGTGACGGCGGGGTCGGGTGCAGCAAGACCCCGGGCGATGGGTTTCGCTGCGCTCTACCCATCCTACGAAAGCCGCGAAGGGCTCTTCAGAGCCCGCTGGCTTTCCACCAGTCGCAGAATTCGTCCACCGCGTCCCACAGGCTGGCGCGCGGCTCGTAGCCGAGGAACTGGCGGGCGCGGCCGATATCCAGGCTGAAGTCCTTGGCCAGCACCGCCATGCCCATGCGCGTGAGCACCGGCTCGGGGCGGCCCGGGCGCAGGTAGCAGAGACCCTCGTTCAGCGCCGCCACCGACCAGGCCAGGGGATAGGGCATGTGCGCGGTCACCGGCGGCAGGTCGAGGCGGCGCATCACGTAGTTGACCACGTCCCACAGCGGCACCGGCTGGCCGTTGCTGATGTTGTAGGCCTGGCCCAGCGCGGTGCCGGTGACCAGCAAGGCGCTGAAAAGGGCGTCGTTGAGGTTCTGGATGCTGGTGAAGTCGACCTTGTTCAGACCCTTGCCGATGATCTTCAGCTTGCCCTTGCGCTGCGCCGCGATCATCCGCGGGAAGATGCTGGTGTCGCCGGCGCCGGTGACGAAGCGCGGGCGCAGCGCCAGCACCTCCAGGCCGAACTCGGCGGCGCCCAGGGCGACCTTCTCCGACTGGTACTTGGTGGCGCCGTAGTGGTTGGCGAAGCGCGTCGGCACCTGGTCCTCGTTCAGGCCGACGTGGGCGCGGCCGTCGAAGTAGATCGACGGCGAGGACAGGTGCACCAGGCGCCGCACGCCCTGTTTCAGGCAAGCCTCGACCACGCTCTCGGTCATCACCACGTTGGCCTGGTGGAAGTGTTCGTAGGGGCCCCACACGCCCACCGCGCCGGCGCAGTGCACCACCGCATCGACGCCCTCGCACAGGCGCCGCACCAGGGCCGCGTCCGCCAGGTCGCCCGGCATGAACTCCGCGCCCCGCCGCACCAGCGGCTCCAGGGCCTCGGCGCGACGGCCGTTGACGCGCACCGCCAGGCCCTGTTCCAGGGCGAAGCGGGCGAAACGCCCGCCGATGAACCCGCTGGCGCCGGTGACCAGAATCTTCATGCACGCACCTCTATAGTTGTTGTCTGCCGACTCTAGCAGGCCACCCGCCCGGCCACGCTGGCCGCGCACGCCAGAACGGCGTCCTTGCGAGCCGCCCGACTCGCGGCCGGGTGACAGCCGGCGTCGAGGCCGGTTAGAACCACGGCGATCCTTCCCCGTTCCCTGTGCGAGGCCCCGAATGAGCAAGCCCTACTGGATGATCTACGGCGCCAACGGCTATACCGGCCGCCTGGTGGCCGAGGAGGCCCGACGCCAGGGCCTGAGCCCGCTGCTGGGCGGGCGCGATCCCGCCGCCGTGCAGGCGCTGGGCAGCGTGCTGGGCCTGGAGTGCCGGGTATTCGGCGCCGAGGGCACGGGCGCGGCCCTGGCCGACGTCGCCGTGCTGGCCAACTGCGCCGGGCCCTTCTCCGCCACCGCAGCGCCGCTGCTGGAGGCGTGCCTGGCCAATGCCACGCACTACGTCGACATCACCGGCGAGATCGGCGTCTTCGAACACGCCCACGGCCTGGACGAGCGTGCCCGCGCCGCCGGCTGCGTGGTCTGCCCCGGCGTCGGCTTCGACGTCATCCCCACCGACTGCGTCGCCGCCTGCCTGGCCGAGGCCTTGCCCGACGCCACCCAGCTGGCGCTGGGCTTCGACACCGGCAGCGGGCTCTCGCCGGGCACCGCCGCGACCACGGTGGAAGGCCTGAAGCTGGGCGGCAAGGTGCGCCGCGACGGCCGCCTGGTGGAGGTGCCGCTGGGCTACAAGCGCCGCGACATCGACTTCGGCCGCGGCCTCAAGCATGCCGTGAGCATTCCCTGGGGCGACGTCGCCACCGCCTTCTACAGCACCGGCATCCCCAACATCGAGGTGTACCTGCCGGCGCCGCCGCTGGCGGCCCTGGGCATGCGCCTGATCGACCCACTGCGCCCGCTGCTCGGCCGCGACGGCGTCCAGCATTGGCTCAAGCGCCAGGTGCAGCAGCGCGTGAAGGGCCCCGACGAGCAGGCCCGCAGCCGGTTGCGCACCTGGGTCTGGGGCGAGGTGCGCAACGGCCGCGGCGAGCGGCGCACGGCGCGCCTGGAGACCGCCAACGGCTACGACGTCACCGTGCACGGCGTGCTCCTGGCCGTGCGCCACCTGCTCGGCCACGACGGCCCCGGCGGCTACTTCACGCCCTCGCAGCTGTTCGGCCCGCGCTGCGTGGAGGCCCTGCCGGGCAGCGGGCGCATCGTCATCCGCGGCTGATCGGCACCAGGCTGGCGGCGGCCCGGCGCAGCAGGTGGGCGGTCAGCGCGGCGAGCAGTTCGCCGCCGTTGCGCCAGTGGTGCCAGTACAGCGGCACGTCGATGACCTGGCCCGGCAGCAGTTCCACCAGTTCGCCGCGGGCCAGTTCGCCCTGCACCTGCTGCTCCGGCACCAGGCCCCAGCCCAGGCCGCCGCAGGTCATGCGCACGAAGCCCTCGGACGAAGGGCACAGGTGGTAGATGAAGGTGCCGTCCACGCCGAGGTCGGCAAGGTAGCGGTGCTGCAACTGGTCATCCGGGCCGTAGACGATCGCCGGCGCCCGCACCAGGGCCTCGACGCGCACGCCCTCGGGGAAATGCCGGGCGACGAACGCCGGGCTGGCCAGCCCGCGGTAGCGCATCGCCCCCAGCGGCTCGCTGCGCGCGCCCGCCACCGGCCGCGGGCTGGCGCACAGGCAGCCAGCCACCTCGCCGGCGCGCATGCGCTTGAGGCCCACCTCCTGGTCTTCCACCACCAGGTCCAGCAGCACCCGGCGCTCGGCGCAGAAATCACCGATGGCAGCGGCCCACCAGGTCGCTAGGCTGTCGGCGTTGAGCGCCAGGCGCAGGCGCTCGGGCGAGCCGCCCTCGTCCAGCGCCGGCACCCACTGCTGCAGGTCGCCCTCCAGCAGGCGCACCTGCTGCACGTGGTTGAGCAGGCGACGGCCCAGCTCGGTGGGCTGCGGCCGCGCCGCGCGCACCAGCACCGGCTGGCCGACGCGCGCTTCGAGCAGCTTGATGCGCTGCGAGATCGCCGACTGCGACAGGCCCAAGGCCTGGGCGCCGCGTTCGAAGCCGCCCTGCTCCACCACCGCCGCCAGGGCGGCCAGCAACTTGTAGTCGAACATCAGTTTTCCTAATGAGCCATCAACAGGATTCGTTTTCCTTATACAGGCACAAGCCCCAGACTCGCCAGGCATTCCCCCTCGAACCCGCCCACCGGAGCCCGACCATGCCTGGCCTGACCCTCTCCGTTTCCTCGCTGCCCCGCCAGTGCTCCAACTGCCAAGGGAGGGCCTGAACATGTGGCAGAGCTACCTCAACGGCCTGCTAGTGGCCGCCGGCCTGATCATTGCCATCGGCGCGCAGAACGCCTTCGTCCTGGCCCAGAGCCTGCGCCGCGAGCATCACCTGTCGGTGGCCGCGCTCTGCGTGCTGTGCGACGCCGTGCTGGTCAGCGCCGGGGTGTTCGGCCTGGCCAAGGTGCTGGCGGAGAACCCCACGCTGCTGGCCGTGGCCCGTTGGGGCGGGGTGATCTTCCTGACCTGGTACGGCGCCAAGGCGCTGCGTCGCGCCATCGCCCCGCAGGCCATGGCCGACGCCGGGCAGACCGGCCCGCGCTCGCGCCGCGCGGTGCTGATGGCGGCGCTGGCGGTGACCCTGCTCAACCCCCACGTGTACCTGGACACCGTGCTGCTGATCGGCTCCCTCGGCGCCCAGCAGGCCGCCCCCGGCGCCTATGCCATGGGCGCGGCCAGCGCCTCGCTGCTGTGGTTCTTCACCCTGGCCCTGGGCGCCGCCTGGCTCGCGCCCTGGCTGGCGCGCCCGGCCACCTGGCGGCTGGTCGACCTGATGGTGGCGGTGATGATGCTCGGCATGGCCAGCCAACTGGTGTTCGCCGCCTGAGCCCGACGACGAAACAGATCGAACCCCGAAGCCTCGCGGCAGTCGACCCCAGTGCGCGGGAACGCCCCGCATCGGCACTGGCGCGCGGCTTTGCCCCTACAGTTGCTGCGTGGATATGCCGGGGGGCGGGTGCTATGATCCGAGGTTCGCGGCGCCAGCCTGCCAGGCCTGCTGGACGCACCCGACGCGCGCCTCGCTCTGCGGAGCAGGGGCGCTACGTACGGATGCCGCGACAATCACGAACCGGCCCCGTGTACCGGTCGCGCGTTCGCCGCGCTAGCCCTGACCTGAGGAAATAGGAGAAACACCATGGCTTTCGAATTGCCGCCGCTGCCTTACGCCAAGAACGCCCTTGAGCCGCACATTTCCGCGGAAACCCTCGAGTACCACCACGACAAGCACCACAACACCTACGTCGTGAACCTGAACAACCTGATCCCGGGCACCGAGTTCGAAGGCAAGAGCCTGGAAGACATCGTCAAGACCTCTTCGGGCGGCATCTTCAACAACGCCGCCCAGGTGTGGAACCACACCTTCTACTGGGAATGCCTGGCTCCCAACGGCGGTGGCCAGCCCACCGGCGCCCTGGCCGATGCCATCAACGCCGCCTTCGGTTCCTTCGACAAGTTCAAGGAAGAGTTCACCAAGACCGCCATCGGCACCTTCGGCTCCGGCTGGGCCTGGCTGGTGAAGAAGGCCGACGGCTCCCTGGCCCTGGCCAGCACCATCGGCGCCGGCAACCCGCTGACCAGCGGCGACACCCCGCTGCTGACCTGCGACGTGTGGGAACACGCCTACTACATCGACTACCGCAACCTGCGTCCGAAGTACGTCGAAGCCTTCTGGAACCTGGTCAACTGGGACTACGTGGCGAAGAACTTCGCTGCCTGATACCCTCGGTTGCTCCGCGGAAACCCGGCCTGAAGCCGGGTTTCTGCTTTCTGCGCGCCAGAAGGACAAGGCTCGGCTAACCTGAGAGTCGGATTTGGTCGGAAAAAGGGTGATGGCCCTTTGACGTCAAAGCTCCGTTTGCCAATACTCAGACCTGTCTTTCGCCGGATGGCGATGAACAAGGAAAGCACCCTTGAAACTGGACCCCCGGCACAGGCTCTCCCTCAAGCTGCTGCGCGTCGTATTGCTCGCGGCGCTGGTGGTGGGTGTCGTCCTGAGTTGCGCGCAGATCGTCTTCGACGCCCACAAGGCGCGGCAGGCGGTGCACAACGATGCCCAGCGGATCCTCGCCATGGTCCGCGACCCGTCCACCCAGGCGGTGTACAGCCTGGACCGCGACATGGCCATGCAGGTGCTCGAAGGCCTGTTCCAGCATGAAGCGGTGCGCTACGCCGCCATCGGCCACCCCGACGAACCCATGCTGGCGGAGAAATCCCGCCCGCTGCTGGACTCCCCCACCCGATGGCTCACCGACCCCATCCTCGGCCCCGAGCAGCACTATTCCATCCGCCTGGTCGGCCGCGGCGAGCCCGGCGAATACTACGGCGATCTGAAGATCACCCTGGACACCGCGCCCTACGGCCAGGACTTCGTGGTCACCTCGGTGATCATCTTCCTCTCCGGCATCCTCCGCGCCCTGGCCATGGGCCTGGTGCTGTTCCTGGTCTACCACTGGCTGCTGACCAAGCCGCTGTGGCGCATCATCGACCACCTCACCAGCATCAACCCCGACCGCCCCGGCGAGCACAAGCTGCCGATGCTGGCCGGCCACGAGCACAACGAACTGGGGCTGTGGATCAACACCGCCAACCAGTTGCTGGAATCCATCGAGCGCAACGGCCACCTGCGCCGCGAGGCGGAGAACAGCCTGCTGCGCATCTCCCAGTACGACTTCCTCACCGGCCTGCCGAACCGCAAGCTGCTGCAGCAGCGCCTGGACCAGATCCTCGCCGACGCCGGCCGCGAGGAACGCCGCGTGGCGGTGCTGTGCCTGGGCCTGGACGACTTCAAGGGCATCAACGAACAGCACGGCTACCAGTTCGGCGACCAGCTGCTGATCGCCCTGGCCGACCGCCTGCGCGGCCACAGCGCCCAGCTCGGCGCCCTGGCGCGCCTGGGCGGCGACCAGTTCGCCCTGGTCCAGGCCGACATCGAGCAGCCCTACGAGGCGGCGGAACTGGCCCAGCAGATCCTCGACGACCTGGAGCTGCCCTTCCAGCTCGACGAGCAGCCGGTGCAACTGCGCGCCACCATCGGCATCACCCTCTACCCCGAGGATGGCGAGAGCACCGAGAAGCTGCTGCAGAAGGCCGAGCAGACCATGACCCTGGCCAAGACCCGCTCGCGCAACCGCTACCAGTTCTACATCGCCAGCGTCGACAGCGAGATGCGCCGCCGCCGCGAGCTGGAGAAGGACCTGCGCGAAGCGCTGTCGCGCAACGAGCTGCATATCGTCTACCAGCCGCAGGTGGACTACCGCGACCACCGCGTGGTCGGCGTCGAGGCCCTGCTGCGCTGGCAGCACCCGACCCAGGGCTGGGTCGCGCCGGACCTGTTCATCCCCCTGGCCGAACAGAACGGCAGCATCTTCTCCATCGGCGAATGGGTGCTCGACCAGTCCTGCAAGCAACTGCGCGAATGGCACGACCAGGGCTTCGACGACCTGCGCCTGGCGGTCAACCTGTCCACCGTGCAGCTACGCCACAACGCCCTGCCCAGGGTGGTCAGCAACCTGTTGCAGATCCACCGCCTGCCGCCGCGCTCGCTGGAGCTGGAAGTCACCGAGACCGGCCTGATGGAAGACATCTCCACCGCCGCCCAGCACCTGCTCAGCCTGCGCCGCGCCGGCGCGCTGATCGCCATCGACGACTTCGGCACCGGCTACTCCTCGCTCAGCTACCTGAAGAGCCTGCCGCTGGACAAGATCAAGATCGACAAGAGCTTCGTCCAGGACCTGCTGCAGGACGACGACGACGCCACCATCGTCCGGGCCATCATCCAACTGGGCAAGAGCCTGGGCATGCAGGTCATCGCCGAGGGCGTGGAGACCCTCGAGCAGGAGGCCTACATCATCGACCAGGGCTGCCACGAGGGGCAGGGCTACCTGTACAGCAAGCCGCTGCCGGCGCGCGAGCTGACCCTCTATCTGAAGCAGGCGCGGCGCCTGGCCGAGGCCGCCGGCAGCTCCAGCATCGAACGCCGCTGATCCCCCCGCTGTGAAGGCTGCTGGCAAATCGCAAGCGCGGCCTTTTCAAAAATGCAAATCTTTCGCATTATGTTGCCGCTTTCGTTGCGCACACCTTTTTGCGCCACCCTCATGCTAAGGAACCCGCCATGACTCGTATGCCCTGGGCCACCGCCAGCCTGCTGGCCATCGCCATCTCCCTCGCCGGCTGCGGCGACGACAAGAAAGAAGCTTCCGCCCCGGCCAGCCAGGCAGCCACCCCGGCCGCCAGCACCCAGAGCGCCGCCCCGGCCGCCGCCAAGGTCGACGAGGCCGCGGTCAAGGCCGTGGTGAAGAACTACGCGGACATGGCGGAGGCCGTCTTCAGCGACTCCCTGACTACCGCCCAGGCCCTGCAGAAGGCCGTCGACGCCTTCCTCGCCAAGCCCAGCGAAGAAACCCTCAAGGCCGCCCGCGAGGCCTGGCTGGCCGCGCGCGTGCCCTACTCGCAGAGCGAAGCCTTCCGCTTCGGCAACAAGGTCGTCGACGACTGGGAAGGCGCGGTCAACGCCTGGCCGCTGGACGAAGGCCTGATCGACTACGTCGCCAAGGACTACCAGCACGCCGAGGGCAACCCGGCCGCCAGCGCCAACATCGTCGCCAACACCGAGATCCAGGTCGGCGAAGACAAGATCGACGTCAAGGAAATCACCGGCGAGAAGCTGGCCAGCCTGAACGAAGTGGCCGGTTCCGAAGCCAACGTCGCCACCGGCTACCACGCCATCGAGTTCCTCCTCTGGGGCCAGGACCTCAACGGCACCAAGCCCGGCGCCGGCAACCGCCCCTACACCGACTACGTCCAGGGCAAGGACTGCAGCAACGGTCACTGCGACCGTCGCGCGGCCTACCTGAAGGCCGTCACCGACCTGCTGGTGACCCAGCTGGAAGAAATGGTCGGCAACTGGAAGGCCGGCGTCGCCGACAACTACCGCGCCAAGCTGGAAGCCGACGGCGCCGACGCCAACCTGCGCAAGATCTTCTTCGGCATGGGCAGCCTGTCCCTGGGCGAGCTGGCCGGCGAGCGCATGAAGGTGGCCCTGGAAGCCAACTCCACCGAAGACGAGCACGACTGCTTCAGCGACAACACCCACCACACCCTGTACTTCAACGCCGAAGGCATCCGCAACATCTACCTGGGCGAGTACAAGCGCGTGGACGGCAGCGTGGTCAAGGGCCCGAGCGTGGCCGACCTGGTGGCCAAGGCCGATGCCCAGGCCAACACCGACCTGAAGGCCGACCTCGACGCCACCCAGGCCAAGATGCAGGCCATCGTCGACCGCGCCGAGAAGGATGGCGTGCACTTCGACCAGATGATCGCCCCGGCCGACGAAGCCGACCACAAGATCATCAGCGACGCCATCGCTTCCCTGGTCAAGCAGACCGGCGCCATCGAGAAGGCCGCCGCCGCCCTGGGCATCCAGGACCTGAAGCCGGACAACGCCGATCACCAGTTCTGATCGACGCCCGCGCTGCGGCAACCGGCCGCAGCGCACTGGCCAAACCAAGGCCCCGCGAACCGGGGCCTTGGCGTTTCATCCGGGCCACACGGCAATAGCGAATACAAATTTTTCATATTTGCATTTGCCCAACTGCTAAGATGGCCCGCCCGTTTTTCAGCCTGGATCGCCTCGATGTACCGCCGTCCAACCGCCGCCCTCGCCGCCCTGCTCGCCACCCTGGCCCTCGCCGGCTGCGGTCGCGAAGAGCCCAAGGCGGTGGCCGAACCGGGCGAGGCCCTGTCCGGCGGCGGCGCCACCGTCTACCAGGCCGACCGCAACGCCTACTCCATGCCCTCGGGCAACCTCACGCCCAGCCGCCGCCTGGACTTCAGCGTGGGCAACAGCTTCTTCCGCAACCCCTGGGTGATCGCGCCCACCACCACCACCGCGCGCGACGGCCTGGGGCCGCTGTACAACACCAACGCCTGCCAGAACTGCCACATCAAGGACGGCCGCGGCCATCCGCCGGGGCCCAAGGACATCAACGCGGTGTCCATGCTGGTGCGCCTGTCGATTCCCGCCGGCGCCGAGGACGCACGCACGCTCAAGCGCCTGGGCGTGGTGCCCGAGCCGGTCTACGGCGGCCAGCTGCAGGACTCGGCGATTCCCGGCGTGGCCCCCGAGGCGCGGGTGCGCCTGGACTACCAGCCGCTGAAGGTAAGCTTCAAGGACGGCACCGAGGTCGAGCTGCGCAAGCCGATCCTGCGCCTCACCGAGCTGGGCTACGGCCCCATGCACCCGGACACCCAGTTCTCCGCCCGCGTCGCCCCGCCGATGATCGGCCTGGGCCTGCTGGAGGCCATCCCCGAAGCGGCGATCCTGGCCAATGCCGACGCCGAGGACCGCAACGGCGACGGCATCCGCGGCCGCGCCAACCGCGTCTGGGACGACGCCCGCCAGCAGACCGTGCTCGGCCGCTTCGGCTGGAAGGCCGGGCAACCCGACGTGGCGCAGCAGAACGCCCACGCCTTCTCCGGCGACATGGGCCTGACCAGCCCCCTGCTGCCCAGCGACGACTGCACCGAAGCCCAGGTCGACTGCCGCCAGGCCGTCGACGGCGGCAAGCCCGAGGTCAGCCAGCGCATCTTCGACCAGGTCGCCTTCTACGCGCGCAACCTCGCGGTGCCGGCGCGGCGCAAGGTCGACGACCCGCAGGTGCTGACCGGCAAGGCGCTGTTCCACCAGGCCGGCTGCGCCGGCTGCCACACCCCGAAGTTCACCACCGGGCCCGACGCCGCCGAGCCGGAGCTGGCCAACCAGGTGATCCGCCCCTACAGCGACCTTCTACTACATGACATGGGCGAGGGACTCGCGGACAATCGCCCGGAATTTCTCGCCAGCGGACGCGACTGGCGCACCCCGCCGCTGTGGGGCATCGGCCTGACCGAGGTGGTCAACGGCCATACCCAGTTCCTCCACGACGGGCGCGCGCGCAACCTGCTGGAGGCCGTGCTCTGGCACGGCGGCGAGGCCGAGGCGGCCAGGCAGCGGGTACTGGCCTTCGACGCCGCGCAGCGCAGCGCCCTGCTGGACTTCCTGAATTCACTCTAAGGAGCCGAACATGTTCCGCCCCCGACTACTGCTCACCAGCCTCGCCATCGCCCTGGGCGCCTGCTCGCCGCAGGACCCGCAGGCGACCACCAGCGCCGCGCTGGCCCAGCAGGTGATCCTGCCGGCCTACAGCCGCTGGGTCGACGCCGACCGCGCCCTGGCCGCCAGCGCCCTGGCCTTCTGCCAGGGCAAGGAAGAGCTGGCCAAGGCTCGCGCCGATTTCGTCGCCGCGCAGAAGGCCTGGGCCGAATTGCAGCCGCTGCTGATCGGCCCGCTGGCCGAGGGCAACCGCGCCTGGCAGGTGCAGTTCTACCCGGACAAGAAGAACCTGGTGGCGCGCCAGGTCGAGCAACTGCTCAACGGCGACGCGCAGATCACCCCCGTCACCCTGGCCAAGTCCAGCGTGGTGGTGCAGGGCCTGACCGCCTACGAATACATCCTCTTCGACGCCAAGATCGACCTGGCCGACGCCGCCACCCGCGCGCGCTACTGCCCGCTGCTGGAAGCCATCGGCGAGCACCAGCAGGCCCTGGCCCAGGACATCCTGACGCGCTGGAAGGCCGACAACGGCATGCTCGCGCAGATGAGCAAGTTCCCCAACGAGCGCTACGCCGACGCCCACGAGGCCATCGCCGAGATGATGCGCGTGCAGGTCACCGCCCTGGACATGCTGAAGAAGAAGCTCGGCACCCCGCTGGGCCGCCAGAGCAAGGGCATCCCGCAACCGTTCCAGGCCGAGAACTGGCGCAGCGACATCTCCCTGGCCAGCCTGGAATCCAGCCTCAACGGCGCCGAGGCGCTGTGGAAAGGCACCGACGGCAAGGGCCTGCGCGCCCTGCTGCCGAGCGAGCAGAAGGACCTGGCCGGCAAGATCGACGCCGCCTACGCCGACGTCCACGGCAAGTTCGCAGCGCTCAAGCAGCCCTTGGGCGAACTGCTCAAGGACGACGCCGGCGTCAAGCAGCTCAACGAGCTGTACGACAGCCTGAACGTGGTCCACCGCCTGCACGAGGGCGAACTGGCCAAGGCGCTGAACGTGCAACTGGGCTTCAACGCCAACGACGGCGACTGATCGGCCGAGCGCCGGATTTCAGCTCGCCAGGTCAGGGTGAATGAAGTGAAAGAGGTGAACGCCATGCTGCGACGTCACGTGATCGGCCTGGGCAGCCTGCTGCTCGGCGCCCTCTCCTTCGGCGGCTGGACGCTGTCGCGCAAGGGCAAGGAGCCCCTGCTGCTGTCCGCCCGCGACGACGCGGATGGCAAGCACTACGCGGTGGGCTACCGCCTGGACGGCAGCTGCGCGTTCGCCACCGAGGTGGGCCTGCGTTGCCACGCCATCGTCCAGCACCCGACGCTGCCGCTGGCGCTGTTCGTGGCCCGCCGCCCGGGGCGCCAGAGCTACCTGGTGAGCCTGGAGGACGGCCGCCTGCTGCAGACCCTGGACTCGCAGCCGGACCGCCACTTCTACG
>Ga0180221_1001943_pt1 | contig 12817 bp, 13 predicted proteins | sample eDN5th37CKraftMG_FD_151339 | JGI IMG/M metagenome (GOLD analysis project Ga0180221, IMG submission 151339) | Enriched Miracle-Growth compost microbial communities from Emeryville, California, USA - eDNA 5th pass 37_C Kraft MG (version 2) (version 2) ...
GCGCAGGACAGGATCGCCGATGTCGGCGCGACCGCCGCCGAGACGCTGGGCGCGATGAAGATCGTGCAGGCTTTCGGGCAAGAGGCGCGCGAGGGCGACCGCTTCGCCGCCGCCGTCGAGGATGCGTTCGCCGCCGCCAAAAGGCGCATCGGCATCCGCGCGGTGATGACCACGATCGTCATCGGCCTGATCTTCGGCGCGATCACGCTGGTGATGTGGGAAGGCGCGATCGACGTGGCCCGGGGCCGGATCAGCGGCGGCTCGATCGCCGCGTTCGTCATCACCGGCGGGCTGGTCGCGGGCGCGTTCGGCGCGCTGACCGAGGTTTATGGCGATCTGCTGCGCGGCGCGGGCGCGGCCGGGCGGCTGACGGAGCTGCTCACCCAGGTGCCCGAGATCCGCGCGCCCGCCCATCCCCGGCCGCTGCCCGAGCCCGCCGCCGGCCGGCTGGCGTTCGAGGACGTCACCTTCCGCTATCCCACCCGCCCCGAGGCGAAGGCGCTCGACGGCTTCTCGCTCGCGGTCCGGCCGGGCGAGATGGTGGCGGTGGTCGGCCCGTCGGGCGCCGGCAAGTCCACGCTCTTCCAGCTCGCCCAGCGTTTCTACGACCCGGACGAGGGCGTGGTGCGGATGGACGGCGTCGCCCTGCCCGAGGCGGACCCCGCCGCCGTGCGCGCGCGAATCGCGATGGTGCCGCAGGAAACGGTGATCTTCGCCGCCTCGGCGCGCGACAATCTGCGCTACGGCCATTGGGAGGCCAGCGATTCGGAATTATGGGCGGCGGCCGAGGCCGCGAACGCCGCCGATTTCCTGCGCGCCTTGCCGCAGGGGCTGGAAACCTTCATGGGCGAGGGCGGCGCGCGCCTGTCGGGCGGCCAGCGCCAGCGCATCGCCATCGCCCGCGCGCTGCTGCGCGATGCGCCGCTGCTGCTGCTCGACGAGGCGACCTCCGCGCTCGACGCGGAGAGCGAGCGGCTGGTGCAGCAGGCTCTCGAGGGGCTGATGAAGGGCCGCACGACGATCGTGATCGCGCACCGCCTCGCCACCGTCCGCGCCGCCGACCGGATCATCGTGATGGACGGCGGCCGCATCGTCGAGGAGGGCCATCATGACAGCCTCGCCGCGCAGGGCGGCCTCTACGCCCGCCTTGCCCGCCTCCAGTTCGAGGGGCTGGCCGCCTGACGCCGTGCGGCGATTCTGAAACCGGGCTGCACGGCTTCAGCATTTTCCCGTCGCCGCTTGCCGAAAGCGGCGCCCTCTTCGCGGCAGGATGCTCCGGGCGCGTGCCCCCGCGATGTCCGGGGTGTCAGGGCTGATCCGAGGCTGATCCCCGCGGGCGGGACGCGCGGCTGCCGCGCATATCCATGCCAGCCCTGCGGACGAGCGGCCGGTCGCGCAGCGGCTGCCGACAGTTCCGCGCACCGGCCGCATTCATGGGGGGCAACGGCGGACCGGATCGGCCGACAAGGGATTCCCTCGCCGGATCGGACGGGCGCGTACCATGCGCGCGGTGCAACGCCCACCCGCCGCGTGGCGCCGCGGAGCCTGCCGGATGATCGCGCGACACTCGCTCCGGTCATCCTCCGGCGAAGCAGCCGGGTCTGGTGGAAGCTTGATACCTGCTCCGGTATTCAGCGGATTTCGGCGATATGCTCCTCCACGAAGGCCACCCGCCGGCTGACGGGCGCGAGAGGGAGGAACAGGAGATCGTAGCCGAGGCTGGAATAGACCTCGACCATCGCCCGGAAAGTCGCTTCCGCCTCGACGAAGCTCTGCTTGCGCTCCTCGTCCTGCCGGAAGATGTCCGCCCATGGCGGCGCCACGAATATCCGGCGGTTATAGCGGAAATGCCGGGCCGCCTGCTCGACATGCGCGGGCACCGCGAGCCCGGTGAGGCGAAGATAGCCGACGACGTCGCCGATGCCCCGATCGAAGATCACCGGCCCTTCGGCCCCCGCCGCCATATGCCAGGAGCGCATTTCCCAGCACAGCATCAGTTCGGCGAAGGCACGCGGATCGGACCATGGCAAAGCGGGGCCGCCGATCGCCACCTGATCGCGGATGATGGCGCGCCCGGCCTCGACGGTGCGGGCACGGCCACGTGCCGCCAGCGCGTCGATCAACGCCGTCTTTCCCGATCCCGGGCCGCCCGTGACGACGAAATATCTGTCATGATCGACGGCGATCGCCATGTCTCCACCTTTCCACCATGCCGGGGTACGTCATGCCGAGACGGGCCTCGCCCACCCCCCACCCGGCTTCCCCAAGAACATCTTTCGGACGCCCGCAACTCCGCCGGGACCCGGAACGCCCTGCCATCATGGCGCAAGGCAATCAGTAGCCTGTCCTATTCCTCACCCCGGCGGGCGGGCCATCAGGCTCGCCGGCGCCCGGCAGGTCCGCCGGTGCCGCATCCGGCCTTTCCCGGGCGAGCCGCCACAAAGGCAGGAGAACAGGCGACAACGGGATATTTCGCGGCGGCGGCGAGAGTCGTCACCGACGACCGATGGTGGACCATCGCGCCTGACGCCGTGCAGAAAACCGGCCCCCGGCTTCGCCAAAGGCGCGCGACGACAAAAGGGCGGAACATGCGGCCCGATTCGGAAATCGCCTGCCAGCTCCGGCAGGGCTGCTTGCTCCCGCGCTCGACCGTCTGACAGGCTTCCCTGTCCGCCCCGATCCTGTCCGCCCGATGGCATCGCCCGCGCGCGACAAGCTCCGCCATCCGAAGCATCACGCCACGCCCGCGCAAAGGAAAAGGGGCAGCCCCGCAAGGCCGCCCCGTTCCATTTCAGCAATCACACGATCCGGACCGATCGCGACGCGGCCCCCGTTCAGGACGCGCGCTGGTCCCGGCGATCACCAGCTCCGACGATCACCAGCTTCCATAAGCCTCGTTGCCGACGAAGCCCATCTTCTCCACCTGCGCCCGCTTGGTCACGGCAAGGACGTGGTCGACCACGTCGTAGCGCGCCTGCGGGTCGGGCTGGAGGTGCAGCTCGGGGATCGGGTTCATCGTCTGGGTGATGTCGAGATACTGACGCAGCGTCGTCAGGCTCACCGGCGTGCCGTTCCACATCACCGTGCCGGCCGCATCGATCGTCACCTTGTTCTTGGTCGGCAGGATCGGCGGCGGCGGCGTGTTCTGTGAATCCTGCGGCAGATCGAGCTTCACCGCATGCGTCTGCACCGGAATGGTGATGATGAACATGATCAGGAGCACCAGCATGACGTCGATGAGCGGCGTCGTGTTGATGTCCATCATGGGCTCGCCTTCGGCGCCGCCTGAACTCATGGCCATGGGTCAAATACTCCGATCAGAGGCGCTGCGAGGTGTAGCCGGCCGGCGGCTCGGAGATGAAGCCGACCCGCGCGAAGCCCGCGCGCTGTATGGTGTAGATCGCGCCACCGATGCAGCGATAGGGCGTGTTGATGTCACCGCGGATATGCGCCTCGGGAAGCTCGAGGCCCGGCGCGCTCGGCCCGCCCTGGCGATCGATCTCATGCTTCAGCTTGGCGACGGCGCGGTTGAGCAGCTCGCCCGCGTCGACCTTCGTCAGGCCCCAGTAGACTTCGCACTGGCCCGTCTTGCTTGCCCTCACCGAAAGCGAGACGTTCTCCGGCTTCGTCGTGGTCGGCTCGAAAACGACCTTGGGCAGCTCGACCGGCACCGTCTGGATCACGACGGGAACGGTGATGAGGAAGATGATGAGGAGCACCAGCATGACGTCGACGAGCGGCGTCGTGTTGATGTCCGACATGGGCGTGTCGTTTTCGCCGGTTTCCGACGGGCCCGCACTCATGGCCATAAGGGGAAATCCTATCCTTGCTTATTCTGACGCTGCCGGAGCCGGTTGCTTGGCCTGCCGGCGCGCGGGGATTTCGAAGGCCCGCGCGCCGGCCTGGAAGCGTCAGGGCTTCGGGTTGATCGCGGCCGAGCCGGTCTTGAGCGGCGGAACCGGAGCAGCGGCCTTCGAGGCGAGCGCCGGCTTCACCGCGCCGCCCGACACCATGTAGCCGTGGATGTCGTTGGCGAACGCGCTGAGCTGCTCGGAAACGACCTTGTTGCGACGGATCAGCCAGTTGTAGCCGAGCACCGCGGGCACCGCCACGGCGAGGCCGAGCGCGGTCATGATGAGCGCCTCACCGACCGGGCCGGCGACCGCGTCGATCGACGCCTGACCGGCGGCGCCGATCTTGATGAGCGCGCGGTAGATGCCGATCACGGTGCCGAACAGGCCGATGAACGGCGCGGTCGAACCGACGGTGGCGAGCACCGCGAGGCCGTTGCCCAGCTTCGAGTTGACGAGCGCCTGGCTGCGGCCGAGCGAGCTGAGCAGCCAGTCATGCTGGTCGACCGGGTCGAGCAGCTTGGTGTGCTCGTCCTGGGCGCGCAGGCCGTCGTCGACGATCTGGCGGTAGGCCGAGTTCTTGTCGAGCTTGGCGGCGCCGTCCTTCAGCGTCGGACTGCCCCAGAAGCTGGTGCGCACGCGTTTCGTCTGGTTCAGGATCTTCTGCTGCTCGAGCAGCTTGGTGAACATGATATACCAGGACGCGGCCGACATGATGACCAGGATCAGGAACACCGTCCAGGCGATCGTGCCGCCCTGGTGGAGTGCGGCCATCAGGCCGTAGGGGTTGGAATTCGCGGCGGCGGCGCCAGCGGCAGCGGGTGCGGTCATAGTTCGGATCTTCCTCTCGATTCGATGCGTAGAAGGATCGTGCCGGAGCGCGCGGGCGGCTCCGGCACCGGTCGGTCAGTCTTTCGGTATCTGCCAGCGAATCCGCTGCGACATGCCGTTTTCAGCGATCTTGTTGCCATCGGCGTCCTGGGCCGGCGCGTAACGGGCACGGCGCGTGAAGTTGCGGCAGGCCGCGTCGTCCAGCTCCGGGAAGCCGCTCGTCGAAACCGTATGGCAATTCTGGACACGTCCGTCGGCGGTGATGTCGAAGCCGATACCGGTGACACCCTCCTGACCCTCGCGCAGCGCTCGGGACGGATAATCCTCGGTCGTGACCCAGCTCGCCGGGTTGCCGCGCGCGACGGCCCGCTTGGCGACCGAGGGCTTGGGCGGCGGCGGCGGGGCCGGCGGAGCGGTTTCATGGATCACAACGGGCGGCGCCACCGGCACCGACTGGATCACCACGGGGGCCGCCGTGGGCACGCTCACGATCGGCGGCGGAGTCACCATGGGCGGCGGCTCGACCTTCTGCTCCGGCGGCGGGGGCGGCGGCTTCTCCTCGGGGGGAGGCGGCTCCTCCTGCACGTCGAAGGTCTTCAGATCCGCTGCGACCTTCTTCACCACATTATAGGCAAGGCCGGTGATGAAGGCGTACCCGAGCACTGCGTGCAGCAGCGCCACGGCCCCGATCGCCACGACCTTGCGTGAGCTCATCGATTGATCAGCATAAGCCATTAAGGAACGACACTCCCTCCAATCCACAAGCCTTGAACCCGCTGCGCACCGGCGCCAGCTGCCCGGTACGAGTGGCAACCCCGTCTTTACCTATTTGCATGTTTGACGGATACCGTGTCTCTATCGCGACAGTTTCGACGTGGCAATTCCTTTGTCCGACCTGCCGGACAGCCATTCGTGCCAAGGCGGCGGGCCCGCCGGGGGCACGAGCCGCTTCGCCGGGGGAACGATCAACACGCTGGAGAGTTCATGCGCGCCGCCGTTCTTTTCATCCTCCTCACCACCACCGCGATCGCCGCGCCGGCTTCGGCGCAGGTGCCCGCAATGGCGGAAAACCAGCCTTATTCCTCCTATTCCTATGTCGATCTGGCGCGCCTCGGCGAGGCGGCTCCGATCGTCGCCGACGTGCAGGTGCGCGACGCGATCCGGCTGAAGGGAGCCGATGCCGCCGGCGTTCCGCCGGGCAAGGCGCGCTTCTACATCGTCGCGGACATGCTCACGCTGGTTCGCGGCGCGCAGGGAGTGCCGGGCCAGGTGAGCTTCCTCGCCGACCTGCCGCTCGATCCGGCGAATCACCCCCCCAAGCTGAAAAAAGCCCGATTCCTCGCCCTCGCCGCCCCCGTCGCGGGCAAGCCGGGCGAACTGCGGCTGGTCGCCCCGAACGCGCTGATCGCGTGGACGCCGGAGATCGACCGGAGGCTGCGCGCCATCCTCCTCGCGCTGGCCGCGCCCGACGCGCCGCCGCGCATCACGGGCGTCGGCAAGGCGTTCCACGTTCCAGGCTCGCTCCCCGGCGAGAGCGAGACGCAGATATTCCTGCATACCGCCGATAATCGTCCGGTTTCGCTCAATATCCTGCGCCGCCCGGGGGAGCAGCCGCGCTGGGCGGTGGCGCTTGGCGAGATGGTGGACGAGGCCGCCAGGCCGCCCGCGCGCGACACGCTGCTCTGGTATCGCCTCGCCTGCTTCCTGCCGCACGACCTGCCGGACGAGGCGACGGCCGATCTGTCCCCCGCCGACGCAGAGGCAAGCCGTGCAGATTATGCGATGGTTATCACAGCGCTAGGGCCATGTTCCCGCCAGTTTGGCGGCATCGGGGACGACGGGCAGCCCTGACGATCGCCGCCCGGCGCGGCCTCCGGCGGAAATCGCGCGCGCCGAAAGCAGCCTCGACCCATTTCTCCCGCCCGGTGATTCGCCGGGCGGGCGGACGGGATCAGAAGGACGCCATCTCCACGCCCACGCCGGCGCAATCGGGGTAGATATCGGGCTTGCGCGCCTTCACCCGGAGGCGGGTCACGCCGGCGCGCGCGGCGATCAGCGTATAGATCTCGCGCACCAGCGTTTCCTGCAGGTTGAAGCGGCGTCCCTTCGTCATCCGTGTGATTTCCGTGCGCAGAAAGTCGTAATTCCACGCCGCCGCCGCCGTGTCCTGCGCGGCGAAGGACGCCTCGTCGACCCACACGTCCACCGTCACGAGCAGCCGCTGGGGATTGCCGATCTCGAACTCGTGGAAGCCGATGTCGACCGGCAGGTCATAATCCTCGAGGAAGATGCGGAAGCTTCTGGGCGCGAGGCGATCCGGCACGAGTCCGTCGATCTTCGGGGGCGTGGTCATCATTTCACCATTGGGTTGTCGCCGGATGGCGAAAGGAACTGGACGTCGCGCGGCAGCGCCAGGAAACGATGGCCGCCGTCGATCACGATGGTCTGCCCGGTCAGGCTGGGCGTCGCGACGATGAAGCGCAGCGCGGCGACGATCTCCTCCACCCGCACGCCGCGCTCCAGCGGGTTGAGCGCGTGCACCTGCTCGAAATTGGCGCGCGACTGCGGCCCGGAGACGAGCGTGATCGAGGGCGCGATGCCGCACACCCGGATGCGCCGCGCCGCCAGCGCGCGCGCCGAAAGCTCGGTCAGCCCGGCAAGGCCCATCTTGGAGACGGTGTAGCTGAAGAAATCGGGATTGGGCGCGGCGAGCTTGGCGTCGAGCAGGTTGATCACCAGCGCCCCCGCCCCCGGCGCCACATGGCGCGCGAACGCCTGGGTCAGCAACGCGGGCGCGCGCAAATTGGCGGCCATGTGCGCATCCCAGCCCGCGGCGTCGAAATCGTCGAACGAATCATAGGTGAAGCGCGAGGCGCTGTTCACCAGCAGCCCGGCCGGCGGCATGCCGTCCAGCGCCGCCATCACCCGCGCCGCGCCATCCGGGGCGGCGAGATCGGCCGCGACCACCCGCGCCTGCCCCAGCTCGGCGGCCAGCGCCCGCGCCTCGGCCTGCGATTCGCGGCAATGGATCAGCACATGCCAGCCGTCCGCCGAAAGCGCGCGTGCCAGCGCCGCGCCGATGCGCTTCGCGCCGCCGGTCACGATCGCGGTGCGTGGGGTGCCGAATTCCGCCGTCATGCGGATGCCGGTAGCGGCTGCCCGAAAAGCAGGCAAGCCGATCGGGGGAGGCCGCCCCTCGGCGCCAAACACGCCTTGTCCCCCGCTTATCCACAGCCTTGCCCCCGCGCGCCGGGGATAAGCGGCGATGGCCGTATTTCCCGGAGGCGGGTTCGGGGTCAGGCGGCGGCGCTCGGCCGTGCGCTCGCGGCGGCGTGCCAGCGCGCGATCGCGGGACGCCCGGTCGCCGGGGGCAGCCGGGCCGCCTTCGCGAAATCGACCGCGACGAGCGCGGCGATATCGGCCATGCTGTAATCGTCGCCGGCCACCCAGGCGCTCCCGCCCAGCCAGGCCTCCAGCCGGTCGAGGAAGCGCGGCCACATCAGCCGCCCGCGCTCCGCCAGCGCCGCGATCTGCGGCACGTCGGGCCATTTGCCGGTGAGCCCGCGCCCGGCGAGCTGGGGCGTGGCGTTGCGGAACACGTTCACCACCGCGGCATAGCCCTGTTCGTCGATCGCGCGCATCCGCGCGGCGATCCGCGCCACCTCGGCGGGGGTGCGCCCGAACAAGGCGGGCTCGGAATGCAACCGCTCGAAATAGAGGCAGATGGCGACCGAATCGTCGATCAGCTCGCCGTCGTCGAGAAGCAGCGCGGGCACCGTGCCGCCCGGATTGATCGCAAGATAGGTGGCGCCGAGCTGCTCGTCGGCGCGCAGGTCGATCGTCACGCGATCGACCGAAAGGCCCTTTTCGGCAAGGTAGATGCGCACCTTGCGCGGGCTCGGCGCCCACGCCGCGTCATAGAGCTTCATGCCGTCTCCCGTCCGATTCGCGCTTTCAATTCGTGCGCGAGAAGCTAAAGGCCGCCGCGATGGCCGTCCATTCGGCCGCTCGTCCCCGGCCATTTCCGGAGTTCCCTTGCGAAAGTGATCAGGCTCGTCCCCATCGCCGAGGCCAGCGCCCAGGAGGTCGAGGCGCTGCTCGACGCCGCCTTCGGACCGGATCGGCACGGGCGAACCGCCTATCGCCTGCGCGCGGGGACGGTGGCGATCGGCGCGCTCTCCTTCGCCGCGTTCGAGGGGGAGCGGCTGGTCGGCACCCTCCAGAGCTGGCCGATCGAGATCGCCGGGGAAGAGCGGGCAGGCGGGGAGCCGCTGATCCTCGTCGGCCCGGTCGCGGTGCGTCCGGACCGGCAGCGCGACGGGATCGGCCGGATGCTGATGGCCCGGCTGATCGAGGCCGCCGATTCGTCCGGCGCCGATCCGCTCGCGATGATCGGCGATCCCGAATATTATGGCCGCTTCTTCGGCTTCAGCGCCCAGGCCACCGGCGGCTGGGAGGTGCCCGGCCCGGTCGAGCGCCACCGGCTGCTGGCGCGCATCCCCGCCGGACGCCATCTGCCCGCGACGGGGCTGCTGCGCCCCCGCGCCATCGCCGCCGCGCCCCGCGCCGCCTGAACCGGCGGCTATCGCGCTGGCCTAGCGGGCCGCTTTGGGTTTAGGGGGAGCCCATGCCCGAAGCCCGCACGCCTCCCCCCGACCTTGCCGGCCTCTCGCTCGCCGAGATCGCAAGGCTGGCGGAGGAGAAGCGCCTGCCCCCGGTCGAAAGCTGGAATCCGACGCATTGCGGCGACAGCGCGATGCGAATCGCGCGCGACGGCACCTGGTTCCACGAAGGCTCGCCGATCAGGCGCGAGGCGATGGTGCGCCTCTTCTCGACGATCCTGCGGCGCGAGCCCGATGGCGGCTACGTCCTCGTCACCCCCGCCGAGAAGCTGGACATAGAGGTGGAGGACGCCCCCTTCGTCGCGGTCGAGCTGAAAAGCGAAGGCGAAGGCAAGGCGCGCCGCCTCGCCTTCCGGCTCAACACCGGCGATCTCGTCGTGGCGGGGCCCGCGCATCCGCTGCGCTTCGTGGCGAAGGGGGACGGCGCGCGCGACGCCGCGCCCCAGCCCTATCTGTCCGTGCGCGCGGGCCTCGACGCGCTGGTCGCCCGGCCGGTCTATTACGAGCTTGCCGATCTCGCGCTCGAAGAGGGCGCCGAGCCGCCGGGGCTGTGGAGCGACGGCGTGTTCCTTGCCTTCGAAGACCGGAACGGGGGCGCGGCATGACGCTCGCCGATCGCCTGCGCGCGGCGCTGGAGGAAGGGGCCAGGCGCGATCCGATCCTGATCGAGAGCGACCTGCGCGATCCTGTCGTGGGCGACGGCGGCGCGCTGGTGCAGGCGGCGGTGCTCGTCGCCGTGGTCGACCGGCCCGATCCTTCCGTGCTGCTCACCACCCGCAACGCGACGCTGCGCCGCCATGCCGGGCAGGTCGCCTTCCCCGGCGGGCGCATCGATCCGGAGGACCGCGACGCCATCGACGCCGCGCTGCGCGAGGCGCAGGAGGAGATCGGGCTGCCGCGCGCCCTGGTGGAGGTGATCGGCCGCGCCGACCGCTACCGGACCGTCACCGGCTATGAGGTGACGCCCGTGATCGGCGTGATCCCGCCGGACCTGCCGCTCCTGCCCAACGACAGCGAGGTGGCCGACTGGTTCGAGGTGCCGCTCTCCTTCCTGCTCGAGCCCGCGAACCATATGGAGCAGGCGGTCGAGTGGCAGGGGCATGAACGGCGCTATTACGAGATCATCTGGCAGGGCCGGCGGATCTGGGGGGCGACGGCGGCGATGATCGTCAATCTCGGCCGACGCCTCGCCTACGCATGAAGGCGACCGTGAGCGCGACGCTGCCCGATGCCCCCTGGCGGACGCGCGAGGGGCTTGGCCGCCTGCTCGACGCGCTGGACGCCGGGGCGGGCGCCACGCGCTATGTCGGCGGCGTGGTGCGCGACACGCTGGCGGGGATCGCGGCGGTGGATATCGACTGCGCGACCGTGCTCGCCCCGCACGACGTCGGCGCGCGCATCCGCGCGGCGGGGTTCAAGGCGGTGCCGACCGGAATCGCGCACGGCACCGTCACCGCCATCCTGCCCGGCGGCCCGGTCGAGGTCACGACGCTGCGCCGCGACCTGTCGACCGACGGGCGGCGCGCCACCGTCGCCTTCACCGACGACTGGCGCGAGGACGCGGCGCGGCGCGATTTCACGATCAACGCGCTCTCCGCCGATCCCGTCAGCGGCGCGATCCATGATTATTTCGGCGGGATCGACGATCTGGCGGCCGGCCGGGTGCGCTTCATCGGCGATCCCGCGCAGCGCATCGCCGAGGATCATCTGCGTATCCTGCGCTTCTTCCGCTTCCACGCCCGCTTCGGCAAGGGGCCGCCCGACGCGGCGGGGCTCGACGCCTGCGTCGCGCGTGCGAACGATCTGATGGCGCTGTCGCGCGAGCGGATCGCGGATGAACTGCTGAAGCTGCTCGGCCTCGCCGATCCCGTCGCGACGGTCGCGCTGATGGTCGAGCGGGGGATATTGCGCCCCGTCCTGCCGGAGATCGACGCCGAAGGCGCCGCCCGCCTCGCCCGGCTGGCGAAGCGCGAGGCGGCGTTCGGCATCGCGCCCGACGGCATCCGCCGCCTGTCCGCGCTGCTGCCCCGCGACGCGGCGCTGGCGGCGCGCGTCGGGGCGCGGCTCAAGCTGTCGAACGCGCAGCGCGCGCGGCTGGAGCTTCAGGCCGCGCCCGTGCCCCCTGCCCCTGCGCGGGCGATCGCCTGGCGCTATCCGCGCGAGGCGGCGGACCTGCTGCTGCTTTCCGACTGGACGGACGCGGAGATCGCCGCCGCGCTCGATATGTTGCGGACATGGGAGCGGCCGGTCTTTCCGCTCAAGGGCGGCGACCTCGTGGCGCTCGGCCTGCGCCCCGGCCCGGCGGTGGCGGCGACGCTCCAGGCGATCGAGCGCGACTGGATCGCCGCCGGATTCGCGGACGAGCCCTGGGTGCGCGAGCGGGCGCGCCGGGCGGTGGCGGAGATCGTCGGGAAATAAGGGGCGGCGGCGATCAGTCGCGCCGGGCGAGCCAGTAAGCGAGCGCGTCGTCGGCGGGGAGCGGCCTGGAGAAATAATAGCCCTGCCCGCATCCGCAGCCGAGCGCCGCGAGCGTCTGCGCAAGCTCGACCGTCTCGACGCCTTCCGCCGTGGTCTCCATGCCCAGCGCGTCGGCGAGGCTCAGCACCGCGCGCACGATCGCGACCGAATCGCGGTCGCCCAGCATCCCGGTGACGAAGCTGCGGTCGATCTTGAGGATGTCGATCGGCAGCTTCTGGAGATAGGCGAGCGAGGAATAGCCGGTGCCGAAATCGTCCATCGCGATCCGCGCGTCCAGCTCCTTCAGGCCGAGCAGCGCGCGCATCGCGCGCTGCGGATCGTGGATGATCGCGCTTTCGGTCAGCTCCAGCGTCAGCCGGTCGCCGCGGATGCCGGTAGCGCCCAGCACGCCCTCGACAGCGGCGGCGACGTCGTCGCGCGCGAGCTGGATGGCCGAGACGTTGACGCCGACATGGATCGGCAGCGGCTCGCCCAGGGCCGCGTCCCATGAGGCGAGGGTGCGCACCGCCGCGTCGAGCGCCCAGCGGCCGAGGGGGACGATCAGCCCCGATTCCTCGGCGACGGGGATGAACTCGCTCGGCAGGATCGCGCCATGCTCCGCATGGGGCCAGCGCGCCAGCGCCTCATAGCCCGCCACCTTGCAGGTCTGGAGGTTCATCAGCGGCTGGAAGGCCAGCTCCAGCGCGTCGTTCTCGATCGCGCGGCGCAATTCGGTCTCCAGGCTGAAGCGCCGCCGCGCCGCGCTGACCTCGCCGGGCTGATAGACCTCGATCCGGCCCGAATGCTTGGCGCGCTTGAGCGCGAACTGGGCGTTGCGCACCAGATCCTCGGCGCCCGTCGCCTGCCCGGTGATCAGCGCGCAGCCGATCGCGCAATCGACGCGGATCTCCAGCTCGGACAGGCGGAAGGGCGTGGCCATCGTGGCCTGGAGGCGGCGCGCGGCCTTCACCGCGTCCTCCGGCCCGTCGGCAAGGCGCAGCAGGATGCCGAACTCGTCCCCGCCGGTGCGCGCCAGCATGTCGCCGCAGCGCAAGG
>Ga0180221_1001946_pt1 | contig 12797 bp, 11 predicted proteins | sample eDN5th37CKraftMG_FD_151339 | JGI IMG/M metagenome (GOLD analysis project Ga0180221, IMG submission 151339) | Enriched Miracle-Growth compost microbial communities from Emeryville, California, USA - eDNA 5th pass 37_C Kraft MG (version 2) (version 2) ...
CGGCCGGTGACCGATCTGGAGGCAATTGCCGAGGCCATAGAACGCGTTAGCTGGCTTGCCGTGGATTTGGGCGCACGCCTCGTGGACCTCGAGGTCAATCCCCTTATCGTTCGCGCCAAGGGTGGAGGAGCGGTTGCCGTGGATGGCCGGGCAACGCTCGCTGGAGGCTGATCCGAAGTGATCCTGGAGACGGCCGGATGCGAAACGGGACAAGTTGGAGCAGTCCAATGAACCTGCAGCCGCAGGATCTGGCCGACGCGGCCGCCGCAACGGCAGAAGAGCCGCTGATGTCGGTGCGCGACCTGCGCGTGTCCTTCGCCACGGAGGACGGGCTTTTCCCGGCGGTTCGCGGCGTAAGCTTCGACGTGCTCCCGGGGCAATGCCTTGGCATCGTCGGCGAATCCGGTTCGGGCAAAAGCGTGACCTCGCTGGCCCTTATGGGGCTGCTCCCGCCGCCCCCTGGCGCCATTGTCGAAGGAAACGTTCATTTTGCGGGGCGGGATTTACGCAAGCTCCGGCCGGAGGAGATGCGCAAGCTTTGCGGCAGCGAGATCGCAATGGTTTTCCAGGAACCGATGACCTCGCTCAATCCGGCCTTCACCATTGGTGACCAGATCGCCGAGGTGGTGCGCACGCACGAAAACGTGTCGGCACGCATAGCTCGTGCCAGGGCGCTGGAACTTTTGCAGGAGGTGCAGATCGCTGCACCCGAACGGCGCATAGACGAATATCCCCATCGGCTCTCCGGCGGCATGCGTCAGCGCGTCATGATCGCCATTGCGCTTGCCTGCCGGCCGCGCATGCTGATCGCGGACGAGCCGACGACGGCGCTCGATGTCACGGTCCAGGCGCAGATTCTTGAGTTGCTGCGCATGCTTCAGGGCGAGCACGGCATGTCGATCATGTTGATTTCGCACAATCTGGGCGTGATCTCGGAGATCGCCGACGACATCGCCGTCATGTATGCGGGGCGGATCGTCGAACAGGCCAGGGCGGCTCGGCTTTTCGAAAAGCCGGAGCACCCCTATACGATCGGGCTTCTTGGGGCGATCCCAACGCGCGGCAAGTCGCGGCTGGCGTCGATCAAGGGGCGCGTGCCCGACCTGCTCTCGCTGCCGCCTGGCTGCCCCTTTGCGCCGCGGTGTCCTTTCATGCTTCCCGAAACCTGCCTTCGAGCGGAGCCGCCGCTTTTGGCCATCAGACCGCAACACTATTCGGCGTGCTGCCGAGCGCCCCTGGATCAGGTCCTATGAGCAATTCCACGACGCCGCTGCTTGAGGCCAAGGATCTGGTCAAGAACTTTAATCTGCGCGGGCCGTTCTCCCGTTCCAAGCAGGTCATCCACGCAGTCGACGGCATTTCGCTTCATGTGAATGAGCGCGAGACCTTGGCCGTGGTCGGCGAGAGCGGATGCGGGAAGTCGACGCTCGGGCGTTTGCTCATGCGGCTGATCGAGCCCACCAGCGGCAACATCCGCTTGGAGGGCGAGGAACTCACGGACAAGCAGGGGCGTGCGCTGCTGCCCTATCGACGCAAGCTGCAGATGATCTTCCAGGATCCCTATGGCTCGCTCAACCCGCGCATGACGGTGCAGGAAACGCTGACGGACCTGCTGCGCATCCACGGCATTGCCTGGGGATCTGCGGCAAAGCTGCGGGTCGGTGAGCTCCTGGAGACGGTGGGGCTGCCGGCTTCCAGCGCCAAGCGCTATCCGCACGAGTTTTCCGGGGGCCAGCGTCAACGCATCGGCATTGCGCGGGCGCTTGCCGTAAATCCGCTGCTCATCGTCTGCGACGAAGCGGTTTCCGCTCTCGATGTCTCGGTTCAGGCGCAGATCGTCAACCTGCTCCAAGACATCCAGGTGGAGTTCGGGCTGAGCTATCTCTTCATCTCGCATGACCTGATGGTGGTGCGGCACATGGCCGACCGGGTCGCCGTCATGTATCTCGGCCGTGTCGTCGAAACGGGCGAGACTGAGGTCATATTCGAGCGTCCGCGGCATCCCTACACGCGGGCGCTGCTCGATGTGGTGCCGGTTCCCAGCGTGACACGGCGGACGGACCGCACCGTGCTCAAGGGCGACATCCCCAATCCTTTGACGCCACCGTCGGGCTGCCATTTCCATCCGCGCTGCCCGTTTGCCATCGAGCGCTGCGCGGTCGAGGCGCCAACGCTCCAATCCACCGGCGAGGGACTTGTCGCCTGCCACCGCTGGCGTGAGCTTCCAGCCTGGCGCGATACCGCGCTCCAGCCGGGAGATGCCGGCGGGCGGCTGGAGCGGCTCCAGGCACGCTTCCTGGCAGACAATCCGACGCAGACCCGAAGGGTGGCGACCGCGAATGCGACGAGGTGATGAACCAACAAATCGGCCCGGTCGGCACGGGAGGGTCCGCCAAGGCCGATGAACGATTCTCTGCTCGGGGGTCCATCGCATCACGGGTGGATCGGGTCGTGCCGAGGGGCATCACCGGGCGAGGTGCGGGGCAGGCCAATCCTGCACAGGCGTGATGAGGTGTAACTGAGAATAAGAACCCCGGAGGTGGAAATGCGTTACAAATTGGCGGCCACATTGACGGCAGCAGCCCTATTGTTCGGCGGGGGCATGGCCTCCGCCCAGACTGTGATGAAGATCGGACTCAATGATGATCCCGACTCCATCGACCCGGCGCTCAGCCAGGCATTCGTCACGCGCCTCGTGTTGACGACATTCTGCGAAAAGCTGTTCGACATAACGGCCGATCTGAAAATCGTCCCGCGACTGGCCGAATCCTATGAGTGGTCGGAGGACGGAAAGCAGCTCACGCTGAAACTGCGTCCCAACCTCGTTTTCCATGATGGCGAGCCGCTCGACGCCGAGGCGGTGAAGTATAATTTCGAGCGCAACATGACGATCGAGGGCTCCTTCCGGAAGGCGGAGCTCGAAGATATCACCTCGATTGAGGTGGTTGATCCGGTGACCGTGCGCATCACCCTGGATGCTCCATCGGCGCCGCTCATCTCCATTCTTGCCGACCGCGCCGGCATGATGGTCTCGCCGAAGGTCGCCAAGGAGCTGGGAACCGACTTCGGAACCAGGCCCACCTGCGCCGGCCCATTCAAGTTTGTGAGCCGGGTGCCACAGGGCCGCATCATCTTCGAAAAGTTCCCCGAATATTGGGACGCCGAGAACATTCATATCGACCGCGTGGAAATGCTGGCCGTCAACGATCCGACTGTACGGCTGTCCAATCTTCAATCGGGCGAGTTCGACATCATCGAGCGGCTCTCGCCCACCGACGTCAGGCGTGTCGAGGGCGACAGCGCGCTCAAGCTCGCGAAGGCATCTGACATCGGTTACGGCTATATCCAGTTCAACGTCGGCAATGGCCCGCGCTCCGAGAAGATGAAGGATCAGCGTATTCGTGAGGCGATCGATCTGTCGATCGATCGCGAGGCGTTGGTGAACGTCGCCTTCGAGGGACTTTATACGCCGGGCGGCCAGTCGATTGCGCCAGGCAGCTACTTTTACGACGAGAGCAGGCCGACGCCGAAGCGCGATGTCGAGCGTGCAAAGCAGCTGCTCAAGGAAGCGGGCCAGGAGAACTTCACCTTCGAAATGCTCGTCCGTCCTGACCGGGATTTCCAGGTTCCGGCACAGGTCATGCAGGCCATGATGTCTGAAGCCGGCATCAACATGGTCATAAACACGACCGAAAACGTGACGCAGCTTGAGGCGGCGCGGCAGGGCAATTTCGAGGCGTATATCTCCTTCTGGAGCGGGCGCGTCGATCCTGACGGCAACACCTATAACTTCTATGTCTGCGATGCGCCCAACAACCGCATGGGCTATTGCAATGAGGACGTGGACAAGCTGCTCAAGGAAGCGCGCGCGGAGCTCGATCCTGAAAAGCGCAAGGCGCTCTACAAGCAGGCCATGGACATCAAGGACCATGACCGTCCCGATCTTTCGCTCTGGTACCGGCAGCTCTTTGCGGCCACACGGGCGAATGTCGACGGGTTTGAGCTCTACCCGGATGGTCTCGTTCGTCTGCAGGGCGTGACGATCAAGTAGTGGACTGCTCCCGGCGGGCGAGTTTCGCCCGCCGGTCCGTTTCCGGCAGATGGAGGGACGACGATGACGCTGCGCAGTTTTATTCTACGAAGGCTGGGCTCGATCATACCGACCCTGATCTTCGTCTCGCTCATCGTTTTCGCGTTGCAGAAGTTGATTCCCGGCGATCCCGCCATCGCCATGGCGGGCGATGAATCGAACGATGCGGTGGTGGAGCAGCTCCGGGCCAAATATGGTTTCGACCAGCCGATCTACGTTCAGTACTTCCGCTGGATAGGCAACGTGCTCGTCGGCGATTTCGGCTCCTCCTACCGCAACCGGGTGGAAGTCATCGATCTCATTTTGACGAAGCTTCCGGTCACTGTGGAACTGGCCGTCCTGTCGATGATCGTGGCGCTGGCGATCGGCATCCCAACGGGGATACTCGCCGCTACGCACAAGGACAGGTTTACCGGCACTGCCGCAAACATCTTTGCGCTGACCGGGATTTCGATTCCCCACTTTTGGCTCGGCATCATGTTGATCCTCCTTTTCTCGGTACAGCTCGGAGTTCTCCCGTCTTCGGGCTTTGTGCCGCCCTGGGAAAACCTCAAGCAGAACCTGTTGTCGCTCGTCATGCCATCCATCGTGCTCGGCACAGGCGTCGCCGGCGTGATCACACGGCATACGCGCGGCGCGATGCTGCAGGTGCTCTCATCCGATTATGTGCGAACGGCCCGGGCAAAGGGAGTGTCGGAGCGCATCGTTGTCTCGAAGCATGCGCTCCGCAACGCACTGATACCCGTGATCACGCTCAGCACCATCGAGTTTGGCCAGCTCCTTTCCGGCGCGATCCTCACGGAGCAGATATTTTCCATCCCCGGTTTCGGCAAACTCATCGTGGATGCCGTCTTCTACCGGGAATACGCCGTGGTGCAGGGAGTGGTTCTGGTGACCGCCACGCTCTTCATACTCCTCAATTTCGTGGCCGATATCCTCTATTTCGTCGTCAACCCGCGCATGAGGGGTGCAAATGACTGACGCGGTCCTGACCCAAGCACCCGCGAGGAGTGGCTTTCGCATTCGCAGCCGCGCGGTGCGGCGTTTCCTGAAGCACCGGCCGGCCGTGGTGGCCCTGTGTGTTCTGGTCTTCTTCGCGCTGGTTGCGATTTTCGCGCCCTTCATAGCTCCGTATGATCCGATCAAATCGGACTTTCTGGCAGTGAGGCAGGGGATGTCTGCCGCCCATTGGATGGGCACCGATGAGCTTGGTCGTGACATCCTGTCCCGGCTGATCTATGGCACGCGCACCTCGCTCATGGCGGGGGTGGTTCCCGTAACGCTGGCGCTCCTCATCAGCATCCCGCTTGGGCTGCTCTCCGGCTATGTCGGAGGCTATCTCGACAGCGTGCTCATGCGCTTCACAGACGCGCTGCTTGCAATTCCCTTCCTTGTGCTCGCCATCGCGCTCACCGCCCTGCTCGGTCCCGGCTTGTTCAACGCGATGCTGGCGATCGGGATCGCGGCCATTCCCATCTTCCTGCGGCTTGCACGTGGCTCGGCGCTCGCCGTCTCGAAGGAAGATTATATCGAGGCCGCGCGAGCGGGAGGAAACTCGCCGCTCCGGATCGCCTTCAAGCACGTTTTGCCGAACATGATCCCGCCGCTCTTCGTGCAGGCGACGCTCACGGTCGCCACGGCGATTATCGTGGAGGCAAGCCTGTCCTTCCTGGGCCTCGGGCAGCGCCCGCCCGCTCCTTCCTGGGGCAGCATGTTGAATGAGGCGCAGCGTTTCCTGCCGACGCAACCCACCATGGCGCTCTGGCCGGGCTTGGCGATCTTCATCGTCGTGATGTCGATCAACATCGTTGGCGATGGCGTCCGTGACGCGATGGACCCGCGGCACAAATCCTGATTTCGCCGGCCAGCAGCAAAAAGGAGCGGAAAGTGAGCGTGATTGATCTTGAGATGCACATCCCGCACAGCGAGGGTGACCCTGCCATCGAAGAGATGACGAAGGGCCGGCCGGGAACGCCTTTTCCGCACTCGCTCCCGCGGCCGGAGGGCTATGGCTTCGCCAATTATGGACGCGTGTTCCGGAAGCCTGGCGCAAGCGGCGAGCCGAAAAAGGAAATTTCGCACGACGACGGCGGCCTGCCAAAACTGGTGGCCGACATGGAGAAGGCGGGCGTCGAAAAGGCATTTCTCATCGGAACCCCCCATTCCAGGATCGGAGAAATCAATCGAGCCTATCCGGGCCGTTTCATCATGGGCGTGCTTCTCAATCCGATGGACGGCATGCGCGCGGTTCGCGAGCTTGAGCGGCTGGTGAAGGAGGAAGGGGCAGGGGCACTGCGCGTCTCCGCGCTCTACAACTCGCTGCCCGCCAACGATCGTCGCTATTACCCGCTCTATGCCAAATGCGTGGAACTCGACATACCCGTCCGCATCTATACGGCGATGAGCTACGCGAATGATCGGCCGTACGATCTCGGACACCCCCGCCACCTCGACGATGTGGCGGTTGATTTTCCGGAACTGAGGATCGTTGCCGGGCTCGCCGGCTGGCCGTGGATCGCCGATATGGTCGCACTTTTGCGTCGGCACCCGAACCTCTACGCGGACACGGCCGGGCACCATCCCCGCTATTTCGCGCAACCGGGGTCCGGCTGGGAGCAGTTCCTCCAGTTCGGCAACACTCTTATGCAGGATAAGGTGATGGTCGGGCTGTCGCGTTATCTCTTCAACGTGCCCTTCGAGGATTTGGTGGCGGAATACCACAAGCTGCCTCTCAAGGAGAGCGTCAAGGAGAAATGGCTGTATAAGAACGCGCGCGAATTTTTTCGCGTTTAGAAATCGGCAGCGAATCTCCCCAACGAGGATACAGGAAGCCCATGCGCGCCGTTCTATGCAGGCAGTTTGGATCGCCGGACCTTCTGACGGTAGACGAGTGCGAGGTGCCGCAGCCCGGTCCCGGACACGTGCGTGTGAAGGTGCGGGCCGCCGGGGTCAACTTCCCCGACATGCTCATGGTGGAGGGCAAATACCAGCTGAAGCCTGACCTGCCCTTCTCGCCTGGAAGCGAGTTCTCAGGCATCGTCGAAGCGGTCGGCGACGGCGTGGTTGGTTTCGATCCTGGAATGGCGGTGCTTGGCACGGTCCCTTTTGGAGCCTTCGCCGAGCAGGCGGTCGTGCCTGCGGCAACGCTTATGCGGCTGCCCGCCTCCACGGATCCCTTGACAGGTTCAGTATTTGCCACCGCCTACGGCACGGGCATTCACGCGCTGAAGCAGCGCGCCAATCTGCGGCCGGGCGAGACGCTTCTGGTCCTCGGGGCAGGCGGTGGAGTGGGGCGGGCTGCGGTGGAGATCGGCAAGGCCATGGGCGCCACGGTCATCGCCGCAGCGAGCACGCCTGAAAAGCTTGAAATCGCTCGCGCTGCCGGCGCTGATCATCTCATCAACTATGCCGAAACATCGCTCAAGGAACAGGTAAAAGAGCTGACGCGCGGGAAAGGCGTGGATGTCGCCTGCGATCCGGTAGGCGGAGAGCTCCTGGAAGAAGCTTTGAGGGCCACAGGCTGGGCTGGGCGTGTGCTCACCATCGGGTTCACATCGGGAACGATACCGCGCATCCCTGCCAATATCGTGCTGCTCAAGGCGAATGCGCTTGTCGGCGTACATTACGGCCCGTTTCAGAAGAATTTCCCGGAGTTGAACCGGCAGAACTTCGCCCAGCTCTTCGCCTGGCATCAGGAAGGAAAGCTGAAGCCGCTCATCAGCCGCACTTTCGCTTTATCCGATGCAGGCGAGGCTCTTCGGCTGCTCGCTGACCGTAAGGTCATGGGCAAGATCGTGATCGATCTCGAGGGAAAAGCGTGATGAGCAAAGCCGACGGAGCGCCGATTCCTGGCTACGATACAGGCATCTTCGCTCATCTTGGCCTCGTCTTCCTGGAAGCCGAGCCGGACCGCATCCTCGGCCAACTCGATATCGGGCCGCAGCACCTCAACCGGATGGGTTATGTGCATGGCGGCGTCCTGTGCACGATGATCGACGCGGCTGCTTGCTGCGCTGGGCTTTATAGCCCTCCCGAGGGCTCGCCGCGTTATGCAGTCACTCTTTCGCTCTCGATCCAGTTCACGCGCCCGGTGCGCTCGGGACCGCTCACGGTTGAAGGAAGGGTCGTATCGGCGGGGCGCACCATCTACACAGCCGAAGCGCGTGTTTTCGACGGCGAGAATCAGCTCGTCGCTCACGGGATCGGCACGTTTAGTTGGAATCCCGGCAGCCGTCCGCAGGATCTGAAGCTCGGCAAAGATAGTCGGTCCTCCGGCGTGGTCGTCGCCTGATTGCCAATGCACGGATGACGGCGAGCATACAGCCCTCGCTCGGCCGCCGAGCCGCAATGATACCGCCCAGATATTTGACTGCGCGGAGTTCAAGCGGGATAAACATTAGCTTTGTTAATACGGCTTCATCCGGCCGTCACTGAACGGGTTTAGCAACGCTACGGTTTTTCATAATCGTGAGCTTGCTGTGCCCCGCTTCCTGATCCTGGTCCTCGATGGCCTGCGCCCCGATTTTGTCCGGCCGGAGATTATGCCGAACCTCTGCGCGCTAAAGAAGCGTGGCAGCGTGGTGACGGGATCGCGGGCGCAGTTTCCCACCCATACGCGGGTGAACAAGGTGAGTTTCGCCACCGGCTCGACTCCGCATCACCACGGGGTGCACTTCAACAAGTTCTATGATCCGCGCATCAGCTCCGAGCGCTTCATCGACATCGGCCTGTTCGAGGAGGTGCACGGTGCCGAGCATCGCGCGCCGATATTGACCGCGCCGGCCCTTGGCGAGGTGCTGGCCGCGGCGGGAAAGCGGTTTGTGCTGGTCCATTGCGGCATGCCCGGCGCGCCTTGGCTGCTCAACTATCGGGGCGATCGCCTGGGCCACCAGCACATCTCGATGAGCGGCTATCAGTTCAGCACTGCGGAAGCCGCCATCGCCGTGGAAACCGCAATGGGGCCGCTTCCGGCCGCCGGCGGCATCAATCTTGAGCGTAGCCGGTTTGCCCTGCGTGCCTTCACCGACGTGCTCTACCCGCGTTTTGCCCCTGACGTGGCGCTCATCTGGTCGGACGAGCCCGACAAATCGCTTCATGACGACGGCCTCTTCGGCCCCAAAAGCCAGGCGGCGATCAAGGCGGCCGACGATCTGGTCGGCAATGCGATGGAGTGGTGGGAACGGACCGGCCAAAAGGACGGTGTGGAGCTGATCGTGCTTTCCGATCACGGCCATGCGCAGCGTGCGCGTCAGATCGACGTAAAGAGTGCGATCAGGGATTCCGGCCTGCCGGTCGCGACGGATTCGGCGGAGCCTGGGCGAGCTGTCATCCTGCCCTTCGGCGGCCTTTATCTCAGGGATCGCAATCCCGCTCTCCTTGAGCGCATTGCGCTCTGGTTGCAGGAGCAGGAATGGTGTGGGCCGATGTTCTCCGATGATCTCGATGGGATCACAGGCGTCCTGCCAGGCACGTTCTCGAAGGCGCTGGTCAGCATCGACCATCCGCGGGCGCCGGATCTCGTCTTTACAACGCAGCGCGAAGACGGGCCGGAGGGAAAAGGCATCTGTGTTGATACCGGGGGTGGTGGCGGTGTCTGGGGCAGCACGCATGGCGGGCTGCATTGGTCCGAGCTGCGCACGGTCATGGTTGCTGCCGGCCCAGGATTCCGGGAGGGATATGAAAGCGGCGTGCCTGGCGGCATGATCGATATCGTGCCGACCCTCCTTGATCGTCTGGGCATCCAGCGCCCCGGCAGCATGGCCGGTCGTCCGCTGCGCGACATCTATGGTGATGGAGGCGACCAGGAAGATGCTGCTCCTGCCGCCGAGACCTTAAGCGTTTCCAACGGCGCCTATCGTCAGCACCTGACGCTTCGGCGGCTCGCCCGCCGCAACATCGTGGAGACCGGCTGGCGCGAATAGCGGCTTTATCAAACCGCTAGAGCGCGATGCGTTGCGATTCCATCGGAACGCATCGCGCTCCTAGTCCGCGCACTCAAAGAAGCTGCGCAGGAGCGTCAGGTCGCGTGCGTCGCTGTTGCAGGCAAGACAAATCCGGTACGTCTGGCTGAGCTGCTTTATCGGAATGCAGCGAATGTTTTCGGGCATATCGGCATTTTCATAGGCGACGGTAATGCCGAGTTCGTGGTGAACGGCCTCTACCGCCATGGGTGCGCTCGCTACGTTCATCGTGTTCGAGAAGCGTATGCCTTCCTCCGCGGCTGCCTGCTCCACGCGCCACCGCGCGAAGGACCGCGTGTTGGTGAAGATCATCGGCTCGCCCGCAAGATCGCGCAGATCGATGATGGTTTCGTCAGCAAGCCCGTGCCCTCGATAGACGAGCGCCGTATGGGCCCGCTCCTCGATCGGCTGGACATACAGCCCGTCGAGATCCTCGGGCTCGGGCATCAATGCCACATCCGCGTCGCGGGTCCTGAGATATTCCGCGCAGGCACGCCAGCTGGCATGCTCGAAGATCAGCTCGACGCCCGGAAAGCGCTCCTTGAAGCGCTTCATGTAACGCATGGTCGGCCGCGAAGTCGTGGCCACGATTCTGAGCGTCCCACGGTCAAGCTTCGCGAATTCCCCCATGCGCGCCTCGAGCAGCGTATGGAGGAGGCCGATTTCCTCCGTAATGGCGAAAATCTTCGAGCCGGCCGGCGTGAGCGCGAGACCGCTGCGGCGGCGCTCGAACAGCCTTGCCCCGATCGCGATCTCAAGCTTGGCGACATTCTGTGTCACAGAGGATTGCGTCACGCCCAGAGCCGTCGCCGCCTTGGAAAAGCTTCGGTATCGGCAGGCGGCGTTAAACGCGCGGACCTGATGCTCGTTGACTTTCATGGGGAAGCACTCCCAAGGCGGGTATTAGCAACGCTAATACCCTATCATTCCGGTGTGACACTCTTGCGATAGGCCTCTCTCACATGGAGGGGCGCGGAGCGCCTCAAGCTGGAGACGCCATGCTGAAGTTCATTCACATCACTGACCTGCATCTGACTGCCACCGGCGAGCTTCATCAGGGGTACGACACGACCGCCAGCTTCGCGAAGGCGCTAGATAACATGTTAAGCATGCATAGCGACGCCGCCTTTCTCGTCATCACCGGCGATCTGGCGAACTGGGGCGAACTTGGCGCCTATCGTAAGCTCGAAGCGCTTCTCAAGGATTTCCCGCTCCCCGTCGAGCTCATGATCGGCAATCATGATCACCGGGCATCCTTTCTCTCCGTATTCGGCGAATGGCATCCTTACGAAACGCCTTATGCCCACTATTGCCGGGATACGGCCGACTTCCGCCTCCTTTTCCTGGATACGGCCACGATCGGCACCCATGGGGGTGACCTTTCGCCCGACCGGCTCCGCTGGATCGACCGCCGCATCGGCGAAACCGACCTGCCGGTGCTGATCTTCATGCATCATCATCCGGTGGCCCTCCGTGCGCCCTCCCTTGACGCGAAAGGTCTTTTGAACTGGCCCGCCTTTCACGGCCTACTCGCCAGGCACCGGACGCGGATCAGGCACATTTTTCACGGACACTGCCATATGCTCCTGCAGGGCCATGTAGAAGGCATTCCCTTCACCGGCCTGCGCAGTATGGGGCCGCAGGCCTACACCGATCTGAAAACCGACATGGCCTGCCGCTGGCAGGCTGAGCCGCATTACGCCGTCGTTCTGGCCGACTCGACGTCTCTTGTCGTTCATCTCAATGAATTCACGTATGCCGGGCCGGTTTTCCAGCGCCAGCGGCAGCCCTTTGCCGAGTTCATTGCCCATTGCGCCGAGCGTGGTGTCATCGTCCCGACATCCGCGGCCATTACCGAAGCGGCGGAATAGGAGGAAGCGATGAGCGTGCTTGCCTCGGCCGCGCCTTCCCTGAAAGGGGCTGCAACGGGCGCTGCGGAGCCGCTGTTTTCAATAAATGGGCTCGAAGTGGCTTTCGAAAGCGCCGCAGGCTCCCTGCGCGTCCTGGGGGGCGTCGACCTCTCGCTTGGACGGGGGGAGGCGCTTGGCATCGTGGGCGAAAGCGGGAGCGGCAAGACGCTGACCTTCATGGCCGCGCTCGGCCTTCTCGGCCGAAACGCGCGCGTGAGCGGGGAAGTTCATTTTGCCGGACGGAAACTCACCGGCCTTTCCGAATCAGAGCTGCTGGCGATCCGAGGGCGGAAGATCGGCATGATTTTCCAGGATCCGCAGTCCGCACTCAATCCGGTGCGGACCATTGGCGCACATCTGACCGAGGTGCTGCGCCTGCATGCCGGGCTCGCCCGCAGCGCAGCGCATGATCGCGCGGTCGAGCTTTTGTCCATGGTGGGCATTCCGGCGGCGCGTGAGCGCCTCGGGAGCTATCCGCATGAATTGTCCGGCGGCATGTGCCAGCGCGCCATGATCGCGATCGCACTGGCGCCCGAGCCTGAACTGCTGATTGCGGACGAGCCGACAACGGCGCTCGACGCCACCGTACAGCTCCAGGTGCTGGAACTCCTCTCGGACATCCGCGAACGTACCGGCATGGCCATGGTGATGATTTCGCACGATCTCGGCGTTGTGGCCGAACTCTGCAGCCGCGTAAGCATCATGTATGCCGGCCGCGTGGTGGAGAACGGCAGGGTGCCCGAGATTTTTGAGAAACCTTGCCATCCCTATACAGAAGCGCTGCTGTCGTGCCTGCCCTCTCTTGACGGCGATGCGGTGCCGGTCACCGGCATCGCC
>Ga0180221_1001949_pt1 | contig 12772 bp, 9 predicted proteins | sample eDN5th37CKraftMG_FD_151339 | JGI IMG/M metagenome (GOLD analysis project Ga0180221, IMG submission 151339) | Enriched Miracle-Growth compost microbial communities from Emeryville, California, USA - eDNA 5th pass 37_C Kraft MG (version 2) (version 2) ...
CCAAGCGCAACGAGACCGAGCGGCAACTGGCCTCGGTCCGCCAGTCCATGGCGCAGAACGAGATGGCGCGAGCGGTGGTGCTGCGCGCGCCGCGCGACGGGGTGGTGTCGGCCGTGCTGTTCAAGGAAGGGCAGATGGTGAGCATCGGGCAGCCGCTGCTCTCCCTGCTGCCAACCGGTGCAACCTTGCAGGCGCAGTTGCTGGTGCCCAGCCGCGCGATCGGTTTCATTGCACCGGGCAATCGGGTGGTGCTGCGCTATCAGGCTTTCCCGTATCAGAAGTTCGGCCAGCAGTACGGGCACGTGGACGACATCTCGCGCAGCGCCTTGGCGCCCCCGGAAGTGGCGGCCCTGGTCGGCGAACAGGCGAAAGAGCCGCTGTACCGGGTCCAGGTGGCGTTGGACAGCCAGCACGTCATGGCCTATGGCAAGGCCGAGCCGGTCAAGCCGGGCATGGCGGTGGAGGCGGACATCCTGATGGAGCGGCGGCGCCTGATCGAATGGGTTTTCGAGCCACTATACGGCATCGGTAGCCGGTTATTTAGCAGTAGCTCTCGGTAGCGACCTCCGCTCTCCAGCTTGATTATTTGTGGTTGTTAGCATGCCGACCGCCAGAACGGCATTATTTCTGGCATCACTTCAAGGAGATGAAGCCATGCGTAATCTTGATGAGGTTGAAGTCCGTGGTGTCGCGGGTGGTCTGATTGCTGGTCCGGTAGATTGGATTGGTGGTTGGGCCGTTGGCAAGGCACTCGACTGGTTTGTTGGTTATGTAGAGGATGGCTTGCAAACGGGAGCCCCCGGTTTTATTGAGGGCGATCCCAACTTGCCCGCCAATGTTTATGGAGCTTGATAGTGCTAAAGAGAGGGGCGCCTTTGTGGCGCCTCTCTTTTCCCGTACTGGGCAGAGGAATTGTTGTGATTGCTATAAGGATGAATTATCTACGGTTATTTCTGATGGTGGCGGTTGCCGGCTTGATTGGCACATGTTCCGCGCTGCTTGTTGATGCATTCTTTGTTCATGTTGTTGGCTTGGTTGGGTGCGATGAGTTTCCGAAAAATGGCATCGCAAGCCAATGGTATATGGTGATACTTATCGGACCAGCCATTGAGACATTGATCCTTTCCTGCTTCATTTCTCTTGCGAGTAACTTTGTGGAATGGAAGAGTGTTTCACTTTGCTCGGCGATATTCTGGTCTCTGTTGCACGGTTTTTTTTGTGTTCTATGGGGTGTTGTGGTCTTTATACCGTTTTTGATTGATTCATTGATTTATATGTTTGTGAGAAAACGGTTTTCTTTTGGATTGGCTTTTTTATGCGCCATGGCGGTTCATTCAATTTATAATTTTTTTTCATTCATTATCTATCTATATAGATAGTCTTTGGTAGTAATCAATGGGTCTGAAGTGGCTATTGAGCACTCCAGTCATATGGATGTGTGGCGATCGATTTCCTGCTTTTCGAGTGAAAATATAAGGTTGCATGCAAGTAACGTCAAGTAAGATTTCTGAGTCGATGAATGACGTTATCAATTCCCGGGCTTTGCGGTTAGATATGATCATGGCCAAGTATCACGTTGCGACGGCCTAAATGGATGGGCTGCTTTTATTCTTGTCAGAGAAGATTATGTGCGCATTTGGCGCATTGATTGCTGTTAATGGCAAGGTTTAGTTGTGGGGCTCTGGGAGAGAGTTTTCAATTTAGACAAGGGGGCTTCTTCATGCCTACTATCGGCACGCAGCCGATATCGGCGGCTGCCAAGCCGGATACACATGCGCGCCTACTGTTCGGCTGGTGGCATCGCCTGCCAGTGTTGCTGCAGACAGAAGCGGTTGAATGCGGCCTGGCCTGTTTGGCGATGGTGGCGAACTACCACGGCCACGACGTGGACCTGGCTGGCTTGCGCCGGCGCTTTGCCACCTCGCTCAAGGGCGCGACCCTGGCCCGGCTGATGGAGATGGCCGGGAAGCTCGGCTTCACCTGTCGGCCGCTGAAGCTGGATCTCGGCGAGTTGACGCAGTTGCGCATGCCCTGCGTATTGCATTGGGATCTCAATCACTTCGTCGTACTCAAGCGCGTTACGCGACACGGCATTGTCATCCACGATCCGGCGCGTGGCGTCCGCAAGCTGGGCATGCGTGAAGTGTCCGATCATTTCACCGGCGTGGCGCTGGAGCTTTCGCCTGCCGCCGACTTCACGCCGGTGCGCGAACGGCAGGCGGTGTCGTTGCGCGCGCTTACCGGCAAGGTGCGCGGCCTGGTGCCCGCGCTGGCGCAAGTCCTGGTGCTGGCCCTGGCGCTGGAGGTATTCGCGCTGGCCGCGCCGTTCTACCTGCAATGGGTGCTGGACCAGGTACTGGTCTCGGCCGACCGCGATCTGCTCACTCTGCTGGGGTTGGGTTTCGGCACATTGGCGATCCTGTCGGCGCTGGTCACCGCCGCGCGTTCGTGGGCGGTCACCTGGCTGGGTGCCACGCTCAACGTGCAGTGGGCCGGCAACCTGTTCGGCCACCTGATGCGGCTGCCGCTGGACTGGTTCGAGAAGCGCCACGTGGGCGACGTGGTATCGCGCTTCGGCTCCATCCAGACCATCCAGAAAACCCTGACCATGCAGTTCGTCGGCTCCCTGCTCGATGGCCTGATGTCGCTGGTCACGCTGGTGGTGATGACCTTCTACAGCGCATGGCTGACGCTGCTGGTGCTGGGCCTGTTCCTGGGCTACGGCCTGGCGCGCTGGCTGTGGTTCGGCCCGCTGCGCCGTGCCAGCGAGGAGCAGATCGTCCATGCGGCGCGTCAGCAGAGCGAGCTGCTGGAATCCATCCGCGGCGCGATGCCGGTGAAGCTGGCCAACAAACAGGACGAGCGGCTGGCGCGCTACGTCAATGCCACCGTGGCCGCCACCAACCGCGACATCGGCATCCAGCGGCTCACCATCGCCTTCGCGCTGGGCAACCAGTTGATGTTCGGGTTGGGCAGAGTGGCTTTGATCTGGATCGCCGCTGCGTTGGCGCTCAGGAACGAATTTTCGGCTGGCATGCTGGTGGCCTTCATCGCCTACGCGGACCAGTTCACCAGCCGGGCGGCGGGGTTGATCGACAAGTGGATGGACTTCCGCATGCTGCGGCTGCATGCCGAGCGGGTGGCGGACATCACTCTGGTGACGCCTGAGCCGCGGACCGACATCGCATGGGCTGGGCCTGTCCCCGAAGCCAGTATGGAACTGCGCAACGTCAGCTTCCGTTATGCCGAGAGCGAACCATGGATTCTAAGGCAATGCAACCTGCGCATCGAGGCAGGTGAGTCAGTGGCCATTACTGGCCCCAGCGGTTGCGGCAAGACTACGTTAGCGAAGATCGTGCTGGGTCTGCTGGAGCCGACCGAAGGCGAGGTGCTATTCGGCGGCATCGATATCCGCAAGCTGGGCCTGGATACCTACCGCCAGTGGGTCGGTGCCGTGATGCAGGACGATCAGCTATTCGCTGGTTCCATTGCCGACAACATCAGCTTCTTCGATCCGGGGGCGTCGATGGAGCGGATCATGGCGGCGGCGCAGATGGCGGCGGTCCATGAGGACCTCGTGCGGATGCCGATGGGCTATCAGAGCCTGGTGGGTGACATGGGGTCGAGCTTGTCAGGTGGGCAGAAGCAGCGCGTCATATTGGCACGGGCTTTTTACAGAAATCCCCGCTTATTGGTGTTGGATGAGGCTACGAGCCATCTCGATCAATTTAACGAGGCGGCTATAAATGATTCCGTCCGAGGCCTCGGTATGACCCGCTTGATCATTGCCCACCGACAAGAAACCGTTGCGTCGGCACGTCGCGTCGTTTCGCTAGTGGGCACTACAACAGAAAGAAATTTGTCCGGGCGGACGTCCGGACAAATAGTAGCCGGATAGGCCGGCATCCCGGTGCAGGGGGAACTGCACCAACTTGAAAAAGGAGACAAACATGAGAGCCATTATGCCTCTTGGTTTTGAAAATGCCCGCGAGCTGACCTCGGACGAGCTGGCTCAGGTTGGTGGCGGGGTGGCGAAGAACACCTTTGTCGTCAAGGGGACTACCGGTCCGAATGGCAATGACGGTGAGGTTCAATACGACCGCGAGTGGTAATGGTTGGGTGATAATGGAGGCAGGGCCTTGTGCCCTGCCTCTCCAAGGGGGATTTGATGGATCGGATTCATCTAATTGTAGGTAATTCGCGAGACTACCATGCTGTTGCCGTGCAATGGGCAATCCGGCGCATGGGTCATGAGGCGATAATTTGGGATGGTCTTGCGGCAGACCCTCATGGGCAAATGAGTATTGCCTATGAGAACATGAGCCCCTTACGTCTTGGGCCTCGCTTGTTCAACACTTTCGGAAGTGTTTGGTTTCGCAGACAGATTCCCTTTCAGCCAATCGGGAGCGTTCATCCTGATGCGCGATCTTTCCTGATCCAGGAGTTGACTGATGCTCATTTGTCATTCTGTGCATCAGTTGAGTCGATGTCTAACTTCGTTATAGGTGGACAGCGCACACGGTGCGCGTCGTCGAAATCCTATCAATTGCGAATAGCGCAGGAGCTAGGTTTCAAGATTCCTCGAACATTGATATCGAACAACTATGCAGACGTCATGGCGTTCACGAAGGGGGCGGAAAGGCTTTTAGTCAAGCATTTCGCTCCCCATTACTTCATAAGTAGGTCGACAGGAGCCGTCAGAGCAGTGGGTCCGAGTGTAATTCGTTCGGAGCACCTCTCTCCAGAAAAAGTGGAAGTCTGTCCATGTATCTACCAAGAGTATATAGATAAAATCTATGAGCTTCGTGTTACGGTGATCGGTAGCCAAATTTATACTGCCCGGCTTTCATCTAATGTTGGGGAATTGATCGACTGGCGGCCTGCGTTTGGTTCGGCTCGTCTGGATGTGGAGCCATTCAAACTTGATAGGGCCACTGATTCGCGTATCAGGCAGCTGATGGCGCGGCTTAATTTGCCTTACGGTTGCATAGATATCGCAGTCGATAGATCGGGAGAGAATATTTTTTTGGAGATAAATCCTGGCGGACAATTCCTATTTATTGAAGAAAAAATAAAGGAATTTCCTCTCCTTCGGGCGTTCGCTTCGATGCTTATTGCTCAATCATGTGACTTCCAAGTGAACATTGATGGCCGTATGCCAATCGATATAGATGAATTTGAACTTAGTCCCGAGTTTGATGAGTGGAGGGTCGCATATGATAAGAATGCCAGCAAGAATCCTAAGTTTGTTACTTTTGTTGAGTAGTTTGTGGCTGTTATGCACCTCGGTTCTGGCTGGAAATGCTGAACAGTTGGCGCGCAAAAAATGCCCGGGTTTGGCAACATGGGAGGCTCGGCATCTGAAGACACAAGCGTCCGATAAGACGGGAATTCCCGCGTTGCCTTCCTTGCGTGCTCAGCTACTTGCTATGGAGCAACGAGATCAGAAGGCAAGGGACCAATTTTTACAGAAGGGTGGTAGTGCAGCTTCTCTTGCCGAGCTTGTGCGCGTGGATGCCGAAAATTTGAAACAACTCAAGCGTATAATAAGGAGGTACGGTGTGCCCGATGTCTCGCAAGTCGGGCGGGATGGGATGGGTTCACTCTGGTTGCTAACCCAACATGCTAGTGCTGACGTTAGTCTTCAGAAGGTTGTTCTTAGTAAGCTCAGGGATCGCCCTGGCGATATTGATACGGTGGAGATAGCCATGCTCACAGATCGGATTCTGCTTGGAGAGGGCAAACCGCAGGTTTACGGAACACAGTTCCATGAAGTCCACGGAAAGCTTGTTCCTTACAAGATTAAAGACGAGAAAAGCGTAGATGCTCGACGCGCGAAGATGGGGCTGATGCCGCTGGCAGACTACCAGTGTGCTATGAACGTCTCGCCTCCTACGACAGATGGAGGCGGACAGACGAGCTCAAGCTCTACAGACCATTGAGCCCGCAGGCCATGTTCAGGCAAGTTTGCTCAAATCTCAGCCATGAAAAGCCGCCTTGCCAGGCGCGGACAGCGCTCTGGGCATGCGTGACTCAGAGCTCAATTCGGTGAGCCTACGTTTCGTCTGAAGCCGTAGGCGCCACCCTCTTTCCCTTTGGATCGTGGACGTCTTGCCCCTACTTAAGCAGCGAGCGCAGCATCCAGGCGGTCTTCTCGTGTGCTTTCAGGCGGCCGGTGAGCATGTCGGCGGTGCCTTCGTCGCCGGCGGCGTCGGCCACCTTGATCGCCTCGCGCGCGGTGTGGGCGGCGATCTCGTGGCCCTCCACCAGCTGGTTCACCATCTCCTTCCAGTCCGGCACGCCGGACTCCTCCTTGATCGAGGTGAGCTTGGCGAACTGGCTGTAGGAGCCGGGCGCGAACACGTCCAGCGTGCGGATGCGCTCGGCCACTTCGTCGGCGGCCAGCCACAGTTCGTTGTACTGCGTCTCGAACATGGTGTGCAGGCTGTTGAAGTGCGGCCCGGTAATGTTCCAGTGGAAGCTGTGCGTCTTGAGGTACAGCGAGTAGGTGTCGGCGAGCAGCTTGGACAGGTGCTTGGCGATCTGCTCGCGGTCTTTCTTGGCGATGCCGATGGATACGGCCATGTGTCCTTCTCCTTTCCCGTAGCGTGGATGATCTGTCGAAGACAGCCCATGCAGCTTAGCGGCGGGCCTATGACGGAGGAAATTCAACTTGGCGATGTTCTCGATAGGCGAGAACTATCGGGTGCCGCGCCGGGCCCCAGTGCTTGCTTCAAACGGGATGACCAGGCCTTTTCCCGCCCGGCGCGCGGCATGAGCAGCCTTGCCGTGGCGACGATGGATGCCGAGCCGGTCGGCGCATCCCCGGAGATCGCCGATCCGCTGCCGCGGGCCCGACGCCCGAATCGGCCACGCTGCGGGGCGGCGTCCGCTTGAACGAACGATCAGGCCGGCGGCCCGATGAGTTGCTCGTACCAATCCCGATACGGCGTGTTCTTGACCAGGTAGCGGTTGAAGTCCTTGGCTCCATCCTGCCACCAGACCGGCCCGCGTTCCCCCAGTGCGATCTTGGCCGCGTTGACGGAACGGCGCGCCGCCGCCAACGCCGCTGCATCCCCGGCGGCCATGGTGGCTTTCACCTGCCGCCGCGCCGCCATCAGCGCCCTGACCAGGGTTTCGCGTTCCTGAGGCGACAGGTGCGGGTTCGCCACCCGCCAGAGGCGGCCGCGAACCACCATGTATCGACCGTCGGGTGTCTGCGGATGCTCCATGCGGGTCCGGCTTACGGAGTTGGGGACGGGGCACACGCCTTGCCCACATCATGGCGTGCGTCCTGCCGATCGTCCGATGCCATTCGTCAAAGCTTCGTGCGCGCCGGCATGCCCGCCACCCCGGCCACCGTTCCTGGTCCAGCCATCGTCGCCGCGTTTTGGAAAAAAAAACCGCCCCGCCTGCGCGGCCCATCCGCAAGCTTGGCGATCGATTCTCCGGATGGCCGCGGCAAGCGGGTTTCACCGCAGGTGAAAAGGCAGACCTGCGTGTTGCAGACGGATCCATCGCGATCGTTCCCATCCGGGAAAGCCGATCCAGGAGACGGATGAATGGGACAAGCCTTGTTCAGCCCCCAGATCGCGGGGCCAGCCCGCACATGTTGCGCCGCTGCTCGGATGATCCGCCCACCGTTTCCCGCACCCACAGACGCCGTGACGCCATCGCGGCAATGCGTTGGCAGCCACGGGCTATCATGGTGGATCCATGAAGGACCGTGCCTCTCCCGCCGCCCCCGCCCCGACCGACGACCGCCTGCGCACCCTGCGCGCCGCGCTCGACGGCGTCTGCAGCCGCGACTTCGGCCGCCTGCTCGGCCGCTGGCGCGGTCTGTCGCGCCGGCCCGACGCCAGGAAGCTGGAGGCGCTCGCCGCCGACGTCGAGGCGTCCGCGGCGAAGCGCCGCGCGCGCGCCGCGGCCAGGCCCGCACTCCGCCTCGACGAATCGCTGCCGATCACGGCGCGCGCCGAGGAGATCGTCAAGCTGATCCGCGCGCACCAGGTGGTGGTGATCGCCGGCGAGACCGGCTCGGGCAAGACCACCCAGCTGCCCAAGCTGTGCCTGGCCGCCGGCCGCGGCGAGGCGGGCATGATCGGCTGCACCCAGCCGCGGCGCCTGGCCGCGCGCTCGGTGGCGCGGCGGGTGGCGGAGGAGCTGGGCACGGCGCTGGGCGAGCAGGTGGGCTTCCAGGTGCGCTTCAACGACCAGGTGTCCGAGCGCACCCTGGTGAAGTTCATGACCGACGGCATCCTGCTCGCCGAGACCCAGGGCGACCCGTGGCTGAGCGCCTACGACACCCTGATCATCGACGAGGCGCACGAGCGCAGCCTCAACATCGACTTCCTGCTCGGCTACTTGAAGCGCCTCGCCGCGAAGCGGCCGGACCTCAAGATCGTCGTGACCTCGGCCACCATCGACACCGCGCGTTTCGCCGCGCACTTCGGCGGCGCGCCGGTGGTGTCGGTGGAGGGGCGCGCCTACCCGGTGGAGGTGCGCTGGCGACCGCTCGAGGCGCTGGGCCTCGAGGCCCAGCGCGGCCTGCAGCAGGGCAGCGCCGAGCACGTCGCGGCGGTGCTGGACGAGATCACCCGCGAGGACCCGCGCGGCGACGTGCTGGTGTTCCTGCCCGGGGAGCGCGAGATCCGCGACGCGCACCTCGTGCTCTCGCGCCGGCAGTACCGCGAGACGGAGATCCTGCCGCTGTACGCGCGCCTGTCCGCCGCCGACCAGGACCGCGTGTTCAAGCCCGGCCCGAAGCGCCACGTGGTGCTGGCCACCAACGTGGCCGAGACCTCGCTCACCGTGCCGCGCATCCGCTACGTGATCGACGCCGGCACCGCGCGCGTGAAGCGCTACAGCCAGCGCAGCCAGCTCGAACGGCTGCACGTGGAACCCGTCTCGCAGGCCGCCGCCGACCAGCGCAAGGGCCGCTGCGGCCGCGTGGGGCCGGGCGTGTGTTACCGCCTGTACGACGAGGCCGACTTCGCCGCGCGGCCGCTCTACACCGACCCGGAGCTGCTGCGCTCCTCGCTGGCCAACGTGATCCTGCGCATGCTGGCGCTGAAGCTCGGCGAGGTGGAGGACTTTCCCTTCCTCGATGCGCCCGACCCGCGCGTGGTCGCCGACGGCTACCGCCGGCTGGCCGAGATCGGCGCGATCGACGACGCGCGCGCGCTCACCGCGGTGGGGCGCACGCTGGCGCGGCTGCCGATCGACGTGCAGCTGGCGCGCATGCTGGTGGAGGCCGAGAAGCTGCGCGCGCTGCGCGAGCTGCTGGCGATCGTGGCCTTCCTCAGCATCCAGGACCCGCGCGAGCGTCCCGCCGAGGCGCGCCAGCAGGCCGACGCCGCGCATGCGGCCTTCGCCGACCCGAGGTCGGATTTCGTCGGCGTGCTCAATCTGTGGCGCGCCTACCACCAGGCGCACGAGGAGCTGACGCAGTCCCGGCTGCGCGACTGGTGCGCGCGGCATTTCCTGTCCTTCCTGCGCATGCGCGAGTGGCGCGAGCTGCACCGGCAGCTGCTGCTGGCGGTGGAGGAGCTGGGCTGGTCCACCTCCGCTCCTGCTCCCCTGCGGGAAGATCGTGCTCTTCCTCCCTCTCCCCGTCGGGGCGAGGGCCGGGGCGCGGGGCCAACCCCGCGAGGCGGCGGGAAGAACGAGCGCGCTTCGCCCGCCCGCGCCGGCAAGCAACGCCCCCTCACCTCGATCCTCTCCCCGGAGGGAAGGGAAGGCGAGCGCGAGGAGCGCGTGCTTGATCGGGAGGCTGCGGTGGACCACCGCTTCGAGGCGATTCATCGCAGCCTCCTGGCCGGCCTGCCCACCCAGGTCGGCCACAAGGACGAGAAAGGCCTTTACCGCGGCACGCGCGAGCGTCGCTTCCAGGTGTTCCCCGGTTCGGCGCTGGCCAAGGCGCCGCCGAACTGGATCTTCGCCGCGCAGATCATCGACGTCGGCGGCAAGGTGTGGGGCATGATGTGCGCCCGCGTCGAGCCGGCGTGGATCGAGCAGCAGGCTGCGCACCTCGTGCGCACGAGCTGCCGCGAGCCGCACTGGTCCAGGAAGCGCGGCACCGTGGTGGCCTACGAGCAGGTGAGCCTGCTCGGCCTGGTGCTGGTCGAGCGCCGCCCGGTGACCTTCCAGCGGCAGGACCCGCGCCTGGCCCACGCGATCTTCCTGCGCGAGGCGCTGGCGCGCGGCGACATCGACGCGAAACTGGATTTCCTGCGCGCCAACCAGCGCGTGCTGGAAGAGGCGCGCGGCATCGAGGCTAGGCAGCGCCGCGAGGGGCTGCTGCGCACGGAGGACGAGCTGGCCGCCTTCTTCGAGGGCAAGCTGCCCGAGGCCATCGCCTCCACGCGTGCGCTGGAGGCGTGGTACCGCCGCGCCAGCCCCGCCGAGCAGGCCGCGCTGCGCTGGTCGCTGGGCGACGTGATGGCGGGCGGCGCGGGGCTCGATCGCAGGGCGTTTCCCGCGGTGCTGGAGCTTGCGCCGGCGTCCGGCGGCGCGGCGCAGCGCTACCGTCTGGAATACCGTTTCGTGCCCGGCGACGAGGCCGACGGCGTCACGCTGCACCTGCCGCTGGCGATGCTCAACGCGCTGCCCGCCGCGCGCTGCGAATGGCTGGTGCCCGGCCTGCTCGCCGACAAGGCGGCCGAGCTGATCCGCGGCCTGCCCAAGGCGCTGCGGCGCAACTTCGTGCCCGCGCCGGACTTCGCGCGCGCCTTCGCCGAGGCCGAGGCGCCGCGCGACGAGCCGCTGGCGCAGGCGCTGGCCGCGTTTCTCGGGCGCGTGACCGGCGTGGCGGTGGAGCCGGGCGAGTTCGCCGCGGTGGAGCTGCCGGCGCATTTCCTGATGCGCTTCCGCCTGCACGACGAGAGCGGCCGCACCCTGGCCGCCTCGCGCGACCTCGCCGGGCTGCGCGCGCAGTGGGAAGGCCGGGCGCGCGAGGCGTTCTCGCGCAAGACCGACGTGGAGCTGACCCGCGAGGACGTCGCCGCCTGGGACTTCGAGGAAATCCCGCGCGAGGTGCGCTCGGCCGGCGGCCTGCTGGCCTTTCCCGCGCTGGTGGACCTGGGCGAAGCCGCCGCGCTGCGCGTGTTCGAGCGCCGCGACGAGGCGGCCGCGGCCCACGTGAAGGGCGTCGAGCGCCTGCTGCGCAACGCGCTCGCCGGCGACTTCAAGCAGGCGCGCCGGCGGCTGCCGATCGCCAGCGCGCTGTCGCTGAAATACGCGCCGCTGGGCAGCGTCGACGGCCTGCGCGAGGACCTGGTGGAAAGCGGCTTCGCCGACTGGCTGGCCGCGCACGAGCTGGACGCGCGCACCGCCGGCGCCTTCGAGGCGCTGCGCACGCAGGCCGCGCGCGAGCTGTTCGCGGCGGCGGTGGCGCGCCTGAAGCTGGCCGAGCCGATCATCGAGGCGCAGGCGGAGCTCAAGCCCTGGCTGGAGCCGCCGCTGCTGGGCTTCGCCCGCGCCAGCTACGACGACCTGCGCGAGCAGTTCGACGCGCTGCTCGCGCCCGGCTTCCTGCGCGAGCTGCCGACCTCGCGGCTGGCGCACTACCCGCGCTACCTGAAGGCGATGCGCCTGCGCGCCGAGCGCCTGCGCCACGACCCGGCGAAGGACCAGCAGCGCCTGCTGCAGGTGCTGCCGTACTGGCGCGAGTACCTCAAGCGCCGCGCGGCGGGCGAGGACGGGCTGGACGAGCTGCGCTGGCTGATCGAGGAATGGCGCGTGTCGCTGTTCGCGCAGGAGCTGAAGACCGCCGAGCCGGTCTCGCCCAAGCGGCTGGCGCGCGCGCTGGAGGCGCTGGGGCCGGGCTAGCGGGAAGGCGGCGGTTCCCCGCCTTGCGCCAGCAGGCGCGCGAAGCGGTCCAGCTCGGCCTCGTCCATGTCCGACACCACCGCCGCGGCGGCGTGGTCCAGCGCGAGGACGCGCAGCCCGTAGCCCTGCATGCGCGCCTGCCGCGGCAGGCCGGCGGGCGGCGCGGCCAGGACGAACACGTCGATCAGGTGGCCGCCGTGGCGGTAGACCAGCACCGGCACGCGCGCGCTGCCCACGTAGTCGATGCGCCCGCCCGCCAGCGGGAAGCCCTGCGCGGCGAAGTCGCGCACCGGCGGCGACTCGGCCACCTTGCCGGCGAACCAGGGCTTGACGGTGTGCCGGTCGCTGGACACGACGTCCACCGGCGAGGCGGCGGCGAGCGCGCGCCAATGGCTGGCGAACAGGTCCCGGGTGAGCCCGGCCTGCGCCCGGAGGCCCTGCTGCCGGTCGTGCCAGAGTTCGGCCGCGCCGGCGCCGAGGAGGGCGGCGGCGAGCCACGAGGCCGCCAGCGCCGCCCAGGCGCGGGCGCGCGGGCGCGCCGCGGGCATCGCGGCGGCCAGGCGGCCGCGCAGCGCCGCCGGCGCCGCGTAGCGCATGGCGGGATCGCGCAGGCGCGCGCGCAGCGCTTCCAGTTCGGCCAGCGCCTGCCGGCACGCCGCGCAGCCGTCCAGGTGCGCCTCGAAGGCGCGGCTGTCGGCCGGGTCCAGCTCGCCGTCGAAATACAGCCGACGTCCCCCCGCCTTCAGTAGCGGTCGGCTTTGGAGTCCGGGGTTAGGGTATCCGAGCCCGCCAAGGTTTTGGCATAGGCCTCCGGTGTGAGCCCGCCGAGCACCTTCTTGGGCCGTTCTTCGTTGTATTCCCGGCGCCAGGTTTCGATGACCGTGCGGGCGTGCAACAGGCTGGTGAACCAGTGCTCGTTGAGGCACTCGTCGCGCAGGCGGCC
>Ga0180221_1001950_pt1 | contig 12772 bp, 12 predicted proteins | sample eDN5th37CKraftMG_FD_151339 | JGI IMG/M metagenome (GOLD analysis project Ga0180221, IMG submission 151339) | Enriched Miracle-Growth compost microbial communities from Emeryville, California, USA - eDNA 5th pass 37_C Kraft MG (version 2) (version 2) ...
GGCAGGTGGGGCTTGAACCCACGACCCACGGATTATGAGTCCGCTGCTCTGACCGGCTGAGCTACTGCCCCGGGGCGCGCACAGAGTACCCACCGGCGATCCCGTTGCACCCGGGAAAGCGGTGCCAGCAAGATTTCACCCGCAGCGATCGGACGACCGGTTCTTGCACGGATGTCCAGTTTCGGGCATAGTTCCTGCTGTCAGCGACAACGGCAAACCCTCCGCAAGGAGGGGACGCAAAGCCACGGGGCCTACACGGTCAGCCGAGCTACCGAACGACAGGAGAACGATCATGGCGATCGCCACCACGCACGAGACCCCCCTGCAGCAGGGCGCCCTCCTCACCCCCGGCGAGGTCGCGGTCCTCTTCCGCGTCGACCCGAAGACGGTCACCCGCTGGGCCCAGGCCGGCAAACTCTCGGCCGTCCGCACCCTCGGCGGGCACCGTCGCTTCCACGAGGCCGAGGTCCGCCAGCTGCTCACGGGCGTCCCCCAGCAGCGCGTCTCGGAGTGACCTCCCGCCCCTCCGGGGCGCATCAGCACGACACCGAAGCCGGTGGCGGTCCGACCGCCACCGGCTTCGCTGCGTCCGGTGGACGTCCGGGACGTCCGGGTGCGGCTCAGGGGTGCCGGGTCGCTCGACGCGCCCACGCGCGGCCTGTGACGTCGCTCGTCGTCGGCCGCTCGGGCGACGGACGGGGGTCCGGTCATGAAAGGATCGGGGCATGGCGATGCGTGAGATCCGGGTTGTCGGCGACCCCGTGCTGCGAACCCCCTGCGAACCGATCACGACGATCGACGACCGGGTGCGCAGCCTCGTGACCGACCTGCTCGAGACCGTCGACCACGACGGCCGGGCCGGCCTCGCCGCCAACCAGATCGGCGTCTCGCTGCGCGCCTTCTCCTGGAACATCGACGACGAGATCGGCTACGTGCTCAACCCGGTCATCGTGGAGCTGTCCGAGGACGAGTACCAGGACGGCGACGAGGGCTGCCTCTCGGTGCCGGGCCTCTGGTACCCGACGCACCGCGCCTGGTACGCACGCGTCGTCGGCACCGACCTCGACGGCAACGAGGTCGTCGTCGAGGGCACCGAGCTGATGGCGCGCTGCCTGCAGCACGAGGTGGACCACCTCGACGGCATGCTCTACCTGGACCGACTGGAGCGGTCGGTCCGCAAGAAGGCGATGCGCGCGATCCGCGAGCAGCTGTAGCCCCGGCGCGGGGCACCGACCAGGTCCGCCCGGCGGCGCCGACGACGTCGTGCCTGCTTGGCGCGGGGCACCCGCGTCGGGCAGACTGTCCCTGCACGCCGCGAGAACCATGGCGCCGGAGCGTACGAGGTCGTTGGGGAAGGCGAACCTCGAGCCGCTCAGGAGGACGACATGGCTGGTGCGATCACCCGCGGTGTTCTTTTCGTGCACTCTGCACCGCGCGCCCTGTGCCCCCACATCGAGTGGGCGGCGGGCAACGTGCTGGGCACGCGCCTGTCCCTCGACTGGACGGAGCAGCCCGCCGGGCCGGGCTTCTTCCGGGCCGAGCACTCGTGGCAGGGCATCCAGGGCACGGGCGCGCGCCTCGCGTCCGCGCTGCGCGGCTGGGCGCACCTGCGCTACGAGGTGACCGAGGAGGCGAGCCACGGCGTCGACGGCTCGCGCTGGTCGCACACCCCGGAGCTCGGCATCTTCCACGCGCAGACGGACGTGCACGGCAACGTGGTGGTGCCCGAGGACCGGATCCGCGCCGCACTCGAGCACGCCGACGACCTGGTCCGGCTGCGCCAGGAGCTCGACCTCGCCCTGGGGCAGGCGTGGGACGACGAGCTGGAGCCGTTCCGCTACGCAGGTGCGGGCGCACCCGTGCGCTGGCTGCACCGCGTGGGCTGAGCCGCTCCCGCAGCGAGACGCCGGAGGGCGCCGACCGTCACGGTCGGCGCCCTCCGGCGTTCGCGGAGCGTCGGTGTGGTGGTCGGTCAGGCGGAGGTCACGACGAGCGCGACGTTGTGACCGCCGAAGCCGAAGGAGTTGTTGACGGCGGCGATCTGACCCTCGGGAAGGGCCCGGGGCTTGTCGCGCACGAGGTCGAGCACGAGCTCCGGGTCCGGCGTCTCGACGTTGATCGTCGGAGGCGCCTGCCGCTCGTGCAGCGCGAGCACCGTGAAGATCGTCTCGAGCGCGCCGGCGCCGCCGAGCAGGTGCCCGGTCATCGACTTGGTGGCCGAGAGGGCGACGTGGTCGGCGTCGTCGCCCAGCACGCCGCGCACGGAGCGCGCCTCGATGAGGTCGCCGACGACGGTCGACGTGGCGTGCGCGTTGACGTGCACGACGTCGCGCGCCGCGACGCCCGAGTCCTCGAGCGCAGCGCGCATGGCGCGGATCTGCCCGTCGCCTGACGGCTCGGGGGAGGTGATGTGGTAGCCGTCGGCCGACAGGCCCACGCCGGAGATCCGGCCGTACACGCGCGCCCCGCGGGCGGCCGCGTGCTCGGCGGACTCCAGCACCACGACCCCGGCGCCCTCGCCGATCACGAAGCCGTCACGGTCGACGTCGTAGGGGCGCGAGGCGCCCTGGGGGTCGTCGTTGCGCAGCGAGAGAGTCCGGGAGGCGGCGAACGCGGCGATGGGCATCGGGTGGATGGTCGCCTCGGTGCCGCCCGCGACGACGACGTCCGCGCGGCCGGTGCGGATCATGTCCACCGCGTAGCCGATCGCCTCCGCGCCGGAGGCGCACGCCGAGACGAGCGCGTGCGCGCCCGCGCGGGCACCGAGCTCGAGCGAGACGTTCGCAGCCGGGGAGTTCGGCATGAGCATGGGCACGGTCATCGGCAGGAGCCGGCGCGCGCCCTTCTCCCGGAGCGTGTCCCAGCCGTCGAGCGTGGTCCAGATGCCGCCGATCCCGGAGGAGATGACCGCGCCCAGGCGCTCGCCCGGGACCTCGGGGCTGCCGGCGTCCGCCCACGCCTCGCGGGTGGCGATCAGCGCGTACTGCGCCGACGGGTCGAGCCGCTTGAGCTCCGGCCGGGGCAGGACGTCCTCGGGCTTGACCTTGATGGTGGCCGCGAACTCGATGGGCAGGCCGTAGCGCTCCACCCAGTCGTTCTCGAACCTGCGCGCGCCGGACTCACCGGCGAGGGCCGCGTCCCACGTGCTGCGGACGTCCCCGCCCAGGGGCGTGGTCGCGCCGAGGCCGGTGACGACGACGTCGGTCGTGTGGCTCATCGAGAACTCCAAGTGGTGGGGGTACGAGGTCCGCCCGCGCGGGGCCGCGCGGGCGGACCCGGGTCAGGACTGTGCGCCGTTGATGAAGGAGACGGCGTCGCCGACGGTCGCGAGGTTCTTGACCTCGTCGTCGGGGATGGTGACGCCGAACTTCTCCTCGGCGATCGTGACGATGGTCATCATCGACAGCGAGTCGATGTCGAGGTCGTCCGTGAACGACTTCTCGGGCAGGACCGCGTCGGCCGGGAGGCCGGTCTCCTCGCTGACGATCTCGGCCAGGCCGGCGAGGATCTCCTGCTCGGTGTACGCCATGGGGTCTCTCCTAGAGGTTGGGTGGTGCTGTTCCGACGGGTTCGGTGGTGCCGGTCGGTGGTGCGGTCCGGTCGGACGAACGGTACAACCCGCTCTCGGCGGGTCAGGGGAGCACGACCACCTGGGCCGCGTAGACGAGCCCGGCGCCGAAGCCGATCTGGAGGGCGAGCGCACCGCTGCTCACCTGACCCTCGCGCAGCAGCCGCTCGGCTGCCAGCGGGATCGAGGCGGCGGAGGTGTTGCCGGTGTCGGCGATGTCGCGGCCGACCACGACGCTCTCGGGGAGCTTCAGCTGCTTGATCATCTGGTCGATGATCCGCATGTTCGCCTGGTGGGGGATGAACGCCTCGATGTCCTCCGGGCGCACGCCGGCGGCGTCCATCGCCTTCTGGGCGATCGGCGCCATCTGCCACACGGCCCACTTGAAGACGGACTGGCCCTCCTGCCGCAGCGTGGGCCAGCCGGCGCCCTCGTCGCGCGTCGCGAGCCACGAGTGCGTCTGGCGGATGGCGTGTGCCTGACCGCCGTCCGAGCCCCACACGGTCGGGCCGATGCCGGGCGTGTCGGACGGGCCGACCACGACCGCGCCCGCGCCGTCGCCGAGCAGGAAGGAGATCGTGCGGTCCGTCGGGTCGACGAACTCGCTCATCTTCTCGGCACCGATCACCAGCACGTGCCGGGCGGTGCCGGCGCGCACGAGGGCGTCGGCCTGGCCGATGCCGTAGCAGTAGCCCGCGCACGCGGCCGAGATGTCCCAGGCGGCGGCGGGGGTCGCGCCGATGCGGTCGGCCAGGATCGCGGCCGCGGCGGGCGTCTGGTGGAAGTAGGTGACCGTCGAGACGATCACCGCGTCGATGTCGGCGCCGGTCAGGCCGGCGTTCTCCAGCGCGGCGCGGGCGGCGGCCTCCGCGAGGTCCAGCACGTCGGTGCCGGCCTCGGCGCGGCGCCGGGTCACGATGCCCGTGCGCTGGCGGATCCACTCGTCGGAGGAGTCGATCGGCCCGACGAGGTCGTCGTTCGGGACGACGCGCTCGCCGCGGACGCCCCCGAGCCCGAGGATCCGGGTGTGGGCGGGGCCCGTGGTCTGGGTGATGGTCGGACGGCTCACGACGACTGCTCCTCGGTGGTTCCCGCGTGCCGACGCACCAGGTCGCGGGCCGCGTCCAGGTCGGCGGGCGTCTTCACGGCGACGGTCTCGACGCCCGGCAGCGTACGCCGGGCCAGGCCCGTGAGCACGCCTCCGGGGGCGAGCTCCAGCAGGGCGGTGACGCCCAGGTCGACGAGCGTCGACTGGCACAGGTCCCAGCGCACGGGGTGCGCGACCTGCGCGACGATCAGCTCGAGCGCGCGGGCGCCGTCCGGGACGACCGAGCCGTCGGCGTTGGTCAGCAGCCGCACGGCGGGCTCACCCGGCGTGAGCGCGTCGGCCGCGGCGCGCAGCTCGTCGACCGCGGGTGCCATCACGTCGGTGTGGAACGCGCCGGCGACCTGGAGGGCCACGACGCGCGCGCGGGCCGGGGGAGTGGCGGCCAGGGCCGCCAGCGCCTCGAGCGACCCGGCGGCGACGACCTGCCCGCCGCCGTTGACGTTCGCGGGCACGAGCCCGGCGGCCTCGATCGCCGCGAGCACCTGCTCCGGGTCCCCGCCGAGGACTGCGCTCATCCCGGTCGGCGTCACGGCCGCGGCGCGGGCCATCGCCGCGCCGCGCACGGCGACGAGGCGCAGCGCCTCGTCGGCCTCGAGCACGCCGGCGACGGCCGCGGCGGCGAGCTCGCCGACCGAGTGACCCGCCGTGACGTCCACCGAGCCGGTGAGCGCCGCGCCGAGCGGCGCGTCGGCGTCGAGCTCGAGCACGGCGCGCAGGCTGGCGAGCGCCGAGGCCACGAGCAGCGGCTGCGCCACTGCGGTGTCCCGGATGGTGTCGGCGTCGCTCGCGGTCCCGTGCGTCACCAGGTCGATGCCGGTGACGTCGGACGCGCGACGCAGGGAGGCGTCGACCTCGGGGAGGTCGAGCCAGGGGGCGAGCATGCCGGGGGACTGGGCGCCCTGTCCCGGGCAGACGACGGCGAGCACGGGTCCACCCTGCCCTGCCTGCCCGTTCCGCCCCGAGTTCGGCGCCCACCAAGGTTCGCGACGGACCTTGTGCGTCTCCTACAAACGCTGCGGAGCGTGATCCGTGCTGGGTACCCCGTGCGGCAGTGCTCAGGCGGGCAGTGCGCCCGCCGCGTCGAGCCGCCCGACCGCCAGCGCGGTGGCCAGCACGTAGGACTCACGCGCGTCGAGCGGGTCCCACCCGGTCACGTCGGTGACCCGCTTGAGGCGGTACCGGACGGTGTTGGGGTGGACGTAGAGCGTGCGGGCCGCGGCCTCGAGCGACCGGCCCGCCGCGATGTAGGCCGACAGCGTCTCGAGCAGCGAGCCCTGGCTCGCGGCCAGCGGCGCGTACGCCTGCGTCACGAGCGTGCGGCGCGCGGTGGCGTCGCCGACCAGGACGCGCTCGGGGAGCAGGTCGTCGGCCTGGACGGGGCGCGGGGCGTCGGCCCACGCGGGGGCGGCCTGCAGGCCCGCGAGGGCGGCGCGCGCCGAGCGGGCCGCGTCCGCGAGGTCCTGCACGAGGGGACCGACGACGACCGGGCCGGGGCCGAACCGCGGCAGCAGCACGCCGACGGCCGCGCGCAGGTCGCCCTCGCCGCCGAGGAAGACCACGAGCCGGTCGCCCTGGATGCCGACGAGCGCGTCGTCGGCGGCCCGGCGCGTCGCCCGGCGCAGGTCGGTCGCGCGCGCCTCGTCGAGCGGTCCCGCGGCCGTGCCCGCCAGGACCAGCGTGGAGCCGCGCCCGCTCCAGCCCAGCGCCGACAGGCGCGAGCGCAGCGAGTCGTCGACGTCGCCGCGCACGAGCGAGTCCACGGCCAGCGCCTCCAGGCGGGCGTCCCAGGCGCCGCGGACCTCGGCGGCGCGCGCGTAGACCTCTGCCGCGGAGAAGGCGACCTCGCGCGAGTACCGCAGCACGGCCTCGCGCAGCTCACGCTCCTCGCCCGGCGCCGCGAGGCGCTCGGCGTGGGTCTCGACGACGTCCACGACGACCCGCACGAGGTGCAGGGTGTGCTGCAGGGAGATCGACCGCGTCAGCTCGGGCGGCGCAGCGGCGAAGATGTCGCCGACCCCGTGCGGCGGTCGCGACGGGTCGGCGTACCAGGTGACGAACGCGGTGATGCCCGCCTGTGCGACGAGCCCCACCCACGAGCGGTCCTCGGCGGGCAGGGCCCGGTACCAGGGCAGGTCCTCGTCGAGGCGGCGCATGGTCGCCGCGGCGAGCGCACCGGCGCCCTCGCGGACGCGCCGGCGGGTCTCGGCGCCGCTGTCGGCCTCGGCCCCGGCGCCGCGACGCACGGTCGCTGCCGACCGGCGGCTCGGGGCGGCGGGCGCCGCGGTGCGGTCGCGGTCGGCGGGCGACGACGGCGTGTTCGGCATGGGGCGAGCATAGGGGCGGGCGTTGTGGGAAGGCGACAAAGGTCCGGTGCGCCGCAGCGGCACGCGTCCCGCGCGGGTCCGCGCGGCGGGACCACCGACCCCGGCCGACGGGACGACCGACCCCAGGTGCTCCCGGCCGCTCGCGGGTAGGGTCGCCCCATGGCTCTCCTCCCTCGGCTGCGACAGCTCATGCGCCGCCCGTCGACCGCGTCGCGCGTCGGCGCGCGCCGCCCGACGACCGCCGCGCGTCGCGGGGACACGCTCCATGAGGACGCCCTGCGGTCGGTCCTGTCGGACGACCCGAACAACGAGAGGGCCTTCGCCGCCCTCGCCGAGATCGTCCGCCGGCGGGCAGCCGAGTCGGTGCCCGACGGCGACCCGCTCACCGCTCCGACGGCCGAGCACGAGCGTCAGCGCGCCGCCGACCTGGCGGTCTGGTCGCTCGGCGAGGAGCTCGCCGGGAACCCCCGCGCCTGGTACCCGCTCATCGAGGTCGCCCGCCTGTCCGTGCGCGACGACCACGAGGGGACCGTCCGCAGGCTCACCACCGCCGCCGAGCGCGACACCTCCGGCGCGGCGCTCGTCGCCGGTCTCGAGCTGCTCCGCAGCGCCGGCCAGCCCGTCGAGGCGGTCGGCCTGGGCGTCGGTCACTGGCGTCCGCAGGAGCACGACCCCGAGGTGGCCCGGCAGCTGGTGCTCGCCGCGATCGAGGCGGGCCGGCCGCTCGAGGCGAAGCAGTTCGTCGCGTCGCTGGACCTGTACCCCGACGCCGCCGCGGTCGCCCCGCTCAAGGCGGAGCTCACGCAGGCGGTCGCCCGCGCGGAGCAGACGATCCCCGGCACCTGACCCGGCCCGCGGCGCCGCGTCGCGGCCGCGGACGACGAAGGGCGCCCCGCTCGGCGGGGCGCCCTTCGTGCGTGCGGGCTCAGGTCAGGAGTCGCCGCCGGTGTTGCCGGACGTGCCGGCGGTCACGTCGTGCAGGCGGTAGCGCTCGATCGCCTGGGCGGGCACGTCGGCCGGCACCGCACCCTCGCGCGCGAGCTGCTGGAGCACGCGCACCGCGGTCGACGGCCCGTCGATCTTGAAGTGCCGCCGCGCGGCCGCGCGGGTGTCGGAGAAGCCGAAGCCGTCCGCCCCGAGCGTCGCGAAGGTGCCCGGGACCCACTGGCGCACCTGGTCCGGCACGAGGTGGTCGTAGTCCGTCGTCGCGACGAACGGTCCCTCGGCGCCCTCGAGCTTGCGCGTGAGGTACGCCGTGCGCGGCTCCTCGCCCGGGTGCAGGAAGTTGAACTCCTCCGCGGCGAGGCCGTCGCGGCGCAGCTCGTTCCAGCTCGTCACCGACCACACCGCGGCGCGCACGCCCCAGTCCTCGGCCAGCAGCTGCTGCGCCTCGAGCGCCCACGGCACCGCGACGCCGGACGCGAGGATCTGGGCGCGCGGCCCGTCGCCCTCGGCCGGGCGCAGCAGGTAGATGCCCTTGAGGATGCCCTCGACGTCGACGCCCTCCGGCTCGGCCGGCTGCACGATCGGCTCGTTGTAGACCGTCAGGTAGTAGACGACGTCGCGGTCCCGACCACCGTTGTCCTCGCCGTACATCCGCTCGATGCCGTCGCGGACGATGTGCCGGATCTCGTACCCGTACGCCGGGTCGTAGTGCACGACGTGCGGCATGGTCCCCGCCAGCAGCGGAGAGTGCCCGTCGGCGTGCTGCAGGCCCTCGCCGGTCAGCGTGGTGCGGCCGGCCGTCGCGCCGACGAGGAAGCCGCGTGCCATCTGGTCGCCGGCCGCCCAGAACTGGTCGCCCGTCCGCTGGAACCCGAACATCGAGTAGTAGAAGTAGAACGGGATCAGCGGCTCGCCGTGCGTCGCGTACGACGTGCCCACGGCCTGGAACGCCGAGGCCGAGCCGGCCTCGTTGATGCCGGTGTGCATGATCTGCCCGGCCTCGGACTCCTTGTAGCTCAGCATGAGCTCGCGGTCCACGGCCAGGTAGTGCTGCCCGACGGTGTTGAAGATCTTCGCGCTCGGGAAGATCGAGTCCAGGCCGAACGTGCGGGCCTCGTCCGGGATGATCGGCACCAGGCGGTGGCCGAACTCCTTGTCCTTCAGCAGGTCCTTGAAGAGGCGCACGAGCGCCATCGTCGTGGCGACCTCCTGGTGGCCCGAGCCCTTGGCGAGACCGTCGTAGGCCTTCGGCTCCGGCACGGCGATCGGCTTGTGCGTCGAGCGGCGCTCGGGCACGAAGCCGCCGAGCTGGCGGCGGCGCTCGAGCAGGTACTGGATCGCCTCGTCCTGCGGCCCCGGGTGGTAGTACGGGGGCAGGTAGGGGTTCTCCTCGAGCTGCTCGTCCGTGATCGGGATGTGCAGCGAGTCGCGCAGCGCCTTGAGCTCGTCGACCTTGAGCTTCTTCATCTGGTGCGTGGCGTTGCGGCCCGCGAAGCCCGAGCCCAGCCCGTAGCCCTTGATGGTGTGCGCCAGGATGATCGTCGGCTGACCCGTGTGCTCGCGGGCGGCCTTGTACGCCGCGTAGATCTTGCGATAGTCGTGACCGCCGCGCTTGAGCGCCCAGATCTCGTCGTCCGTCATCTTCTCGACGAGCTGCTTCGTGCGCGGGTCGCGCCCGAAGAAGTGCTCGCGGATGAACGCGCCGTTCTCGGCCCGGTACGTCTGGAAGTCGCCGTCCGGGGTGGTGTTCATGAGGTTGACGAGCGCGCGGTCCTTGTCGGCGTTGAGCAGGACGTCCCACTCGCGGCCCCAGATGACCTTGATGACGTTCCAGCCCGCGCCCCGGAACTCGGCCTCGAGCTCCTGGATGATCTTGCCGTTGCCGCGAACGGGCCCGTCGAGGCGCTGCAGGTTGCAGTTCACGACGAACGTGAGGTTGTCGAGGTTCTGCTGCGCCGCCAGGTGGATGAGGCCGCGGCTCTCCGGCTCGTCCATCTCGCCGTCGCCGAGGAACGCCCACACGTCCTGCTGCGACGTGTCCTTGATCCCGCGGTTGTGCAGGTACTTGTTCGTCCACGCCTGGTAGATGGCGCCCGACGGGCCGAGCCCCATGGAGACGGTGGGGAACTCCCACAGGTCCGGCGCGAGGCGCGGGTGCGGGTAGGACGGCAGGCCGCCGCCCGGGTGCGAGAGCTCCTGGCGGAACCCGTCGAGCTGCTGCTCGGTGAGCCGGCCCTCGAGGAACGCGCGCGCGTACACGCCGGGGGAGGCGTGGCCCTGGAAGTACACCTGGTCGCCGCCGCCGGGGTGGTCCTTGCCGCGGAAGAAGTGGTTGAGGCCCACCTCGTACAGCGTCGCCACGGACGCGTACGACGAGATGTGGCCGCCGACGGCCACGCCCGGGCGCTGCGCGCGCGTCACCATGACGGCCGCGTTCCAGCGGTTCCACGAGCGGTAGCGCCGCTCGATGTTCTCGTCGCCGGGGAAGTAGGGCTCGTTGTGCACCGCGATCGTGTTGACGTACGGCGTGTTGAGCGACGCGGGGATCGCGACGTTCTGCTCGCGGGCACGCCGCAGCAGGCTCATCAGCACGTACCGCGCACGCGGGCCGCCCTTGTCCTCGATGAGCCCGTCGAGCGACTCCAGCCACTCCGAGGTCTCGTCGGGGTCGATGTCCGGTACCTGGCTGAGCAGGCCGCCGATCAGCGGGCCCGTCTCGTCGATCGACGCCACCAGTGCTCCTTCGCATGTCGTCCTGCGTCGGCCTCGGTGGGCCGGCACGGCGCCCGGGTCCTCGTCGTGCGAGGGCGGGCCTGTGCCGCCATTCTCGGACCTCCGGACCACGAAAGTCACACCAGGTACCGCCTTGTGGCACGTGACGTCCGCGACACCGGTGCTTGACCGGTGCTTGCCACGGCCCGCCGGTGTGAGGTGGGCTACGGTGTGCGGACATCAGCCGGGCGTCGGCGCATGGCGCCCCGGACGAAGGGAACGGTCGGGACGTGGTGAGCAGCACGGACGACGCCGCCGACGCGGCGGTGCGTCTGGGGTTCTCCTCGGGTCAGGTGATCCAGGAGCTCGGGTATGACGACGACGTCGACGAGGGCGTGCGTGCCGCGCTCGAGGCCCTCACGGGCAACGAGCTGGCCGACGAGGACTACGACGACGTCACCGACGGGGCGATCATCTGGTTCCGTGACGACGACGGCGACCTCACCGACTTCCTCGTCGACGCGATGACGGTCCTCGACGACAACGGGCCGATCTGGGTCCTGACGCCGAAGTCGGGCCGGCCGGGCCACGTGAGCCACAGCGACATCGAGGAGGCCGCGACCACGTCCGGCCTGCACGCGATGTCGACGTTCGCGGTCGCCGCGGACTGGTCGGCGACGCGGCTGGGCACGCGCGGCCGCGGCAAGTGACCGAGGCCCTCGCGGGGCCGAGGGTCGGGCAGCCGGCTCCAGGTTTCACGCTCCCGGACGCGCACGGCACGCCGGTCTCGCTGGCAGGGCTGGCGGGCGGCCCGGTCGCGCTCGTGTTCGTGCCGTTCGCGTTCTCGGGCACGTGCACCGGTGAGCTGTGCGAGCTGCGGGACAACCTGGCCGCGTTCCAGCAGGCCGGTGTCCACCTGGCGGCCGTGTCGTGCGACCCGATGTTCTCGCTGCGGGCCTGGGGCGAGCAGGAGGGCTACACGTTCGACCTGCTCTCCGACTTCTGGCCGCACGGCGCGGCGGCCCGGGCGTACGGCGTGTTCGACGAGGACGCGGGCATCGCCCTGCGCGGGTCGTTCCTCGTCGACGCCGACGGGATCCTGCGCTGGAAGGTCGTGAACCCGCGCGGCCAGGCGCGGCCGCTGTCGGCCTACCTCGAGGCGCTCGCGGCCCTCTGAGCGGGGCGCGGACGGTCGACGGCACCGCCGGGGGCTGCCGGTAGGCTGTGCGCCCGTCGAGGCGACGCGAGCGCGTCCGACGAGGGGCCTGTAGCTCAGCTGGTCAGAGCACCGCGCTTACACCGCGGGGGTCGTCGGTTCGAACCCGGCCGGGCCCACCCGCTGTCGCCGACGAGAGGACGGCCGTGCCGGAGCCGACCGCAGCCCGCCCGCCGCACACCCCGCCGCGTCCGCTCGTCGTGTCCTCGCTCGTGGTGCGACCCGTGAAGTCGCTGTCGGGCGTCGCGGTCGCACACGCAGAGGTCGAGCGCGCCGGTCTCGCGGGCGACCGTCGCTGGATGGTCGTGGGGCAGGACGGCGAGGTCGTCACCGCCCGTGAGCTGCACGCCCTGCTCGGGGTCCGGGCCACGCCCGCGGAGGGCGGCATCGCGCTGTCGTCGGCCGGCCGCACGGACCTCGTCGTCCCCGAGCCGCGCCGGGCCGCGCCCGTGCCCGTCGGGCTGTCGCGCCTGGAGTCGGCGCGGCCCGCCGGTGCCGCGGCGGACGCCTGGCTCGCCGCCGCCACCGGTGCCGACGGCCTGCGCCTCGTCTGGCTCGACGATCCCGCGCGGCGCCCGGTGTCCGCGGCGCACGGCGGCCGGCCGGGGGAGCCGCTCAACCTCTCCGACGCGGGCCCGCTCCACCTGACGACGACGGCCTCGCTCGCGGCCCTGAACGACTGGCTCGTCGAGGCGGGCGAGACTCCGGTCCCGATGGAGCGGTTCCGGCCGAGCATCGTCGTCGACGGCGACCTCGAGCCGTTCGCCGAGGACGCGTGGGCGTCGGTGCGCATCGGGGACGTCCGGCTGCGGTTCTCCGAGCACTGCGACCGGTGCGTCCTGACGACGATCGACCTGGACACCCTGCGGACCACGAAAGAACCGGTGCGCACGCTGGCG
>Ga0180221_1001952_pt1 | contig 12765 bp, 9 predicted proteins | sample eDN5th37CKraftMG_FD_151339 | JGI IMG/M metagenome (GOLD analysis project Ga0180221, IMG submission 151339) | Enriched Miracle-Growth compost microbial communities from Emeryville, California, USA - eDNA 5th pass 37_C Kraft MG (version 2) (version 2) ...
CTGCCCGATCTCGCCGTCGACGCCTATCGCGAATTGTTCCGGACGCTGCCGCAGACCGCCAGCCACGGTTGACGCCGCGGCCTTCAGCTCACGCGTACGACCCAGCACGCCGCTTCCAGGATCGGGCGTCGCTTGCGGTCGGGCTCGTACAGCTTGGTGTAGCCGCCGAAGGCGTCGGCCTGGAACAGCCCGGCATAGCGGGCCAGGTGGGCCTGGGGATGCTCACCGGTTCGATCGCGCGAGTAGTAGAACATCGCCGCCGGCGGATCCTGTCCGCCGAACGGCCGGTCGTCGCGCACATAGACCCAGCACCGCCCGGTATCGGTCCTGCCCTTGGCCAGGACCGGCACGGTCGTGTCATCGCCATGCAGGCGCTCGGCCGCGAACGGCCTTTAGGCAACGCCGGAGGCGGTACATGCGCCTCGATCCGCCGGATCGGCGGCGCCAGCACCGCGCAGCAGGCGCCCACCTGGTCGGCCAGGGTCGACAGGCTGAGCGGCACGCCTTTCCGGGCATAGCGCTCGGCCTGGCGGTTGAGCGGCTGGTGCTGCCCGAACTTCTCGAGCAGGATCATCGCCAGCAGGCTGGGACCGGCCCAGCCCCGGGCGATCACATGGAACGGTGCCGGAGCCTGGCTGATCCGCTCGCAGTCCCGGCAGAGCCTGCACCTGCGAAAGCAGGGGTAAACTTCTCCCGCACGGTCTGGATCACCTTCCGCTGCCGCGGCACCACCTCCAGCGTCTCGGTGACATCCTCGCCCAGCTTGCGCAGCCGCTCGCTGCCGCAGCAGAAGCAGGCGGTCGGGCCCGGCCCGACCACACGCTCCCGCGGCAGATGCTCGGGGAATGGCCTGCGTGCCGGCCGCTTGCGGGTGAAGGCCGCCACGGCCGTGGTCCTGGCGACGGCAGCCTCGGCGGCGACCTCGTCCTCGGTGGCCGTGCTCTCGAGCTCCTCGAAGCTCAGCTCCATCTGGTCGAGCAGCCGCGCCGCCCGTTCCGAGCGCTGGCCATAGAGCTGGCGCTTCAGCTTCTCGATTTGCAGTTGCCGGTGCGCGATCGGGGCCTGGCCGTCGGAGGCCCTGGCCCGGGCCACCGCCAGCTCCGCCTCGATCCGGGCCGTGTCCTCGAGCCGCTGCCGCCGCTCGGCGGCCAGCGCCGCCTTCAGCGCGTCGACATCGCCCGGCAGGGCCTCGGGAGTGGCGTCCATGCCAGGATGGAATCAGAAATCCGCGCCGCTGGCTCGCGCAAATGCGGCCCTCGATCCCTAGCCTGCGCGCTCCGGCCGGAAGGTGTGGCGCGGGTTCCGCCAGTCGATTCCGTCGAGCATATAGGCCAGCTGCGATAGCGAGATCCCGACCATGCCGTCGGCCAGCGACGGCCAGATGAAGCGGCCCTTCTCCAGCCGCTTGGCGTAGAGCGACATGCCCAGCCCGTCATGCCAGAGAATCTTGATCAGGTCGCCCCTGGCGCCCCGGAACACGTACAGGTCGCCGGCATGCGGATCCCGGCCCAGCGCCTCCTGAACCTGCAGCGCCAGCCCGTTCATGCCGCATATCGGTCCGGCCGACCGCCAGCCAAACCCTGACGCCGCTCGGGACCGGGATCATCGCCGCTCCAGCACGTCGAGAACCAGCCGCAGCGTCGCCGCCTCGACCCCGCTGCAGCCCGAAGGCGATAGCCGCTAAATGCGATCTCGATCAGTCCGCCGGCGCGGGCTCGCGGCGGATCCTGCGTCACCGTCACCGGCATCAGGCGCAGCTCCGTGGGCTCGGTCGCCTCAGCGGCATAGCGCTACCGCCAGGCGAACCCTTGGTTCGCGTTCACGTCGTAACGCCGCGCCACCAGCGACACGACGAGCCCGGCTCCAGCGACGCCGCCACGATCTCCCGCTTCAGCGCCCCCGGCCACGACCGGTTCCGACGCCCATCTCGCAAGCTTGTGTCCATAACTGTACTCGTGGACACTTCTCACCACCGCCGCCGTCAACCATGCCCTGGCCTCGGTCGACCCGACTAACGCCGAAAGGCTGCTCTCGGCGGAGGTTACGATCTTTCCACTCCGCAAGAACTGGGTATGGCCGGTGGCTGCAGTTGCAGTTTTTCGAGCGCCCAGCCGACCAGATCGTGCTGCAGGAATATGTCGAGGCGGTGCACATTGCGGAGGAGCGGTTGGGCCGCCTTGATCGCGCGATTGCAGAGTTCCTGCCGGGCTGGCACCTGGCGCCGTCGTCGATGCGCTGCAGGCCCTGCGCGGCATCGATCGTGTGAGGGCGATCAGTTCATGGCCGAAATCGGCTGGACGCCGATCTGGGAATCCCTTGCACGGTGATTGACAGCCGCATTCTCATTGCCCGCAGGGAGGACTGCTAGACAGGTCCCCAAAAGCCCCTGCTCCGGGGAAGGCATAATCTCACCACTCGCCATATTTTCGGCTATATGGTTCGGCATCCTCCTGACGATCCTGAAACGCGGCCATTGCGCGCATTCTGCTTGACGGAGATACTCACTGCACGAGGCTGGGGACAGCCAACGGCGACGAAAGCAGCCTGCCTCTGCGGTCCCACTGGATCGTCACGGGTCATCGTTGTGAAAGTGACACGCTAAGTGAGCGTTGAGCCCTTCGTGGGCAGGAGAATAGGGGGCTATAGTGAAGTCAGCTCTGGTATTGGGTGGAGGCGGATTTATCGGTTCGCACCTGGTAAGACGTCTTAAGCGTGAGGGGTTTTGGGTCCGGGCTGTGGATCTTAAGTACCCGGAATTCTCCGAAACAGAGGCGGATGATTTCTTTGTCGCGGATTTGCGGGATCCATTGAATTGCCGTGAGATTATTGACCGACGGTTCGATGAGATATACCAGCTGGCTGCCGATATGGGGGGGGCTGGCTTTATTTTTACGGGAGAGAATGATGCCGAAATCATGCACAATTCGGCAACAATCAATTTGAATGTCCTTGACGCTGCGTATCGAAGAAATAGCAAGAAAATATTTTACTCGTCCTCGGCTTGCATGTACCCAGAACACAATCAGACTGATCCAAGCGCGCCAGTTACACGCGAAGACAGCGCTTATCCAGCCAATCCGGATAGCGAGTACGGTTGGGAGAAGCTGTTCAGTGAGCGCCTGTATTTGGCTTATCAAAGGAACTACGGATTCGAGTCTCGAATTGCTCGATACCACAATATCTTCGGCCCCGAGGGAACTTGGACTGGAGGGCGGGAGAAGGCTCCGGCTGCCATCTGTCGTAAGGTGGCGGAGGCAGCCGACGGAAGCGAAATCGAGATTTGGGGCGACGGAGAACAGACCCGCTCCTTTCTATACATTAATGAGTGTCTCGAAGGCACTCTTCGGCTAACTCGGTCTAATTTTACCGGCCCGGTTAATATTGGTTCCGAGGAGATGGTCTCGATCAATCAGCTCGTGAAGATGGTTGCGCGTATCGCGGAGAAGGATGTGCGTGTCCGTCATATACCGGGTCCAACGGGCGTGCGTGGACGGAACTCTCATAACGAGTTGATCAAAAGGATGCTCAACTGGGCTCCTTCCGCCAGCCTTGAAGCGGGTCTCCGACAGACGTATCCCTGGATCGAACAGCAGATCTCGCTTCGGCGGCAAAAGAAGGGAATTGCCGCATAGGAGTTGTGCGATTCGGCGGAGAGCATTGGAATCCAGCTCTTCGCCCTTTGTGTTCATCGGCGGCCTTGCGGGTGCGAGGTCGCTGCGTATTTTTGGGAAGTCTCATCATGCGGATCGCCATCTGTGACTACTGCGGCCACCCGTTTCAGGTGCAACTGAGTCGGCAATTGGCTAAGCGCGGACATAATGTGCTGCATCTTTACTCCACAGACATCGTCGGTCCTAAGGGCGCTGTCCAACGCCTTGCCAGCGATGTCAACAACTTTGAGATCGAGGGGGTGACGACGGGAGAGCCAGTCAGTCGGTTGAACTTTGTGAAGCGGCGGCGGCAGGAATCACAAATCGGGCGGCTGTTCGCAAGGCGGTGCGAGTTATTCCGGCCCGATATCATCATATCGGCTAATATGCCACTCGACGCTCAGTCGAAATTGATGGCTGCGGCCCGTCGTATCAATGCTAGCTTTATTTTTTGGCTGCAGGACGTCATCTCCGTCGCCATGGAGAAGCTTCTCTCGCAAAGAAGTTTTGTCTATCGGCCGGTAATTATGCTTTATCGTCTCAGAGAAAAGCGGCTGCTTCGGCAAAGCGATGCCGTCGTCGCAATCTCCGACGACTTTGTGCCCATATTGAAGCAATGGAGGATCGCTAATCGACGGACATGGGTGATTCCCAATTGGGCTCCCCTGGAGGATATACCTGTCGCGCAAAAGGTAAATGCTTGGTCCCGGCGTCTAGGTTTGGGCAATAAACGACTTATCCTCTATGCTGGGACGCTCGGCCTGAAGCACAATCCAAACAAGTTGCTCGATATCGCTGCGGCCGCTGCTCCATATCGAGATGTGCGGATCGTCGTTGCCTCGGAAGGCGCTGGAGCGGAGTTCATCAGCAACGAGGTGAAACGTCGCCGGTTGGAGAACCTCAGCGTCCTTCCGTTTCAGCCCATCGATGAATTTCCGGCGATGCTGGCTGCGGCGGACGTTCTCGTCGTGCTTATCGAGAAAGAGGCGGGAACCTTCTCAGTGCCGTCGAAGCTTCTATCGTACCTCTGTGCGGGACGGGCTGTTCTGCTTTCTGTTCCCAAAGAGAATCTCGCGGCCCGCATCGTCGAGCAAAATGAGCTGGGAATAGTTGTGGATCCGGACGATAACGCCCAGTTCGTCGCTTCGGCGCTTCGTCTCCTCGACGACGAGAAGGCGCGTGCGCAGTACGCCTATGCGGCCCGCAGATATGCTGAGGAGACGTTCGATATCGAGCGAATTGCAGATCGGTTTGAAGAGGTCATCGCCTCGGCGACTGGCCGCTCCAGAGCGCAGGGCAGGGCGGCTCCGGATTACGTCGCCGGCAAAGGCCGACTTGCTTCGCGAGCGGATCGAGAGATGTCCGACTCGGCAGCGTGAGCTCTGTGCCTGTTGGCGAACGCGACGTCGTTCGCCCTGAGCCAGCCATAGAAAGCGCTGATACAAAAGAATGAGGCGAGGTCGAAATTTCCATCCCCGCCTTGCAGGGCATTGATTAGCGGCAAGATCGGAAGAGCCATCGTCCATGCCGGGGAATAGGGAAGCGCCCACAATTCCGGCCTGCGCATGAATTTGAGAGTGTTGGTTGTCCAGGCCGTCAGCAGTGCTCCGAAAAACGTGATCGAGGCGAGGAGGCCTAAGATGCCAGTCTCGAACCAGGCATTCAGAAATACGTTGTGGATCTGATAGTGATTATCGGTCGTCGCCACGCGAGCTCCGCCGCCGTACCCAAATAATGGACTCAGATCCAGCTTCTGAATTGCAAGAATGTAGATCCGTATGCGCTCGTCATTGTCAAGCTTTGCAAACCGATCCGCGAATACGGCGCCGAGCTTTCCCAAAGATGTCTGGAGACCGGAGCTGGCGAACAGCAAGATGATCGCTCCCGCAACAACGATCATGGCTGCTGCAAGAGTAAAGGCGGTCTGTCGGCTGGGGAGTCGGAACTGACTCCGCCGGAGTTTAAACATCCAGACAAACATGAGAACGACCCCAATCAGCGCGATCGACGAGCGACTGAAGCTAAGGATGATGATAAGAATGCTCATCGCCGCTGCCACGACTCCTGCAATTCGCTGAGCTTGGCCTCGTTGCTTCATCAGCGGCTGGATAGCCATAAATAGAAGGAACATAAACACCAGGAAGTTTACCGTCGCGTGTCTTATGCCAGCTGTCTCGACGGGATCGGTGCTTCCAAAATATTGAGATAGATAGATATACAACGAGAACTGGAATGCGGCGAAATTTCCTGTCTTCAGGGCATTAATGATAAAGAAAAAGAAATTTTGACCAAAAAAATGCAACGCAATAATTGCTATGATTATAAAGGCTGAAACCGCACCAATGGCTCCAAAGATCACCGCCCTGACAACCGAGGCGTAGGAGGATTTGGAAAACACGAGGGTTGATAAAAGACATATAGAAAAATATGTAAAGAACTTAACAAATTTGGAGAATACTGCTCCAATGTCATTCGCCCAATATGCGGAAAATAGCAGAATTACAAGGTAAAGTAGAAATCCTCCAAAGAATCCCCAATATCTGCGAAGAAGTTCTAAAAAAAAGGGGAATGACTCTTTATAAAGAGTGGAAAACAAAATAATGCTAACAAAGCAAACATGGATAGGCTTAACATTTAACCCGCCCATGTTTGCCAATATCAAAAATTGTATTGGCCCAGAGAGGATGATAAGAAAAATCGCCATTTTCTTTCCGGGTGATGGAGAATGTGATCCGATCAGAGACTCATACAAAAGTGGGGCGGCTTGGTTGCCTGCGGAGGATAATGATAACAATGGAAATCACCAAGCCGAGGACAACCGAGAGTGCCAGTGACATGGCGATTTTGGGAGAATAGGGTATATTCCCGACCCATGGCGGACTAACGATGTCGATCGAGAATGGAAGGTCGACCTTGCCAAGCATCTTCTTCTGCTCCTCTGCAAAGAGCATTTGGATAAGCACTTGGCGTTGCTCTGAAAGGGTCGACTCCTGCAAAGCGCGAGTGAGGTAGGCACTCTGCGCCTCGGCGCGTTCCAGATAACCAAGTCGTACCAGATTGTCAGCCATATATGCAATACGGTTCAGTAGATCGCGAGCAAATTCTGGATCAGCATTGGTTAGATGAACTTCATACATTTGACTGTCATTTATCTGAATGAGCGTGATGTTCTGATTAAGATAGTCAAGCACATCGGCCTCAGTGGGTTTGGCTTGGCGTGTAATTCCGATCAAGGAATAAAGGAAGTTGCCAACCGCGCCACGCTCTTTCCACCGCTGGTTCTCATCATCCCATCGGTTGGCGAACATCATTCTGAGAAGACGGTCATCGGATTGCAGCTTCTGCGCTAGCGATGATGACGTCAGGCCGGCCTGGAAGCGAGCGTAGGAATCATCCGAGCTTTGGCTGAGAAGCCCGAGATCCTGCGCAATCGCCTGCCCTGCGCCAAGCTTCTGATTGGAGGCCGAGTCCGGCGACTGGGCGATTACCATGACGGCGTCGTACTTTGGCTCGGCGACGAGCAGGTAGACCACTGCAGCGGCGAGCGCAATGAACACGGTGGCGCAAACAATACGCCATCCGCGGAGAATCGCACCTAGGATATCCCTGATGGTCAGAAACTCGTTCTGATCGACATCCGATGCCGCTGCGGCTACGGCGAATTGCCGGGTCGAGGAGCGATCTGTCGATAACTCCATCGCCGCTCTGACCGGCGTGACGTCAGGATTTGCCTTACTCATCTGCGTGGCATCCAGCTACGTAGGAGGAAAAAATTACGCCGTCGGGACTGCATATCGGCCGCGAGTGACCGAGGCCGTCCGCGTATAGAGAAGATCAACGCCCAGAAGTCGGGCGGGAACCAGAAGGCGGCCGATATGCTCGGCATCTACCATCCGACAAAATCGGAAGACCACCGGAACTCCAGGACACCAGCTATCCGTACCCGGAATCATCAATTCGGCAGACTCATCAGATACGTATAGCGCTTCAGGGATCTCGCTCTCGTCATCCTGTACCACAGTTGCGCCCAAAGCATGTTCAAAACGAGTCCCTTCGGTTTGTAGGCCTCCTTGGAGACCGCAAACAACCTCTCGGCCTTGCCTTCGCTCCTCGTCCAGCGATATCGAAACTTGATTGGTCCCCTATCCCAATCATCGGGTGGAATCCAATCGAACCAGACAGGATGAGTTTTGGCCTGATCGTCTGCCGGTAGGAGTGCGTAGCGATAGCCTGGCGATGTGCTCGATGGCGGGCTTTCGATGAGAACTCCCGTCGGGCGAAAGCCATTGGCCGGTATCGTATGAGTGCGTTGGTCTCCGGCGAGGACGATGGCTCGCCAAGGCTCGCTGTTATAGATCCAGAGATGCAGAACAACCACGCCGGCTTTAGGCCAGTTGGGCTGCCCGCCGATGAAATTTGGCGGTGGATGCGTCTCGTCGGTGAAGAACAAAGCCGACGCTAATCCAGGATTTGCAATTTCGAGTTGCAGACGACAGCCCCGCTTCGCTGCTCTGGCGGATGGCAATGCCGTTGATGGGAGTCGGAGCTGGCCACCCGGCGCTGCGATCGTCAGGAACTGCATGCTGCCCCGGGTGGGATCGATATCAACCACGTTCGCGACATTGCCCAAGTTAGCGTAGCCGTCTTCGACAGAGCGTGCGAGCACGCTGCTTCGGAAGCAGTAGAGTGTACGGCCGTCGCTGGCGCGGGCGATAAGATAGTCTCGCGTCTCATAGGTTGTCGCGGGGGGGCGGCCCAGAGCTCGGTAGGGAAAAATCTCCCCGGTGCTTCCCATGAGCTCGACATCGATCTGCCGGGTGGTTCCGGCGATAGCTGTCGGAATTCCGACCAGCCCCAGTGAAAGTGTGTTAGCCCTTGGATCGGGCGGGGCAATGATCTGACCTTGGGCCCGATTGGATACGACGTGGTCGCCGACGAGGAATTCTCCCGCCTCGAGCCGGTAGATGACGAGGGTGGGGGCGTCGCCTTGACCGCCATGGCTGCTGAGAACAATAGCTTTGCCATGGGGGCCGGTAATTGTCTCACCCGGGTTGAACGGATCTCGTGTGTCGATATAGGCGTAATCTCGAATGGGTTGATGGGCGTTAATGGAAGCCGATCGAAATCGAGCGGTCAAATGTGTGGCTTGGGGATGGGGTTCGATCGCCACGCCAGTCGCGGTCTTGAAGCCACCATCGGCCTTAAAGGTGGTTTCCGTGTCGCTGTCCTGACCCAGAACGATCCCGCGCGTCCATTCTCCGTCGATGTAGGTGCTGTCTACCCTGTAGACGCCGAAATTCTGTATGGCCGCCGAGCCGTCGTCATCGGTGGCGGACGCAAAGCGGCCACGAAAACCATGTATGTAGACATTGGCCGCGGCAAAGTTCGCTCCGTTATTACGGATGGCTGTGTCGCGACAACTCTGCGCTCGGAAATGCGTGATAAAGCTATCATCGGTAGCCGTTGCGGAGCCGGTCCACGGGGAGGCGACATTCTGAGTCCAGAAATGCCCTATCACCATGCCCGTTCCGGCGGCGCAGTAGCTGAGCTTCCGTCGATATTGCCATTGAGGGGAAACGGCAGGCCCCGCATAGGCCCATGCCCAACCGTTAGCATCGCTGACCGGGCGTCCATCGGTATGATCTGGACCTGGCCCGACCGTTGTTTCCTTCCCGGCCGTAACGAGCCGATAAAAACGATTGTTGTTTGCTCGGAAGCTGAGAAGCATGGGAGTGTCGCCGGCAGACCAAACCGGAACCTCCGCTTCCTTCACAACAACTCCCTTCTGCTCGGGCGGCGTCCCACCGGTCTGCCCGTTTCGCCGGGCACGATACGTTCCCGTGTCGGTGGTGATGAGCGTATTGGCCGCTATCGCCTGATTGGGCACCCATCGTGGGATGCCAGGCATCTGCTCATCGGAGAGATACTCCCAATTATCGGCCTGGATCGGAGCTGCCTGATTCAGTGACGGAGCAGCAGCCTTGGGTGCGGCGTCTACCGGCCCTGTGGTCGGCGTGCCGGGACTGACGCATTCAAAGACATCCCGGCCGAACAGGACGAAATCACCTTGCCGGTAGGACAGGGCTGCATAGGTGCCGTCGCCGCGCGCCACGGCCGACGCTTGCCAATCTGCCCGGGCAAGATGGACGTCGCCTTTCGGCAGCTGAGAAGGTACGGGCGCACCCCGCTCAGGTGTAAAGAACCCATAGTCCAGGTCATATATTTCAACAGACTGCCACGTTGTATTGCTTCCACCCCGTCCCTCAGGATTGGGAAGGAGCTCGCTGTAAATGCCCTTGCTACAGCCGATTGCTGCCAGTGCAGCGGGTGGGCTCTCCTTGGATTCCGGTCTGAGGACCAAGCGTCCAACAATGGAGGAGAACCGGCCGTATGCAAGGTCGATGAGGCAGAACCGGCCACTCGATTCCCCGCTCCAATAAGGGATCGAATTGTAGGTTCCTGACGCAGCGATCAGTGTTGCTGCCGCCTGAATGGTGACGGGCGCAGCAAGGACAATGGACTGCTCCAGGCGAAATGATCCTGAAAGGAGCAGGGGAAGGTTGAGGCGGGCGGCGACGATGATGGCTTCGTTGATGGCGGCTGCTGCATTGCCTGTCCCGTCAGCCCTGGCTCCGAACCAACGTACATTGATCGAATCGGTGATGATTCGACGCCATCGGCCCGGTTCCTCGACGCCTCGCGGTTTAATGATGACCCCATTGTCGTCTGCAGCCTCGCTCTGGGCGTCCCAGTAAAATTCTCCGCCGCCACCGTCATCCGGTGTCTGATGGCCTTGGACCACGACCCGAGGCGGCCCCGTCAAACTGCCGGAGTCGCGGGACAAGGCAGGCGTCTCGCCGGCGCTGCGGGTTGAGCTTTGTGGAGGAAGGTCGCGTAGGGCCGCAACGTCCGGAATCGGGATTGCTCGTCCCCCATCCGGGGTCGGTTGGGCACTGGCAAGGCCCGCGGCACCTCCAACCATCGGTACGACACTTCCCGCGACGAACAGACGGCGTGTCACGTCCATGGCCTTGATCTCCCTTGCGGACCATTTCAGGCGTTTGGCCTGGTCCGATAGATGAAGGTGAGCCAAACTCGCGACAGGATCGATCGGGTCGAAGCCTGATGTTTCATGCCCGACCCGAGGCGCGATAGCAAGCGAGGCGGGCTTCTAATCCGTTTGTCGCGAGAGACGGACAGATTTAGGGCATTGTCGCCGCGAGCCGAACACGCGTTTGTCCGGTCGCACCATAGCGAACGGCAGAAACTCCGGCGCCCGGGGTCGTCTGCCGTCGAACCTCTTCGCGCGAATAAACAAATGATCAGTTGTTTTCGATCTCGGAAGTGAAATTTCCTGTCGGACTACCTCAAACAATCTGGCCTAGTGGGGAGTGATATGGACTAAAATTTTATGCAATTTCGTTGTTATTTCTGCTGCTATAGAAGAAAACCATCTCCGTGATGGAATTTGTGATCTTTTTAAGGAAATTATCGTCCAAAGGATTGGAAATTAAATTTCTAACAATTCAGATTCCTCCGTAAATTCAACGCCTTATCGGATGAAGCGTGAGGTCGCCAATATCTCAAAAACGCGAGAATGGAGTCCGGAATTTCACTTTTTGCTGCTCACTTTTTGGCTATTATCGTTGCATTAGGGCGCGGGGCGGTCGCGTGTCCTTGCTTCAAGGCAGCCAGATGCTGTCAGGCATAAGTTTAGAGGGAGATTTTTAGATGGCAGTGCTCAATGGCACCGACAATTCCGACCTGATGCTCAACCTGCTCGGCCTTGGCGACGATCAAATCAGTGGCAAGGGCGGGGCGGACCTGATCGTCGGAAATCTCGGCGATGATGTTATCGACGGTGGCGCGGGCGCCGACGTGATCATTGGCGGTGTCCTAAACCTGCTGGGTTCCACCGGAACCATCCTTGATGGCGGAAGCGACACCGCCACGTATGCTGACTCGGCTGCCGGCGTTCAGGTTGATCTTTCCAACCTTGAGCTCCTGGACATCTCGCTGCTCGGCATCACTATCAATGCCGTTAACGGTGCGGTCGGCCACGGCGGAGATGCCGAAGGTGATATCCTTCTTGGCATCAATAATCTGGTTGGCTCGGGTTTCGACGATCGCCTGGTCGGCAACGACCTGGTCAACTCTCTGGTGGGCAACGCGGGACAGGATGTCCTGTATGGCAAGGGCGGTGACGATACCCTCAATGGCGGCGCCGGAGACGACAAGTTGGTGGGAGGCACCGGCGCGGATCACCTTATCGGCGGTGATGGGTCGGACTGGGCCTACTATCACGAAGCGACGTCGGGGGTAATCGCGAACCTGGCAACCGGCACGGGCACAGGCGGCGAGGCGGCCGGAGACACCTACGACAGCATCGAAAACCTGTGGGGCTCGATCTTTGCCGACACGTTGACCGGCGACAACGGGGCGAACATCCTGTTCGGCAATGACGGTAACGACATCCTCAACGGTGGCGGCGGCGACGACACGCTCGAGGGAGGGAACGGCAATGACACCCTCAATGGCGAGGTCGGCGCCGATGCCCTTTACGGCGGGGCCGGGATCGATACCCTCAACGGCGGTGCGGGAGACGACCGCCTGGTCGGGGGCGCCGGTGCGGACGTCCTCAATGGCGGGGACGGTTCGGATACGGCCTACTATCACACGAGCACCAGCGCCGTGACCGTGAATCTCGCGGCGGGCACGGGCTCGGGCGGCGAGGCCGAGGGCGACAGCTACAGCAGCATCGAAAACGTCTACGGGTCGTCCTTCAACGACACCTTGACCGGGGATGCCGGCGCCAACGTCCTCTCGGGCGCAAATGGAAATGACATCCTCAATGGCGGCGCCGGTGGTGATACGCTGATCGGCGGCAATGGTATCGATACGCTCAATGGTGACGGCGGTGCTGACGGTCTCTATGGCGGCTTCGGCACGGACACGCTGAACGGCGGCGACGGCGACGATCGCCTGGTGGGAGGCGCCGGAGCGGACGTGCTCAATGGCGGGACCGGATCGGACTGGGCCTATTATCATTCCAGCACGGCCGGGGTGACCGTGAACCTTGCCACGGGCACCGGCTCGGGCGGCGATGCCCAGGGCG
>Ga0180221_1001954_pt1 | contig 12747 bp, 13 predicted proteins | sample eDN5th37CKraftMG_FD_151339 | JGI IMG/M metagenome (GOLD analysis project Ga0180221, IMG submission 151339) | Enriched Miracle-Growth compost microbial communities from Emeryville, California, USA - eDNA 5th pass 37_C Kraft MG (version 2) (version 2) ...
GGACCAAGCGACCAGGACGACCTGCCTGCCTCGATCTCCCGGGGACGGTTTGATGGCTCCTCTGTTGGAAGCATCACCTCGACCACCGGGGCGGAGCGGCGGATAAGCGGCTACCCGCGCCAAGTGCAGTTCGGTGGTACGAACCGGCTGTACCGGGGTCATAATGCTTCCGACGATTTCGCCGTTTCGGACGACTAGGAGTCGAATTGGAGGCGGACACAACCGCCAAATTTAATAGGCAGCCTCCATCGAGGCTGCCTATTGTCATAGCACCCTCTGCCTCCAACTTTCGGGGCCCTGCCCGTGGTTGCGCGGCGGTGTGCACGGCGGTACGCAAGCACCCGGCGTCAGCCCGTCTCAGATCCTCTCGAGGTTCGATTTCCGGTCCGCTCTTCCTGAGATCTAAGCCTGGCATATTCGGGAATCTTGAAGCGCCGGCGGTATGCGCCGGGCGTCAGGCCCGTGACACGCTTGAAGAGGCGACGGAAGAAGGCCGGTTCTTCGTAGCCGACCTGCCAGCTGATTTCATCGACGGATGCTTCCGTGCGCTCAAGTCGACGCTTGGCATCCTCTATTCTCAAGCGTTGCACATAGGCGATCGGGCTCAAGCCCGTCGTGCTCGTGAAGCGCCGCTTGAAGGTGCGCTCGGTGAGCCCTGTGCGCCTGATCATCTCTTCCACAGGGTTGGCCACCGGAAAATGCGTGGCAACCCAGTCCTGGGCCGCCTGGATAGCAAAATCGCCATGGTCCTTGCGCCCCTCGAAGACGATATAGGGCGCCAGTCCGTCCTGGTGCCATTGGAGGGCAAACGACCGTGCCACGGCCTGTGCCGCGGTCGCCCCGGCATGGCGGGCTATCAGGTACAATACGAGATCGTGCCAGGTCATTGAAGCTCCGGACGTGATCAGCTCTTCGTGCCGGCCGGAGACGACAAGGACACGCTCGGGGTGGACGGGCACCTCTGGAAAGGCGGCTGAGAAGGCCTGCGCGTAGCCAAAATGCACGGTCGTATCGACAGCGTCGAAGAGCCCCGTCTCGGCCAGCAGGAAAATACCCGAACAAGCGGAGCACAGAAGCGCGCCACGGCGATGCATCGCGCAAAACCATTCGACAAGCTCCGGATGCTGACCTTTCCGCCAGCCCGCCGGCCCAAGCAGGATCGAAGGAACGATGATGATATCGGTTCCGTCCACTTCGGCGATGCTACGCTGCACGACGACGGGAACCCCGCTGGCAAGTTCCAGCGGACCGGGTTCCAGCCCGACGATCTCCACCCGAAACGGTGGTGACAGCGGCGACGTACCGCCTGACAGCGGCATCATGGCGAACGCGTTCATCACGTCGAAAATTCCGGACAGCGTTGAGACCACAGCTTCGGGTATTGCGACGAGGCTCACATGGAGCGGGTCGGATCTGGTACCGGCGGAAGGATCCTGCATGTCAGTTCCCCTTGCCGCCTAGAATACCGCCAACCGGGCCGCCGCGCCACGGTTCCCGCATTCTTCCTGCAAAGGATGGCCTAAACGGCCCGATTCTGGAAAGTCGCGCTCTGCCGCTCTCCTCCTGTTCCTGCGATTTACGGGACAGCCTCAGGCTTTCCGGGGCATTGGACAGGAGAAATGGATATGGAACACACTCACCACGACACCACAAGTTCAGAAAAGCTCGACGAACTGGTCGCGCGCGCGATCAACGATCTTTCCGCAGGGTATGGCGGCGTCATGATCAGCCTCGGCAACCGGTTGGGGCTCTACAAAGCCATGGCCGGGGCAGGTCCGCTCAGCGCGCGGGCACTGGCCAAGCGGGCCGGATGCGCCGAACGCTATGTTCGCGAATGGCTCAATTCGCAGGTCGCCGGCGGCTATGTGCTCTACCACGCGGTCAGCGGCACCTGCGAATTAACGCCCGAACAGGCCCTCGTGCTTGCTGATGAGGACAGCCCCGCCTTCATCCCGGCCGCCTGGGCCGTTCCCGCATCGATGTGGGCCGATGAGGACAAGGCCGTGGAGGCTTTTCGCACCGGCAGCGGCATCCCTTGGGGTGATCACGACGGGCGCCTCTCCTGCGGCGTCGCATCGTTCTACCGCAATGCGTACAAGGCGAGCCTCGTTTCCGAATGGCTGCCGGCTCTCGACGGAGCGGTCGACAAGCTCAGGGCAGGCACCCTCGTGGCCGATATCGGCTGCGGCTATGGCCATTCGACGGTGCTCATGGCGAAGGCGTTTCCGGCGTCTCGATTTATAGGCTTCGACTCGCATCAGGAATCGCTCGTTGAGGCTCGGAAAGTCGCCGCTGAAGCGGGCGTTTCCGCTCAAGCGACCTTCACGGCCGCGCGTGCCGACGATTATCCCGGCGAGGGATACGGGCTGATATGCTTTTTCGATGCTCTGCATGATATGGGCGATCCGGTCGCGGCAGCGCGCCATGCCGCCAAGGCGCTCGCGCCGGACGGCGCCGTGATGTTGGTGGAGCCCTTCGCCAATGATCGGGTCGAGGACAACATCTCGCCGGTTGCAAGATTGTACTATGCGGCGTCGACCACCATCTGCTGCGCCCACGCGATCTCCGACGGTGGCCGCCTTGTGCTCGGCGCCCAGGCCGGCGAAGCGCGCCTGGCAGACGTATTCCGCAAGGCCGGCTTCACACGTTTCCGCCGGGCCCTGCAGACGCCGTTCAACCTGATCCTTGAGGCGCGGCTATGATCGCGGATCCAGGGAGGGTCACGACGACTGCGATGGGGTAAACAGGAATCTTAGCCTCGCAGGATGCCGAACCGGGCGTGGCTGGTAATCGGTGCCACCCCCATATCCATCGCGTAGTGCGCACCGTCATCTGCGTTAACTGTGCTCCGCAATGTGGCGCTCGGGCCGAATGGTCCGGCGCTGCATCGCCTTTTGACGCCGGCGACCTCGCCGTTGAACTCCGCCGCATATTTGCCTGGATAATTGCGTAGCTCGGCAAGGCAGGTCGTGCATGAGCGGAGGGATATCCGCTTTTCGCCTGGCTGTCGTATTGCCATCTGTGTTTTCGATTAAGAGGCTGATTTGCATCAGAAGCTTACCAGACGCACCTTCATTGCGGCCGGAACCACCGCCGGTCTCCTCGTCGGCGGAGCCGCCGCCAAAGCCAACTCCGGTGATCCACTGGCAGAAAGGTTCAAGGAAATCGAAGCGCGCGTGGCCGGTCGTTTAGGAGCGTTCATCCTCGACACACAGAGCGGAAGGCACTGGCGCCATCGCGCGGACGAGCGCTTTCCCATGTGCAGCACGTTCAAGGCGTTCGCAACGGCTGCGGTGCTGGCTCGGGTCGATGCGGGCAAGGAGAAGCTGGATAGGCGGATTGTTTTCCGCAAAGGCGATCTCGTGCCATATTCGCCGGTAACCGAAGAGCATATCGACAAGGGAATGTCGCTGTTCGAATTGTGCGATGCGGCGATGGTCATGAGCGACAATACCGCAGCCAATATGCTGCTCACCAGTCTTGGCGGCCCCCAGGGCGTTACTGAATTCATGCGATCGATCGGTGACGATACTACCCGGCTCGATCGAATGGAGACCGAACTGAACGAGGCGCTTCCGGGCGATCCGCGGGACACGACTACGCCCATTGCAGCGGTGAACAGTCTCCAGAAACTTGTCTTCGGCGGCGTGCTATCATCCAATTCGCGCCAGCAGTTACAGGATTGGCTCATCGGTAATAAAGTAAGCGGCCCCCTCGTGCGAAAGGCGCTGCCCGTGAACTGGCGTATCGGCGATAGATCCGGTGCCGGAGGGTATGGCACGCGCACCATCATGGCAGTTATCTGGCCGCCGCGGCGTAAGCCCGTTGTCGCAGCGATCTATCTCACGGAAACCGACGCCACCATGGACGAGCGTGACGCGGCGATTGCAGAGATCGGTGATGCGTTGGTCAAAGCTGTGGCCGCATAGAAGCGTTTGCCGTAATGGCGGATCGCCACTTCGAGCCAGCGTAGCGGCGATGTGAATTATGTGTACACGGTTGCCTTCTTCGTATAACGAAATATTGCAGTTTGCAATATAATGCGTCAACGCTATACGTTGACTTTAACGCGCCAGAGTGGCTGGTTCGCGACCGAAATAGGATGATACGTTTATTCAGTTTCCGTATTTGATATTGGGGGTTGAGAATAGCGGATAGGGACAAGAAGTACCCGGTCCGAAGGACGATTTTCAAGGTGGTGCAGTTTATTGAGGGGAGGGGCCTGAATGGCATTACCGGTCTCGCCGCGGCAGCCATATCGCGATTACATGGATAACGGGAGCAGCAGCGGAAAGGCTTAACCGCATGGCCTTATCCGCGTTTGGCTGCCTTGGTGGAGCCGAGGTTCTAATCAATCCACTGATAGTCTGCCGGCCACAAGGACGAATGTCTTTGTGCCAAGCTCGTCCATAAATAACAGGCAATAACGACCGGCGTCTGATGGCGCGGGCATATCAGCAGTTTTGAATACAGGAGGGGTTGTGAGGAGTCCAATACACAGAAATATCGGACCGTTTGCGCTCATGTTGACCGGCCTGGGATCCATCATAGGATCAGGTTGGCTCTTCGGTGCATGGAAGGCAGCGCAGATCGCAGGCCCGGCTGCGATTTGTGCGTGGATCGTCGGCGCCGTCGTCATTCTTGCGATCGCACTTACCTATGCCGAACTCGGGGCCATGTTCCCGGAGTCGGGTGGCATGGTTCGGTACGCCCGATATTCGCATGGCGCGCTCGTAGGTTTCATCAGCGCATGGGCGAACTGGATCGCGATTGTCTCCGTCATTCCTATCGAGGCCGAAGCATCCATCCAGTACATGAGCACCTGGCCTTATGAATGGGCGCAGAACCTTTTTGTCGACGGCGAGCTCACGACGCCGGGCTTGCTGCTGTCGGCCGCGCTCGTCGTTGTTTATTTCCTGCTGAACTATTGGGGCGTTAAGCTGTTTTCGCGCGCGAACAGCGCGATCACGATTTTCAAGGTCGTTATCCCCGGCCTGACGATTCTGGGTCTCGTCGCGACGAGTTTTCACGGCGAGAATCTCAGCATCTCTTCGTCCGAAACGTTTGCTCCATACGGCTGGTCCGCTGTTTTGACGGCCGTTGCGGCGAGCGGCATCGTGTTTGCGTTCAACGGCTTTCAGACACCGGTAAATCTGGCCGGCGAAGCGCGCAATCCCGCGAGAAGCGTGCCATTTGCCGTCATCGCATCCATCGTGATCGCCCTCATCATCTACGTGCTGCTGCAGATTGCATATATCGGCGCCGTGGACCCGGCCGATGCCGCGAAAGGCTGGGCCTACCTGAATTTCTCGTCCCCCTTCGCCGAACTCGCAATCGCCCTGAACCTGAACTGGCTCGCGATCCTGCTCTATATCGATGCGTTCGTGAGCCCGAGCGGGACCGGTACAGCCTACATGGCGACGACAACCCGGATGATCTACGCCATGGAACGCAACAACACGCTGCCGAAGATCTTTGGCACCGTGCATCCGTTTTATGGCGTGCCGCGCCCTGCGATGTGGTTCAATCTGCTTGTATCGTTTTTCTTCCTCTTCTTCTTTCGCGGCTGGGGTTCCCTTGCGGCGGTAATTTCGGTCGCGACGGTGATCTCCTACCTCACCGGTCCGATCAGCCTGATGGCGCTGCGCCGTTTTGCGCCCGACGTGGAGCGCCCTCTCACGATCCCCGGCATGAGTCTGATCGCGCCATTCGCCTTCGTTTGTGCCAGCTTGGTCCTCTATTGGGCGAGGTGGCCGCTTACGGGCGAGATCATCCTGTTGATGGTCGTCGCGTTGCCTGTCTACTTCTACTATCAGGGAAAGTCGGGCTGGAGCGGTTGGGGCCGAGACCTGAAAGCCGGCTGGTGGCTCATCGCGTATTTGCCGACGATGGCGCTGTTGTCGCTGATTGGCAGCCGTGAGTTCGGCGGCTTGGGTTGGATGCCATATGGCTGGGATATGCTGATCGTCGCGGCGGTTTCGCTCCTGTTCTACTCCTGGGGCGTAAATACCGGCTATCGCAGCGAGTATCTGGATGAGCGCGAGCCGTATAGCCAGGAGCCGCGGGAATTCGGCCTGGAAGTCCCGGGCACTCTGTCAGCCGCCGGCACATCATAGGCGCGAAAGGGTAGCTAACGTATGCTGCAGGACCGACACTCCCGAAACCCTAGAGCATGATCCCAAAAAGTTGCAGATTTTTTGGACGAGATCATGCGGCTAAATCAAACCGCTAGAGCGCGATGCGTACCGATTCCATCGGAACGCATCGCGCTCTAGGTTTCGGGAGTGTCTTTGCTGCAGAGCCGGCAGCGCTCAACTATTTAGGGAAGGATCGGCCGGATGGGGTGCAGCCCCTATGTCGGCCGTTGGCGATCGGGAAAATACTGGTAGATCCAGGTCTCGCTCAGGGCGCGATCGTCTTTCCGCAGAAACATCCGCAGATCGATGGGTGAAGAATCTGCCCTGAGGTCGAATAGGACGCGCCAACGCTTGGTGCCCACGACCGGATAGGCTGCGTCATTGGAGATCTGGCCGCTGGTGGTGTTGATCACCGCCTTGACGCCGCTCTCGCGGTCGAAGCCGTCGAGAGCCGATCCTTCCATGTCGACGGCAAACTTGGTGACGTCCGGCGGCCTGGGCTGGCCCGGAATACCCCCCATGCCGAGGCGCGTTGCGACTGTTCGCGCCAATTGCGCATCGCGATAAGGGGTATCGGCCACCCAATGCAACCGATAGCGAAAATCGTGGCGATCACCGGCGCGGGCCGGTTCGGCAGGCACCCAAAAGGCGCCGATATTGTCGTGGATTTCATCGTCGGTGGGGATTTCCATGAGCTGCACCGCGCCCTTGCCCCAGCCATCGCGCGGCTCGACCCACACGCTCGCGCGTTTTTCGTAAAAGACGCCGTCATCCTGATACTGCTCGAAGTTGCGGTCGCGCTGCATCAGACCGAACCCCTTCGGATCGGTGTCGATGAAGGCATTGACCATGACGCGCGGCGGATTCACCAGGGGCCTCCAGATGCGCTCGCCGGCTCCCGTCCATATCTCGAGCCCATCGGAATCGTGAATCTCCGGGCGCCAGTCCTTCGCAAGCTGGCGGTTGTTCTCTGCATACCAGTACATGGACGTGAGCGGCGCTATACCAAGCCGTTCGATATCCGCGCGTAGGAAGATCGACGCTTCCACGTCCTGGATGATCCCGTTGCTTTGCTGACTGGCTATGCGATAGGCGCCCGTCACGCTCTTACCTTCCATAAGGGCGTAGGCAATGAGCTCCTGGCCATTCCTTTCGAGCCAGAACCGGGAGAAGCGCGGAAACTCTTCCGGTACCGATGCGGCCGCATTGACGGCGAGCCCCCGGACCGACATCCCGAATTGATCGTACGGGCCTGAGGTGCGGAAATAGGTCCCGCCCAAAAAGGCAAGCCAATCATTCTTGTTGTTGCTGTTCATCACGCGGAAGCCGGCAAAACCCGGGTCGTGAAGCTGACGTGCCGGATGCTTTTCCGGTATGTCGAAATAGTTCTGCCGATATTTGATTTCCCGAGCTTCGCCATTCTGAAGCTCGGAGATGATCACAGGATCCTTGAAATACCGTCCTGGATGAAAAAAGCCGATGGTCGGGCCTGCTCCCTCGCCATGCCACAGCGAATATTCAGGCCGAAACCTGATCTGGTTGTGCAGATCGTAGTCGATTGCCTCCAACACCTGCTCATCATTGATGACGGGCGGCACATAGGGGCTTTCTGCGAGCCGTTTGGCGGTGTCCTTCAGGCCATCGAAGGAGAATGGAGTGGGCGGTCCGAATTCGAGGCTTGTTTCAGCCATGGCTTTTGACAGCGCAGGCAATGCCGCGAACACGCCGGCGGAAAGGCTAGAGAGGAGAAGCGAGCGTCGAGTGGGTCCGTTGGTCATATATCGCTCCAGTATGGGACGCTTAGCCAATCTTGCTGGAAGGTGCGCTCGGGAGGCACGACGTAGCGGGGATGGGATATGCGGTGCCGGTCATGCGCGGCGACCGCCGCTGAAATATGGCCCGCCGAACACATGCGCAATGGTTCCGACGCGAAGGAAAATCCTGGCGTCTGCCCGCAGCAGTTCTCATTCGGCGGCCCCGAATTCTGCAGTCTCACAATTTGCATCTGCCGTCCCGTTCGTACTGCACCCACGCCGCGCGAAATTAGAAGGCTTGGCACCAAGCGCTAGTCACAGTTTTTTTCAGAAGTTAAAGCCTGAACATGGGCGCGAACGCAACCCCCGCGGGATATGGGCGATGGGCGGAGACCGAAGGATGGCTTCGGCCCAAGCTGCAATTCTTGCAGGGCCAGGGCAGACCCGCCGGGCAGTGTGACTGTTGTGCAGTCATCTAGATAAATGAACCGGCGGCGATGTCGTACTCGCCGCCGGCTTCTCCTGATCAAACAGTCCTGGGAGGGATCAGTTTGCGGCTGGAACGGGACAGCTCAAATCGCCTTCCTCGCAATTCAGGTAGCCCTCGAAATCTTTGACACGGGTTTGCGTCAGGCCGTCCATGCACACGGCAACCAGGTGTGGAACGACGCTCCCTCCCGCTGCCCCGGCGGTCTGGAAGCTGCATTCGGCATCGCGAAATTTGACCCAGTCACGCTGTGCCTGAACGAGAAGCTTCTTGGCATCCGCGTCATCAGACAGGCGGGCTTCGATTTGCCTGTAAAGCTCATTGAGCCTCTGGTCGGATTTCTTGAACGCAGCATCGGCGCACTGGTTCATGGCGGCCTGACCCTCGGCATCTGCGCATTTCTGTATGTCCTGAGCGAAGACGAAGGCCGGCGTTGCCAGAATAATGGCGGCAGTCACCAACGCAGCTTTCACTGATCGTCCCTCCAAAAGTTGCGGCAACCCCGCAACATGATCACTTCAGCTGGCCGTCTCCGCCACGGTCGGCCGTCGCGAAGTCTCGCATGACCTGGTTCAGGAATTCATTCTGGCTCACGCGACCATCACCATTGGCATCGAGGGCGGCGAACTGCTCTGGGGTCAGCACTTCCGTCACCTCGGTTTGCACGAGAACGTCGTCCCTGTTGCTGTCAAGGCGGGCGAAACCTTGGGTCATGAAGGTTTGGTATTCCTCCCGGCTGACACCCTCGTCATTGTTTGTGTCAAGCTGGTCGAGATGACCTTCATGGATCGCCGGCGCCTGCTGCGCTGCGGCCAAGCCCGTTCCGGCGAGGAGGATTGCTGCGGCGGCAAGGATTGTCTTATGCATCGGATGTTCTCCTCTCCTAGCGACATGCCAAACGATTGCCGAGGAATCCGCCGCCGCCGAGGCCGACCGCGGTGCCTATGACGCGACCAGTGCCGCCGCCGATCGTGCTGCCGATCAAACCGCCGACGACAGCTCCGCCGATGGTCCCGGCGATGCATCCGAACTCGTGGTTACGCGCCTGCACCTGCGGGTCCGGGCTGGCCTGGCATCCCGCCAAGAACACGGCTGCGGCAGCCAAGCCGGTTAGATTTCGTTTGATCATACCCTCACCTTGTCAGTTTATCTCGCCCCCCGCACGGCCAATCGCCTGTTCCTGGTTTACCGGTACAAAGAGGAGATTAGCCGAGCACGCCGCAGTAGGATGAAGCATAAAAAAAGTGAGGATTCACTAATGGCGCGGGAAGAAAACAGCGAATTTTTGACAAAGGATATGTTTTTGACAGTTCTATAAGTCAAATTCGCGGGGAATCCGCCGTAAATAGTGTAATCATTTGTAACGTTTCGTGAATTTCTCGTGAAATGATGCCAATTTCTTAGCCATATAATGGCGGAAATTAGGTTCGCTTCTTGAATTTTTCGCCTGATTGTTAAAAATTGCTCGCATAGGATTTTTTCAAAATTGCTTTTGGACGGGGGAGCGGACGGCTCTGGAGCAAGCCGTTTCGTCGAGTAGTGATCTAGTAAGGGGGCAACGTTGACCGATTCTGTTGGCAGCCTCTTAAGCAGCGTTCCTGATGAATGGGGGCCCAAATTCGAGACGTCCACTGGAGCTGTCACGCGCACGCTGACGGGCCCCAATTCGATCAGGTTCAATGCGCTATCCCATATGGCGCTTGTACTTCTAACGCCTCAGCCCGGGCGGGAGATGGCGCTCAATTCAGATAAGACATCCCGGTTTCTGGCGCCGGTCGGCACGCTTGAGATTGTTCCCTGCGACTCCGAGCTTTTCGCGCGCTGGAGGGTGCCAAAGGAGAATCTTCTGCTGGCCCTGCCGCCCGAACAGCTCAGCCAGCTCGCAGGTCTGGAATTCGAAAGGGAAGATTTCGAGTTCCGGATTCCGCCAACCGGATATGTCGATGAGAAGGCGCTGTTGCTCGCCCAACTGGTCCGCGAGGAATTCCGGGGAAGCGGACCAATGAACCACATCTACATGGATTCGCTGCTGACGGTCTTCTCCACCTATCTGCTGCGCAACTATTCGACATTCAAGGATTATCCTATCTCCCGGTATCGGGGGGGACTGTCGCCCAAGGCTTGGCGTGATGTTCAGGATTACATCAGGGCGAACATTGCCGAACGGTTGTCAATCGAGCGCTTGGCGATGCTTGCCGGCCTTGCGCCCAGCCACTTCATGCGCGCCTTCAAGCAGACGGTCGGCCGATCACCTCATCAATACATCCTCGCCATTCGCCTCGAGCTGGCTGAACAGCTTGTGATGACGACCGATATGCCGCTGGCCAGGATCGCCAGCCTCACCGGGTTCGCCAATCACAGCCACCTGACCGCATCCATGCGGCATCACAAATTCACGACACCAAGCGCTCTGCGGCGAGCTCGCGCGGCAAAATCCTAGCACCCGAGGAGATTTGCATATGAAATTCGCTACCCACGCGCTTCTTATGAGTGCCTTGCTGGCTTTTGCCGGCTGCACGGCCGACGATGGTTACGATGGTTGCCACGGCGTCGGCTGCATGGTCGATAATCCCCGTACGAGCGCTCGAGTTATCGACGACAGGCCGCAATTCGACCGCGACGGGAACCCCAATTTCGATACGCGGGGCGGATACCAGGGATGTCATGGAATCGGCTGTGAGGTCGACAATCCCGACGACGATGATCAGTCCATCGACGACAGGCCGCAATTCGACGACGACGGCAATCCCAACTTCGATGCGCAGGGCAATTATCAGGGTTGTCGAGGCATCGGCTGCCAAGTCGACGACCCCGATGCCGGCGATGTCGACGGATAATCTTTGAAAAGGACGGGTTTCATGCCTTTGCTCAAGAGCCTTACCCTGCGACATGCACGGATTGTCATGATTGCTCTCGCCGGGCTGACGATTGCGCCAGCACCCACCTTCGCTGCCACCGACGCCTGCAAGGGCGTGAAGGTGGAAATGACGAAGGCGCGCCAGGAGGAATATGCCCCTCTGGTCGCTGCGGCGATAGACGGCAAGATCAAGCCGTCCCAGGTCAAGTTCAGCGCAATCATGGAGAGCGGCAGCTGGAGCGCCGCCTACATCTCCACGCCCGTGAGCGACGACGGCGTCATGTTTTTCCAGACGGTCGGCGGAAAGAAGCATTTTCGCGACGTGTGGGGCGGCTGGGCGGATCCTTCGGAGCGCCAGGAGATCATCGCCTGGGCAACGAAGCTCGGAGCGCCGGCGGCGTTGGGACGATGTTTCGCCGCTACTGTCATTGGGGAAGATTGATGGTTTTTCGCAAACTGAGTCCATCTCCGGCTGTCCCGCTGATGCTGACCGGCTGCGCGAAAGGCTTCCGGCAATAGGACTCACGGACATCTCACCAAGGAGTAGCAACATGCACAAGCTTAATCGGATGCTCTTCGCCGCTCTCTTCGCCGGCCTTGCGGGGATTACGACCGCAGGGGCCCAAACGGCCGGAGAGGTAAACAAAACCCTCGACGAGCTGTATGGCAATCATGAGCAATATCATGCATTCTTCGAGAAGCTGAAGAAGGCCGTCGCTGAAAACGACAAGCAGACCGTCGCTTCCATGGTCGATTATCCGTTCAAGGCGCGCATCAACGGCAAGGCAGTGACCATCAGGGACGCGGCTCATTTCGCGGCGGATTACGACAAGGTTTTCACGGCGAAGGTCAAGGAAGCCGTCGCTAATCAAACGTACGAGAAGCTGTTTGCCAACTGGCAGGGTGTGATGATCGGTGACGGAGAGGTCTGGTTCAGCGGTATCTGCAACAACGACGCCTGCGAACAGCAGACGGTCAGGATCACCGCAGTCAACGACTAATGGCAGGAAGAGGGAAGGGAACCCCTGGTTGGTTTTAGGCCGGCAAGGGCGACCGTGTGATGGAAAAGGAGTGCATCGCGCCGCCGCTTCAGGCGCGGTCATTCGGCTCCTGCTGCGCTTGGTGACGGCCCGCTCGGCATTCGCTTTCGCCGTGCTGTCGGCGAGCATCGCGATCTGCATGCTCGCGCCGCAAGCGGCCTTCGCACAAAATGCGCCTGAAACGTCAAACCGCGTTGTGACCGTTGGCGTCTATGTCAGCCCTCCCTTCGTTGTTGCGGAGAGCGGCACCTATGACGGCATGGCGATCGATCTGTGGGAGGTTGTCGCGGGCAATCTGGCCTTGGCCACGCGCTATGTGGCCTATCCGACGATCCGTGAGCTTGTCGAAGCCACGCGCAACGGTGAGATCGATGCTGCCGTCACCAACCTGACTATCACGCGCAGTCGCGCCGAGACGATCTCGTTTACGCAGCCGTGGTTCGATGCGGGGTTGCGCATCATGGTGCCGGAC
>Ga0180221_1001955_pt1 | contig 12742 bp, 7 predicted proteins | sample eDN5th37CKraftMG_FD_151339 | JGI IMG/M metagenome (GOLD analysis project Ga0180221, IMG submission 151339) | Enriched Miracle-Growth compost microbial communities from Emeryville, California, USA - eDNA 5th pass 37_C Kraft MG (version 2) (version 2) ...
TCGGCAAGCCGGTGCCGATCAATGTGCGGGTCGTGGTCAAGGGCGACCGGATGACCATCGATCTCACCGAGGTCTCGCGGCAGGTCGGCGGCTTCTACAATTCCGGGATCACCGCCGGGCAGTCCTGCTGCCAGGTGGCGTTCAAATGCCTGACCTCGGCGCTCGATCTGCCGATCAACGACGGGCAGTTCCGCGCACTCGATATCGTGCTGCCGCCGGGCCGGGTGGTTAGCGCGCAGAAGCCCGCGGCGATGCGGATGTGGATGACCTATCCGATGACCATCATCGATACGATCTTCAAGGCACTGGAGCCTGCCATTCCAGAGAAGGTCGCCGCGGGCCATCATGCCGATCTGGTCGTGGCACGGGTCAACGGCCGCCGGCCGAGGGACAATTCCTTCTATATTTACAGTGGCGGGCTGATCGGCGGCGGCTGGGGCGCCAAGCACAACGGCGACGGCAATAGCGGTGTCATCGCCATCAACGACGGCGACACGCATAACGGACCGTCCGAGCAGGTGGAGGCGAAGTTTCCGCTGATCGTCGAGCGCTATGCGCTGCGGCCGGATTCCGGCGGGCCGGGGAAATATCGCGGCGGCCTCGGCGTCGAGCAGGTGATCCAGGCGCGCCACGACATCCGGTTTTCCTCGCAGATGGATCGCGTCAAATGCAAGCCGTGGGGATTGCAAGGCGGGCTCTCTGGCTTCGGTAATTCGGTCGCCGTGCATCGCTTCAACCAGCCCAAGGAACAGCACTTTCCGAACGGCAAGGCGTTCAATCAGGTGATCAAACCGGGCGACGCCTATATCCTGCGCTCCGGCGGCGGCGGCGGTTTCGGCTCACCGCTCGATCGCGACCTCGATGCGTTGCAGCGCGACGTCACCGGCGGCTATGTCTCGAAGGAGGCGGCCGAAAAATATTACGGCGCGGCCTTCGAGCCGGATTCGCTCACCATCGACCGCACCGCGACCGGCCGGCGCCGGGCCGAGATGGCGGCGCAGGGACTACCCAAGGACGAGCCGATCGCGCAGACCGTGGCGCCGCCCGCGGGCCACGCTCATCATCACGATCACGAGCATGAATACGAGCACGCGCATCTGACGCCCGAGGAGCGCGCCGTTCTCGCCATGTCGCACCGCTGCTGCTCGTGAAGCGACGGCGTTTGTCCAGATACTTTTACGACGATATTGCAAGGTTTATGGTCTTCCACGGAAGGTCTTCGAGAACTGGTGCCAAAGGTTCAGGCGCGAACCAACATTGACCTTGCAAGCCTTCCTTTTCCCGTCCGAGCAACCAGCGATTTTTTTTTATGTTGAGTGGATACAAAAGAACGGGCGAAGTCAGCGGACCACGAGAACTGGAATCTTGGACGCTGCGACTGCCCGAGCGGTTTGGCTCCCGAGCATAACTTGGGCCAGGCCGGTATGGCCATGGGAAGACATCACGATCAGGCTGCAGCCGCGTTGCTCGGCGATTTCCACCAGCGCACTTGCCGGCAGGCGCCACGGAACGTGAACGGTCTCTATCGGCACGCCGGCCGCTTCAGCATCTCGCTGGATGCGCTCTAGTATGCGCTCAGCGATTGCGGCTTGAGTTTTGTCGTAGGCCGCAATTTCGTCCTTGGTCGGTGACCAGAGGTCGGAGGCGAAGGCAAACTGCCCGCCAATGGGTTCGGTCACCGTCACGGCAGTGACCTTGCTGCCGTGAATTTTTGCCAGTCTTAGTCCATGGTCAACGCCTATCTGTGCGAGATTTGAGCCGTCACTCGATACTAAGATGTGCTCGTACACGGTCTATCCTCTTGCCCTTTGTGGCCGCACATTGGTCGGCGGTCTACTGCTCCGGTCTAGGCGCCTTATTATCAACGATCGCCTGGCCAGCCTCAAATGCTGCATCCGGAGTCCGGTGCCAGCAATCGACGATAAAACTATGTTCACGCCAAATTTCGCCATGTTGTAGGCGGTTGACGGCCACTTCTCCTGCATGTCGAGCGGCGGCGACAGATATGCGGCTACCGTCGCCACCCACTCACAGTTCTCTTAAGCGACGGTGTTGTTCAGTTTGCGGCACGCAGTTTCGACCGCGTTCATCACCAGCCGGATCGAGGGAGTCAGTACCTGCTGCTTGCGCCAGATCAGGCCGATGGGGCGAACCATCGACGGCGAGTTGATCTCGATTATCGCCAGTCGACGCTCGATCGTGTCGCCATGTGAGTGCATCGCTATCCGTGCGATGACGCCCACATAGTCCGAATGTGCAACCATGGGTTTAATAAAGGCGGTTGAACTGCACTCGATCGCGGCGCGAGGAGCGGGCAAGCCGGCAAGCTCGAAGAATTGCGAGAGTCTGCGGCGGTGCAGATTGCCAGGAACCGGCAGAATCCACTTCACGTTCTGCAATTCGTGCGGTGAAGGATCGCACAGTTTTGCAATCGGATTGCTGCGGTTTGCGATCAGCACGAGCTGGTCGTTGAACAGGTGCCGCTGCTCAAGTCCGATATCGGGCGAACTGACACCGAGCAGATCGAGGCCAAAATCGAATTCGCCGTCGAGGAGCCGCTGCGTGAGCGCGTCGGATGGCGTGATCACGCGCACCTGTAGGCCGGGATGATCGTCGATAACGCTGCGCAGGATGTCGGGCAAAACCCCGGTTGCTACAAGTGGTGGCGACGCGATGGTGACGAGACCGATACCGCCACCCTTGAGCGCGCGGATCTCGTCGAGCGCGTGTGAGAAACCTATGCTGATCGATTCCGCGTGGCTGCGCAGGCACTCCGCAAAGAGAGTCGGGATCATGCCTTGTGGACGCCGCTCGAACAGTTCGACATCGAGTTCTTTCTCCATCCGCTGGATGGTCTTGGTCACGGCGGGCTGAGAGGTGTTCAGCCATTCAGCCGCCTTGCCGAGGCTGCCTTTTTCCATCACCGCCAGCATGACGCGGAGTTGCCGCAGATCCATGGCATAACCTCAATCTATGACTATACGACAATTATATATTGGACGGTAATGGGCGGCCAATGCCAGTGTTTTTGTGCGGCCAAATGGGCCGCGCCATTGGGTGCCGGTTCCGATGTCAGATAGCCCCGCAACCTTGTTTGTCGCGGTCGATACCGGGGGCACCTTCACCGACCTGGTCGTGTTCGATGTCGCCCGCGACCGCGTGCGCTATACCAAGAGCCTCACCACGCACCATGACCCGATCGAGGCCGTTCTGACCTGTGTGCAGAAGACCGAGACCGACCTGCGCGATGCGCGGCTGTTCAAGCATGGCACCACGCATGTCATCAACACGCTGATTGAGCGCTCCGGCCCTAGGATCGCGCTCATCACCACGCGCGGTTTCCGAGATGTGCTCGATTTTGCGCGTGGTAATCGCACCGAAGCGTTCAACCTGTTTTTCCAGCGCGATCCGCCGCTCGTTCCGCGCGAACTGCGTTTCGAGCTTGACGAACGGATCGACGGCCAGGGTCGCATCCTCGTCTCGCCGAAGTACGCCGACGTTGCTCGCCTGGTCGAAACGATCCGTGGGCACGGCGTCTCCAGTATCGCCGTCTCCTTCCTTAATTCCTATATCGAGCCGGCAAACGAGCGGCAGGTTGCGCAATGGCTGCGTGAACTCGCGCCAGACTGCTACATCGCTACAGGCTCCGATCTCAGCCGCGAATGGTACGAATACGAGCGTACATCGACCGCGGCAGCCAACGCTTATACCGGCCCGAAGGTCGGCGGTTATCTCGGAAATATGACGCGCGTACTGGAAAAGCGTGCGTTCGGTGGCCAATTTTTGATGATGGGGTCGAATGGTGGCGTTCTGTCGGCACAGCATTCCGTGCAGACTCCGATCCTTCTGGTCGAATCCGGTCCGGTCGGCGGTTGCATGGGGGCGGGCGCCTATGGATGCGCGCTGGGCTTCGACAATATCATCGCTTTTGACATGGGTGGAACAACCGCGAAATGCGCGCTGGTACGCGACGGAAAGTTCGAAGTCGAGAGCACCTATCATGCCGGCGGCTATGGGCGTGGCATACCGATCCGCGTGCCGGTGATCGATATTGTCGAAGTCGGCGCAGGCGGTGGTTCGATTGCCTCGCTCGATGAACAGCACCAGCTCAATGTCGGTCCGCGCAGCGCTGGCTCATTTCCGGGGCCCGTCGCTTATGGCCGGGGCGGCACCGAACCGACCGTCACCGACGCCAACTTGATCCTCGGCCGTCTCGATGCCGAGCGCTTCCAGGGCGGCGAGATGGCGCTTGATCTCGCGGCTGCTTACAAGGCGATCGATCAGCGTCTTGCGCGCCCGCTCGGTTATCGCGACGAGAAGGGAGTGCATGAGCTCGCAAGCGGCATCCTGTCGATCGCCGCAGTGAAGATGAGTGAGGCGATCAAGCGTATCACGGTCGAACGTGGGAAGGATCCGCGCGATTTCGTGCTGTTCGCCTATGGCGGTGGAGGCCCGCTGCATTCCGCCGAACTCGCGCGCGAGCTTGGTATTCCGCTCGTCGTGGTTCCGCCGGAGGCTGGCAATTTTTCTGCCATCGGCATGTTGCTCGCTGATATTCGGCGCGACGAGAGCCGTACTCATCTGCGCCCACTCACCTCCGACGCGCTGCGTGAGGCGGAAGAGATCTTTGCCGAGATCAAGAGCGGGATGGCGAATGCGATCCATACTGATTTCGGTGATGTACAGGCAACTTTCGAGTGCTTCGCCGAGATGCGTTTCATCGGCCAGTATCACACGGTGCGGGTGCAACTAACTGGCGAAGATGCCGAGACGCTGCGGCGCGCATTCCATCGTATTTATCGCGACCGTTACGGGCATGTGATCGAAACGGCGCCGGTCGAGTTTGTCTCGCTTACCTGCGTTGCGGCGGCGCAATTGCCGCGGCCCGACATTGCACAACTTGCCTACGCACCGGCTGCCGACAGTGCGGTCGTGTCGCGGCGCCGTCAGATCTATTTTCCCGAGGCGGGGAGGCATCTCGACACCGCCGTCTATTCCCGCTCGGCACTTCCGATCGGCTTCCGGGGCGAAGGCCCCGCAGTGATCGAAGAATACGGCTCTACCACCATCGTCGGCCCCAACGACTGCTTCGAGGTCGGTCGGCTCGGGGAGCTCCGAATTGCGATCGATCAGGGCGAATGGAGGCCGGCGCCATGAACCTCATGACGGCCCCCGCCTTGGCTGTCGATCCGGTGAAGCTCGAGATCATTCGGACCGGCTTGCAGTCGATTCCGGACGTGATCGAAGCAGACCTGATGCGGACGGCGTTCAGCCCGCTGGTCTACGAGTATAAGGATTATGCGGTCGGGCTGGTCGACGGCGAAGGCCGCAGCATTGCGCTCGCTCGCCACGGTCTGCCGGGATTTCTTACTAATGTACTCGGTGAGGCGGTGCGCGACGGTATCGCGCTCTACGGTCCCGACGGGATTGAGCCCGGTGATGTCATCGTCACCAATCATGCCGGCACGATGGGCCAGCACCTCAACAATGTCATCATGTACACGCCGGTGATGGGGCAGAGCGGACGGCCGATCGCGTTTATGGCAATCAACGTCCATTGGCTCGACATCGGTGGCCGTTATCCAGGTTCCTGCCTCGGCACCGACAACACCGAGCTGATCCAGGAAGGATTGCAACTGCGCACGGTGAAGCTCTATCGCCGCGGCGAGAAGGTTGACGATATTTTCCGCGTAGTCGAATACAACACGCGACAGCCAGAAATGCTGATGGGCGACATCGCTGCGCAGCACGCTGGCTGCATCAAGGGTCGCGAGCTGTTTGAGCAGCTCGTTGCGCGCCACGGCGAGAAGGTATTGCTGGCCGCGGTCGCGCAAATCTGGCGGAATTCAGAGGCCGCCGCTCGCGCCGCGATCCGTAAGGTGCCCGAGGGCACCTACGAGATGCAGAGCTTCATGGACGACGACGGGATCGACGTCGGCCAACCGATCCCGATCAAGCTCAAGGTGCATCTCAGGGACGGTGATTTTATCGTCGACTATTCCGAGATGTCACCGCAGGTGAAGGGCCCGTACAATTCCGGCTTCTTCGGCGGGGGCGATTCGAGCGCGCGCATTGCATTCAAGTATTTGTTCTCGCCGAATGAGCCTGCCAACGAGGGCAGCTTCGCCCCGGTCAAGGTGATTCTGCCGGAAGGCACGCTGATCAGCGCTACCGGGAACGCGCCGCTCGGCTACTACCAGACACCGCTCGCAACCGTGATTGACACTATCATCGGCGCGATGGCGCCGGCGCTGCCGGAGCGGGTCGCCGCAGGCCATCATGGAGCCTTGGCGCTATTCGGCTTCAGCGGCACGCATCCACGCAGCGGCCGCTTCTATAGTTTCTTCGATACTGCGCATGGCGGCTGGGGCGGTTCCGCGACCAGGGATGGAGCCGGCCCGTACAAGACCATCCGTCACGCTGACAACAAGGATATCCCAGTCGAGACGCTGGAGGCGCTCTATCCGCTGATGGTGGAACGCTATGAATGGCGTGTCGACTCCGCAGGACCCGGACGGCACCGAGGCGGTCTCGGCACGAGCAAGACGGTCCGCGTGCTTGCGCCGTGCAACTTCAACATATCGTTCGAGCGGTCCAAATGTCCGCCCTGGGGTCTCGCTGGCGGTGAGCCGGGCAAACCGGCTTTCGGTGAGATCGAAACCGCAGGCGGAGAACGTCGGCGCGTACACAAGGGCAGCCGCTTCCCGCTTCAGCCGGGTGACCGCGTGCATCTGAACACGGGCGCCGGCGGTGGCTTCGGTCCCGTCGACGAGCGCGATCCGGCTACGATCGAGTCGGATGTCCGTGCCGGTTACGTCACGCCGGAGGCTGCGCGCGCGATCTATCGCGTCGTGCTCGACCCTGGCGGCAGAGTCGATGCCGCGGCAACCGCGGTCCTGCGAGCGCAATCCACATACGCGGCAGAGGCGCCCGCGAACCGGGATCCGCCTAGCGGGTCACGACCACAACAAGCCACCGCACAATAATGGCGACAAATAAATGGAGGACGGAAATGCCTGGTTGGTTCAGAACATTGTCCCTCGTCGCTCTTGCCACTATAATGCTGCTTGCCGGCGGACAGGCGCAGGCTCAGGATTATCCTAATCGCAATATCACGATCATCGTACCGTTCGCGGCCGGTGGTACCACCGATATTATCGGTCGTCTGATCGGCCAGAAGTTGAGCGAATTCACTGGCGTCACCGTCCTGGTGGAGAACGTGCCAGGCGCAGCCACCATCATCGGCACGGAGAAGGCTGCGCGCTCCGCCCCCGACGGTTACACGCTCTATCTCGCGAGTTCGACGCCGTTCGCTACCAATCCCAACTTTTACCGCAAGCTCCGCTACAGCATCGACGATTTCGAGATGATCAGCCTCATCTCGCGGGTGCCGTTAATGTTTGATGTCAATCCGAATTTGCCGGTCGATAGCGTTCAGAGCATGGTGTCCTATGCCAAGCAGAAGCCGGGCGGCGTCACTGTTGGCAGCCCGGGGCACGGTAGCCTTGGCGAGATCGTCAACGGTATGGCGCGCGGCATTCTCGATATGCCGCTCACCGACGTGCCTTATCGCGGCGGCGGGCTCGCGTTGGGGGATGTACTCAAGGGCGTGACCGACGCCTATTTCGACGCGATCTCCTCGACGCTGCCGCTCTACCAGACCGGCAAGATCAAGGTTCTCGCGAGCACTGGCCGTTCGCGTTCGCCGGCCGCACCGAATGTGCCGACGCTGGTCGAGCTTGGCTACAAGGACTTTGTGCTCGAGAACCTCTATTCGATCATGGCCCCGAAAGGTACACCGCGCCCGATCATCGACAAACTCAACGGATTGTTGCGGCGCGCGCTGAGCGACACCGATTTTCGGGAGAAAATGTTGACCCAGGGTGTGGTGCTGGAAGCGTCCTCGCCCGAAGAGCTTCGTAAGGCGGTGCAGGCTGACTACGAATTCATGGCGCGCATGGCGCGGCAGTTCAATATCAAACCGCTGGAATAAGAACCTGTATCGTCAGGAGAGGAGAATCACCATGAAGCTTGCTAGCTTTCGGTCCGCGGGAGGCGATTCCTACGGTGTCGTTTCGGGCGACGGCGTCGTCGATGTTGGCCGCGACATGGGCAACCGATATCCGACCCTGCGTGCCGCCATCGCCGGTGATGCGCTCGGCGAGATCGAGCGCATGGCAAAGGGCCAGAAGCCGCAACTCGCTATGTCGGACGTGACGCTGCTACCCCCGATCACCGACCCGGAGAAGATCATCTGTATCGGGCTGAATTACCGGAAGCATGTGCTCGAGGCGGGTCGCAAGATACCCGACGTGCCGAGCCTGTTCCTGCGGCTGACCAATACACTCGTTCCACACGGCGGCGCCATGATCCGGCCTAAGGTATCGGCCGACTTCGACTATGAGTGTGAGCTTGCGCTCATCATCGGCAAGGGTGGGCGCCACATCGACAAGGCAGACGCTTTCGATCATATAGCGGGCTATTCCTGCTTCAACGATGGCTCGCTCCGTGATTACCAGCTCAAGCACTCGGTCTCGATTGGCAAGAACTTTTTGGCTACGGGCGGATTCGGGCCGTATCTTGTGACCGCGGACGAGGTGGGCGATGCCGGCAAGCTCGACATCGCAACACGTATCAACGGCACGCAGGTACAGCACGGAAACACCAGCGACTTTATCTTCGATATTCCCTACCTGATCGCTTATCTCTCGACATTCACGCCGCTGTCACCCGGCGATGTGATCGCGACCGGAACTCCTGAGGGAGTTGGTCTCGCACGCAAACCGCCACTATGGCTCAAGCCAGGCGATACAATCGAGGTCGATATCGAGAAGGTAGGCGTGTTGCGCAATACGATCGAAGACGAGCGCTGAGGGTCGGCTATACGCCCGACAGAGTTAGGCATGGTACTATTAATTGTAATAGCAAGTGCCAAGCAGCGGGGCGCGTTGACAGGGTCAACTCTCACGACCGCTCGTACCGACCGCTTCGTTTAGGTCTTCAAGAATAGCCAAGCCAGCGCCAGTAGGTGGCGCCAAGCAGCATGACCAGCCCGAGCGCGATGACCGTCAGCACTAAGCCAGTGCGCACAAAATCCTTGGCCTCGAATGTTTCTGTTCCGTAGGCCACCATATTTTGCGGCGCATTCACGACCAGGATGAAGCCAAAGCTCACTACGAATTGTAGAAGCATGGTCATGCCGACGACGTTGATACCTGGCGTCGCCACCTGCTGAAGCACTGCAATGATGATCGGGATCATCGCCGCGGCGAGTGCGGTAGCGCTGGCAAAGCCGAGGTGGATGATTACAAGGAACAGGCTCATTACGCCGAGAATGAACAGCGCCGTCGCGTTGGTGAGACCAAACTCGGCGACAACGATATTGGCTAGCCATGTTGCTCCGCGAGTCTGCAACAGTGCCGTTCCAAGACTGATCCCGATGCCAAACAGGACTATAGTCCCCCATGGAATGCGCGGCTGCGCCTCCTTCCAGGTCATGATTCCGATACCGGGCAAGAACATCAGCGCCACCGCCGCGATTGTCGTCGAGGAGGTGTCGAAACGGTGCAGCACGCCTTCGGTGGCCCAGAATGCCAGCAGGGTCAGCGATATCGCGAGCAGCTTCTTTTCCGAGGTCTTCATCGGGCCGAGTTCGGCGAGCGATCGGCGGATCGCCTCGCGGCCGCCGGGAACCGCCTTGACCTCCGGCGGCATCATGCGGGTCATCACGAAATAGAGCGCGATCGACATCAGAACGGCGAAGGGAGCTGCTGCGACAAACCATTCGAGCCAGGTAATCGTGTGCTTCAGCGTGCGCTCGATAAAGCCGACCGCCACCATATTCTGCGCGGCAGCGGTCTTGATGCCGACGTTCCAAATGCTTGCCGTCTGCACCGTGGTTATCATTAGCATGCTGGCGAAGGCGCCTTTCTTGTCGACACCGAATGCGGTGATGATACCGAGCATGATCGGCACCAGGCAGGCGACGCGCGCAGTAGTCGAGGGCACCAGGAAGGCCATGATGAAGCCGACCAGGATCGAGCCGAGGATTACGTCGCGGGTTTCGGTACCGACGCGCGAAAGGATCACCAGCGCGATGCGCTTATCGAGCCCCGTGGCAGTCATGGCAGCTGCCAGGAACAGCGCCGCAGCGACCAGCGCCAGCGCAGTATTAGCGAAGCCGCTGAAAGCAAGGCCCAGGCCGGCGCTGGTGCCCATCAGCACGTCGGGATTGGTGATGCTCGGCGAAAGCCCGAGCAGAAATGCCATCATCGCGGCAATGACAATCGCCGAGACGGCATAGTCGAGTGCTTCGGTCATCCACACGATGACCGCGAACGCAAGCACGGCAAGCATGCGATGGCCGGCGACCGGCAAGCCTTCCGGCGTAGGCATTGCGATGACGACGATCAACGCAACCACCGCCGCCAGGAGGCCCCAATGGGATCGGAGCCATGAGGGCTGTGCTGGTGTGGTTCCTCGCCTGCCTGCCGGTGAAGCAGTCTGGCTGGGCGGCGTTAGCTTTATTTGCTTCGCGTCCGTCATCGCCAACCTCGTGTACCGTCGCCTAAGCGAAGGCTGACCAGATTGGCGGCCTGATATTTTGATCCAGATTAAATCGACGCGATTTTTTAGTATTGCGCAGTCGCAATGCTGCGTTGCCCCAGCGAGATCGGCGTGTAGCGGGAAGACGGGGTATTGTTATGGCCGCGCCAAGCAGGATACTTTCTGCTTGCCAGCATGACTCAATAGATCGGGGTGACCTTACGCGACGTTGATCAGCTCCAGCTCTTCCCGATGGAGATGATCACGAATATCGGTGTCGCTGGCCGGACTCGAGAACAAGAAGCCTTGTACTTCGGTAACGCTTGGCTCTTGCAGCAATAAAGCGAGCTGCTGGTGTGTTTCGATACCTTCCGCCACCACGGACATGCCGAGGTCGGCGCTCATTCGGGCAACGCCTTGTAGCAACTTGAGCGAACGGGGATCGTGCTCGATGCCAACGACGAAGCTCCGGTCGATCTTGATCTTGTTGAGCGGGAACTTGCTCAGATAGCTCAGGCTCGAATATCCGGTGCCGAAGTCGTCGAGCGAGATGCGAACGCCTTGCTGGCGGAGCTTGTGCAGGGCCTGCTGGATTCCGGTGACGTCTTCCAGCAGCACCGATTCGGTGATTTCGATTTCGAGACGTTCCGGAGCGAGTCCGGTTTCAGCGAGGCTATTCGCGACAATTGCTGGCACATCGCTGCGTCGGAACTGTATTGCCGACATATTGACGGCAACGCCGATATCCTTGGGCCATGATGCACACTCGGCACAGGCCTGGCGAAGAACCTGAGTGCCAAGCTCGGTAATCAGCCCCATTTCCTCGGCAACGGGGATGAATTCCTGAGGTGGCACCATGCCGCGCGTCGGGTGGGGCCAGCGCAGCAAGGCTTCGCATACCGTCGTCCGGCCGGTTCGGATGTTTATGATCGGCTGGAAATGAATCTCAAACTCGTTTTGCGCGAGGGCATTGCGTATATCCAGTTCCAGCGCGCGCCGGGATTGAGCCGCTTCATCCATGTCGCGCTCGAAGAAACGGTATGTATTGCGTCCGTCTGCCTTGGCCCGATAAAGCGCCATATCGGCGCATTTGAGGATTTGCTCGAATGTATCGCCGTGCTCCGGCATGATTCCGATGCCGACGCTGGCGCCGATAACGATCTGATGACCATTCACCTCGTAGATATCACTTAGAGTATCGATGATACATTGCGCGGTTTTGGCCGCATCCTGCCTGTTATGCAGCCGCGGCTGGAGCACGACGAATTCATCGCCGCCGAAACGGGAAACGGTCAGCGCGGGGCTTAGTGTTTGGCGCAGGCGATCAGCGACCTGGCACAGGAGAGCATCGCCAAACGGATGCCCGAGCGTATCATTGACCTTTTTGAACTGATCGAGATCGATAAACAGCAGCGCATGGCTGCGTTTGTCGCGGCTTGCGAGCCGGCTTTCAAGAACCTCCTGGAAGCCAATGCGGTTTGGAAGCCCTGTGAGCGCATCGTAGCGTGCGAGGTGCTCGATCTTCTCCGCTGCCTGCCGGCGTTCGGTAATATCCTCTGCGAGAACGACGCAACCGCCAGATTCCATTGGTTGGAACGTGAGTTCCAACGAGACGTTTCCGCCGCCTTCGAGCAGCATTGTTTGCCTGTCTCTGGCACAAATCTTTTGCTCGAATTGCTTGATGAACTGTTCGGGCGATGCGCAGCCGATTTTGTCTGTAGCGACGACTTTTTGCAGTAGGGCACGGACGTTGATGCTTTCGTCGCAGATCGTGGGATCTAGCCCGAGCATCTCGGTGAACCGCTGATTGCTCACGAGCAGGTTCCCCTGCGCATCGAACATGCACAAACCATGCGGCATATTGTTCAACGCCGTATCGAAGCGTTGCGCGAGGGATTCGACATTGCGTGTCGCGACGACGGCATCGAACAGCGTCTTGCGCAGGCGCGCCGAGATGAACCGCAAGCTCAGGAAGAACGGTACGAGCAGAGAAGCGAGAAAAGCGTAATAGATGTCTTCCTGAATGATCAGGCCGGCGATCATCGGTAGCCCGGCACAGGCCGCCTGGGTGGTGACGAGTTGGTCGCTAGAGAAATTGCGCCCGGATACGCCGACGAGATAGGCGAGGCTGACGGAGAAGCTGATGAGATGGGCTGCCGGGTCAGTCGTCAACGCAAAGGTTAGAAAACACCAGAGG
>Ga0180221_1001957_pt1 | contig 12735 bp, 12 predicted proteins | sample eDN5th37CKraftMG_FD_151339 | JGI IMG/M metagenome (GOLD analysis project Ga0180221, IMG submission 151339) | Enriched Miracle-Growth compost microbial communities from Emeryville, California, USA - eDNA 5th pass 37_C Kraft MG (version 2) (version 2) ...
CAGAACATCGACCTGGCGCAGCTTCGCGACGATCTCTTCGGGTTTGTGCTTCTTCTGGGGCATTCCAACGTCCTCCTACGGCTCAATAGCCTACTTCAGGGAGGACCACTTTTCAGGGGGCAGACCACTTCCGCTTATGTCATGCTGGCGGACCCGCTGTCGAGCTTCACTTCCGGCGCCACCGTGGCGGTCACTGGCGGCAAACCGCTCCTATAGCGGAATGCGCCCGTCTGTGGCGGCGCAAGCGTCGCTATTTTTCCGGGTCAATCAACGGTCGCACCAAAGCTTCAATCAGATGGCCGTGGCGCCACTCTGTTGATGCAGTTTTGGCTGGACCATTTTTTCCAAAAGTTCCATGCACCAAGAGTTCCTGCAGTTGTCGATCGAAAAGATTTCCAGACGATGATCTTTGGTGGATTGACACCCTCGCGTTCTCGGTTATTCTTTTATAAAAGCTTATATAACATAATTGTGGAACAATTCAAAAATGGGGGTTCAGCCTTGCGGATCAAACTAGCACTCCTTCTGGCTTCTGCCATGCTCTTCAGCCCTGGCGTTTCGCTAGCGCAGGACAAGGGCGGCATCATCAACGTCGCGACCATCGGCGAGCCACCGACGCTCGACCCTATGGTGTCCACAGCGGACCTCGTGGGTATTGTCACGCAACATATCTTCGAAACGCTCTACACGTTTGACAAGGCATGGAAGCCGACACCATTGCTGGCGGAAAGCCTGCCTGAAATCAGCGCGGACGGAAAAACCTATACGATCAAGCTGCGTTCCGGCATCAAGTTCCACGATGGCAGTGATATGACGTCGGAAGACGTGGTTGCATCACTGGAACGCTGGACGAAGCTCGCTTCGCGCGGAAAGCAGGCGTCGGCCTTCATCGAAAATATAGCGGCGACTGATCCGGCCACAGTGACGATAACGCTCAAGGAGCCTTATGCGCCATTGACCTCCTTGTTGGCGTTCAACAATTCGGCGGCGATCATCCTGCCGTCAGAAAAGCAGGCCGAGCCAATGAGCGAATTTGTCGGCACGGGTCCCTATATGCTCAAGGAACGCAAGGCAGACCAGTATATCCAGCTTGTGCGTTTCGACGGTTACAAGTCGCGTGACGGCGAGAGTGATGGATATGGCGGTGCGCGGCATCAATATCTCGATGAAATCCGCTTCGTATCGGTCCCGGACGCCAATACCCGTGTCGAGGCGGCGGTTTCCGGGCAATATGATTATGTCGATTCAATTCCGGTTGAGTCATTCGACAAGATCAAGTCTTCGACGGCTTCCCAGCCGATGCTTCTGAAACCCTTCGGCTATCCTGTCTTTGTGTTCAACACCAAGGAAGGCGTAGCGTCGAAATTGCCGGTACGAAAGGCCGTAACGCACGCATTGAGCATGGAGGACATGCTTGCGGCTGCGTTTGGCAGCACGGAATTCTACACATTGGACGGCGCTTTCTATCCGTCCAATTTTGTCTGGAATACGGAAGCTGGCGTCGAAGGGAATTATAATGTGGCTCAGCCGGAAGCTGCGGCAGAAGAATTGAAAGCCGCCGGCTATAATGGAGAGCCCCTGCGTATTCTGACCAGCCGTCAATACGAGTTCCATTACAAGATGGCGCAGGTGGCCGCCGAATATCTGAAGCTCGCCGGTTTCAATGTGGATTTGCAGGTTGTCGATTGGGCGACGCTGACGCAGCGCCGTGCTGATCCCAAGCTTTGGGACATCTACATAACACACAGCCCCTTCCTGCCTGAGCCTGCCTTGATGGGCTCCCTGTCGACCAGTTCGCCGGGTTGGTGGGACACACCAGCGCGGAAAGCCGTCGTCGATGCGTTCACGGCTGAATCCGATCCGGAAAAGCGGATTGCACTGTGGGCAGACGTTCAGAAAACCATCTATGACGAACTGCCCCTGATCAAAATTGGTGACTTCAATGCCGTCGCGGCGATGTCCGCCAAGCTGGAGGGCGTTGAGCCGGCGCCATGGCCTTACTTCTGGAATGCTTCGCTGAAGAAGTAACTTCCGGCAATGCGAATGCCGTCCGTCCGGCCGGCATTCGCTGAGTGGTTCAATCTGGGGAATCCGATCGCATGTTGCGCTACATCCTTCAGCGGTTTGTCGGCATGGCTGTCGTCATGTTTCTGGTCGTGACGATCGTATTCGTGATTGTCCGGGTGACGCCGGGCGATCCTGCTGCGGTCATGCTCGGACCGGACGCGTCGGCGCAAGACATTGCCGATCTGCGCGCACGGCTTGGTCTCGATCAGTCGCTGGTCGTTCAGTACTTTTACTACATCGGTCAGCTATTGAAGGGTGATCTCGGCCAGTCGATATTCCTCAACATGCCAGTCGGCGCAGCATTGCTCGACAGGGCCGAGCCGACGTTTTTTCTGACGGTTCTTTCGCTTCTGATTGCCTGCATTATTGCTCTCCCCGTTGGAGTTTATGCAGCCTATCGGCGCGGTTCTTTTGTCGATCAGGCCGCAACGACAGTGGCCATGCTTGCTGCGAGCATACCGAGCTTTTGGCTCGGTCTCATTCTCATGCAGTTTTTTGCCGTCCGGCTAAATCTGTTTCCAGTATCGGGCTATGGCGGGCCGGGTTCGAGCTTTCTGGATCGAATGTATCATCTGATCCTGCCTGCCGTCGCGCTGGGGCTGGTTTCCTCGGCGTTGATCCTGCGCTTTACGCGTGCCTCCATGCTGGATGTCCTCGGTGACGATTACATCCGCACGGCGCGCGCAAAGGGCTTGATCGAGCGGCGTGTGATCATGAAACACGCATTGAAGAATGCGCTGATCCCGATCCTCACCGTCATAGGTCTCACCGCAGCCGTGCTGATTTCCGGAGCCGTGGTGACGGAAACGGTGTTCGGCCTGCCGGGCGTTGGCAATCTTGTCGTGTCAGCGGTCCTGCGAAGGGATTATCCGGTAATCCAAGGCGCGCTGCTTGTCATCGCGGGGCTTTATGTCCTGATCAATTTCATCATCGACATGCTCTATCTGTTCGTAGATCCGAGGGTTCGCTACTAATGGCCGATCTCGTAACGACCCCGCCAAAAGCTCCATCGGAACGTGCTTTGTTCATCCGCCGACTGTTCAAACGCAAGACCGTGGCGGCTGGAATTATTGTGCTTGCAGTCTTCGCTATCCTGGCGCTGCTGGCGCCCTGGATTGCTCCTTACTCACCGTCGAAGCTATCCATAGTCAACCGCCTCAAGCCACCGGGCGAGATGTTCTGGTTCGGCACGGATGAGTTCGGGCGCGATGTATTCTCTCGTACAATCTATGCCGGAAGGCTGTCGCTTATGGTGGGTGCTGCGGTTGTCGTCCTGTCGGCGATCATAGGGGTCACGCTCGGATTGCTGGCAGGCTTCTTTCAGCGCCTGGATACGCCCATCGCCCGCCTGATCGATGCCATGATGGCTTTCCCCGACATTCTGCTGGCCATTGCGTTGGTCGCCGCGCTCGGCCCGTCATTGGCGACGGTCATCGTTGCCTTGTCCGTGGTCTACTCGCCAAGACTGGCGCGCATCGTGCGCGCCTCCACGCTGGTGATCCGGGAACTGCCCTATGTCGAAGCTGCCCAGGCGCTTGGGATTTCGACATTCCACATCATGACGCGGCATGTGCTGAGAAATCTGGTCTCGCCGATCATCGTTCAGTGCACATTCCTTTTTGCGAGCGCCATGCTCGCAGAAGCCGGACTTTCTTTCCTCGGCCTTGGTGTCAGCCCGGAGATCCCGACCTGGGGAACCATGATTGCCGCCGGACGCCAATATATCGGTCAGGCCGACTGGATGACCTACTTCCCCGGCTTCGCCATCATTCTTTCCGTCCTGTCGCTCCAGATGGTTGGCGACGGACTGCGTGACATGCTCGATCCAAGACTGCGAAGGGATTTGTAATATGATTTCCGGTGAACAGGCGAAGCCGCTTCTTATCACCAATGTTAAGCCGGTCGCTTTCGGCGCACAACATTCCGATACAACGACCGATATTCTGATCGGGAAGGACGGCAACATCAGCGCCATCGGCAAGTCGTTGAACGCGCCGGCGGATGCGGAACTCGTCGATGGCAAGGCAGCCTGGATTTCCCCGGGGTGGGTCGATCTGCATGTCCATATCTGGCATGGCGGGACGGACATTTCGATACGCCCTTCCGAGTGCGGCGCGGAACGAGGGGTGACGACGCTCGTTGATGCCGGTTCGGCGGGAGAAGCCAATTTTCATGGCTTCCGGGAATACATCATCGAACCGGCCAAGGAACGGATCAAGGCCTTTCTCAATCTCGGTTCCATTGGCCTTGTCGCTTGCAACCGGGTTCCGGAATTACGGGATATCAAGGACATCGATCTTGACCGCATTCTCGAATGCTATGCAGCCAATAGCGAACATATCGTCGGGATCAAGGTCCGGGCCAGCCATGTCATAACCGGGTCATGGGGTGTTACGCCGGTCAAGCTTGGCAAGAAGATCGCCAAGATACTCAAAGTGCCCATGATGGTGCATGTGGGCGAACCTCCGGCGCTTTACGACGAGGTTCTGGAAATCCTCGGCCCCGGCGATGTGGTGACGCACTGCTTCAACGGGAAATCGGGCTCCAGCATCATGGAGGATGAGGACCTTTTCAATCTCGCAGAACGCTGCGCAGGCGAAGGTATTCGGCTGGACATCGGCCATGGCGGAGCATCTTTCTCGTTCAAGGTCGCCGAAGCGGCAATTGAACGGGGACTGCTTCCATTTTCGATCTCGACCGACTTGCACGGCCATTCGATGAACTTTCCGGTATGGGATCTGGCGACAACCATGTCCAAATTGCTGTTGGTCAACATGCCATTTGAAAATGTGATTGAAGCCGTCACGCATAATCCGGCGTCGGTGATCAAGCTCTCGATGGAAAACCGGCTGTCTGTTGGACAACGTGCCGATTTCACGATTTTTGATCTGGTCGATGCCGACTTGGAAGCAACGGATTCCAACGGCGATGTATCCCGTCTGAACAGACTGTTTGAACCCCGTTACGCAGTCATCGGTGCCGAGGCGATTGCGGCCAGCCGCTATGTGCCGCGTGCCCGTAAGCTCGTTCGCCATAGCCATGGCTATTCGTGGCGCTGAAACTGTCGGCGCTGCATTGAATTTGCGGGAACGCCCCGTGACGAAATGATGAGGAAAATTCGTGTCTCATTCTTCCCAAACGACCGAAGTACGGCATTCCCCTTATGAACGCCTGGCTTCGCTCGGCATAATTTTGCCGCCGCCGCCGCCGCCCATCGCGAACTTTGTCACGCATGTGCGGGAAGGGAATATGCTCTATCTTTCCGGGCAGGGGCCACGGGAAGAGAGCGGACATTTGCGTTCGGGGAAGGTCGGCGGCGATGTCGGCGTGGACCAAGCCTATCAGGATGCCCGTCTCACCGGCATCAATCTGCTGGCAGTCATGCACGAGGCGCTTGGCGATCTGTCGCGTGTAAAGCGTATCGTGAAGCTGCTGGGTATGGTCAACGCCGTGCCGGACTTCGAGCAGCATCCCAATGTCATCAATGGCTGCTCCGATCTCTTCATCGAAGTCTTCGGCGCTGCCGGAAGACATGCGCGTTCAGCCGTCGGCTTCGGTTCCTTGCCGGGCAATATCACGGTTGAAATCGAAGCGATCATCGCCCTTAAAGACTAGGACAGCGTCAATGATTGCGCCAGCCCATCAGCTTTTCGATCTTGGCCGCCGAAGCGCGCACCTGACTGGTGTAGCGGCTTTCATCGGAAAGCACTTTCTGTTCAGGAAGAACGATGGAGATTGTCGCAACGCATTGGCCATCGCGGTCGCAAATCGGGGAAGCAATACAGGCAACCGCATAGTCGGATTCTGCAATCTGGATCGAGAGCCGCTCCTCAAAGGCTTTCGCTGCAGCCTCCGAGAGGGTTGTGGCGTCGATCTCGGCCCGACCGGTGGGGGAAGTCCGGGCGCAGCGCTTGAAAAGCTCGATCCGTTCATTTTCAGCCAAATGGCCCACCAGAAGACGGCCGGATGCAGTCCAGTTCAAGGGCACTCTCGTGCCAACACGCGAGGCAACCTGAAACGGACTCGGTCCATCCGCCATGGCCAGAACAAGCATATGGTCGCCATCCCGCCCGCACAGCTGCACCGCTTCGTTTGCCTCGCGGCAGAGATCGTGCATCTCATGCGTGGCGACGCTCATAAAATCAAGCGACCGTGCGTAGGCAAGGCCGTAGTGATAGAGCCGTGCGCCGAGCCAGATTGCACCATCCGGGTTGCGGGCGAGCATGTTCTTTTCAACGAGATCGTCGATGGTCACATAGACGGTCGACAAAGGTGCCTTGATCGCTTTCGCAATCGCATAGGGACCAGCCGGGGCACCGGTTTCATAAAGATAATCAATCACCTGCAATGCACGATCAATGCCGCTCACGCGAGAACGGCGCGTCGTCTTGGTTTCGGTGTCGTCTGCAGAGGACGCTTCGGCAGGAATAGCGGTTGATAATGCGCTCACTCAAGGGCTCCGTAGGAAATTCGAGAAGTTATTACATTATTATGGCATACATGTCGATGCCTCAGGCAGCAAAAGAAATGGGAGAATTGAAATGACCGATGATATCCGCCGCAAGATCGGGCTTCGACCGGTCATCAATGTTTCCGGAACGATGACATCGCTTGGCGCATCCATCGTTGTGCCCGAAGCAATAGAGGCGATGACGGCCATCCTGCCGCAATTTGTCGAGGTCAATGATCTCCAGCGCAAGGCAAGCGAAGTGATTGCGCGACTGACGGGCGGAGAAGCCGGCTTCGTCACGGCTTCCTGTTCCTCAGGTATCACGCTTGCCGTGGCCGGAGCGATGACAGGCAACGACCTTCTTGCAATCGAAAGGCTACCGGATACCGCGCCGGAAAAGAACGAAGTTCTGGTGCAGACCGGTCACGTGGTCAGCTACGGTGCTCCTGTCGATCAGGCAATCCGGCTTGCGGGCGGCAAGGTCGTCCTGGTCGGGCAGGCAACATCGGCTCATCGTTATCACATGGAAAATGCAATCACCGAAAAGACGGCTGCGGCGGTTTATGTCGTATCGCATCATGTCGTGGATTACGGCCTTCTGCATCTGACCGAGTTTGTCGAAATCGCGCATGCCAAGGGTGTGCCGGTGATCGTGGACGCCGCATCTGAATATGATCTCAGGCTGTTTCTGGAAAAAGGCGCAGACATTGCGATCTATTCGGGACACAAGTTTCTGGGCGGTCCGACCTCCGGCATCGTTGCAGGAAAGAAGGAACTTGTCCGCAACGCTTTCCTGCAAAATCTCGGCATCGGCCGCGGCATGAAAGTTGGCAAGGAAAGCATTTACGGCGTGATGGCGGCGCTGGAAGCGTGGGAAAAGCGCGATCATGCCGGAATCCGCGAGCGGGAGACCGGATATCTGGAGCTATGGAAGAGGACGCTTGATGGCCGTCCCGGGATCACGGCTCTGATCGAGCCAGATCCGACGAACAATCCGCTCGACCGGCTGCGAGTGATTGTGTCGGCTGCAGATGCTCACATCACGGCCTGGGATCTGGTAACCGCCCTTGCGCGGGGGAACCCACCGATCATTACCCGTGATCATGAGGTGGAACACAACTATTTCTATCTCGATCCCTGCAATCTGCATCCAGGGCAGGAGACTGTCGTTGCTCAACGTCTGGCTGAGGAACTCGACAAAGCCCGGGCATCGAACGAGATTATCGCCACACCCTTTGAGGACCGAAGCAGGCACCGCTTTGACGGTTTGCTGCGTTGGCCGGATTGATGATCGGCAAGGCCTGAGTAACGGAGGAGCATCATGACGTCTGGGAAAACCGCGATGGCTGGAAAACGCGAACCTGTTTTATCCGTTCGAGGACTGACCACCTCATTTCTGGTCGACGGTGCCTGGAAGCCGGTGGTCGATGATGTGTCCTTTGACGTTAATCCTGGAGAAACCGTCGCAATTGTTGGCGAATCCGGCTCAGGCAAGAGTGTTACTTCGCTGTCGATCATGCGTCTGTTGCAGAAGGATACGAGCCGCATCGAAGGTAGTATCAGGTTGGGCAACCGGGAGCTTCTGACGCTCCCGGAAGAGGAAATGCGCCAGATACGCGGCAACGATATTGCCATGATATTCCAGGAGCCGATGACGAGCCTCAATCCGCTCTTCACGATAGGAGACCAGATTTCGGAAGCATTGCTCTGTCATTCTCAAATGTCGAAGGCAGATGCGCGTGCCGAGACGGTCCGCTTGCTTGAAAAGGTGCGCATTCCGTCTGCCGCGTCCCGCTTCGATGAATATCCGCATCGTTTTTCAGGCGGTATGCGCCAGCGCGTCATGATCGCAATGGCACTGGCGTCAAGACCCAAACTGCTGATCGCGGACGAACCGACCACGGCGCTGGATGTAACCATTCAAGGCCAAATCCTCGACCTTATCAAAACGTTGCAGGACGAGGAGGGAACATCGGTTCTTTTCATCACGCATGACATGGGCGTGGTGGCAGAAATATCGGATCGTACCGTTGTCATGTTCCGTGGAAAGCAGGTCGAGACAGGACAGACAGCGGATATTTTCAGACAGAGCAAACATCCTTATACGCGGGCGCTTCTGTCGGCGGTTCCCGTGCTGGGTTCCATGCAGGGTTATCACCGCCCACTGCGGTTTCCGATAGTTGATGATGCGACCGGCCTTGCGGAAAAACCGGTCGAGGTCGCGGATACGGTCGACAAGGGTGATGTGCCCGTGTTGGAGGTGAAAGGCCTTACCAAGCGCTTTGATATCTATTCAGGCCTCATGTCCCGCCTGAGCGGGCGTGTTCATGCCGTGGAGAATGTATCCTTCGATCTGCGCAAGGGCGAAACCCTCTCGCTGGTTGGCGAGAGCGGGTGCGGGAAGTCAACGACCGGGCGCGCCATCATGCGGCTGACTGAACCGGATTCCGGTGAAGTTCTTGTGGAAGGCAAAAACATTCTGACCCTCGACAGGTCGGCCATGCGCGAGATGCGGCGAACAGTGCAGATGATCTTTCAGGACCCCTATGCATCGTTGAACCCTCGCATGACGGTGGGGGCCGCGATTGCGGAGCCTTATATTGAACACCGGCTGGGGAGCGCACGGGAGGCGAGGGACGTTGTTGCTGACATGCTGGAAAAGGTGGGCCTGACGCCGGATATGGCAAAGCGCTACCCGCATGAATTTTCTGGTGGGCAAAGGCAGCGCATCTGTATCGCCCGCGCGCTTGCCCTGAAGCCGAAAGTTATCGTTGCTGATGAAAGTGTGTCTGCGCTGGACGTTTCGATCAAGGCTCAAGTCATTAATCTCATGCTTGATCTTCAGCAGAGCCTTGATCTGGCTTTCCTGTTCATCTCACATGATATGGCCGTAGTGGAGCGTGTAAGCCATCGCGTAGCGGTGATGTATCTGGGCGAAATCGTAGAAATCGGACCAAGGTCATCGGTATTCGAAAACCCCCAGCACGACTATACGCGCAAATTGATGGCGGCGGTTCCGGTTCCTGACCCTGATCGGCGCAGGAGCAGGCATTTGAACGAAGCGGGAGAACTCAAGAGCCCGATCCGTCCCGCGGATTTCGTGGTGCCTTTGCGTGAATATCGCGAGGTATCGGCACAGCATTTCGTGGCGTTGTAGGACACAAAGGCGTACGAGCGGGCCTAAATTGATATCAGTGGCCTTCGCCTTCACGGCACAATTTCAACACCCCCTTTTTAAGTAGTGTCTTCCTCTTTTGTAATTAACCATCGCTATCATTTTTAAGTGCGCCTAAGCTAAATTGCCATTATTACTTAAGACGATGTTAATTGAGTATGGAGGGCAAAGAATTGAAATATATCGGAATCGTATTACTCGCTATCTTCTTTTCCGGTTCCGCATTTGCATCGTCTGAGTGCGATAATGCGCAAGATCAAGGAACGCTGAATAAATGTGCTGATCAGGACCTCATAAAAGCCGACAAGAAATTGAACTCGCTTTATCAAAAGCTTGAGAGGCGCCTCTCTGATAACAACGCCAAGAAGCTTTTGACCACCTCCCAACGTGCCTGGATCAAATTCAGGGACGCGGAATGCGACTTCTCCGCATCAGGGACCGAGGGTGGCACTATTCAACCCATGATATACGCAACATGTCGGGCAATATTAACAACCGATAGAAGTAAGCAACTCTCTGAATATCTGAAATGCGAGGAAGGTGATCTATCCTGCCCTCAACTTTCCAGCGATTGAAAAGCGGCTCGAAAATGCTTTTCATATCTCTAAAAAAGCGGGGCCACAGTCCCGCTTAATCATAAATGCGTTGTGCATTTATTAAACCAAACGATCCGTTGATAAAGATTCTTTGGCTGCCTGTTTTTTGCTATTATTAATTTCAAAAGGTTATCAAACGCGAGCGAAATGACTGTCGCCGCTCTGCGCGTGCGTTTGGTATCGAAAATGCCGACGACCGCTGATCCGAACATGCAACCGCCTTGCCGGCATAGTGGAAAAAAATCGCACGAGCCGCGGTTGGACGCGGCCGGTGAGGAAGTGTTTTATCAGTTCAAGATTGAATATCGGAATGGACGGATTCCTCCGTGGGAGAGGAACAGTTTTCCAACCGAGACAGCCTGTTGAGGCTCTATAGCTAGTCGTCGGGATTATCGACCTCACAGCCCACGCCATGGCAGCCAACGTAATTACCTTGCGTGTCAAAGTTGGGGTTGCCGTCCCGGTCGAATTGTGGCCGGTTGTCGATCTGGCTTTCCTCGCGGCGTCGGCGTTCCTTGCGGTCCCGTTCGCGTTCTTCGCGCAGTCGGCGATCGCGATCCCATTGCCGTCTCTCGTCATCAGCGCGGGCGCTTTGCTCCATCATGCAATTTGCGAACGTATCAGTATCTGGGCGGAACCCGAAAGACGCACATGTATCCCGATCCACTTCCTCAGCGGTAACGCAGCCGGCAATGGCCAGTGGTGCAAATGCCAGCAATAGATGTCTGAGTTTCAGCTTTGTCATGAGATGGCCCTATTAAAGTGTCGCTTGGCTGGATTTAGTTTTGATGACGGCGTATGCGACCGAACGCATTGCTGTCGGCGTCGGGTATAAAGGCAGGCCCCACGGCGCGGATCGGTCGTGAAGGATCGGGAAGAAATGATTGTGAATGATTTTCGTCCGCGAGACCGCCATAGCCTCGGTTTTGCAAATTATCTTGCATTGGATAAGAGCGGCCCCCACACCGCCCTTTTGCTTGAACTGCGAATTGGGCGTCGGAAAGCAATAGCCATCAGAGAGGCGCGCACAGTATTGAAGGGCGTTTTGGGCACCACGTACTTTTTTCGAGGCGTCTGCTGCCGGCTGTGATCGAGCGTTGCCTGCCGCAGACACGTTCATGGTTTTTGGCTTTGTTGGCGCCCTGGCTGTTCGGCCTTCTGCCTCACATTCATTGTTTGCCGCCGCAGTTGCGCGCAACTCCTGCTGCACCTCATTGATTTTCATTTCCACATCGCGACAGGCCTTGAAAAAACCGCCGCTGGTGTCATCAAGCTTGCAGCCGCGCCCGCGCTGAATTGATCGTAAAGCAGACAACTGCCTTTGCAGCATCTTCAGCGCAGGGCTTTGCCTCGAAATTTCAAATCCGCACGAAGCGGCTATCGCGCTGCCGAGAAAAGAGGCAGCTGTCACCAAAGGGAAATTGCAGTCAGTTTCGTCATCATGTGCGTGACCGTCTGCTATTCCGTCGGTTGTTTCCATCGCTCAGTTCCAAGGTATCCAGCCAATTCTGCCAATTAGTGTGTGATAGGCGCAATCATAAGCGTCCTGTAATCAATGGAAGTTCGCAGGACGCAGTCTATGAGCGGGAGTTTTTAATATATCCTCCCAGTGAATGCTTAACATATATTAGATAGAAACATTGTTGCTTCGGCAAGCCTCAAATTAGCCATAATCAATATAGGGTTTAATTTTGGTTGGTTTCCGATCGAGAATTCCTTCCCTTTGTCTCCGGTTCATGAATCCCGCCTTTCTATGAGGACAGGAGAGACGCGAATCTGGATGGCAAAGATTGAGCGGGAGACGAAGCCTTACCCGGTCGATCTCACCAATGAAGCAAGGGAGCAGATAGAGCCATTGCTGCCGAAGCTGGCGGAGTGCAGGCAAGCCGTATGGCGACCTGCGAGAGATCCTCAACACGATCCGCTATATGGCGCGCACGGGCTGCGGCTTTCGAATGACTTCCGGCCTTGGCAAATTCTGTATCGGTTGTTTTGGCGTTTCGTGCGGTAGATGCTGTTTCGCACCATCCACGACATCATCGTGATGCTGGATCACGAGCGAGCCGGGCACGAAGCCAGTCCGTGCGCTGACGTCATCGGCAACCAAACATTCAAGGTCCCGCGGGGAGCAGAGCAGGGCTAAGATAGTATTTACTAAATAAGTATAAGCGTACATATTGTTTGCAGATTCCATCTGTGGCTATAAGTTTAGATCGTGGAATCTTCGAGTAATGCGCGTCGATATCATTGGGCTAATAGCGCATTAAGGGACATAAAATTGAAAAAAACGCTGCAGTGTGAGGAATCGAGTTTTAAGCCAAGAGCCTGAATCATAATGAACGTAACGATATCAGGCTCTTGCGATCCTTCGCGTGAGGAAGCGGATATTTGCGATGTAGATCCACGCTTCAGAGGAAGCGATGGTTTTCTCGAAGTCCTTGGCCAGT
>Ga0180221_1001959_pt1 | contig 12710 bp, 10 predicted proteins | sample eDN5th37CKraftMG_FD_151339 | JGI IMG/M metagenome (GOLD analysis project Ga0180221, IMG submission 151339) | Enriched Miracle-Growth compost microbial communities from Emeryville, California, USA - eDNA 5th pass 37_C Kraft MG (version 2) (version 2) ...
GTGTTCCTCAGCCGCTGGATCGTCTTCCGCCTGGAGTTCGGCGCGGGGATGATCAAACAGCGATTCATCAACCTCATCGACGTCCTCGTCGATGCGGACGTGCCGGTCGACTTCTTCGCCGCCGTCGACCTCGACGACTTCTGAGAAGATGCCTCCCAGCGCCCCGATGCATTCCGTATGGCAAGCCGCCTGCGGCTCTTTCAGACGGCGGTCGTCCCGAAACTCACTCCCGAAACCTGATCGCCCGAAACCTGGTTTCGATACGGGCCACGTTTGCGGCCCGCTCCGATCCGGCTCGCTGCGCCTGTCCCGGAATCGATCGTTTCCGATGCCGGTCTATTCGTTGAGGCCTTTCGCGGTGTTGTAGCGAGCGCTGCGCAGGGCGATTGCTGTGCTCGTCCCGTCGTAGCTGGTCCCGCGGTCGGATGAGTGCCGCGAGACCAGCCGTGTCGGCGTCGTGCTCAGATCACGGTGGTGCCGCCGTCAACGACCAGTTCCATGCCGTTGACGTAACTGGAGTCGTCCGAGGCGAGGAACAACGCGACCGATGCGATCTCTTCTGGGCGGCCCATCTCTCGCCGTGGGATGACGGATGCGAACATCTCTTTCATTTCCGGGCTCAGCGCGTCGCCCATCATCGCCGTGGCCACTGAGCCGGGGGTCAGAACGTTCGCCCGGATCCTCCGTTCTCTCAGTTCCGCTACCCACACCCTTGCGAAGGCAGGAAGCACGGCCTTGCTCGCCGCGTACACACTCCAATCGGGGTAGCCGCGCAACGACGCGTTCGAGCCGGTCATGATGATTGAGCCTCCGTCGTTCATGAGCGGGAGCGCCTTCTGCACCGTGAAGAGTGTGCCGCGGGCATTCAGCGAGAAGGCGGCATCGAACTGCTCTTCGGTGATCTCGCCGAGTCTCGCCGATTGGCCGCCTCCGGCGCTTGCCCACAGTACGTCGATCGAGCCTTTTTCCTGCCTGACCGTCTCGAACAGGTGGTCGAGGTCAGCGAGGTTCGCCGCATCGGCCTGCACGCCCGTCACATTCCGGCCGATCGAGTTCACGGCCTCGTCCAGGGCATCCTTCCGCCGGCCCGTGATGAAGACGTGAGCCCCTTCGTCGACGAACAGCCGCGCGCCGGCCAGAGCCATGCCGCTGGTCGCGCCGGTGATCACCACGACCTTGCCATCGAGTTTCCCCACGACTACTTCCCCTCTCCGAGGTCGACGCCGAGCGAGAGGCTGAACCCCAGGCCGTTCCTGGCAAGCCCCATCTCCAGAAGGCTTGCTCCCTCGAGCCAGTGGGCCATGCCGAGGCCGCCGACGTCCCTCGGCCGGTGTCCGATGCTCGTGATGAATGCCGCAAGGCTCGTCTTGGCGTGTGTGCTGTCGCCCGCCATGAACACGTCCCGGGGACCGCCCGAGGCCAGCACGTCACGGAAGAGGGTGTTGAACGCCTTCACGACCTGAGCGCTGGAGGGTGCGACCTCAGAGACCAGCTGGGCGATGGACGTGTTGTGCGGGACAGCCAGCCCGTCGCCGGACGGGCTGAATGGGTTCGTGATGTCGACGATGATCTTGCCGGCCAACGCTTCCCCGTAGTCGCTGACGACATCCACGGCGCTCTCGAACAGCACGGCGAGGATGACGATATTGCCGGAAGGCGCAGTGCCCCACGTTCCGACCGTGGCGTCAGTACCGAGCGCCCGGGCCAGAGACGTCGCCTTTGCGGCATCCCGGCTCGCGATCTCGACGGTGTTGCCGCCCTTCAACGCCAAGGCGCCGATGGCGCTGGCCATATTCCCCGAGCCGATGATGCTGATGCTCGTCATGTTGTGCTCCTTCGTTGTGCCTGTCTCGGTCAGCGGCGGGCGGCGCGCTGTGAAACGACTCAGACAATCTGAGGCAGCCCTCCGCTTTGTAGACGAAACCGGAGGGGTGCCTCATCTATTCCATGGATCCCGGCGAAGTCGTCAGTCGGACCCGCCGTCCTCGTCCGCTGACGCGACACCGGGAGTCTGACCGTAGGCACCCCTCGCTATGGAGGTAGATTGGGACTGTGAGCGCCAGCGGCGGTGAGCGGACTCGCATGCCTTGGCGCCGCGACGCGCAAGAACGTCACGAGAGAATCATCGACGCGGCGCGGAGAGAGTTTGCCGCGCGAGGCGTGGATGCCTCATTGGAGAGGATCGCCCGCGACGCTGGAGTCGCGATCGGCACGTTGTATCGCCATTTCCCGACCCGCCTCGACCTACTCTTGGCTGCCCTGCAGCCCCGACTCCACGAGTTCGCCGAGGGATCGAAGACGGCGCTTGAGATCGACGATCCGTGGGAGGGATTCGTTTCCTATCTCGAGAATCTGTTTCGCGTGCAAGCAGGAGACCGAGGGTTCAACGATTTCCTCTCGCGCCGCTTTCCGGGCAGCACGGAGACCGAGCGTATCCACGACGAGATGTGTCGACAGATCAGCGACGTCCTCACCCGAGCTCAGGAGGCCGGCAAAGCACGCCGCGACATCACACTGGCCGATGTCGTCAATCTCATCTGGTCGAACGGCCGGATGATCGACGCCACGAGCAGGACGGCACCGAACGCGTGGCGGCGCCAACTTTTCCTTATGCTCGACGCTTATCGGGCTGACCGAGCGCATCCGATCGCTGATCCGCCGATGACCGACGAACAGCTCTATGAGGCCATGGTTCGCCTCAGCGAATCACAGTGAACAGCTGCGGACCAGCGGGCGGCTAATCAGCCGATGGCTTGGGGCTGCCTGCCGGCATCCTGACCGGCCGCCTTCGGCCTTTGGCGGGCGGAGTGGGTCATTCGAGGTCGACGCCACGGGCACTGCACCAGCGTGCTCGTTCCGCGGGCCGCCTGCTCGTGGACAGTTTGTAGCACGGCGTCATATGGCAGCGCGTCGCGGCGCCGCCGCGCCCTGGACCTGGGCGGGCAATGATGGCGCTGCCGGGTGGTCGCCGCAAGAGCATGGCGCAGCGGTCCGTGCTGGGCTAGCGTCGCGCGCACATGGACTGGCTCGGATCGACAGACTACGGATTCGCCCGCGAGGTGCTGCAGAGAGGCGTCGCGGCGGTGTACGTCGTCGCCTTCGTCTCGACCCTGCTGCAGTTCCCCGCGCTGCTGGGCGAGCGCGGTCTGCAGCCCGCGCCGCGCTTTCTCGCCCTCGCCTACGGGCGGCGGCAGCCGACACTGTTCCGCTGGCGCTATTCGGACCGGCTGCTGCGCGTTCTGTGCATCGGCGGCATCGTCGTCGCGGCCTGCCTGGTGGCGGGACTGCCGCAGCTGGCGCCTTCGTGGGTGCCGATGCTGTGCTTCCTGGCGCTATGGGCGGTGTACCTCTCGATCGTCACGACGGGCCAGGTGTTCTACGGCTTCGGCTGGGAGTCCCTGCTGCTGGAGGCCGGTTTCACCGTCGCCTGGCTCGGCTCCAGCGAGACCGCGGTGCCCGTCACGATCGTGTTCCTCAGCCGCTGGATCGTCTTCCGCCTGGAGTTCGGCGCGGGGATGATCAAGATGCGCGGCGACCGCTCCTGGCGCGACCTCACCGCGCTCTACCACCACCATGAGACGCAGCCCATGCCGGGCCCGTTCAGCCGCCTGGCGCATCTGCTCCCGAAGCCGGTGCACCGCGTCGAGGTGCTCGGCAATCATTTCGCGCAGCTCGTCGTGCCCTGGTTCCTGTTCGCACCGCAGCCGGTCGCGTCCGTCGCCGCGGCGATCATCGTGCTCACGCAGCTGTGGCTCGTGGCGACCGGGAACTTCGCCTGGCTCAACGTGCTCACGATCGTCCTCGCCTTCGCCGCGATCGACGATCGGGCCGTGCACGCCGTGATCCCCGCCTGGCCCGCTCACGCCGCCGCGGGCGGCACGCCGATCTGGTTCGGGGTGCTCGTCCTGGCGGTGTCCGCGCTGCTGGTGGCCCTGAGCTGGTTCCCTGCGCGCAATCTCCTGTCCCGGGACCAGCTCATGAACGCGAGCTTCAACCGCTGGCACCTCGTCAACGCCTACGGCGCCTTCGGCTCGGTGAGCCAGCGGCGTAACGAGATCATCGTCGAGGGCACGGAGGACGAGCATCCGGGGCCGGCTTCGCGCTGGCTGGCCTACGAGTTCCGCGGCAAGCCCGGCGACCCCGCTCGGCGCCCCCGTCAGTTCGCGCCGTACCACCTCCGGCTGGACTGGATGATGTGGTTCCTCGCGTTGGGCTCACCGCGGTCGGAGTGGTTCGAGGTGTTCCTGCGCCGGCTGCTGGAGGCCGACCGGCCCACGCTGCGGCTGCTGCGCGCCGATCCCTTCCAGGGCAGGGCGCCGCGCTGGGTCCGCGCGCGGCTGTTCCGCTACCGCTTCAGCACACGGCAGGAGCGGCGGCGCACGGGGCTGGTGTGGATGCGCGAGGAGCTCGGCACGATCGTCCCGCCGCGACGGCTTCCCTGAGGGGCGGCGGGTGAGCTGAGGTCGCGACGGCTGCAGTGGGGTCCCGGGCTTCCTTGAGCCGCGGCGGCCTGAGCCGCGAGAGGATGGTCCCGTGCGCATCGTCATCGGCGGCGCCTCGGGGATGATCGGCACCGAGCTCGCCCGCCAGCTCGCCGCCCGTGGAGACGAGGTGGTGCGCCTGGTGCGCCGCCCTGTCGCGGCCGCCGGGGAGGTCCCCTGGGATCCCGCCTCCGGCCGGCTCGATGCGGCGGCGCTTGCGGGGGCGGACGCGGTGGTGAACCTCTCCGGCGCGACGCTGAGCCGGCTGCCCTGGACCGCCTCCTACCGGGAACGCATCCTCGCCTCACGGCTCGCGGCCACAGCGGCGATCACCGGGGCCTTGCACGAGCTGTCGGCGGCGGGGCAGAGGGTGCCCGCGCTGGTGAGCGGCTCGGCCGTGGGGGTGTACGGCTCGCGCCCCGGCGAGGAGCTCACCGAGGCCTCGGCGCCCGGGGACGGGTTCCTCGCCGAGGTGGTGCGCCGGTGGGAGGACGCGGCAGGTGCGGCGCCGGCAGGCGCCCGGGTGGTCCTCGCCCGAACGGGCCTGGTGCTGGGCCCGGGCGGGGCGCTGCGGCCGCTGCGGGTCATCGCGCGGCTCGGTGTCGCAGGCCCGATCGGCGGCGGGCGCCAGCACTGGCCCTGGATCAGCCTGAACGACGAGGCGGCCGCTCTCGTGCACCTCATCGGCTCGACGCTCAGCGGGCCCGTCAACCTCGTCGGCCCCGCGCCCGCGAGCTCGGCCGAGGTCGTGGATGCTCTGGCCCGCGCTCTGCGCCGCCCCTCCGGGCTTCCGCTGCCCGGCTGGGCTGTGCGCGCCGTCATGGGCGAGGCGGGGCGTGAGCTCCTGCTGTCGGACCAGTGCGTCCGCCCGTCGGCGCTGCTGGCGGACGGCTTCGTCTTCCGCGACTCGACGGTCCAGGACGCGCTCGCGGCGCTGAGTCGCGGCTGAGGAGGCCGGCGGCCGCGCGAGCGGCGTCAGCCCAGGGCGGCGCCGAGCGCGTCCAGGTTCGCGGACATCCAGCCGAGATAGTCCTTGCCCTCCGGCAGCGTCTCCGTGAAGGACACGACCGGGATGCCCGCCGCCTGCGCCGCCTGCTGCAACTGCTCGGTCTCCGCGCTCGCGGTCTGCTCGTTGTAGGCCAGCAGGACGACGGCATGGTCGGAGAACAGGGCCAGCGTCTGCTGCAGCACGGCGGGGGCGACGTCGCTGCCCTCCTCGATCGCCTCGCTGAACGCCTCGGGGGTCTTGTTCGTCAGACCGGCGGCCTCCAGCAGGTACAGCGGCACGGGCTCGGTGATCGCGGCGCCTTCGCCCCCGTGCGCGGAGGCGAGCTGCGCCGCGCGTGCCGAGAGCGCGTCCACAGCGGTCGAGAAGCTCTGCTCGTTGCTGGAGAAGGTCGCGGCCCCGGCCGGGTCGAGGCTGCTGAGGGTGCTGCTGAGGCTCCGGGCGAGGGCCTGCATCGCGGGGAAGCTGTACCAGACATGCTCGTTGAAGCCCTCGATCTGCTCGGCCGGATCGGCACCCGCCGGGGCGAGCCCGGACAGCTCGACGGCGTTGAGCACGGCGGCGCCGGTGTTGCCCGAGCTGGTGAGCATCGCGTCGACGAAATGGTCGTATCCCGCGCCGTTCTCGAGCACGATCGCAGCCTGCGACACCGCGAGCTGGTCGCGGGTGGTCGCCTCGTAGGAGTGCGGGTCCTGCGTCGCGGAGTGGATGATGCTCGTCACCTGCACCCGGTCGCCGCCGATGAGCTGCGCGATGCTGCCGTACACGTCCGTGCTCGCGACGACGTCGACGGCCGCGGAGCCGCCGGATGCCGTTCCCGTGGCCGAGGCGGGTGCCCCCGGCGCCGCCGAGGCGCAGGCCGAGAGGGCGACGGGGGCGGACAGGAGCACGAGTGCCGCGACGGCGCGGGTGAGAGATCGCATACAGCGACATTAGCGCTAATGACAATCATTCTCAATTCGGCGGTCCCGCTGCGCGAGGCCTCCCCTGTGTGCGCTAGCCTGGGCGAAAAGCAATGTTCGGCTCGCCGAACATTTCGGAGGTTCGGGGGAACATGGCGAGCAGCACCGAGGCTGTCCCGGCCGCGGCGCCGGCGCCGCGGCCGGAGCGCCGCCTGCTGTGGCTGCTCGGCCCCGCCTTCGTCGCCGCCATCGCCTATGTCGATCCGGGCAATGTCGCCGCGAACCTCTCCGCGGGCGCGGACTACGGCTACCTGCTGGTCTGGGTGCTGGTGCTCGCCAACGCGATGGCCGTGATCGTCCAGTACCTCTCGGCGAAGCTGGGCATCGTCACCGGGCGGAACCTGCCGGAGCTGATCGGGGAGCGCATGCCCCGCGCCGGCCGGCTGCTGTACTGGGCGCAGGCGGAGATCACGGCGGCGGCGACGGACCTGGCCGAGGTGCTCGGCGGCGCCATCGCTCTGAACATCCTCTTCGGCCTTCCCCTGCTGCTCGGCGGTGTCATCGTCGGCGCGGTGTCCATGCTCATCCTCTCCATCCAGTCGCGGCGCGGCCAGCGCAGCTTCGAGTTCGTCGTCATGGGGCTGCTCGGCGTCATCGCCGTCGGCTTCGTCGCGGGCCTGTTCGTGAGCCCCGTGGACTGGGCGGGGGCGGCGGCCGGCCTCGTGCCGCGCTTCGAGGACAACCGGACGGTCCTGCTCGCGGCGAGCATGATCGGCGCAACCGTGATGCCGCACGCCATCTACCTGCACTCGGGGCTCTCCCGCGACAGGCACGGGCGCTCGGAGGACCCGGCACGTGTGCGCCGGCTGCTGCGGGCCACGCGCTGGGACGTCGTCAGCGCCCTGGTGCTCGCGGGCGGCGTGAACATCTCGATGCTCCTGCTCGCGGCCGCCTCGCTGCAGGGCGTGGCGGGCACGGACACGATCGAGGGCGCCGCCGCCGCGATCACCGCGACGCTCGGCCCGGCGATCGGGGTGATCTTCGGTATCGGCCTGCTGGCCTCCGGCCTGGCCTCCACCTCCGTGGGCGCGTACGCGGGGGCAGCGATCATGGGCGGCCTGCTGCGCCTGCGCATCCCCCTGCTGCTTCGCCGGCTGATCACCCTCATCCCCGCGCTGCTCGTGCTCTTGCTCGGGATCGACCCCACCTGGGCGCTCGTGCTCAGCCAGGTCGTGCTGTCCATCGGCATCCCCTTCGCCCTCATCCCGCTGGCCTGGCTGACCAGCCGCCGGGCCGTGATGGGCGCCTTCGCGAACGGGCTGCCCCTGCGCATCGCCGCCGTCGCGGTGACCGTCGCGATCGTCACGCTCAACGTGGTGCTGCTGGCGCTGACGATCTTCGGCGGATGAGCCGCGGGCGGGCCGCGGCGACTCATTCCCGAAACATTCGCTGGGCAGAATGAGCCGCGTCCCGCTGCCGGGCGGGCGAGGGGAGAAGCGCAGGGGATGCCGAAGGAGCTGTTCTTCGCGGCGTATGAGGAGCTCACGCCGAACTTCGTGAGCAACGCCTGGCACCTGCCCGAGGCGGACACCTCCGGCTTCGCCACACTGGAGTACTGGCAGGACTACGTCCGCGAGCTCGACGCCGGCGGCTACGACTTCCTCTTCCTCGCCGAGGCGCTGGGCTATCCGATGACCGCGGACGGAACGGTGCCCGAGGCGGTCGTGCGGGAAGCCGTGCAGCTGCCGGTGCACGACCCGGTCGCCATCGTCAGCGGGTTGGCCGCGACGGTGTCGCGGCTCGGCTTCGTCGTCACGGCGTCAACCGCCTCGCAGATCCCTGCCCTGCACGCGCGCACCTTCACAACGCTCGACCACCTCACCGGCGGGCGGATCGGCTGGAACATCGTCACCACCGACATGCAGGAGGCCTTCGCGCGCCTGGTGGGGCAGCGGCCGACGCCGCATGCCGAGCGCTACGCGCGGGCCGAGGAGTTCACCGAGCTCGTGCTCCAGCTGTGGGAGTCCGCCTGGGACGAGGACGCCGTGCGCCTCGACAAGCAGCGGCGCGTGTGGGCCGACCCGGCGAAGGTGCACCGGATCGTCCACGAGGGCCGCTACTTCAGCCTCGACGGGTACTTCCCGGCCATCCCGTCCCCCCAGCGCACGCCCACGCTGTTCCAGGCCGGCACCTCCGCGAAGGGCAAGGAGTTCGCCGCGCGCTACGCCGAGTGCATCTTCACGAGCTTTCGCGACACGGCCTCCGCCGCCGCGCACATCGGCGAGCTGCGCGCCCGCGGCGCCGCGCTCAGCAGGCCGGGTCTCACGGTGCTGAACGCCGTCTCGATCCTCGTCGGCGACACGAGCGAGGACGCCTGGGAGCAGCGCCGGGTCTTCGAGAGCGCCCCCTCCCAGGACGCCTCGGCCGCCCTCTTCCTGGGCTGGTCCGGGGTGGATCTCAGCGGCTACGACCCGGACACCCCGTTGAGCGAGGTGACCACCGAAGGCAGCCACACTGGTCTCGCCTTCTGGCAGGAGAACCCGCAGACGCCGACGGTCGGCTCGCTGCTGAGCCTGCTGAAGATCGAGGCGGGCGGCTTCAAGGCCACCGGCACGGCCGAGGAGGTCGCCGATCAGCTGGAGACCATCGCGCGGGAGGCGGACGTCGACGGCTTCCTCGTGGAGCCCAGCTACGGCGGCATCCGCTCGCACCGTCGCGTGATCGACGAGGTGCTGCCGATCCTGCGCGAGCGCGGTCTGGTCCCCGCCGAGCCGCGCGGCGGGACGTTGCGCGAGCGGCTCACCGCCGCACCCGGGCCGCGGCTGACGGCCGACCACCCGGGCGCCGCCTACCGACGCTAGCGCGCCGACCGGCGCTCAGCCGCCTGCCGGCGCGACGCGGGTCAGTCGGTGCCCGAGTCGAAGGCCGCGCCCTCGGACAGCTCGTCCGTCGCGCGCTCCATCTCCTCGGCAGCCGTGTCCAGCGCTCCGCCGGCGTCGAGGATCCCTTCGGCCGCGCCCTGCTCCAGACGCCCGACCAGCGCAGCGGTCGGGCCGGGGATGATCCCCGAGGCGGCGTACTGCTCCAGCCGCGCACGAGAGTCGGCGATGTCCAGATTGCGCATGGTCAGCTGGCCGATGCGGTCGTCCGGGCCGAAGGCCGCGTCGCCGACACGCTCCATGGACAGCTTGTCCGGGTGGTACGACAGCGCGGGCCCCTTGGTGTCGAGGATCGTGTAGTCGTCGCCCCGCCGCAGGCGCAGTGCGACCTCGCCGGTCACCGCCGAGCCCACCCAGCGCTGGATGGACTCGCGCAGCATGAGGGACTGCGGGTCCAGCCAGCGCCCCTCGTACATGAGGCGGCCCAGGCGGCGGCCCTCCGCGTGATAGTTCGCGACGGTGTCCTCGTTGTGGATCGCGTTGAGCAGGCGCTCGTACACGATGTGCAGCAGCGCCATGCCCGGGGCCTCGTAGATGCCCCGGCTCTTCGCCTCGATGATCCGGTTCTCGATCTGGTCGGACACGCCCAGCCCGTGCCGGCCTCCGATCGCGTTCGCCTCGAGCACGAGCGCGACCGGGTCCTCGTACTCTACGCCGTTGATCGCGACCGGCCGGCCCGCCTCGAAGCGGACGGACACCTCCTCGGTCGCCACCTCGACGTCCTCGCGCCAGGAGGCGACGCCCATGATCGGCTCGACGATGTCCAGCCCCGAGTCCAGGTGCTCCAGCTGCTTGGCCTCGTGAGTCGCGCCCCAGATGTTCGCGTCCGTGGAATAGGCCCGCTCGGTCGGGTCGCGGTAGGGGAAGCCGCGGGAGACGAGCCACTCGCTCATCTCGTGCCGCCCGCCGAGCTCGCCGACGAACTGAGCGTCGAGCCAGGGCTTGTAGATGCGCAGCCGCGGGTTGGCCATCAGGCCGTAGCGGTAGAAGCGCTCGATGTCGTTGCCCTTGTAGGTGGAGCCGTCGCCCCAGATCTCCACGCCGTCCTCATGCATGGCCCGCACGAGCATCGTCCCTGTCACGGCACGGCCCAGGGGAGTGGTGTTGAAGTAGGTCTTGCCGGCCGAGCGGATGTGGAACGCACCGCACTGCAGGGCGACCAGGCCCTCCTCCACCAGGGCGGCCTTCGCGTCGACGAGGCGGGCGATCTCGGCGCCGTACTGCTTCGCCCGGCCGGGGACGGCCGCGATGTCCGGCTCGTCGTACTGGCCGATGTCCGCCGTGTAGGTGCAGGGGATGGCCCCCTTCTCCTTCATCCAGGCGACGGCGACGGAGGTGTCGAGACCCCCGGAGAAGGCGATGCCGACGCGCTCGCCGACGGGCAGACTGCTGAGAACCTTGGACACCCCACTACCTTATTTGGCGCGGCAGGGTCCCCGGAGACAGGGCGTGAAGGGTGCGGCCGGCCTGGTGGCGGGGTCCGCTGCGAGCGCGGCGGCAGCGCGGCCTAGACTGACGACATGGCGAAGATCTGGTTCATCACGGGGGCTGGCCGCGGCTTCGGCCACGAGTTCACCAAGGCGGCGCTCGGGCGCGGCGACAAGGTCGCGGCGACGGCGCGCGACGAGGCAGCGCTGGGCGCGTTGGCGCAGGAGTACGGGGACGCGTTCCTGCCTCTCGCGCTGGACGTCACCGACCGGGATGCGGTCTTCGCCGCCGTCGCCAGGACGAAGGAGGCCTTCGGCCGCATCGACGTCGTGGTCAACAACGCCGGCTACGGCCTGTTCGGCATGGTCGAGGAGATCACCGAGGAGCAGCTGCGCCACCAGCTCGAGGTGAACCTCTTCGGGCCGTTCCACGTCGTGCAGGCCGTGCTGCCGATCCTGCGCGAGCAGGGCTCGGGTCACATCATCCAGATCTCCACCGTCGGCGGCATCGCCGCCTTCCCGAACCTCGGCGGCTACCACGCCTCCAAGTGGGGCCTGGAGGGGCTGTCGGAGGCGCTGGCGCAGGAGGTCGCCGGCTTCGGCATCAAGGTCACGCTCGTCGAGCCGGGGCCGTTCTCGACGGACTGGTCCGGCTCCTCCGCGGTGCACGGCGAGCCCGACCCCGTCTACGACGAGGTCCGCGCCGCACGCGAGGCGAGCCGCTCGGCCAGCATCGTGGGCGACCCTGCGGCGACCGGGCCGGCGATCCTCAAGCTGGTCGACGCGCAGGAGCCGCCGCTGCGCGTGCTCTTCGGCATCCAGCCCACGCGGATCGTCCCGCCGCTGTACGAGCGGCGGCTGAAGACCTGGGCGGACTGGGAGTGGCTGTCCGTCGAGTCGAACGGCTGACAGCGCTCGGTGGGCACCGACCGGACGCGCGGGGGCACCCCCCGGGCGCTCGGCTCGCCTGACGGCGGCGCCTGGCTGCGGCTGCTCGCCGCGGGGACGTTGGCCGGCGTGGTCGCCGGACTCGTCGGCGCCATCGTCATCCTCATCATCACGGGCCTGCAGCATCTGGCGTTCGGCTACGAGGTGGGCTCCTTCTTCGAGGGGATCGAGCAGTCCGACCCGGTGCGGCGAGTGCTCGCCCTGGGTGTCTCCGGATGTCTCGGAGCGGCCGCCTGGTGGCTGCTGAGGACCAGGGGCCGCCCCGTCGTCAGCGTCGCCGAGGCTCTGCAGGGCAGGCGGATGCCCGCCGTGGAGACCCTCGGCGACGCGAGCGCGCAGTTCGTCACGGTCGGGCTCGGCGCTTCGCTCGGGCGTGAGCTGGCCCCGCGGCTGGTCGCCGCGATGATCGGCCAGCGCCTGGCCGGGGCGCTGCGGCTCGCACCGTCCGACGCGACGATCGTGGTGGGCTGCGCGGCGGGCGCCGGCCTGGCAGCGGTGTACGACATCCCCCTCGCCGGCGCGGTCTTCGCGCTGGAGGTCGCCCTCGCCGCGTTCAGCCTGCGGGCGGCGGTGATCGCGGTGCTCAGCTCCGCGATCGCGGCGTGGATCGCCGGGGTCGTGGTGCCTGCGCCGCCACTGGAGCCGACGAGCGGGCTGAGCGGGAGCGCGGCGCTGTCGGTCTGGGCGCTGCTGGCGGGGCCTGTGCTCGGCCTGGGCGGTGCGCTGTTCGTGCGCGCGGTGCGCGCGCTGGAGCGACGCCGGCCCCCGGGAGCCTGGCTGCTGCTCGTGATGCCGCTGGCCTATCTCGCAGTCGGCGCACTGTCGGTGGCGGAGCCGGCGGTGCTGGGGGACGGCAAACCCATGCTGCAGGCCACGATCACCGGGCTGCTGCCGCTCGGCGCGCTGGCGCTGCTCCTGCTCGCCAAGGCCGCTGCGACGCTGGGGACGATCGGGGCCGGCGCTGCGGGCGGGACCCTCACCCCCTCGCTGGCCATGGGCTCGGGTGT
>Ga0180221_1001961_pt1 | contig 12710 bp, 11 predicted proteins | sample eDN5th37CKraftMG_FD_151339 | JGI IMG/M metagenome (GOLD analysis project Ga0180221, IMG submission 151339) | Enriched Miracle-Growth compost microbial communities from Emeryville, California, USA - eDNA 5th pass 37_C Kraft MG (version 2) (version 2) ...
CGTACGCGCGGAAGTCACCGAAGTACTTCGTGATCGCCGCCGTCAGCGACGTCTTGCCGTGGTCAACGTGACCAATCGTGCCAATGTTCACATGCGGCTTATTGCGCTCAAATTTACCTTTAGCCATTTGCGAATACTTCCTCAGGCGACATTATTAGGGTTGTAGTTCGGCGGCGATAGCGGGATTGCCGGTAAAATACAAGCCCCTTTGGGCTTTATGCGGGGGTTCGTTCCATCCGCCGGGCGCGCAGGTGAAAGCCTGTCTGCGACCGATTTTTTCAATGCACCGCTCCTGTATGCCAGTATGAGCAATTTTTTGCTCAGGCATAAAAAACCATGGCGCTTTCTGCTAAGTATTTGCCAATAGCAGCGAAAATTATTCCTCTATTCGCCTCTGGCAGTCCAGTAAACTGGGGACAGATACAGCATGTACGTCTCGCGCGCTGACGCGAGCCTGGCACCCGAGCTGGCGCATTGCTCGCGAGCCTGGTGGCCGCTTAGCAATAGGTAATCAGATGTCTAGTCAAACTGCCTACGGCCGGCCTCGGGAGGCCAAGCCGTTCTATCGTTCTTTCGGGTTTCAGGTTCTTGTGGCCATGGCGCTCGGCCTCGTCCTGGGTTTCATCGCTCGCGAAATGGGCGCGGGACCTGACGGCACGCCCAACTGGCTTGCCCAGACCCTGCAAACGGTGGGTTCGATCTTCGTGCAGTTGCTGCGCGCCCTCGTCCCGCCATTGATCTTCACCGCCATCGTGGCTTCGATCAGCAACCTGCGTGAACTGTCGAACGCGGCGTCCCTCGTCTGGCAGACACTGCTCTGGTTTGCGATCACCGCGCTGATTGCCGTGGCGATTGGAATCACCCTTGGCCTGCTTATCCAGCCCGGCACCCGCGCGCTCATCGATGAGGCCGCTGCCCGCGCACCCGCTTCAACCGGGTCCTGGCTCGACTTCCTCAAGGGCCTGATACCGGTCAACATGATCGGGCTGGAAGCGAAAACACAGTTGAAGGACGCGTCGGCGAGCACATCGCTCAACTTCAATGTGCTGCAGATCGTGATCATCTCGATCGTTGTGGGCATTGCAGCGCTGCGTGTTGGGCCGGCAGCCCAGACCTTCCTCGACTTCAATCGCTCGTTCCTGGCGATCGTCCGCAAGATCCTCTGGTGGGTGATCCGGCTGACGCCGATCGGCACCGTTGGTCTCCTTGGCAATGCCGTCGCCCAATACGGGTGGCATACGTTGGGCCAGCTCGGCTGGTTCTCTGCCGCCGTCTACATTGGTCTGGCGATAGTGCTCTTTGTGGTCTACCCGGTGCTGCTCGTCGCGAACGGGCTGAACCCGATCCGCTATTTTGCGGGAGCATGGCCTGCAATCCAGCTCGGTTTTGTATCGCGCTCCTCAATCGGCACCCTCCCCGTCACCGAGGCTGTGACCGAGCGTGAGCTGGGCGTTCCACGCGAATATGCAGCTTTCGCCGTGCCGCTTGGTGCAACCACCAAGATGGATGGCTGCGCCGCCATCTATCCGGCGATCGCGGCGATCTTCATCGCCGAGTTCTACAACGTGCCGCTGGCGCTGCAGGACTATTTTCTCATCGCCTTCGTCTCCGTCATCGGTTCTGCTGCAACTGCGGGACTGACCGGTGCGGTCGTCATGCTGACGCTGACGCTCTCGACGCTTGGCCTTCCGCTACAGGGCGTCGGCCTCCTGCTCGCCGTCGATCCGATTCTCGACATGGGGCGCACGGCAGTGAACGTCGCCGGACAGGCGCTGGTCCCCACGATCGTATCGAAGCGGGCGGGCATCCTCGACCAGTCCGTCTACGACAACACAGGTAGCGGCGACATTCTTGACATTGAGCCAACGCCCGCGCACGCGTGATGACGAACGAAGAAAAAGCCGCGACCTGCGGCTTTTTCATCTATATGGTGGAACCATTGAGGTTTCCGGGCGTTTGGGGCACTCTCCAGGAGACTAACCAATGCAGACAATTCCATTCGGTTCCCCGGTTCATATTCGCTGCGCCAATCAGTCCGTAACCAGCATTCATTCCGCCAAGGAAGGCTTTGATTTTCTCCTGGGCTGTCAGTCTCACGACGGTCCGCTGTTTGAGAGTGCACTGGAAGCCTGCTTTTCGGCGCTAGCCAATCCAGACCATACGAGTGACGCCCGCCGCGGCCTGATCGCCTTTGCACATGCGCATGGCTACCTTGCGGAACTCGAGAAGCCGCAGACGGGCGCCCGCAAGCTCCGCATCACCTGGCGCAGTGCAGCCGCCAGAAGGGCAAATAGCGCCTATCGCGTTGGGCAGTGACATATCAGAGCAGAGCAGACCGCTGTTGTCGGTCTGCGCAATTTACCTGGAACCCTGCTGTTTGATATTCTCGCCAACAGCTTCCAGAGCGTCACCCAAGCCCTCCATCGGGGCTGCGAATTCTATACGTCCGACCGGTTCTGCATCGAACGAGATTCGGATCTCAAGCTTCTCGGTTATATGTTTGCGTATCTGCGGACCAACCGGAATTAGGGCTGAACAGGTGCGCTGAGTACAATCGGCTGTTGTGGAAAATTTGGCGTCCCCGTCGAAGGTGAGAACGACCTCACCGCCTTTGCCCACAGCGGCTGGCAGGGTCGCTAACATCTTCGGCTCGCCGGTGTCGGAAGCAGCCATCGCCCAGGAAAAGATTGTCCCGGCCCCCTCGATCGCGATCTCCTGCCGCACATTGCAGATCCTCTGCTTCTTCTTCAGATCCTCGTCACAGATCAGCGTCCAGTTCCTGAAAGGTTGGATTGATCTGCGGAAACTTCCGAGTTCCACACCCTGAGGCGGCTGCACTGACGATGGGACGACCACGAAAGACGGACCGGCCGGAGCTGCGGTCGCTGCCCCGGCCATCAAGAACCCCGCAATGAAGGTGTTTCTGAAAAGTCCCATCAAACTAGTTCAGCGTGAAGCTTACACCTGCAGCAACGCCCCACTTGTCGCCAGTGGTTACACCGGTGAGGTTGGTGCGGATCCTCTGGTCCATGGAAGTGTATCCCGCACCGAAGGCCATGGCGCCATAGTTGTTCCACACGCCACCGCCAGCGGCAATGCTGAGCTTGCCAGCACGGTCATCAAAGCGGAGGGAAGAGGCTGCCAGACCGACAGCGCCGGCCTTGCCCGCCTGGCTGTTGATCTCGGAGCTCAAGTTGGCGAGCCCACCGTTAAATTCCGCGCTCAGCTGCGACAGCCTGTCGTCCACCGCGCCGAAAGCAGAGCCGACATTGTCATAGCTTGTGCCCTGGATTTGATAGGATGGCGCGGAGATCGTGCCGTCGAGCTGCACGGTCGATCCGCCACCGAAGGCAGACGCGACGCTGCTGGAAATGGCATGGACCTGCGAACCATTCACTGCGTCATAGGAATTCGCTGCAACAGTTCCGGCGCGCACGTTACGGATCAGCACGGGAGCATCGCCCACATCGCCCTGACCGAGCGTGATCTGCGTGTAATCAACTGCGCCACCCGTGGTGTCGTACTTGACCGCGGAGTCACTCACCGCCCTTAGCTGCTTCACGTTGACCGCATCATTGTCCTGCGTACCAGAGGCGACACCCGTGATGGTGCGATTACCTGTCGCCGTGCCTATGGCAACTTCGCCAACGCTCGACTCGGTGGCCGAGAGGCCAAAACCGTTATAGTTGCTTTCAGCCCCCCGCTTTGTCGTGGACTGGAAGCCAAGAGCCACCGAATTATTGTGGCTAGCGACCGAATCCCTGCCGATAGCCGCCGCATTCGTGGTGTCGTCTGTAACCGACGCACGATGACCAACAGCGAGCGAACCAGAGGCTCCGTCACCAATTCTGGCTGCCTGACCGATCGCGGTGGATTCCTGAGAATTGGCACCAATAATTGCGGTGTTCCCGACAGCGGTGCTGCTGAACGAACCGCTGCCTATGTTGGACCGCGTTCCGATTGCGGTGCTGTCTCGCGCAGATCCTGTTCCCTGGCCGATTTTCGCATCAAAACCGAGGGCAGTGCTCTGTGAAGAATTGGGACCTACTTCCGCCCCGTAGCCAATTGCCGTCGACCACTCATTGCCAGGAGCAATGTTAGTCCAACCGTCGCCAATCGCAACGTTGGTGTTACTTCCCCCATCGTTAGCCCCAGCACCCGCTTGATATGCCTGTGCAGCGGTAGCGCTCAATGCCACGATCGCGCAGACAGCTGCGCCGTTTAGAAAACTCTTCATGTCCCCCTCAACAGATCACCAAAAATTAATATGATTAATCATCCACATTATTATTGGTCATACAAGCAGCTGTCTGACATGCCCAATTTGTTTATTCGATGGTGTTGCGAATTCGCCATAAGCGTAGCCACATACTTCGAATGGAGGATAACCCTTCGCATCCTTCAGATAAGTTGGAACGCATCGCTCCGGGTTGGGTTGGGTGTACAACAGTCAACTGTGGAGGAATGAATGTCCCCCGACGAACCACGAGACGGCAAACCCGGCACGACGGATCAGTTTCCCCGCTGGGAAGGCCCTGAAGAAAACCGCCCGTCCGGATACTTGCCCGCCAAAGACAATCCGGAGGGCAAGCCCGCCCGCGACATCGAGAAGGACTATCCCCTACCCGCATTCATCGAGAAACTGAGGCGGCTCGCCGATGCACTCGAGAACGGGCAGCGCTTCCAAATCGACATCGCCGGAGAACGCATCAACGTTCCCGCCCGCGCCCACTACAACATTGCGTACGAACGCGGTGGCGGCGAAGAGGAGATCGAGTTCCAGATCACCTGGTCCGAGATCGAGCGCTAGAGCAGTTCCTGGAACAGTGGGAACCGGTTTTCCGTACGGCACTGCGAGACAACGAAGACGTAGAGCAGTTCAGAGTTTCTCTGAACTGCTCTACTGCGTTGCAGCTGACCGCCTGCCCACGTGTAACGTCGCTCACTACCCCTACTATCCATATTGCCATGCACCGAATTTGGGTTGAACATGGCGCAAACGGTGGTGGGGACCAACATGGGCGTTCGCAAATACGTTCAGTTTACGGATCTGTCGCATTGGGACGATGACAGCATTGTCGTCGTGCACGTTCTTCCAAGCGGAATGGCGAGGGTACGGCTGCGCACGGATCAGGATCAGTCGGAAGAACTGCCGTTGGGCGAGGCGCTGGAGCAGGCCCGATTCTCGCTTAATCTCCCGATTCGCGAGCAGGTGGCCGTCTACCTGGAAGACGATTCCCTATGGGAAGATCGCTACGGTGAACTCGTCCGCTACGAGGCGTGATAGAGCGACGACGAGAAATTGGGGAGATCGAAGACTGGAGCGGGTAGCGGGAATCGAACCCGCATATTCAGCTTGGAAGGCTGCTGCTCTACCATTGAGCTATACCCGCGTCCGGAAGATGGTGGAGGGTGCTGGATTCGAACCAGCGTAGGCTGAGCCAACGGATTTACAGTCCGTCTCCTTTAACCACTCGGACAACCCTCCATAGCACTTGCCGGAACAAGTACTTAACTGGAAACAACCTTGCCGTTACGAAGCAATGTCGCCGTCCGGAATGGCCGCGTTATGGCGATCCAAAGCGCACCTGTCAACGGGGGGTGATGCAGAAATCGCAACAGCCGGGTTTCTTTTCACAGGGGGCTTCGCTTTTCACATAGGCGCAGCCCCATAGCTTCGCTATAGGGAGGTCATGAGTGACGAAAAGAAATACACCACCCCCAAGGACAGCCACTATGCACGGCTGAGGCGCGCCCACCGCGACAACCAGTCGAAGGGCGAACCCCGCCGCCGCAACCGCCCGGCACTGCCCGGAACTGCCGCACCGGAAGGTCTCGTCCGCCTTTATGGGCTGCACACGGTTCGCGCGGCGATGGACAACCCGAAGCGGAAAATCCGCTCCATGTTCATCACGCGCAACGCCGCGCAGCGCATGGAGCTTGGCGATCCGGCCGCCCTGCCCTTCCCCGTGGAAATGGTAGAGCCGAAGGCGATCGACCTTCTGACGGGCACCGACGCCGTCCATCAGGGCGTGCTGATCGAAGCAGAACCCTTGCGCCCCAAATCCTTGGCGGCATTGGGTGATACGCCGCTGGTGCTGGTCCTCGACCAGGTGACCGATCCGCACAATGTTGGCGCCATCATGCGCTCTGCCGTGGCATTCGGCGCTGGTGCGCTGATCACGACGGCCCGCCACAGCCCGGAAGAATCAGGCGTCCTGGCAAAGGCGGCCTCCGGCGCTCTGGAACACATCGACCATATCGAGGTCCGCAACCTCGCGGCAGCCATCGAAGAGCTGCATGGCCTCGGCTTCTTCACCGCCGGTCTTGATTCGGAAGGCCCTGCGATTCTCGAAGAGACGCTGCAGGGCGAGCGAATCGCGCTTGTGCTGGGCTCTGAAGGCAAGGGCCTACGCCAGAAGACGCGTGAGACCGTGAAGGCTCTTGCGCGGTTGGATATGCCGGGAGCGATCCGCTCGCTCAACGTTTCCAACGCAACCGCCGTGGCGCTCTACGTCGCCCGACGCACGCTTTCTGGCGCTTGAACCGACGGAACGCAACCAAACCACGCCTTTGAACGTTTTCCCGGCTAATCCTCCGCCCTGCGAAGGCAAGGCGGACTGTTGCTGTCGGGGAAACGGGCGGTTCTCCGGGCAAGGCTGGAGAAAACTCAATGGCGCCTCCTCGCTACTGGAAAGGCTATCTCAAGCTCTCGCTTGTGACCTGCGCGGTCTCGCTGACGCCCGCCACCTCCCCTTCCGAGAAGATCCGGTTCCACACGATCAACAGCGAGACCGGCAACCGGGTGCGCAGCCGCTATGTGGATGCCGAGACCGGCAAGGTCGTATCCGACAAGGATCAGGCCAAGGGTTACGAGATCGAGGAAGGCCGCCAAATCATCCTGGAAGAGGATGAAATTGAGGCGGCCGCCGTCGAAAGCACCCGCACGATCAACATCGAGCAATTCGTGCCGGCCGATTCGATCGACTGGATCTGGTACGATTCGCCCTACTACCTCCTGCCCGAAGACGATGTAGCCGAAGAAGCCTTCGCGGTGATCCGCGAGGCCATGAAGGCAACTGATACGGTCGGCATCTCACGGCTGGTGCTCGCCCGTCGTGAGCGCGCCGTGATGCTTGTGCCCCGCGACAAGGGCATTGTGCTCTGGACGCTGCGATACGGTGATGAAGTCCGTGAGGCCGATGAAATCTACGGCAAGGCGCCGCAGAAGTCCGGCGAGAAGGAGATGGTTTCCCTCATCCAGACCCTGATCAAGGACAAGACGGTCAAATGGGAGCCTTCACTGGCGCAGGATCCTGTGCAGGATAAGCTCAAGGACATCATCGCAGCTAAGGAAAAGGACCAGAAGAAGAAGCCATCCAAGAAGAAGAAGGACGACGATGATGAAATTGAAACGCCCAACAATGTCGTCAGCATCATGGATGCATTGAAACGATCGATCGACAAGGAAAAGAAGGGCAAGCGCTAAAGCAGTTCCAGGAAAAGTGGGAACCGGTTTTTCGTCTGGAACTGCGCGAGAAAAGTCAGTTCCAGGCAAAGTGGGAACCGGTTTTCCGTTCGGAACTGCGCGAGAAAAGCCAGTTCCAGGAAGTGGGAACCGGTTTTCCTATTGCAACTGCGATGTCATAAAGAACATCCGCTTACTTCTTCTTAGGCTTCGGCAGGGCCACCGCAGCCTTCCAGAAATCTTTCCATGGATCATCGACGGCAAGCCGTTGGACTGCATTCTCGACGGTGAAATAGGCGGGGCCAATGTCGGGGGAAAGCTCGTCCCAGGCCAGCGGCATCGAGACCGGAGCTCCATCTCGCGAACGGGTCGAATACGGCGCAACTGCGGTTGCCCCCCGCCCGTTGCGTAGGTAATCGATCAGGATCTTGCCCTTGCGCTTGGCCTTGGAAACCGTGGCCACGTAACGAGAACTATCGTCCTCCGCCATTGAGTCGGCAATCCCCTTGGCGAAGGCTTTCACATCTTCCCACGGGGCCTTGGGCTTGAGCGGCGCCACCACGTGCAGACCCTTTCCGCCCGAGGTCTTCACGAAGCTCTTGAGGCCGAAAGCTGCGAGCCTTTCGCGAACCTCGATCGCCGCTTCGATCACCTCCGGCCACTCGACGCCGGGACCCGGATCGAGATCCATGTTGATCCAGTCGGGCTTTTCGAGGTTCTTCAGATTCGCACCCCAGGGGTGGATTTCGAGCGTCCCGCCCTGCACGAGCCCGATCAGCCCCTTGAGGTCCTTGATGGCAATGACCGGTTCATCATCCTCCGGATCCTTGGCGAGGATGATGTCCTTCGATTGCCCCTTCCATGCATGTTTCTGGAAGAAGCATTGCCCTGCTGCACCGTCCGGGCAGCGCACCAGCGCCAGCGGCCGGTTCACGACGAAGCTTTCCATCCGCGGCCAGACCTGGACGTAATACTCGGCAAGCCCCTGCTTGGTGACGCCTACATCCTCCCAGTAGACCCTATCCGGATGGGTAAGCCGGACGTCCGGCAGTTCGACTGGTTCCTGCACTGGTCCTCCCTCCGATTCTCGGACGATCTCCTGCGGGCTCTTGTCCTCCCGAAGACCCTGGAACGCCGCATGGCGGATGATATTGTCGGCGGTCCAGACCTGAAACTCAACTTCAGCCACGAGTTCCGGCTTCACGAACTGGAGGTTCTTGGCTTCCAGCGTTGTCAATTTTTTCTTTGTCGGAGTTTTGGCAGCCTTCAGTTTCGACAGCTTGCCGAACAGCTCCTTGGCCGTTTTCTGGGTGAAGCCCGTGCCAACGCGTCCGGCATAGATGAGATCGCCCTTGTCATAATAGCCAAGCGCCAGCGACCCGATGGCAGTGCTGGACGTGGTCGAAGGCGTATAGCCGATGATCACGAACTCCTGCCGCTTCGAACACTTGATCTTCAGCCAATTGCGCGAGCGACCGCTGCCATAGGCTGCGTCGGCAGTCTTCGAGATGATCCCTTCGAGGCTGAGCTTGCAGGCATGGTTGAGAACCGTCTGGCCGTCCTCCTCGAAATGCTCGCTGAAGCGCAGTACCGGGTCTGCCGAATGCAGCAGAACCTGCAACGTGCGCTTCCGCTCAGTCAGCGGTGCACCCCGCAGGTCCATGCCATCAAGGTGGAGCAGGTCGAACGCATAATAGACCATTCGGTCGGTGCGCCCTTCCGAAAGATCTGCCTGCAGGCTGGAAAAGCTCGCAACCGCGCCATCGCCTTCGACGATAACCTCGCCGTCAAGGATCGCCTCATCCACCGGCAACTTCTTCAACGCATTCGCCAGATCCTTGCCGAACCGCTCCGTCCAGTCGAGCCCGCTCCGGGTAAAGAGTTTTACCTTACCCTTCTGGATATGCGCCTGGATACGATAGCCATCGAACTTGATCTCGTGGAGCCATTTCGCGCCCGATGGCGGCGTCTTGGCGAGCGTGGCAAGCGCGGGCTCAATGAAGCCCGGCCACTTTGCCTTTTTGGCCTTGGCTGGGATGGGAAGCGCGGTCTCTTCCGTCTTGAGCTTGCCCTTTTTGGAAGACCAGCCGGGCTTCTCGTCAGCCACTTCCTCGACAACCCGTCCGGTCTTCACGGACTCCGGACGCTCCTCAAGGATATCGGGCTCGCCTTCGGCACGGGCGAATTCGTCGGTCGCCTTGATCAGCAGCCAGTTTTCCTTTTCGCCCTTCTTCTGACCCATCCGGACGAGATGCCACTCGCCAGACAGCTTCTCGCCCTTGAGGCGGAAGTCGATATGACCCTTGGCATAGCCCTTCTTGAGGTCGCCGACCGGCTCCCAGGTGCCACGATCCCAGACAATGACGGTGCCGCCGCCATATTCGCCCTTCGGGATCGTCCCTTCAAAGCTGCCGTATTCAAGCGGGTGATCTTCCACATGGACGGCGAGCCGCTTTTCGCCCGGCACGAGGCTCGGCCCCTTGGTGACGGCCCAGCTTTTCAGCACACCGTCCATCTCGAGGCGCAGATCGTAGTGCAGCCGCCGCGCCGCATGTTTCTGTATGACGAAGCTGAGCTCTGCAGCCTTCTTGCGCCGCCGTGTTGAAGCGCCGCGTGGTTCGGGCGTGGAGCCAAAATTGCGTTTGCTGTGATAGGTCTCGAGCGCCATTTAGCTCGCTTTCCGGCGTGTTGACGCTGCCTTGCTGTTTGAAGCCGCGCGTTTGCCCTCCACCGCCTTGGCGGCTTTCGCGCTCTCGCGCAGGGCATCGAGCAGATTGACGACCTTGGCCTCGCGCTTGCGCGGCGGCACCTTGATCTCCTTGCCCTCGGCTTTCGCCTTGATGAGATCGGCCAGCGCCTGATCGTAGCGGTCATCGAAGCTGCGCGGATCGAAACTGCCCATCTTCGTTTCGATGATGTGCTTCGCCAGATCGAGCATCTCGCCTTCGATCTTCATCTCAGGCAGTTCCTTGAAGATCTCCTCGGCGAGCCGTACCTCATAATCGTAGTTGAGCGTGTTGGCGACGAGCCCCTCGCCTTCGGGCCGCAGGATCAATGTCCGCGCCTTCTTGAAGAGCACGGCCTTGCCGACGGCGGCCACCTTCTGGCGTTTCATGCCCTCGCACAGCACTGCAAAGGTCTCGCCCAGAATGCCGCCGGAGGAAGCCAGATAATACGGCTTGTCGAAGAAGACCGTGTCGACATCCTCAGCCGGCACAAACCCTTCGATGGTGATGGTCTTGTCGTTGTTGGGGAGAGCTGCGGCGATCTCGTCCGGGTGCAGGATGATGTACTGGCCCTCGCCAGTCTCATAGCCTTTCACCTGGTGCTCGCGATCAACGACCTTGGACGTATCCTCGTCGATATACTCGCGGCTGACCCGGTTGCCTGTCTTTCGATTGATAATGTGAAAGGAGATCCTCTTCGAGGTCGTCGCCCCGGCATAAAGAGAGATCGGCAGAGCCAGCTCAGCCAGCTTTATATAACCCTTCCACGTCGCTCGTGGCGCCATGGTACGCACTCCCACAACAATGCAGAAGAACGCAGACAGTATAAAGAGGTTCCATCACTGCCATATAGAACCACTTTGCCGGCGCATATCTTTGCCGCCGGTAAGCAATATTTGCACGTGACTCGGGTCCTGTCAGGGGCCTGTTCGTTCAACCTGCTTTGGCTCGATGGGGATGGGATCCATCTTCCGGCGTTCCTCCTGCTTCGCCTCCCGCAGGCGTTCCTGGCTGGCGAACAGCGACCAGACGGCAAAGAATAGCGCTGCGATCAGCGGCCCGATGACGAACCCATTGATGCCGAGAAGCGAAATGCCGCCCAGCGTCGACACCAGCACCACGTAATCCGGCAGGCGCGTATCCTTGCCGACGAGCGGCGGTCGCAGGAGATTGTCGATCAGGCTGATGACGAAGACGCCGACAGCAAGCAGGATGCCACCGCGCACATATTCGCCGGTGAGCAGAAGATAGAAGGCAACGGGGGCCCAGACGAGGAACGAACCGATTGCCGGCAGCAGCGACAGGACGGCCATCAGCACGCCCCAGAGCAGCGGCGCCTCTATGCCGAGGAACCAGAAGGCAAGCCCGCCGATCGTGCCCTGCAGAATGGCGATGATGACATTGCCCTTCACCGTCGCCTTCACCACTGTCGCGAACTTCCGCAGCACATAGTCCGTATGAAAATCGCTGAGCGGGCTCGCGCGGCGGATGATGCGCGCGATGACCGAGCCGTCGCGGAACAGGAAGAACAGCACGTAGAGCATCACGCCGAGGCTGACGAAGAGCTGCGCGGTTCCCTGCCCGATGCTGAGCGCCCGCGAGGCGACCATCTGCGCGGCCTGCGCCACGAAGGAGGTGATGCGGGCCTGAACCTGCTCGATGCTGTCGAGCTGGAAATTGCCGAGCATGTCGACCACGTAGGTTGGCAACGCATCGCGGATATGCTCGACGATGGTGACGAGATCGACCTGGCTGCGGCTGAGCCTGTTGTAAAGCGCCGTTGCCTCCTGGGCGAGCGAGGCAAGGATCAGCGATCCCGGGATGACGACGATGCAGACACAGGCGACGAGGCTGAGCGCCGCCGCTAGGTTCCGTCGTCCCTTGAGCCTCACCACAAGCCAGCGCTGCAGCGGATTGAACAGGAGCGCCAGGATGGCGGCCCACAGCACCGCCCCATAGAACGGCAGGAGCAGCCAGATGAAGGCGATCGTCACCAGGACGACCATGACCATGAAACTGTTATCCTGAACGCTGCGACGCAATTGCCTTTGCCTCCTTGGTGGACAGTTCCACGGCCCATGGGCCCCTACGTTATAGGCTTTTGGCCCGTTCTGTGAATGGGAATGATGTAAGCCTGGCTATCGCAAACGGTTCCACGGACGCCCGCGACAGACCGGCGCGACCAACGACACCTGTGCCGGTTTAACCTTGCGCCCTATGCGCGCCCGAGCTTCCTCGCGGCTGGGCGCACCCTCTTGACAGTCTCGCAAAACTCATTCAGTTACAGCGCGTTCTTTGGTCTTGCCCTTGTAGCTCAGTTGGTAGAGCACCTGATTTGTAATCAGGGGGTCGGCGGTTCAAGTCCGTCCGGGGGCACCATGAATTTCCCTGTACAGCCCGGAGACATAGGTAACAGATTGTACCTAAGACATGGGTGACAACCTCGTGCCGAACGGGTTGTCGATTGTCTGCAAGGTTCTCTGTTCCAGATCGATGTATCCCAGATCATACCGCAT
>Ga0180221_1001962_pt1 | contig 12706 bp, 12 predicted proteins | sample eDN5th37CKraftMG_FD_151339 | JGI IMG/M metagenome (GOLD analysis project Ga0180221, IMG submission 151339) | Enriched Miracle-Growth compost microbial communities from Emeryville, California, USA - eDNA 5th pass 37_C Kraft MG (version 2) (version 2) ...
CCCGGGCGGCCCAGCACCGTCGCGCCGTCCCAGATCTGCCGGCCGCGCAGGAAGGTGGCGGCGACGCGGGCCTTCATCGGCCGGCCGTTATAGGGCGACCAGCGGGCATCCTCGCGGTCCTGGATGGCGGATTCGTCGAAGGTGAAGTCGCCCGGCTCCATCACCGCGAAGTCGGCATCGGAGCCGATGCGGATGGCGCCCTTCTTCGGATAGAGGCCATGGAAGCGCGCCGTGCGCTCGGCGCAATACTGCGCCATCAGGGTCAGCGGCAGGCCGCGCTCGGTGAGCAGGCTGTACATCAGCGGCGCATAAGACTGCATGCCGGTGAGGCCGGCGCCGCAGGCGAAGATATCGTCGCCGAGCTTCTTTTCGCGCTGCCAAGGGGCGTGGTCGGTGGAGACATAGGCCACCTTGCCGGCCACCAGCGCGGCCCACATGCGCTCCACCTCCTCGGCGGTGCGGAAGGGCGGGTTGCACTTGCCGAAGCCCTTGAGGCGGACGAGATCCTCCTCCGTCATGCAGAGATACTGGATGCAGGCCTCGCCGCTGGCCTTGCCGCCCATGGCTCGGAAGCTCTCGGCGATCTCGAAGCCGCGCGCCACCGAGGAGTGGGCGATATGGACGTGCGCCCCGGTCTCCAGGCCGATCTCGAAGATCTCCAGATCGGCCATGGTCTCGGCCAGGGGCGGGCGGGTGCGGGCGTGCATGATGGGGTCCACCCGGCCGCTCGCCTTCGCCTCGGCGGTCAGGCGCTCGACCAGCTCCTGGTCCTCATTGTGCACCGCCACCATCAGCCCGGTCTTCGCGATCTCCCTGAAGGCCGCGACCATGGTCGGGTGGTCGATGCGCGGGAAGCGCACCGCGTCATATTCATAGGTGGAGAGCTTGAAGGCGGAGGCGCCGGCCTCGGCGAGCCCGGCGATGGCATCCACGCCGCCGGTCTTGGTGATGGTGCCGTAGAGCGCCACGTCCACATGGGCCAGCTGGTTCACCGCCTCCACCTTCTCATGGAAGATGCCGGCATTGGTGACGGCGCGGGGCACGTCATAGGGCATGTCGCAGACGGTGGTGACGCCGCCGGCGGCGGCCGACATGGTGGCGCCCTCGATGCCCGGCCAGCCGATGGCGCTGCCGGTGTGCATATGGCCATCCACCAGGCCCGGCAGGATTACCTTGCCGGAGAAGTCGTGCACCTCCCGGGCCGGCGGCAACTCTCCCTGGCCGATCGCGGCGATGGTCTCGCCGCGCACCGCCACATAGCCGTCGCGCAGGATGCCTTCGGGGAGCACGAGGTCACCGCGCAGGACGCGGTCATAGGGGATCTGCATGGGCCGTTGCTCCGCTGTCGAGGGCTGTCGGAAAGGCGAGCCTAGTCTCGCCTTTCCTCCGCCTCAACCCGGCCGCCGGGAGGTTCCGCCACGATCGCCCGCTTAGGGCTCGACCACCATGCAGGGGCCGCGCCGCGCCTTGCAGGCCCGCCGGGCGGCTGTGGCCGAAAGGCCGGTCACCTGGGCCCGGTAGAACCACTTGCCGTCCACGCGCACGCGCTCGACATGGGCTGTGCCGAGGCTGCGGGCGGCGCGACGGGCGGCGCTGCGCGCATCGGCGGGCTTGGTGAAGGCACCGACTTGCACCGCCCACTCCCCGCGCGCGGCCGCGGCGGCCTGGCGCTTGCGGGCGGTGGCCGGCTTCGGCGGCGGCGGCGGCTTGCGCAGCGGCGGCGCGACGACCGGTGCCGCATGCGCGGTGCCGATCAGCCGGGGGGTGGCGCTGGCCACCATCATGTCGGTGGAGCGCCGCCGCTCGGCGAAGCCGCGGTCGAGCAGGGCCATGACGTGGTCGTCGCGCTCCGCCGTGCTGGCGCCGCCGAAGACCACGGCGATCAGCCGCGTGTTGCCGCGCACCGCGCTGGCCGCCAGGTTGAAGCCGCTGGCGCGGATATAGCCGGTCTTGATGCCGTCGGCGCCGTCGTATTCCGTCAGGATGTTGTTGTGGCTGCCGATGGTGTGGCCTTTCCAGGTGAACCGGCGGGCATTGAAATAGGCATAGCGCTGCGGAAAGTCGCGGATCAGCGCCCGGCTGAGGATGGCCATGTCACGGGCCGTCGTCACCTGGTTGGCGTCGGGCAGACCGGAGGCGTTGCGGAAGCTGGTGTTGCGCATGCCGAGTTCCCGCGCCTTGCGCGTCATGAGGCGGCCGAACTGCACCTCGCTGCCGCCGAGCCGCTCGCCGAGCGCCGCCGCCACGTCGTTGGCCGACTTGGTCACCAGGGCCAGGATGGCGTCGCGGACGGCGATGCTGCTGCCCGGCCTCAGCCCCAGCTTCGAGGGCTCCTGCCCCGCCGCGTGCCGTGACACGCGGATGCGCGTGGTGGGCTTCAGGCGGCCGCGCTCCAGCGCCTCGAAGGTCAGGTAGAGCGTCATCATCTTGGTGAGCGAGGCCGGGTAGCGTGGCTCGTCGGCGTTGATCGCGAAAAGCTCCTCGCCGGTGCCCGCGTCCATCACCACGGCCGAGTACCGGCTGCTGCCGATCTGCGCCTGCGCGGACGGGATGGACGAGAATAACAGGGCCGCGGCGGCCAGCGCGAAGGCACCGGCGCGGCATACGGCGGTGAGGCCGTTCTGCAGCATGATGGGCATCCCCCCTCAATGCGGCGCGCCATCGCCCCCGACGCACGCCGCACATCCCCCAATGCCCAGCCGGCGGCCGCCAGCCGGGCCGCGCCCGGATCCGCACCTGCCGCCGGGTGCACGAAGCGATGGAGGGCGGGCCCCCATGTCGTGCGGCGGCAGGTTCCCCTGCGAAACCGGGCCGATGCGCAACATGCCGAGATCGCGCGTGAGAAGAAAGCGCTTATCAACTGATCCGACAGGAAAATACGCGTGCGTGTCGAGCCAGCGTCAGCGTGACAGGCGGTTGAAGACCTGCCGCGCCACGGAGATCGCGCCCGGCGCCGCCTCCGGCTGCCGCTCCTCGTTCCAGGCCAGCGCCACACCCACGGTGCGGATCGGCCCGCGCAGGGCACGGAACACCACCCCCGGGGGGTGCATGCGCGCCATGCCCGGGGAGACCAGCGCGATGCCGAGCCCCGAGGCGGCGAAGCTGAGTTGTGCCATGGCGGAGCGGACCTCCCGCACGCCGCCCCGTGCGCGGCTCGCACGCCAGCGCCCCGCCCTCGCGCGTCGGCCGTGCGCCCTTGCGGGTGCGCTCCAGCAGCTTCACGCCGGGTTCCGCCTGCAGCGCCTGGATCTACGTGGTCAACGGCAGCTGCGAGAGGCCGAGCCGCGCGGCGGCGCGGCCGAAATGGCCTTCCTCGGCGACGGCGAGGAAGTGGCCGAGACGGTGGAGGCGGAAGTCCAGGGTGGCGATACGGAAAAGCTATCCTGCGCGCCCGTCAATCGGCATGGACGGCCCGGCGTGCGCGGCGCACAACAGCGCATCCTCTTAAGTCAGGTGAGGGAGAACGCCGACTCATGAAGCTGCATCCGGTGAAGGTCTATCCGTCCAAGGCGCTGCTGCCGCGGGAGGAGCAACTCGCCTGGAAGATCGCCGGCGTCGCCGCCGACCGCGTGGCGGTGCAGAAGCCGGTGACGGAGATGATCATCAACCGCATCATCGACAACGCCGCCGTGGCCATCGCCGCCATCAACCGCTCGGCGCCGACCGCCGCGCGCGCCATGGCGCTGGGCCATCCGCGCAAGGGCGGCGCGGCCGTGTTCGGCCTGCCGGCCAGCAAGGGCGTCTCGCCGGAATGGGCGGCCTGGGCCAATGGCACGGCGGTGCGCGAGCTGGACATGCACGACACCTTCCTCGCCGCCGACTATTCGCACCCCGGCGATAACATCCCCCCCATCCTCGCCGTGGCGCAGAGCCTGGAGCGGTCGGGGCGGGAACTGATCCGCGGTATCGCGACGGGCTACGAGATCCAGGTGGATCTGGTGCGGGCCATCTGCCTGCATGAGCACAAGGTGGACCACATCGCTCATCTCGGCCCCTCCGCGGCGGCCGGCATCGGCACGCTGCTCGGGCTGAAGCAGGAGGTGATCTACCAGGCCGTGCAGCAGGCGCTGCACACCAGCATCACCTTCCGCCAGAGTCGCAAGGGCGAGATCTCGTCCTGGAAGGCTTTCGCGCCTGCCCATGCCGGAAAGCTGGCGGTGGAAGCCGTGGACCGGGCGATGCGCGGGGAAGGGGCGCCGAGCCCGATCTACGAGGGCGAGGATTCCGTCATCGCCTGGGTGCTGGACGGGCGCAGCCACCGCGAGGTGGTCTATGACCAGCCCTTCTACCAGGTGCCGCTGCCGGAGAAGGGCGAGCCCAAGCGCGCCATCCTCGACACCTATACCAAGGAGCACTCGGCCGAGTACCAGTCCCAGGCGCTGATCGACCTGGCCTTCCGGATGCGGGACCAGATCCCCGACCAGGAGGCGATCGAGAAGATCATCATCCACACCAGCCACCACACCCACTACGTCATCGGCACCGGGGCGAACGACCCGCAGAAGATGGACCCCAAGGCGAGCCGCGAGACGCTCGACCACTCCATCATGTATATCTTCGCCGTGGCGCTGCAGGACGGGCGCTGGCACCATGTGGACAGCTACGCGCCGAAGCGCGCCGCCCGGCCGGATACGGTGCGCCTCTGGCACAAGATCGAGACCCGGGAGGAGGAGGAGTGGACCCGCCGCTATCACTCCACCGACCCGAACGAGAAGGCCTTCGGGGCGCGGGTCGAGATCCTGATGAAGGACGGCAGCACGCTGACGGACGAGATGGCGGTGGCCAATGCCCATCCGCTGGGGGCGAAGCCCTTCGTGCGGGAGGACTATATCCGCAAGTTCGAGATCCTGACCGAGGGCATCATCGCCCCGCGGGAGAGCAACCGCTTCCTGGAGGTGGTGCAGGACCTGCCGAACCTCGCGGCGGGCGAGCTGCCCCTGCTCAACATCGCCCTGCCGCGCGGCGCGTTGGCGGAGGGCAAGCCGGGCATCTTCTGATGCCCGGCGCCGGTGCGATCGTGATCCGGGAGGGGCGCGCGGCCGACGCACCCGCGCTGGCGGCGATCCACCGGCGCGCCCGGCAGGCCGCCATGCCCGGTCTGCGCGAGGCGCACAGCGAGGCCGAGGTGGCGGACTGGATCGCCGCCACGCTGATGCGGGTGCATCGCGTGGCGGTGGCCGAGCAGGACGGCGCGCCTGTCGGCTATATCGGCTTCGGTGAGGATGCGCGGCACGGGCCGATGGTGCTGCACCTCTATCTGGCACCCGACTGGCGCGGGAAGGGCATCGGCGCGCGGCTCCTTCAGGCCGCGGCGGATGCCCTGGGGCCACAGCTCAGCCTCTACTGCATCGCCCGCAATGCCGGGGCGCTGCGCTTCTACCAGCGGCAGGGCTTCCGCATCGCTGCGCGCAGCGACGGTGCCGGCACGGAGGAGGGCAAGCCCGACCTGCTCCTCCACCGCGATACCCGATCCACCGAGTTCAACGACAGGGAAGACAGTCCATGAGCGAAACCCAGCCCGAGATCCGCAAGGGCCTGGTCGGCGTCGTCGCCGACGTCTCCGCGGTGTCCAAGGTGATGCCGGAGACCAACAGCCTCACCTATCGTGGCTACGCCGTGCAGGATCTGGCCGAGCAGTGCAGCTTCGAGGAGGTGGCCTACCTGCTGTGGAACGGCGAGCTGCCGAACGCCGCGCAGCTCGCCGAATTCCGGCGGGAGGAGGCCGCCAACCGCGCCATCAGCCCGGCGCTGCATCAGGTGATCAAGGCCTTCCCGCACGATGCTCACCCGATGGATGCGATCCGCACCGCGGTGAGCTTCATGGGATTGGAGGACCCCGAGACGGCCGATGTCTCCGAGCCGGCGACCCGCCGCAAGGCGATGCGGCTGCTGGCGAAGATCCCGACGGCCATCGCCGCCGCGCACCGCGCCGCCAAGGGACTGGAACCGGTGGCGCCGGACCCGAAGCTCAGCTTCGCCGAGAACTTCTTCCATGTCGTGCTCGGCAAGGTGCCGCAGCCTGAGGTGGTGAAGGCTTTCGACGTCTCCCTCATCCTCTATGCCGAGCATGGCTTCAACGCCTCGACCTTCACCGCGCGCACGGTGACCAGCACGGGGGCGGACCTGCACGGCGCCATCACCGCCGCCATCGCCGCGCTAAAGGGGCCGCTGCATGGCGGCGCCAACGAGGCCGTGATGCACATGCTCTCCGAGATCGGCGACCCGGCGAAGGCGGCCGCCTGGCTGCAGACCCGCTTCGACCACAAGGCGCTGGTGATGGGCTTCGGCCATCGCGTCTACAAGCATGGCGACAGCCGCGTCCCGACCATGACGAAATACGCCGAGAAGATGGCCGAGGTGGTGGGCGACCGGCGCTGGATGGAGATGAGCCGCATCCTCGCCGCCGAGATGGTGGCGAAGAAGAACATCCATCCGAACCTCGACTTCCCCGCCGGCCCCGCCTACCACCTGATGGGCTTCGACATCCCGCTCTTCACCCCGATCTTCGTTGCCAGCCGCATCACCGGCTGGGCGGCGCATGTCATCGAGCAGGCCGCCGACAACCGGCTGATCCGCCCGCTCTCCCACTACACCGGTGTCGCGCAGCGCGCCGTCCCGCCGATCTCGGCACGCGGTTAGACGCACGGCCGACGCTCCCGGCTTTCTCGAACGCGGCGCCGGAAGGCGCCGCGTTCATGCATTCAGGGCAGGGCTGGCGGATGCAGGGCGATGCGGCAGCGGGAATTTGCAACGGGTTTCGGCGGATTTCGTTGACAAGAAGATTGCGCGTGAAGATAGCGTGTTGCAGGCGCGCATCGGTTGAGCGCGATTCGCACGAGCGACTGTCAAGAGCGCCGTGCGCGTCATGTCCGCGGCGACGCGTCGCGGTTCGGGGAGTTGGCCAGAGCGGCCGTGGAGGCGATGGCAACGCCTCCTTCCTTCCGGAACCTGCGCTGCAGAGCAGGCGCCGCATGACGACAACCGCTGCCGCAGTTTTCGTTGGGTAAGGAGATCCAGCACGTGAGCGACGACAACGAGAGCGGCCCCGCCCGGGCACAGCCGATGGCCATGAGCACCACCCGCCGCAGTGCGGGGACGCGCAAGGCGAGCACCGCCGGCCGCAAGACGACCGCCAAGGCGTCCGCGGCGAAGAAGCCGGCTGCGCGCAAGAGCGCCAGCGCCACGCCGAAGAAGGCGGCCAGCAGCCGCACGGCCAAGACCACGGCTGGTACGCGCGGCAGCAAGTCGACCGGTACCCGCACCGCGAAGGCGAGCACGGCGCGTAAAGCGACCGGTACCCGCACCGCGAAGGCGAGCACGGCGCGCAAGGCGACCGGCACCCGTACCGCGAAGGCGAGCACGGCGCGTAAGGCGACGGGCACCCGCACCGCGAAGACGGCGACCACCGCGCGCAAGGCGACGGGCACCCGCACCGCGAAGACGGCGAGCACGGCGCGCAAGGCGACCGGCACCCGCACCGCGAAGGCGAGCACGGCGCGCAAGGCGACGGGCACCCGCACCGCGAAGACGGCGACCACCGCGCGCAAGGCGACCGGCACCCGCACCGCGAAGACGGCGACCACCGCGCGCAAGGCGACCGGCACCCGCACGGCAAAGGCGAGCACGGCGCGCAAGGCGACCGGCACCCGCACCGCGAAGGCGACGACGGCGCGCAAGCCGGCGGCCAGCCGTAGCGCCTCTACGCGGAAGACCGCGACGGCGCGCAAGCCGGCTGCGACCAAGACGGCCAGCACGAGCCGCAGCGCCTCGGCGCGCAAGCCGGCGGCCAGCCGCAGCGCCTCCGCGCGGAAGACCGCGACGGCGCGCAAGCCCGCCGCGACGCGTCGCACGGCGGCGCCGAAGCCTGCCGCCACGCGCAAGTCGGTGACGCCGCGCCGCACGCGCAGCCGCGCGACGGAAGCCGAGGCCGCGCCGACGACGGCTCCCGAGACGGCGCCGGAGACGAAGCGCGCTTCCGCCGGCCGCAGCGAAGCCGCGAAGAAGGCGGCCGCCACCCGCGCGCGCAAGAAGGCCGAGGCACCCGCGCCTGCCATGACGGCCGAACCCGAGGCGATGGCGGACGCGACGCCCATGCCGGCTTCGGAAGAGCCGCAGCAGGACAGCGCCGCGGGCAACTGATCCAGGCGGGAACGCCTGGAGCATCGCGGGAGGGAAGGATCCCTCCCGCGCCTGGCTTTGCGCGGCACGCGCTCTGGCCTAGCTTCTCCGGATGCCGCCGCGATGCGGCGTCCGGAGAGGGGACCCCATGCCTGAGAACATTCGCCGCATCCTGTATCTGAGCCATGCGCCGGAGGCGGTCTACGCCCTGTGGCGCGCCAGCATGCCGGAAGGCTGCGAGCTGCTGACCCTCTCGGCCAATGATGATGCGGAGCGGGTGGAGAAGCTGGCCCTTGCCGATGCGGTGATCGTCGCCCCCGCCGTGCTGCGTCCCGAATGGGTGGCGAAGGCGCCGCGCCTGAAGCTCGTGCAGCACCAGGGCGTCGGCTGGCAGGGCGAGACGCCGATCGCCGAGTTGCGCGAGCGCGGCATCCGCCTCGCCATCAATCCCTCTGGCACCGCCGATGTGGTCAGCGAGCATGCCCTGGCGCTGATCTTCGCCTGCCTCCGCCATATCCCGCGCACCGATGCCGCCATGCGGCGCGGCGAGTGGCTGGGCACGGCGCTGCGCCCCGTCTCGCGCAACCTGCGGGGGCGCACGGTGGGCATCGTCGGCATGGGCCGAATCGGCTCCGCCCTTGCCGCGCTGCTGCAGCCCTTCAAGGTGCGGGGGCTCTACGCCGACCCGTATCAGCGCCTGCCGGAAGGGCTGGAGCTGGCGCTGAATTTCCGTCGCGTGGAGCTGGACGAACTGCTGCGCGAATCTGAGGTGATCTCGCTGCACCTGCCGGCGACGGCGGAGACGCACCACATGTTCAGCGACGATGCCTTCGCCCGGATGCGGCGGGACGCGGTGCTGGTCAACTGTGCCCGCGGCGCCGTGGTGGACGAGGCCGCGCTGGCCCGCGCGCTGCAGGCCGGCACCATCCGCGCGGCCGGCATCGACGTCTTCGAGCCGGAGCCGCCGCGCCCCGACAACCCGCTCTTCGCCCTGCCGAATGCCGTGCTGACGCCGCACATCGCCGCCGGAACGCTGGATGCCATGGAGGCCAAGGTGCGCGGCGCCACGGCCAATATCGGCCGCTTCTTCCGCGGCGAGGCGCTGGCCGACGAAATCGATCTGACGGCATGTCCCTGAGCATCCGGCCCGCCGGCGGCGGCGAGGCCGCTTCACTGGCGTCGCTGCTGGGCGCCTATGCGGCGGAAATGCGTGGCGTGCTGCACGGGCAGGCAACGGCGGATGCCGGGGCCATCGCCGCGCTGCTCGCCGCCGATGCCCGCACCGAGCTTCTCGTGGCCTGGGAGGGCGACGCGCCACAGGGCTTCGCCCTCTTCTATGACCTGCCGGAGCTCGTCTTCGCGCGCCGCTGCGGCCAGCTCGACGACCTCTTCGTGCGGGCGGAGGCACGCGGACGCGGCATCGCCCGTGCGCTGGTCGAGGCGGTCGGAGAACTGGGTCGGGCGCGCGGATGGAGTCATCTGCGCTGGTTCGTCCCCGAAGCCGACCACGCGGCGATCGCGCTCTACGAACGCATCGCCGAACGCGCCTCGTGGCGCAGCTATATCCAGCGGCTCGATCCCAGCGCGTCGCTTTAGTGCGGGCTCGTGCCAGGAAGCGGCGGCAAGCTCCTGTTCCGGCGCGCATCTTCTTCGGGTGAAGGCGCCGGCACAGAGGTCGGCGCTGGGCAACCGCCGCTCCCGCGGCGCTTTTCCCTGCCGGGTTTGCAGAGGCTTCGGGCATGCGCATCAAGGTCATCATCAATGCCGGTGGCGGGTCGGTGAAGGGCGAGGATGTCACCGAGCGCCTCACCGAAGCCTTCGCGCGGCATGGCGTCACCGCCTCGGTGGCAGAGGTGGAGGGGGGCGAGCTGCGCAAGACCGTCGAGGCGGCTCTGGACGAGCCGTGGGACGGCATCGTGGTGGGCGGCGGGGATGGCAGTATCGGCACCTCGGCCGGCCTTGTGGCGGGCAGCGGGCGGCCCTTCGGCGTGCTGCCGCTCGGCACCCGGAATCACTTCGCCAAGGATCTCGGCCTGCCGCTGGAGGTGGAGGATGCGGTCGCCGTCATCGCCGCCGGCCATCTGCAGTCCATCGACCTGGCTCGGATCAACGACCGCACCTTCATCAACAACGCCACTGTTGGCCTCTATGCCGACATCGTGCGCTGGCGCGAGTACGAGCAGTCCCGCCTCGGCCTGCCGAAGAACCCGGCGACCGTGCTGGCCACGTTGCGCGCCCTCTGGCGCTTCACCCGGCACCGCCTGACGGTGCGGGCGGAAGGCTGGGGGGAGCGGCTGCGCACGCCGCTCGTCTTCATCGGAAACAATCTCTACAGCACCAGCCTGCCGAACCCGGGCCGGCGCTGCGCGCTGGATCAGGGAGAGCTCTGCCTCTGCATCGCCCGGCACCACAGCCGCCTCGCGGTCGTCCGGATGTTCGTCCGCGCCCTGCGGGGCCGCCTGCGCGAGGACCGGGATTTCGAGATGCGCGCGGTGCCGGAGGTGGAGATCCATTCCCGCCGGCGGAAGCTCAGCGTCACGCTGGATGGCGAGGTGCTGACCATGCGCGCGCCGCTGAAGTGTCGGAGCTGGCCGGGGGCGCTGCGCGTGTTCGCGCCGGAAAATCAGGGGGCGCTGCCCCCTGAGCCCCCGCCGGGGAGATAGTATCCCCCCGGACCCCGCCATCCGTTCAGCCGAAGGTGGTGAGGAGGTCGTCCACCTGGGCGGAGGTCAGTTCGCGGGCGCCGGCGCCACGCAGCAGCAGCGCGAGGCGCGCGGATTCCTCCAGCTCCTCGGCGGCATAGACGGCATCCGTCAGCGTCTTGCCGGAGACCACGGGGCCGTGGTTCGCCAGCAGCATGGCGCGCGCCGACTTCGCCGCCTCGTGGATGGCCGGTTCCATCGCGGCGTCGCCGGGGCGGTAATAGGGAATCACCGGCAGCGCGCGGCCGACCCGCATGACGAAGTACGGCGTCAGCGGCGGGATCGGCGCCGTCTCGCCGGGCGCGGCCAGGCAGCCGATGGCGGTGGCATAGGTGGAGTGCAGATGCACCACCGCGCCCGCCTCGGGCCGCGCCGTCAGCACGGCGCGGTGCATGAACACCTCCTTGGAGGGTTTGTCGCCGCCGATGTGCTTCCAGTCGGCGTCTAGCTTGCTGATGCGGTCGGCCCTCAGCCGGCCCAGCGAGGAGTTGGTCGGCGTCATCAGGTAGCCGTCGGGCAGGCGCACGCTGATATTGCCGGCGCTGCCGACGGAATAGCCGCGGGCGAAGAGGCTGGCGCCAAGCTCGCAGAGGAGGTCGCGCAGTTCGCTTTCGGTCATGCTGCGAAGGCCTTCAGGAAGAAGTCGCGGGCGCCGAAATTGCCGGACTTCAGCGCCAGATGCAGGCCGCCCGGCTCGGCATAGGTCCAGGGCACGCCCGGGTCGATCTGCGGGCCGATCCGCAGGCTGGTCACGCCGAGCTTCTGCACCACGGCGCCGGAGGTCTCGCCGCCGGCTACCACCAGCCGGCCGACGCCGCGCTCCACCAGTGCCGCCGCGATGTCGGCGATGGCATGCTCCACCAGCGCGCCGGCCGCATCGCGCCCGAGCTTCTGCTGCAGCGCTGCCACCTTCTCCGGCGGCGCCGAGGCGGCGATGACCACTGGTCGTTCCTTGGAGAGCTTGCCCTCCACCCAGGCGAGCGCCTCGTCGATCAGCGCCTGCGCGTCCGGCTTGGCCAGCGCGTCGAGCTCCAGCGTCGGCACGTGGTCGCGCGCCAGCCCGATCTGGCCGAGCGTCGCGCGGGAGCAGGAGCCGGCCACCACGGCCATGGCGCCGCGCGGCGGTGGCAGGCTGGCGGCGTCGCCGCGCTCCGGCAGCAGGCCCTTGGCGCGGAAGTTGTCGGGCAGGCCCATGGCGATGCCGGAGCCGCCGGTGATCAGGGCGTGCTCGGCGCAGGCCTCGCCCAGCATGCGCAGATGGGCGTCCGTCACCGCGTCGGTGATGGCGTAGCGGCGGCCGGCCTCCTTCAGCCTGGTGAACTCGCGGCGGATGGCGGCAGCGCCCTGCTCGACGATGGGGAAGGGCACCAGCCCCACGCCGCCTTCGGTCTGGCGCGAGAGCACGCGCACGAGGTTGGCGTCCTTCATCGGTGTCAGCGGATGGTTCTCCATCCCGCTCTCGTTCAGCAGTGCCTGCCCGACGAAGAGATGCCCCATGTAGATGGAGCGGTTGTTGGCCGGGAAGGCCGGGCAGGCGATGGCGAAGCCGGACTGCAGCCGCTTCAGCAGTGCATCGGCCACGGGGCCGATATTGCCCTCGTCCGTGCTGTCGAAGGTCGAGCAGTACTTGAAGAAGATCTGCTTCGCCCCCGCGGCCAGCAGCGCCTCGCAGGCGGCGAGGCTTTCGGCCACCGCCTCGGCCACCGGCGCGGTACGCGACTTGAGCGCGACGACGATGGCATCCGCCTCCGGCATCGGCCCCTGCGGCACGCCGATGACCTGCACCGTGGTCATGCCATTGGCCACCAGCATGGCGGCGAGGTCGGTGGCGCCGGTCGAATCATCCGCGATGCAGCCGAGCAGAGGCATGCTTCTCTCCCTTTGTT
>Ga0180221_1001964_pt1 | contig 12691 bp, 18 predicted proteins | sample eDN5th37CKraftMG_FD_151339 | JGI IMG/M metagenome (GOLD analysis project Ga0180221, IMG submission 151339) | Enriched Miracle-Growth compost microbial communities from Emeryville, California, USA - eDNA 5th pass 37_C Kraft MG (version 2) (version 2) ...
CCGGCACCCGAGGCCATCATCTGGCCTGCGCCAGCAAGCGGAGCAGCACCGTCATCTGCCCAGGCAATAGCCCCAAGGCCGATCATGAACTAAGATTGAAACCGGACCACCCTATGGGGTCAGGCCAGGATCTGGTGGGCCAAGGCGGTGTGGGGATGGTTGCGGCCACAGCTGGTGGACTAGGGACCGTGGCCGGGGGCGCGCTGAGCGGCGTTCTGTCCGGTGTCGCAAAAGTCGTTTCCCAGGTCAATGGCCCCGTCATTGAGTTGATGGTCCGTAGCGATAAAGATGGTCAAGTCGCTCCATTGCGAATCAGTGCGGATGATGAGAACGGCCTGCGGCAGCGTTTTCTGATCGCACTCGCGTTTGGTACTGGCATGCGCATTCACGAGCTGGCAATGGCCCGTTTGGCCGATCTGCGCTCGTACCAGTTTGGAAGTGAGCCTATCTGGTATCTGCATGTCCTTGGCAAGGGAATGAAAGAGCGGGAGGTGCCGCTGCCGTCGAACCTCGTCATGTTGCTCATCAGTTATTTGAAAGCACGCGGCCACGCTTTTGACACTCTGATGGACTTGCCGCCAGAGCTGCCGCTGCTTGCCAGGCTGGGGGATACCGGAGCGGTCCTCACGACGCGCAGCCTGGACCAGATCATTAAGGGCATTTTTCACGCTGTGGCCGATCAAATGCAATCAGAAGAGCCGCATGCTTCCGAAGCCCTTCGTAAGGCCAGTACGCACTGGTTGCGGCATACGCACGCCACTCACGCCCTGCAAAAGAACGTATCGCTCAAGAGCGTCCGCGAGAATTTGGGTCATGCCTCGCTCACAACTACAAGCATTTACGTCCACACCGAGATCGCAGACCGACACAAGGAAATGGAAGGCTTCGTCGGCACTGTGTGAGCGACATCAATCCCAAACGATGTACCACCCCTGGTAGTACCGCGCCCCCTCTACCTCCTCGAATCCCGAGACCATGATTGCCCGCTCGGTTGAGAAGGACAGAAACTGGACATCCGCCAAATCGGGGAAGGGCGAGGCATCGGTCGCGCCCCCCGACAGCTGGCGCACGATCTTCAGGCATTTGACATGTCGGTTGTGCGCCTTCTGGAAGATGGAGTAGCCCCGCACCGGGCCTGGCACAAATGTCCAGTCCCGCTCAGGAAGGCGGCGACCACGGTCGTGGGTTCGGCAAACGCGGCAATTTGGCATGGCATCTAACTGTATGGATATACAGTATATGTCACGTTGACGTTGATCGTGCCAGCTGTAATGCCGTAACGCCTGAAACGTTACCGGTAGCGCTACAGCCACCATTACTGGTTGCGCTACAGGCGTTACTGGTCGCGCTACCGGTAATGCTTCAAGCATTACGGTCAGCGTTACGGGTGATGATGCGGGTACGAGTTCGAGCGCTATTCGACGGGCTATCGAGGCTACATGGTGTGCATGTCCAGCGGCTCGATGTTTCAGCAGCGCTTCTTAAACCATTGGGCAGAGGCGACCGATCTGTAGCCTGCTGGTCATCCGCACTTTGCGAGGATAGCGCTGCTACCGAAAGCTTGTCGATCACGACTGGCGCACGCTTGCGCCCTCGGAGTCGCGCTGGAGTGAGTCGGAATTCGTCCGCGCAGCACCATAGCGGAGGGCAGAGGAGAATTCCAAAAACGCCCGTTTTGTAACGTTTGAAACAAAATTCGACGACGGATTTTCTTAGAATTTCGGCGGATTGTTGTGGATTTTTGTCAGCCAAAATCCGCTGATTTAGACACCAAAAACGACCTCATCACGGGGTGTTTCTGAGAGTTTTGCGGAAAAACTGCATTTTTGCGGAACTCCGAAAAACTACCAATCGGCTGGAAACCCGCATGAATACTGGAGGCGCAAGCCGGAATCGAACCGACGTACACGGATTTGCAATTTTAACCATTGACCATCATTGGTAGCCTTAGCTATAGAAAAGCACTATGCAGAAGAAACTTGAACGTCATTGTTCGCCAGAAAACACCAATTACGTTGACACTTGGTTGACTTCGCTGTGAGTTCTTCTGCAACGTATGAAAACTATATTTTTGCAAGTCTTTTCATGACATCAAGGCGGAAGTTCATGAAATCACCCAACTCATCTGAAATTCCTTTCTGACCATAAAATCTTGCACTATCAATGCCATTTTCCGCTGTGAGGCCCAGTCTTTTTCTTAACTCAGAAATATATGCAGGATCATAGTCCTCAAACCCTTTCGCTCCTTTTTTCAATACGGAGCAGATTATTTCATCATCTTTGTAAACATCAAGAGTTTTTCCTTGATCTTTTAGGTTGAATCCAAAGCGACCGAGTATCTCTCGAAGAGCACCCAACTTTAATGGTTTTTCGCCTTTTTGCTGACGGCGAGAATTTCTTTCTAGCCAATCAGCGATAGCAGCTACCTCATCGTTTCTGCTTTCTGATACTTCATGTGCTGCTATTTTTCTTGTGAACTCATACATTTCATCATCAGAGCAACGATCAAGCCAATAACCATGTTCGCTTAAAAAATAAAGCGTTGACAAAAGCGCCGCTCGTTTATTCCCATTGTGAAAAGAATGGTTTCCAGCAATGCTATGAAACAAGGATGCGGCTTTGAGGAAAGAAGTTGGGTACGCATCTTGTCCTCCTGCAGTTGCGAATGGGCGAGCAGCGGCAGACTCTATGGTCGATATGTCTTTCACCCCAGGAGGGCTAATTGGATCCTCCTTGTCAGCAAAAAAATCCGTCAAATATTCATGGATAAAAATTATGGTGTGCGCGTCCATTTTTCTCTTCTAAAAATTTAAGCTTTTTACGATACAGAAAATTTCTTTACGCAACTGATGTTACTACATATTTTCCAGTATTCGCTGCACTTGAAGCACCAACAAGATTTCACTGCTGGACTGCTCATACCCGGTAGTGTGCAGGAACCGTGGCAAGAAGCTCAGGCCGTCCCGAGTGTTGGTGTCCTTGCTTTCCGTCAGGCCACCCAGCACGATCACATCGCCATTCTGCATGCCGACCTTCGTTTTCAGCTCCCGCTTGGTCAGCGTGGGCGAGTTGTTGACGCCGGTTGTCGTCTTCACGAAGTTGGAAAGCTGCTGCGTGATGTCCAGGTCGATGATGCCTTCTTTCACCACTGGCCGGATGTCGAAGATGACGCCGGAGCTGCGATACTCGACTGATTGGACGGCTTGGCCTGCGCCTTGCGGATACGACAACGCTCCCAGCACCGGCACATCCTGGCCCACCGAGAAGATGCCTTGTGATCCTGACTGGATACGCAGCGCAGGCGACGACACTACCTTGAAGCGACTGTCGTTCGACAGCATGGAGTAGACAGCATCCAGGCTGGTGTTCTTGATCTGGATGAAGTTGCCCAGGTTGGTAGCCGTGGAGCCAATACCGATGCCTATATGACCGCCAAGCAGGTTTGCCAGCAATCCGAAAGCTGATCCCTGCCGGTCAGTGTTGCTGACCTCATAGACCAGCCCACGTACGGCGACTTCGCCAATGCGCCTGTCCACCTGTGGCAGCAGTTCGCGCAGGCGTTCGATTTCTTCCTCCGCGCCCGCGAACACCAACACATCGGAAGACTGGTCGATCAGTGATGCGGCAGAAGAGATCGGTACGTCGCCCTTGGGGCTGGCTTCAGGCGTGGCTCGGACGATGCGATTGGTGACGAACGATCCCTTGAACAGCGGTGCCAGCGTGCGCGACAGGTACGAGACCTCGCGGTAGTGCGGTTGGTAGATGTAGATGTGCTCGGCCTGGATCGGCGGCTCACCCTCGACACGCTTACGCACAAAGTCCACTCCGGATTTGCGCTCGACCATGTAGCCGAGGCTGTCCAGGAAGTACTGCATGAATAGCGACAACTTGCCCTGGTTGTCCTTATAGCGGAACGACACCAGCCGTTCATCTTCAAGCACATCCGGGGCCAGGACATAGGGCGTCGTCGTGGCCTCGCGGTAGATGAGCTGCACGACTTCGGAAATGCTTGCCCCTTGCAGGTCGAGATTGACCGCCTTGGCCTGAACGGTGCCAACCAGTGCCAGCGACAGAATGGATGCCAGGATGCGCAGTTTCATTTATTGGCCTTTGGAAGTGGGTTTGCTGCCGCTCCAAGCGGTGATGCGTTCGCCATCGACCTCACCGATCATGACGGCACCGCTGTTCTGGAAGTTGGAGGGATGTTCAAGCCGCATACGGCCATCGGCAGACTGGATGACGGCATAGGCGTTCTTGCCTGCCTGCATGGTGCCGACCAGCCGCCAGGATGTGGACATGGCTTGGCGGGGTTGGCCGCGTGTTGCAGGTGTGGATGTTGGTAACGCTGAATTTGTCTTGGAATCGACGTAACTCGTTGATGTGGCTGAATTGTCGGTTTTTGGCTTGCCTCCAAAGAAACCCATCAAGGTGTACACGCTGACGCTGAACAGGCCGATGACCAGGACCGCCAGAATCCACAGCTTGGGGCTTTTCAGGACGTTCTGACGGTCATCGACTTGCAATTCCTTGCCTGCGCCGCCGGTGTAGCTGCTGTAGAACGGGAAGATTTGAGGGTCATACCGCTTGTTCTCGACCGCTACACGGCCTTTTTGCGTCAGCTTGTAGCCTTCCCACATTTCGACGCGGTAGGTCTTGTGCAGGCCCAGCGTCTTGATCTTGGTGGTCTTGAAGGTGACTTCCACCACGACCTTGAGGATGCGATGCAGATCGGAAATGTCCTGCACCATCAACACTAGGTCGCAGCACACTTTGGTATCGGGATGGACGAAGTGGCGGTGCTCACGGAAGAACACCTTGTGTTCGGCCAGCAGCTTGCAGTCCGTACCCCAGAAGCGCCACGCCTCATCAATGCAGATGATGTCGCCGGGCTGGCAGAAGGTAGCGACGTTTTCGCCGTAGGGCAGAAAATCGGCCTTGCCTACGTCTTCATTCCTGCAATGTACGACCGATCCCAGGCGCTCCGGCGCGATACCGTACTTGTCCTGGCAGTAGGCGCGAATTGCATCACTGTCGATGCCGTCCACGTTCGTGACCACGCGGCGGCCAGCCTTGACTGCTGGCACGATGACCGAGGACACGCATTCATAGCTTTTTCCTGATCCCATCAGGCCGGTGTAGGCGTTGATGGGCATGGCTTATCCGATGATCGGCATGCGCCGAATAATGAAGCGTGTTGCATAGGCAGATACCACCATTGCGACCCCGGCCTGAATCTCAAACACATTAAGGAAGTACCAAGTGGCGGCACCGATGCCGGACAACGCATCATCGACGGCCCCCGTTCCAGGCAGCAATGCCACGATGAAGCCGACAAATTCCGAGGTGATGAAGTACAGCGCGAAGAACAGTACGAACTTGACCAGGATGGAGCGGAACACCCAGGCCAGGACGCTGTTCAGTGCAGAGAGCAGAATTCCGAACATGGCGACCTCACGCGGACAGGACGATGAACAGTGCGATCAGCGCCCAGGCCAGCAGCATGGCGGCTTGGATGATGGCTTTGTTGTCGTCGATCAGGGTGCAGTGGGCATCGAGCACATGCGTGCCGTACAGCTCAATGGTCGGGCGTGGGCATTCGCCGGTATGTGAAGATGGCGTGTAGCCCCGCAGATCGGGCATCATGTCCAGAATGGGTTGTGCGATTTGCTGCGCCGTAGGGATAGCCTCCAGCGTCGGAGCACCAATGCCGGGATCAGGCCCCAAGTTTTGCAAAGGCTGATCGGTGGCAGGATTGGTTGTTCCTGTATTCGGCGCTGCTGGGCTGGGGTTGGGCGCGGTTGGATTGGACGGCAGCGCCCAAGGATTGGATGCGGGATTGGTGGCCGGATTCGGGGCCACGAAGTCACGCACGGTAGGCGCGAATTCGGGATTGGCCTGGGTCCAGGTCGATACCTCTGCTTGTGTGATCGGATCAGCTTGCGGGTATGGCAGACCGTCATAGCCTGGCTGGGAAGCTGCATGCTGCCATGTTCGGTTCACCAATGCGGCCAGAACAGCCGGATTCAGCGGCTTGTCCAAATCCTCTGCCGGTATGACTTCAATGGCGCGTTGCGGTGAGACACCTTCCAGGTTCTCGCCTTCTTCGGCGATGTAGGGCACGCAACCCATACCGTCCAGATAGAAGTGTCCGCGCACGCAAGAGGACGGTGCGCCACTGCTGTAGTACAGTGCCTGTCGGCTCAGATAGCTGCCGATGGCATCGGGTTCCGTAGCTGTGCAGACCGCAATCCCGCCATTGACCGAGCAGCTCGGGGATGCCGTCACGCCGTACTGTGCAGCGAATTCACCATAGCTTTGACGCGCCACGGCGATACCATCGCCACCGTAGATCGTGCCGCGCGGCGACCCTGCCGACCAGTAGGCCCCGCCCAGGTTGATGCCTGCGCCATCGGTGTTGATAGGGTCGCTACTGACGTCGATGGTATCGTCATTGAACAGCCAACTTACAAGGCCATCAATCGCCAGCGTGACAGCATAAGTGACGACTGCGCCGACGCCTGCGGCAAGGGCGACGGTGGCCCAGGCAGGCGCTGTGACAGCCCCTACAGTGACTGCCGCCGCTGTTGTGCCAGCGATGCCTGATATGGAAGGCGACACACGCGCCAAGGTGTTTCCAAAGCGATGGTCATTGGCTGCAAATCCACGTTTTTGCATGCCCTGCTGCAACACGCCGGATATCAACCTGTTCACGTTTTCTGGCTTGGCGACAGGCAGGGCCTGGGCATACACATTTGCACCTTGAACCAGCACGACCAGGACGGTGAGCCACAAGAATTTTTTAGCCGCTAAAACAGCAGCAATCCAAAGGCATCGGATTTGCATGGCTATTCCAACCCTTTGATCAAGGCCCAAGCGCACACGATGCCCCAGGCGAAGATGAACAGATACCAGAGGCTTTGCATCATCGTGCTTTCCCTTTCCCATTCACGCGCAGATCATGAATGGCCGCTTGGTACATGCCGAAGATCAGCGTTCCGCACCAGCTCAAGCCAGACAGAAGGAAGAAGAACAGCGCCAGACTTTGCAGAATGCCAATGGCGTGCCAGGCCGCACGCAGGTGGCCGAAGGCCAGATAGAAGCTGTCGTATTGAACAAGCAGGAATAGATGCGCAAGACATAGTGCGATCCAGGTCACTACGCTGATGACAATGACCCTTCGCAGGTACTGCAAGGTCACAGGAATTGCAGCAGCTTTCAGCACATGCCATTCATCGCAATCCCGGCTAACCAGGATCACCAACATGGCAAGAAATCCACACGCAACGGCAATGATCTCGAACAAGGTAAACATGATGGCTTCCTTATGAATCAGGCAGGATGGCCAGTCCTGCCCGAGTCAGTCATGCGGCCGGATCAACCGCCACGAATCCAGCGAAGCGCCATACGTGCGGCGGTCATGGTGGCGTAGATCGTTGCCAGCACACCAGCCACAGCCATCACCGCTGTAATGACATCCGAAGCGCTGAATGCGCCAGTGATCGCGGTCAGGTCGATGCTGCCGGCCTCCTGGGCCATGACGGCACCCGACGCCAGCGTTAGTGCGGTAGCGCCCACAGCAGCGGCCACCGGCTTGAGGTTGAATTTCAGCTTCTTCATGTGAAGTTCCTTTTCTTGATAATTGGGCAGGAAACCGCCTGCCTGTCGGATTTACCTAACCCCTGCGGATCAGGTTCAATACGGTTCCAACACCGCGCCCCAGTAGGAAGAACAGCACCACCACCGACAGCCCCAGGCTGAATACCTGGGCAACATCAGCGGCATTCAGCGTCGGAATCGGGTTGCCCGCGGCTTCCAGCGTTTCGCGCTCGATGGCGATCTGCTGGCGATGCTGCACAGGGCAATCCGTTCCGGCTTCGGTGCTGATGTCGCAGTACTGGAGATAGATGCGTGTCATGGTTCAAGCCTGGATGCACGGTACATAGATCAGGATGACCACGCCCCGGCCATCCAAGTGATCCTGCACGGCCTCGACGGCGCTTTCCGGTTCCTGGAACGGGTCTGCTGCTGTCAGGGCCATCACGTTGATGACGCCACCTTCGCCATCAGCGGCCAGAAATGAGCCGTCTTCGGTGCTCTGCACCAGATAGCGAGGAACGCACCACATGGTCAGGCCGCCTTCGTGGGCTTCGCCAGCTCGACAGGCTGCAAGCTGGTGATGACGGTCTTCTGCGTCTTGCCGTTGGTGACGATTTCCAGTTCCGCTTCGGCGATCAATGGGAAAGACAGGTGCTTGAGCTTGTGGAACTCCTCGGAGGTGCCGTAGTTGTATTCCACGGTGGCAAAGCCTTTGCCCATGCCCTTGCTGTCGTCCAGATCGGTCTGGACGTAGATCTTGGTGCTGTCGTATTCCTGGCCGCTTTCCAGCTTGCCCTTGGAGCCTTTGACGCCAGCGATGGTGATACGGGTATTGAATTTCATGATGTTGATTCCTTATCCGGCGTCGGTTAAGCCGCCACGCTGGCCGGTTCAGCGGGCTTCAATATGCGTTGGATGCCCTGTTTCAACAGAGCGTTGGGAACGGTGCGCAGGCTGCGCGGCAGCTCGCGGGCTGCATGCTTTTCGATCAGGTCGCCAATCCAGGCCATGCCCTCCAGGCCCGCATCAAATGCGCGGGTCAGATGCACCAGCGATGGGGCAACGGTGGTTTCCAGCCAGCGCAATTTGCGCTTGACCACGGCATCGGTAGTCACGTCTTCCAGCTTGGGCTTGGTCTTGATTCGGATAGCCTCGGACACGTCCAGCAGCTCTTGCAGGTATGGATGCGCTCCGGCGAAATACTTATCTGGCTCGATCAGGCATTCCAGCGGCAGGATGCGATCCTGCGACCAGTAGCGCAGCTCAATGCGCCACCAGGACGATTCCATGTCCTTGTAGGCATGTCCTTTGTCGTAGGCATTGACCAGCTTTGCGCCGCGTCGGCCCACGTAGTAACTGCGTGAATGGCCTGCATCCCAATAGCCATCGGTACGCCCCTGGGGCCGTCTGCCGTGGTAATCGAAACCGCCATTCATGCAGGCTTCGCGGACACCCTCGACACCACCACATCCCCCCTCGAAGAAGTCCAGGGCAATGTCGATGCGGGATAACCGGGCGTTGAGCGGCACCAGGAAGTCATACATGGCCTGACGCCAGCCAGCCTTGGCGAACGTGCAGCCGCTGCCGTTGAGCATGATCAGATAGGTATCGCGCTGGTACACGCCGCCACCGGACACGCTGCCGACTTCCTCGCCTTCATCATTCAGGATGCGCAGGGTGCTGTCGTAGTAGTTGCGGCCTGGGCGCAGGTCGCCCACCTGAAAGCCTGTGATTGCGGCCACTTTCTTAGCTAGGATCGCCATGACCTGGACTTCGGTGACAAACTCACCTTCATGGTGTTCGTTGCTCAGCGTCCAGAACAGGGAGTTGAACAGATCGGTTCCCTTGATCGTGGTCGAGAGCCAGTCCACCGAGCAGCGGTCTTTGCTGGTAGCTTGCGCCTGGGCTAAGGTCATCTTGACGCGACGGCCTTCAAGTACCAGCTTTTCGTCTTTGGTCAGGCGGTGCGTCATTGCTTCACCCCCATACCTGCGGCTTCGCCGTTTCTCCCCGTTTTACTCGGGGGGGTGCCGCTGCCTGCTGTCGCCCCGCGGCTGTCCTCGCGGAGCTGCGGGCAGGCGCGGGCCGCCAGCGGTTTGGAGCTTGCAGCCGCCGTGTGCAATGTGGAGCCACTGCCAGCCAGTCGGGCGTACTGCACCATGCCTTTGTTGAGCAACTCGGGCCAGAAGTCGAGCTGGACGCGCTTGGGTTTGATGGTGCGGGGCTTCATGCCGATTTCCCCATGCTGATGAGCAGACGGGCGCGGTCGCGCAGTTGCTGGGTCAACAGGAACATGCCTTCGTAGATGGCATGGGCCTCGGGCATTCTGTTGGCGTCGGTCAGTTGGGTACGCAGCGTTGCCAATGTGCGCAGGTGCTCGGCGTCGGTGATGACCAGGTGGGCAATGGGACTCATCACAGTGCGAACTCCGCTGCCCGTTCTGCGGCCTTGATGCGCACGACCTCAACATTGATGAAGATGCGCTTGCCGATCTTGACGGTAGGCCAGTAGCCACGCTCGGACTGTTTGATGAGAACGCCAAGAGGAAGGCCGGTGGCGTTCGCGAAGGCTTCGCGGGTCATGACGGGAGGTAGCGTAGCGATGGCGTCCATGGGTTACACTCAGAGGTAGCAAATTTCTGAAACGAGCATTATCTGCCCGAAAAGTGCAAAATATGCACATTTCGGGATTCTACACACTTTTTTGCTGTTTGCAAGGCATTAGCAGCCTTATGTCGCCTTCGTCATCGTCGTCCGCACAGAAAAAGCGTGAGCCTCACCAGGAACAGCACAAGTTCCAAACGGAAGACAGGCTCAAGCAAGAGGCCACGGATCTCCGTGAGCGCCTCGTATATCTGTGCACCGACTTGGCACCCAGCAGAGGGATTTACGACTACTTGGCAGAACGCACCGCCATCGGTGCATCCAAGTGGAAGAACGTCTTTTTGCGTAGGCAAATGCCGACCATTGAAATGCTGGTCGCCATCTGTCAGTACCGAGGCGAGTACGCACACTGGCTGCTGACGGGCAAGACACTGGATGAGCAAAGCCCCATCCCTGTCGCCGCGCCTACTGCGCAAGAGTGGGCAGAGTTCCTGGACCATCGACAATGGATGCAGGAACGCAAGGGTAATGACGTTAAAAAAGACGAATAACGGTTGGCTCGTTGATATTCAGCCCGCCGGCAGAGGCGGCAAGCGGTACCGCAAAACGTTCAAGACACAGGCAGAGGCACGGAGCTGGGAAACCTGGCTCAAGGCCCAAGTGCATCAGGACAAAGCGTGGGAACCGGAACGGCGCGACTTGCGCAAACTCTCCGCGCTGGTCGAACTTTGGTACAGCCACCACGGCAGCGGCCTGGCGGCAGGCAAAGACACGTACAACCGCTTGAAAGCGATGGTCAAGGCAATGGGCGATCCTGTCGCCGACCGGTTCAGCGTCAATATGTTCGCCACCTACCGCACCCAGAGATTGGAGGCCGGCATCACGGCCAACAACATGAACCGGGAGCACGCCTACTTGCGGGCCATGTTCAACGAGCTGATCAGGCTTGGCTACTGGAAGAAAGACAACCCACTGGCGAACCTGCGTCAGTTCAGGATTCAGGAAGCTGAACTCAGCTACCTGACGGATGCGCAGATCAAGCGCCTGCTCGATGCGCTGAACGCATCACGCAATCCTCATGTCGAACTGATCACGCGCATCTGTCTGGCCACCGGCGCGCGATGGAGCGAGGTCGAGGAAATGCGGGAAACTCAGGTGCACGACACCTTTATCCAGTTCGCCCGCACGAAGTCCACCAAAACGCGGGCCGTGCCGATAGACGTAGAGTTGGTGAAGGAAATCCGTCGCCATAACCGCGAGCATGGCGTGATGGGCAGGGTATTCGGTTCCGCCATGCCGGCGTTTCGCGTGGCGCTGGCCCGAGCAAAGATCATTTTGCCTGCCGGACAGATGACGCACGTGCTACGGCATACGTTCGCCAGCCACTTCATGATGAACGGCGGCAACATTCTGACCTTGCAGCGCATCCTGGGGCACTCGACCCTGACGATGACAATGCGCTATGCCCACCTGGCCCCTGACCACTTGCAGGAGGCCAGAAGGTTGAATCCTCTACGTCAGCGGACAAATCCAGCAGGCAGCAGCTTGGTTTGATCGACAGTTACAGCAGTTCCCGACCGACAGGCGGAGCATCGAGCCATTCCTGTTCTTCCTGCGTTCGTGGCTGTGAATAGTCGGATTCAGCCAGCAATTCATCCAGCGTGTAGCGTGGCCGCGTTTGCGTGGGCTGCTCTGTTTCTTCGAGCTCACGGCTCAGGTCTTCCATCAACGCTTCCACCGTGGGAAAGCGCGTCAGGCCGCCGGCATGTACTTCGGCAATAGCATCTTCTGTTTCTTTTCGGCTCATCACAAATTCTCCGTGGCGGTGAGTGCCGTACCTGGTGCGGTGCATGACGATGCGTTGAGATTTTAGCGGCTAAAGCCCTGGCCGCGCATGCAGGTGATGGGCTGTAGCGTGTTGTATGTTGTATCGCACTACATACAACATACACCATGCAAGGGTAAGAATAATAAGAAGATTATTCTTCTTACCGCTTACCGGCCATAGCGTGTAGCCGATAGGGGCCAGCCAGGGAAAGGCGTATTTTCTGGCTGATGGATGCCGGCCCCTCAAGTGTCAAGATCAATCATCACAGTTCCTGCTGCCGGCAGCAATGATTGATGATGAGGCGGCTGTGCGCATGGTGATCTTGACACTTGAGGGGCGCGGATATGCACCTCGAAACTATGCGCGGCGGGCTTCAACAGCAGCCCACTCAGGCTGATAGTACGCAGGAGAAGCCGCCGGGCGGGCCAAGCAGACACCATGCGCCCCTCAAGTGTCAACAACCGCCATCGGTTGACACTTCGTTGACACCCAAACGAAAAAAGGACCTACGCCAGAAACGTAAGTCCTTGATTTCTTTGGAGGCGCAAGCCGGAATCGAACCGACGTACACGGATTTGCAATCCGCTGCATAACCACTCTGCCATTGCGCCAGGGGCGTTGTGCCAAGCCCGCCATTGTACAGGAATCCGTACCGTTGTGTCGC
>Ga0180221_1001966_pt1 | contig 12689 bp, 11 predicted proteins | sample eDN5th37CKraftMG_FD_151339 | JGI IMG/M metagenome (GOLD analysis project Ga0180221, IMG submission 151339) | Enriched Miracle-Growth compost microbial communities from Emeryville, California, USA - eDNA 5th pass 37_C Kraft MG (version 2) (version 2) ...
GATCCGCGGCGAAGGCTCGCAGCCGCTGCTGGTGTTCTCCGACGGCCGCCGCTCGGTGGCGCTGGTGGTCGACGCGATCGTCGATATCGTCGAGGACCGGCTCGACATCCAGGTGCAGAGCGAGACGCCCGGCGTGCTCGGCTCCGCGGTGATCAACGGGCGCGCGACCGAAATCGTCGATGTCGGCCATTTCCTCCCCATCGCGGTCGCCGACTGGTTCCGCAGCAGGGAGACCGCGGGCGCGCATAGGATGCCGGCCGTGCTGCTGGTCGACGACTCGCCGTTCTTCCTCGACATGCTGGCGCCGGTCCTGCAGGTCGCGGGCTTCAGCGTGACGACCGCCGCGAGCGCCGGGCAGGCGCTCGCGATGCTGCGGTCGGGCCAGCGCTTCGACGCGGTGGTGACCGACGTCGACATGCCGATGATGGACGGCTTCCAGTTCGCCGAGGCGCTTGCCGGTGACGACGCGCTGTCGTCGATGCCGGTCATCGCGCTGACCTCGATGGTGTCGCCGGACGCCGTGGAGCGCGGTCGCGCTGCCGGCTTCCACGACTTCGTCGCCAAGTTCGACCGTGAGGGCCTGATCGCGGCGCTGCGCGAGCAGACCGGTTTCGAGCGGGCGGCCTAGATGACGGACCACGCCGCGAACCCGAACCTGAGCGAGTTCGTCACCGCGATGATCGGCGGGCAGTTGTTCGGCCTGCCGATCCTGCAGGTGCAGGACGTCTTCGCCGTGACGCGGCTGACCCGCGTGCCGATGGCGCCGCCGGAGATCGCCGGCCTCATCAACCTGCGCGGCCGGATCGTCACGCTGATCGACCTGCGCCGCCGGTTCGGCTTTGCGGCGACCGGCGGAGACGGCCAGCAGATGGCCATCGGGATCGAATCGAACGGCGAGTCCTACGGCCTGCTGATCGACGGCGTCGGCGAGGTGATGCGGCTCGACGCCGGCGAACTCGAACCGGTGCCGGTCCATCTCGATCCGCAGATCGCCGCGGTCGCGGTCGGCATCCATCGCCTCGACGGCCGGCTGCTGGTGGTCGCCGACGTCGAGCGGATTCTGGATATCGGAAACTGGGAACTGGCGGCGTGACGGCGCCGCTGCGAGGAACGACATTGACGCTCGCGAGAGCGCGGCAAGCAAGTTGGGACAAGAGGTGGTGACATGAGAACCTGTCTGGTGGTCGACGACTCCAGCGTGATCCGCAAGGTCGCGCGGCGCATCCTCGAGACGCTGAATTTCCAGATCATCGAGGCCGAGGACGGCGAACAGGCGCTCGACGCCTGCCGGCGCATGCTGCCCGACGTGATCCTGCTCGACTGGAACATGCCGCGGATGGACGGCTACGAGTTCCTGCGCGCGCTGCGGCGGATGCCCGGCGGCGACGGCCCCAAGGTGGTGTTCTGCACCACCGAGAACGACGTCGCGCATATCGCGCGGGCGCTGCACGCGGGCGCGAACGAATACATCATGAAGCCGTTCGACAAGGACATCGTCGAAGCGAAGTTCCAGGAAGTCGGCCTGATCTGACCGCCTAACGCCGCGCCGCCATCCTCGACCCCGCGATCGTCCCGTTCATCGTCCTGTCCATGTCCGCCATCATGACCCCCGGCGCCGCCGGCAAGACCGCAGCCCAGGCGATCCGCGTGATGGTCGTCGACGACGCCGTCGTCGTGCGCGGCGTGCTCGGCCGCTGGATCGAGGCCGAGCCGGACATGCAGGTCGTCGCCTCGCTGCGCAACGGGCGCGAGGCCGTCGACCACCTCGAGAGCGTGCGGCCGGACGTCGCCCTGCTCGATATCGACATGCCGGAGCTCGACGGGCTCAATGCGCTGCCGCTGCTGCTCGCGGCCAAGCGCGACCTCGTCGTCATCATGGCCTCGACGCTGACGCGGCGGAACGCCGAGATCAGCCTGCGGGCGCTCACGCTCGGCGCCAAGGATTACATCGCCAAGCCCAATGCCTATGGCGACTTCGCCGGCGCCGAGGAATTCCATCGCCAGTTGATCGACAAGATCCGCCAGCTCGCGGGGCGCGCCCTCCGGCGCGACGCGGGCCCGGGCGTTAGGCCCAAGCTCGCCGCGGCGAAGCTGGCCGAGGGCCAGGTCGCGCGGATCGAGGCGCCGCCGCTGGTGCCGCATCATCCGGGCGAGATCACGCTGCGGCCGTTCCCGGCCGGCGTGCCGCAGGCGCTGGTGATCGGGGCCTCGACCGGCGGGCCGCAAGCCTTGCTGTCGGTGATCGGCAAGCTGAACGGCGCGTTCGACCGCGTGCCGATCCTGATCACGCAGCACATGCCGCCGACCTTCACCGCGATCATCGCCGAGCATCTGACGCAGGTGACGGGACGCAAGGCGCGCGAGGGACGCGACGGCGAGCCGGTCGCCGGAGGCCATATCTATGTCGCGCCCGGCGGCAAGCACATGCGGGTGGCGCGCCGCGACGGCGGCGTCGCGATCGAGATCAACGACGAGCCGCCGGTCAATTTCTGCAAGCCGGCGGTCGATCCGCTGTTCGAGTCCGCGGCGCAGGTCTGGCCGCAGGGCGTCTGCGCGCTGGTGCTGACCGGCATGGGCGCCGACGGCCTGCGCGGCGGCCGCGCGATCGTCGCCGCCGGAGGCAGCGTGGTCGCGCAGGACGAGGCGACCAGCGTCGTCTGGGGCATGCCGGGGCAGGTCGCGCAGGCCGGGCTCTGCTCGGCCGTGCTGCCGGTGCACGAGATCGCGCCGCGCCTCAACAGGCTGTTTGCCGGGGAAGGCGCATGACCCCGGAAGACTTCGACTGGCTGCGCGGCTTCCTGAAGGAGCGCTCCGGCCTCGCGCTGTCCGCCGAGAAGCAATATCTGGTCGACACCCGGCTTGCGCCGGTGATCCGCGCCAAAGGCCTCGCCAATATCGGCGCGCTGGTGCGCGCGATGCGCAGCAACCCGCATTCGGATCTGGCGACGCTCGTGCTCGAGACCATGACGACCAACGAGTCGTTGTTCTTCCGCGACAAGGTCCCGTTCGAGAATTTCCGCAACGTGATCGCGCCGGCGCTGCGCGAGGCCCGCGCGAAGGAGCGGAAGGTGCGCATCTGGTGCGCCGCCTGTTCCGCCGGCCAGGAGCCTTATTCGCTGGCGATCGCGATCCGCGAGCACCGGTTGTTTCCCGCCGACTGGGGAATCGAGATCGTCGCCACCGACCTGTGCAGCGCGATGCTCGAGCGCGCGCGCCAGGGTCTCTACACGCAGTTCGAGGTGCAGCGCGGCCTGCCGATCCAGCTTCTGGTCAAATATTTCGCCAAGGTCGGCGACGGCTGGCAGGTGAATTCCGCCATCCGCGCCATGGTGAGCTACAGCCGCTTCAATCTGCTCGAGCCCTATGGCCGGCTCGGCCGCTTCGACGTGGTCTTCTGCCGCAACGTTCTGATCTATTTCGACATCGCCACCAAGATTGACGTGCTGACGCGGCTCGCGCGGCAGATCGCGCCCGACGGCTATCTCTCGCTCGGCGCCGCCGAGACCGTGATCGGCCTCACGCAGGCCTTCGCGTTGCTGCCCGATCATCGCGGGCTCTATGTGCGCTCGCGCGCGGGTGCGCGTCCGCCGCAGGCCGTCGCCTCGCCGCCGCTCGTGCCCGGGCTCGCAGCCTCCGCCAAGGCCGGCTCGTCGGTCTGAGACGCAAAAGCCCCGGACCGAAGTCCGGGGCTCGCTTCGCACCCACCCAGGGTGGCTCCAAAGAGCGGGCGCGAATTCAGAATCCAAATCGTTCATCGCGGGCGCAGCGACGTTTGGCGCCTTGACGCCATTGGATGCGATATGGCGGATAGCGGCAATTGGAGAAAATTGGGATAAACCGCGATGAATTCGGCGTTCTGCCGGCGTTCATCGAGAGCGCGTCAAATGGCGCGATGGCAGGGGTGGCAACCATGACATTGCAGGACGAGGCGCCGCTGCGCGCCACGTCGCGCCGCGTTTCCGGCGCCGGCTTTCCCGCCGCCGAGGTGGCGCGGCTGCGGGAGCATCCGCAATTCGTGCCGGCCTGCCGGCAGGCGGTCGCGTCGACGCTCGCGCTTTATGACGGCAACCGCCTGATCAACCTGCTGCTCGGCGACCGCGGCCGTTCCACGATCAGCTTCTTCTGCCTCTATCTGCATGCGCTGCGCGATGCCAACGACGCGCGTTCCGGCCTGACGCTGACGCGATTGAAGGCGATCTGCGCCGACCAGAATGTCGCGAGCCCCGGCCGCATCGAGGCCTTCGCGGTGCTGATGCGGGTGCTCGGCTTTTTGCAGAAGTCGCCGGGCGACAACGACCGCCGGGTGCGCCAGCTGATCCCGACCGAGCGGATGTTCGCGGCCTACCGCGCCCGCTGGGCCGGCTTCATCGACGCGCTGGCGATCATGCAGCCGCCGGCGGTCGGGCTGCACCAGGACTTCGGCGATCCGGCGTTCCTGCGCGCCTTCCTGCGCAGCTCCGGCGACCGCTTCCTCGACGGCTTCCGGCCGATCGCGGATCTCAAGGCGCGCGCCCTGTTCGGCGACCGCAATGCCGGGCTGATGATCGCCGCAAGCCTGCTGATGGCCGGCGGCGCGGATGATTTCCCGCCGCGGCACCCGCTGTCGCTGTCGATCTCGGCGCTGGCGCGGCAGTTCGGCGTGTCGCGCGTGCACGTGCGCAAGCTGTTGCGCGACGCCGCGCGGGCCGGCTTCATCGCGCGGCCGGACGGCGACAACGCCGGCATCGTGGTGCTGCCGCCGCTCGTCGACGCGATCTTCGACATGGTCGCCAATCTGTTCTTGGTGATAATCCATTCCGCGCAGGATGCGCGCGCGCAGATCGGCGAGCCGCGTCGGGCGCATTCGGCCTGACGCGCGTCGCGCAAGACGCTCGCGGCGCGATCCGCCCAAAAATCCCCAATTGAGCGCGCGCCGCGCTTTGCTATTCACGACCTCCGAAGACGTCGCCGGCATTCGCAGCCGGCCATTTTCCCGGAGGGTTCGATGAAACGTGTCGCTCAGATCGGTGTCGTGTTCGCCGGCCTTGCCGCCGCGGCGCTTGCGATGCCGGCGCCGGCCGCCGCACAGGCACAAAGCCAAACCAATGTCGCCAGGCAGGTGCAGGAGCGCGTCAACGTCGTCGCGAAAAAAGTGCAGACCGCCTGCAAGACCGACATCCAGCGCCGCTGCAAGAATGTGACGCCGGGCGAAGGCCGCATCCTCTATTGCATCCTCGCCTATGGCGACAAGCTGACGCCGAGCTGCGCCGCCACCATGATCGAGGTCGGCCGCGACATCTCGATGGCGATGAACGACGCCGCGCGCACCGCCGATGCCTGCTACGACGACATCGAGAAGCTGTGCCCCAACGTGCCGGAAGGCGAGGGCCGCATCGCGCAGTGCCTCGTCGACAACAGGCCGAAGCTCACCAAGCCGTGCGCGAGCCAGCTTGAGACGCTGCAGGCGCGGGTGAAGAAGAAGTAGGACGCAGCCTCGTCCTCGCGAAAGCCAATCCTGACGTTAATGCCTGTCGTCCCGGGCGAGCGAGTGAAGCAAGCGAGACCCGGGACCCATAACCTCCGATTCTGCAATTTACGATCGGCGCTTGCGGCTATGGGTCCCCGCCTTCGCGGGGACGACTATTGTCGGTTTGGCGAAGCCGCGCGCCGTCGCGTGCATTCCGCTGGAGGTGAAAGCGCGTCCGCTACATCCGCGCCTGGAAATCCCGGCGCGGCAGCAGATCCGGCAGGCCGGGGAGAGCGGGCAGGCGGACGTGCTCGATCACGCCGTCGGTGACATTGGTCCAGACATTGGCGGCGATGTCGCGGGTGCCGGTGACGATGCCGCGCACGGTGTCGCGGATGCCGTGCTTGCGCGTCTCCGCCGGCTGTGGCGCGGCAGGCGCCGCAATCTGTTGTGCGACCACCGGCTGCGGGACGATCTGCGGGGTCAGCACCTGACCGGCGAGCACCTGCTGGGTCAGCGGCTGCGCGGCCTGGGCGAGCTTCGCCTCGGCGCGGGCAAGTTCAGCGAGGTTTTGCTCGGCGGCGAGCCGCATCGCGGTCGCGCGCGGCATCGGCAGCGGCACGGTATCACTCTGTGCGACATTGACCCGTGCGCTCTGGCGGGCGCTGGCGGCCTTCTCGGCGGCGCCGTCCATCGTCCGGGACATCGCGTCAGCCTCCTGCTTGCGGGCCTGCTGGCGCAGGAAGTCGACGATCAGGCCGTGCTCCTCCTGCACCAGGCGGACCATCTCTTCGCCGGCGGTGCCGTGGCTCGCCGGCGGCGTCTGGTCGTTGCGGACCATGTAGGTCAGCGCCAGCGCGCCGAGCAGGCTGGCGAACGCCACCGGCAGGGCGTCGTGGAAGAACTTCTTCGAGAACGAGGCGAGGAATTCACGCGCCTGGCGCATGGGTCGGTCTCCGGAACGGGAGCGCACAGAGACCAAGCCATCGCGGCAAAATAAGGCAGGAAAAACGGCGGAATTTGTTTGATATCATTCCGGGACGGCCGGAAGGCCGGACCCGGAATCCAGATGAACGTTCGGCATATATGTTGCTGGATTCCGGGTTCGCTCGCTGCCGCTCGCGCCCCGGAATGACAGCGGCCCATTAAAAAACCCCCGGTCTAATGGACCGGGGGTTCGAGTTGGGAGGAGAGAGCCCGGGCAGGGTGGCTCAGGCTCGACAAGATGTACGCAGACGCTACGCGGGGGCCTCAACCCGCGGCCGCGGATAACACCGCGGCTAGCGCACTTACGTTTGGCGCGTGATCCGATCCGAAAACCGCTTCACACTTTTTGGGATCACGCGCACGCGGGAATCCGTTCGCAGCCGGCGGTTACGCCGGAATCCGTTCATCAGCCTCGCTCGGCTCGCGCAGGACGTAGCCGCGGCCCCACACCGTCTCGATGTAGTTCTTGCCCTGCGGCCAGTCGGGCGCCTTGGAAGCGTTGGCGAGCTTCTTGCGCAGCTTGCAGATAAAGACGTCGATGATCTTGAGCTCCGGCTCGTCCATGCCGCCGTAGAGATGGTTGAGGAACATCTCCTTGGTCAGCGTGGTGCCCTTGCGCAGCGAGAGCAGCTCGAGCATCTGGTATTCCTTGCCCGTCAGGTGCACGCGCTGGCCGTCGACCTCCACCGTCTTGGTGTCGAGGTTGACGACGAGGTCGCCGGTGTTGATGACCGACTGGGCATGGCCCTTGGAGCGGCGCACGATCGCGTGGATGCGCGCGATCAGCTCGTCCTTGTGGAACGGCTTGGTCATGTAGTCGTCGGCGCCGAAGCCGAGACCGCGCACCTTGTCCTCGATGCCGGCGAGGCCGGAGAGGATCAGGATCGGCGTCTTGACCTTGGAGACACGCAGGCTGCGGAGCACCTCGAAACCCGACATGTCGGGGAGGTTCAGGTCCAGCAGGATGATGTCGTAATCGTAGAGTTTGCCGAGATCGACGCCTTCTTCGCCCAGATCGGTGGTGTAGACGTTGAACGCCTCCGATTTGAGCATCAGCTCGATCGACTGTGCGGTCGCGCTGTCGTCTTCAATGAGCAATACGCGCATGCCAGTCCCTTTCTCGCCGCGTCGGCCTCAAAAGTCGGGCCAGCCCCAGTGGCGGCCTCAAGAAAACGCTTGGGGACAAACTGATTCGGACACTAGCCGCGTATGGTTAACAAAACCTGATTCCCGAGCGCAAGCACGGACTGGGCTTTCTGGCCCGAATCGTCCTAAACTGTTGCCCCGGAGTGGTTTTTTCGCCACGCGCAGGTTCATGTACCGCGTTAAGAGTCGGGCCTAACCGACTCCTACGACTCGCCGCCGCCGTCCTGGACCCGGCGAGTTCGGTCCCTTGTCCCAACCGTTCGGTTCACGTCTCGATCAGTGGACGCTACGCAATGATTAACGACGCGGGTAAACACGAGGTTAAAGCAACGCTTTATTCGGTAATCCTAAGCGCAGGTGAATTTTCGCTGCCCGCCGGGCTTATCGATCTGCGGGCCGCCATTATTCCGCCGCGCCGGGGCTGCGATTTTTTATGAAAGCTCTCGCGGAACAGATAACCGACCTCGACGGCGTCGAGATCTATGGCCGGGTGATCGGCATCCGCGGCCTGATGGTCGAGATCGCCGGGCCGATCTACGCCATGCCGATGGGGGCGCGGCTCGCCATCGACACCGGCGGGACCAAAGGCATCGCCTGCGAGGTGGTCGGCTTCTCCGGCGACAACGCGCTCGCCATGCCGTTCGGCTCGCTCGACGGCGTGCGGCGCGGCTGCCGCGCGGTGGTCAGCTCCTCGGCGAGCGCGGTGCGGCCCTCCGACGGCTGGCTCGGCCGTGTCGTCAACGCCATGGGCGAGCCGATCGACGGCCTCGGGCCGCTGCCGCCGGGACCGGCGCCTTACCCGTTCCGCAACGCGCCGCCGGCCGCGCATGCGCGCCAGCGGGTCGGCGCCGCGCTCGACCTCGGCGTGCGCGCGCTCAACACCTTCATCACCACCTGCCGCGGCCAGCGCATGGGCATCTTCGCCGGTTCCGGCGTCGGCAAGTCGGTGCTGCTGTCGATGCTCGCCCGCAATGTCGCCGCCGACGTGTCGGTCATTGGCCTTGTCGGCGAGCGCGGCCGCGAGGTGCAGGAGTTCCTGCAGGACGATCTCGGCCCCGCCGGCCTCGCGCGCTCGGTGGTCGTCGTGTCGACCTCCGACGAGCCGGCGCTGATGCGCCGCCAGGCGGCCTATCTTACGCTGTCGATCGCCGAATATTTCCGCGACGACGGCAAGGACGTGCTGGCGCTGATGGACTCGGTGACGCGCTTCGCGATGGCGCAGCGCGAGATCGGCCTGTCGGCCGGTGAACCACCGACCGCCAAGGGCTACACGCCGACGGTGTTCACCGAGCTGCCGCGGCTGCTGGAACGCGCCGGACCGGGACCCGAGCAAGGCACCATCACCGGCATCTTCACGGTGCTGGTCGACGGCGACGACCACAATGAGCCGGTGGCCGACGCGGTGCGCGGCATCCTCGACGGCCACATCGTGATGGAGCGCGCCATCGCCGAGCGCGGGCGCTTCCCGGCGATCAACATTCTCAAATCGATCTCGCGCACCATGCCGCGCTCGGCCGATCCGAACTATCTGCCGGTCATCACCCACGCCAAGCAGATGATGGCGACCTATGCCGACATGGAGGAGCTGATCCGGCTCGGCGCCTACCGGCCCGGCACCAGCGCCGAGGTGGACGCCGCGATCGGCTTCCACGAGCCGCTGGAGAGCTTCCTGCGCCAGGGTAAGGAAGAGGCAACGAGTATGGCGGAGGGCTATGCGCGGCTGGCGCAGATTATGGCCGGCAGCGGCAAGTCCTGAGCCGGATTGCCCGCTTTGCCGCCGATGCGCCCGCCTTTCCGAAGCCCGTGGATCGGGCACGATTGCATCCGGTTTGGAAACCGAAAACTAACGTTATTGCGTCAGCTTGTCCCCGAAGGAAGGGTCTGCCACGCGCTCCTTCGCGCCGGCCGTATGCCGGGCCGCGGGATCGCGACATACGGACTTCGGGGGAGTATGAGTCGATGAAGTCACGCGAAACCTTGATCCGCCTGAAGAAATTTCAGGTCGACGAGAAACGGCGCAAGGTCGCCCAGATCGAGGCGATGATCGCCGAGTTCGATCGCATGTGCGCGGATCTCGATCGCGAGATCAAGACCGAGCAGGACCGCGCCGGGATCAGCGACCCGTCGCATTTCGCCTATCCGACCTACGCCAAGGCGGCGATCACCCGGCGCGACAATCTCATGCGCTCCGCCGGCGAACTGAAGATGCAGCTCGACGATGCGCAGGCCGCGCTCGGCGAGGCCTTCGAGGAATTGAAGAAGGTCGAGATGCTCGAGCAGCGCGACCAGCAGCGCGAGCGCACCGAGCAGAACGCGCGCGAGCAGGCCGAGCTCGACCGCATCGGCGCGATGAACTTCCACCGCGCCCGCGCTTGATGGCCGACCGCATGACCCGGTCGGAAAACCGGCTCCCGCTGTTCGGGATCATGCGCTAGCGATTTCCTCGCTCACGAGTTTGAAACGGCGTCCCGCGGGGCGCCGTTTTCGTTTCAACGCCCTGCTGCGTGCCGCGCCTCGAGCGCGCGCAATAAGGGATCGCAATGGAGAATATGCGCGGAGCCGCATAATGCGGCCACGACATCGAGCGTGTCGTCGCCGCGACGCGCGGCGATCTTGCGATCCCTCCGCATGAACGCGATGGATGCGGCGCGCTTTTGATCAGCGTCGCGATCAGCATCCGCTATCGTCTCACCTTAGAATCGTCTTTTTTCGCTTCCAGCTTTGAACCACTGCAATTCTAAATCGTTTCAATCATTGAACGTGGCGACGGCGTTCTCTCGATCGACGGCGATGTCGATGAGCCGCGTCCGCGACTGACGAATTTCGTGATCGCGTGTCGCATTGGTGGCGCGGGAGGTTTCTCCCGCGCGTCGCCGGCTGTTGTCCGGTGAAACGTCAAGGTCATTGCGATGAAGAAAACCGATAGGCCTGCCGATCCGTCGAAAGTCACTCCCCAACTCACCCGCCGCGGCGTTCTTTCAGGAACTCTCGCTCTCGGTTCGTCCGCCGCCTTGAGCGGCGCGCAGGCCCGCTCGATTTCCGGCGGCGTGCCGTGGCAGCCGGCCGAGGCCAATGCGCCGGTCGAAGCGACGCCGACGGTGGCCGGCGGCGCCTGGCAGTTCTTCACCGCCGCCGAGCGCGACTTCATCGACGCCGCGGTGTCGCGTCTCATTCCCAATGACGAACTCGGCCCCGGCGCCAAGGAAGCCGGCGTCACGGTGTTCCTCGACCGCCAGCTCGCCGGCGCCTACGGGCAGGGCGCGAGCTGGTACATGCAGGGACCGTGGCAGAAGGGCGAGGAGACCCAGGGCTATCAAAGCCGCATGTCGCCCGCGGAAATCTATCGTGCCGCGATCAAGGCGATCGATGCGCATTGCGCGCAGCACTATGACGGCAAGACCTTCGCCGGGCTCTCCGATGAGCAGAAGGACGAGGTGCTGACCGGCCTCGAGAAGAAGACCATTTCGCTCGAGGGCGCGGATGCCGGCACCTTCTTCACGCTGATCCTGCAGAACACCACGGAAGGCTTCTTCTCCGATCCGATCTATGGCGGCAACCGCGACATGGTCGGCTGGAAGCTGATCGGCTTCCCGGGCGCGCGTTACGACTACCGGCCTTATGTGAAACGTCACGGCGAGAAGCTCGATCTCGCGCCGGTCGGCATCAAGGGCCGGCCCGGCTGGACCCCGGCCTAGGAGGACGACAGCCATGGCAAGAAAGCTTCCCGCCACCGATGTCGTTCTGGTCGGCTTCGGCTGGACCGCCGCCATTCTCGGCCAGGAACTGACCGACGCCGGCCTGCAGGTCGTCGCGCTCGAGCGCGGCGGCTGGCGCGACACCTCGACCGATTTCGCGGTGACCTTCGCGCAGGACGAACTGCGCTACTATTTCCGCCGCGCGCTGTTCGAGCAGCCGGCGCGCGAGACCGTGACCTTCCGCAACAATACCGGCCAGACCGCGCTGCCGATGCGCCATCTCGGCTCGTTCCTGCCGGGCACCGGCGTCGGCGGCGCCGGCATCCACTGGAACGGCCAGACCTGGCGCTTCCTGCCGAGCGACTTCGTCGCCCGCACCCACAACGAACAGCGTTACGGCAAGCTGCCGGACGACATGACGGTGCAGGACTGGGGCGTCACCTATGACGACCTCGAGCCCTATTACGACAAGTTCGAGTATCTGTGCGGCATCAGCGGCAAGGCCGGCAACATCAAGGGGCAGATCCAGGAGGGCGGCAACCCGTTCGAGGGGCCGCGCGCCCGCGACTATCCGAACCCGCCGCTCGACATGGTGCTGGCGCCGACCTTGTTCGAGAAGGCGGCGCGCGAGACCGGCCACAAGCCGTTCGCCTGTCCGGCCGCCAACATGTCGCGGCCCTACACCAATCCGCTCGGCGTGCAGATGGCGCCGTGCAGCTATTGCGGCTTCTGCGAGAAGTTCGGCTGCGGCAATTACTCGAAATCGAGCCCGCAGACCACCATCCTGCCGGTGCTGATGCGCAAGGACAATTTCGAGCTGCGCACCGAAAGCGAGGTGCTGCGCGTGCTGCACGACCAGCAGGCCAAACGCGCGACCGGCGTCGTCTATGTCGACGCGCAGGGCGAGGAGTGGGAGCAGCCGGCGGAGCTGGTGATCCTCTGCGCCTATGCGACGCATAACCCGCGGCTGATGCTGCTGTCCGGCATCGGCAAGCCCTACGACGCGAAAACCGGGGAGGGCGCGGTCGGCAAGAACTACGCCTACCAGATCACCAGCAGCGTCGACGTGTTCTTCGACGACGCGATCATGAATCCGTTCGTCGGCGCCGGCGCGCTCGGCGTCGGCATCGACGAATACAATGGCGACAACTTCGATCACTCCGGGCTCGGCTTCATCGGCGGCGGCTATATCGCCTGCTGGAACACCGGCGGGCGGCCGATCGAGCGCCATCCGGTGCCGAAGGGCACGCCGCAATGGGGATCGAAGTGGAAGGCGGCGGTCGCCAAGAACTACATGACCTCGCTGTCGATCTCGACGCATGGCGCGGTGATGAGCCACCGCGGCAATTATTTCGATCTCGACCCGACCTATCGCGACGCCTATGGCCAGCCGCTGATGCGGATGACCTTCGACT
>Ga0180221_1001967_pt1 | contig 12682 bp, 10 predicted proteins | sample eDN5th37CKraftMG_FD_151339 | JGI IMG/M metagenome (GOLD analysis project Ga0180221, IMG submission 151339) | Enriched Miracle-Growth compost microbial communities from Emeryville, California, USA - eDNA 5th pass 37_C Kraft MG (version 2) (version 2) ...
TCGTGAGATAGCGGTGCACCTTGCTCGGCGGCATGCGGCAGTCGCGCGCGAGTTCCGAAAGCGACACCGGCGCCTGCCGTCTCGCCATCGCCGCCAGCGTCTCCAGCGCCGCCGCGACCGACTGGATGCCGCGCGAGGGCGTCGGACGCCGGGCCGGTTTCGTCATCGCAGTCTCCTGAATGAATGTCCGCGAGCCGCGCCGGCAGGAGTGCCGGGCACGCGAGTATGACCGGAATTGCCCCCGGGCTAAATTCTGATATAGAAAATTCTTTGCACCTACAAGAAATGGAGCCCGGGACGGCAGCGGGCGAGGGGGGAGCGACATGGCAAGCATTTCCAGAAGCATCTCCGGCAGCATGTCCAGCGCGGACATCCTGGGCGGCGGGCCGGCCGGCCTCTATGCCGCCATCCTGCTGCGGCGTCTCATGCCGCAGGTCCGGTTGCGGGTGTGGGAGCAGAACCCGCGCGGCGCCACCTTCGGCTTCGGCGTGGTGTTCTCCGATCAGGCGCTGGAATTCCTCAATGCCGACGATCGTGAAACCCACGATCTCGTCGCGCCGCTGATGGAGCGCTGGCGCGACATGACGCTGAACCTGCCGGGCGGCTCGGTGACGATCGACGGCGTGGGCTTCAGCGCGATCGGCCGCCTCGAGCTGATCGAGGTGCTGCGCCGGCGCGCCGAGGCGCTCGGCGTCGACATTCGTTTCGGAACGCAGGTCACGTCTCTCAATGAACTGGACGCCGATCTGATCATCGGCGCCGACGGGCTCAATTCGCTGGTCCGCCGCTCGCTGGAACGCGAATTCGCGCCGTCGCTCGATTATTTCCACAATCACTTCGCCTGGTTCGGAGCGGAGCGGCCGTTCGACACGCTGACGCAGAGCTTCGTCAAAACGGACACCGGCGTCTTCAACGCGCATCACTACCGCTACGCGCCGGACCGCAGCACCTTCATCGTCGAATGCGACAGCGCGACCTTCGCTCGCTATGGCTTCGACAAGCGCGACGAGAAAGACAGCGCCGCGATCTGTCAGCAGGTCTTCGCCGGTGTTCTGGAAGGCGCGTCGCTCATCACCAACAAGTCGCAGTGGCGGCAATTCCCGCGGCTGTGGTGCCGGAACTGGGTCGCCGGCAAGCATGCCCTGCTCGGCGACGCGGCGCATACCGCGCATTTCTCGATCGGCTCCGGCACGCGGCTTGCCATGGAGGACGCCATCGCGCTGGTGCGCGCTCTCGCCTCCCACAGCGACCGGGACGAGGCGCTCGCCGCCTATCAGGCGCAGCGCCAGCCGATCGCTGCCAAGATCGTCAATGCCGCCAATTCATCGGCGGCCTGGTACGACAAATTCGCCGACAGGATCGGACTGCCGCCACTCGATTTCGCGTTTGATTACATCACCCGCTCGGGCCGTCTCGACATGCCGCGGTTGCGCGAACTGGCTCCGGCCTTCATGGCGCGCTACGAGGCGAGCCGCAACGGAGCAGGCACGGCCGGCACGACGACATTGGCCGATCCGGTGGGCGACGACGCGCCCGGCGCCCGCGAGATCGGTTTCGTGCGCAACGAGCACCGCAACTGCTCGACGATTCTCTGGGATAATATGTCCCGCAATCCCGACAAGCCGGCCGTGATCGGCCCCGGCGGCACGCTGACCTATGCCGAACTCGTGGCGGAGGCCGCGCGCTGGGGCAACGCCTTCATCGCCGCGGGCCTCAAGCGCGGCGACCGCATCCCGTTCTTTCTCGACGACACGCCGGTCTATCCGGCCGCCTTCTTCGGCGCGGTGCGCGCCGGCTTCGTCCCGGTCCTGCTCAATATCCAAACGAAGTCCGACATCCTGAACTTCTTCCTGCAGGACACCGGCGCGCGCATCGCGCTATGCGAGGAGTCGCTGGCGGACAGTTTCGGGCCGGAGACGCTCAGGGACACCGCGCTTGAAAAGGTGGTGATCGTCAACGGCGCATCGACCGGCGCGGCGGCCGGCGCCGGCCGCATCATGGCCAGGGATTTTTTCGCCGGGCAGCCACCCCACCTCGATTGCGCCGACACGGGCCCGAACGACATGGCGTTCTGGATGTATTCCTCGGGCTCGACCGGCCGGCCCAAGGGCATCGTCCACCTGCATCACGACATGGCCTATACGCAGGCCTCTTATGGCCGCCACGTGCTCAAGCTTCGCCCGGACGACATCTGCTTCTCGGTTCCGAAGATTTACTTCGCTTACGGCTTCGGCAACGCCTTCACCTTTCCGTTCTCAGTCGGCGCCACCACCCTGCTGATGGCCGGGCAGCCGCGCCCCGAGGCCGTGCTCGACACCATCGAGACCTATCGGCCGACGGTGCTGTTCGGCTTGCCGACGCTCTATACGGCGCTGGCGCGGGTCGAGGGCGTGGAGCGGCGCGACCTGTCCTCGCTGCGGCAATCGATCTCGGCCGCGGAGATTCTGTCGGCGGACGTCTACAACGCCTGGAAGACATTGACCGGACATGGCCCGACCGAGGGACTCGGCTCCACCGAGGTGCTGCACATTTACCTGTCCAACACGCTCGACGATCATCGGCTGGGCGCGGCCGGCGCGCCGGTGCCGGGCTACGAGATCCGCCTCGAGACGCCGGAGGGGGAGCCCGCAGCGCCCGGCGAGGAGGGCGTGATGCTGGTGCGGGGCCATTCGTCGGCGCCGTGCTACTGGAACCGACCCGACAAGACGACGGAGACGATGCGCGGCGACTGGCTCTACACCGGCGACCGTTTCATCGCGCGCGACGGCTTTTATTATTTCCAGGGCCGCGCCGACGACCTCATCAAGGTCTCGGGACAATGGGTCTGGCCGCTGGAGGTCGAGCGCTGCCTCAATGAGCATGCCGATGTCCATGAATGCGCGGTGCTGGCACATGAGCTGCCGGACCGCAGGATGACGCTTCGCGCGGTGGTTTGTCTGCGCGACGGCAAGGTCGGCGATGACGCGATGAGCGAGATGCTGCGGACCTACGTCAAGGCCAAGCTCGCGCCTTACAAATATCCGCGGATCGTCGAATATGTCGCCGAACTGCCGAAGACCGGCACCGGCAAGATCGACCGTCAGGCGCTCATCAGGCAGGATTGATTCTATCGGTCGTCCGGCAGCACGCCGTCGCGGATGAACCGCTCGATCGCCGCTTCATAGGGCGCCAGCGCGAGCCCCTGCGCGGCGATCCAGTCGTCGTTATAGTAGGTGCCGGCGTAACGTTCGCCGCTATCGCAGATCAGCGTCACCAGCGAGCCACGCGCGCCGGCCTGCCGCATGCGTGAGGCGATCGCGCACAGGCCGAAGAAATTGGTGCCGGTCGATCCGCCGATCCGTCGTCCGAGCCGGCGCGACAGCACCCGCATCGCGGCGAGGGAGGCGGCGTCCGGCACCTTGATCATCTCGTCGATCACCTCCGGCAGGAACGACGGCTCGACGCGCGGCCGGCCGATGCCCTCGATGCGCGAGGGGCGCTCGCAGCTCAGGGCCGGATCGCGCGAGCGGTAGAAATCGAAGAACACCGAGTTGTCGACGTCGACGACGCAGAGCTTGGTGGTGAAGCGGCGATAGCGGATATAACGGCCGATCGTTGCCGTGGTGCCGCCGGTGCCGGCGCTCATCACAATCCAGGCCGGAACGGGATGGCGCTCCTCGGTCATCTGCTCGAAGATCGACTGCGCGATGTTGTTGTTGCCGCGCCAGTCGGTCGCGCGCTCGGCAAAGGTGAACTGGTCGAGATAGACGCCGCCCAGCCGCCGGGCGAGGTCGGCCGCTTCGGCGTAGATGCGCCGGGGCTCCTCGACCAGATGGCAATGGCCGCCCTGATGCGCGATGGCCGCGATCTTCTCGGCGGAGGTCGAGGCCGGCATCGCCGCGTAGAACGGCAGGCCGAGCAGCCGGGCGAAATAGGCTTCGGACACTGCCGTCGAGCCGGACGAGGCTTCGACGATCGGCGTGTCGGCGCGGATCCTGCCGTTGCAGATGCCGTACAGGAACAGCGAACGGGCAAGCCGGTGCTTCAGGCTGCCGGTCGGGTGGGTGGACTCGTCCTTGAAGTAGAGATCGATGCCGTCGAGCGCCGGCAGGTCGAGCCGCAGCAAATGAGTATCGGCCGAGCGATGCTGGTCGGCTTCCAGCACCGTCAGCGCATGGCGGATCCAGGCGCAATCGCGTTCGTGCGACAGCACCGCAACTCCGGATGCCGGCGGCGCGGCGGCTTGAGGCGCAACCGACATGATCTCACGCGCCGGGTCGCGGCATCGGAGAGCAAAGCTCGCGCGACACCTGGGCTGCGGCCTCCATCAGGCCGACCACGGAGGGGTCGTTGCCGTCGGCGGTGCGCCGCTCGGTGCCCGCGATCGCCATCACCGCGACGAGCTCCTGCTGGGAGTCGAAGATCGGCGCCGCCGCGCCGCGGATGCCCTCGACGAAATGGCCTTTCAGCCAGCCATGCCCGGTGTCTCTGACCTTCGCGCGGATACCGTCGAGCCGCGCCCGGATGTCCGGCTGCGACAGGTCGTTGGTGCGCAGCTCGCGTTGCAGCTGCTCCCGCGTGCTGTCCTCCGGCAGATAAGTGAGGAACACGAGGCCGGTCGCCGACGTCAGCAGCGGGAAGATCGCGCCGAGACCGGCCGAGGTCACGCGCATGCCGCCGCCGCCGCGAATCCAGCGCACGATGGTCGGGCCTTCGTCGCCCCAGACGGCGAGGGTGCCTTGCTCGTGAATCCTGCCGACAAGCTGCTTGAGCTCGGCGGTGGCGAGCTCGACGGCGTCGACCCGGGCGAGCGCGGCGAGGCCGATCTGCAGCGAGCGCGAGCCGAGATTGTAGCGGCCGGTGTCGGCGTCCTGCTTGGCGAGGCCGCAGCGCACCAGGCTGACGAGATAGCGGCGCGCCTGGCTGAGCGACAGCTCGGTGCGGCGCGAGATTTCGCCGAGGGTCAGCGCCGCGTCGGCGCGGGCGAGCACATCGAGCACCTGGAAGCCGGTCTCGACCGACTGGATGCCCTGCAACTCGGCATTGCCGTTCGGCTCGGCGGCCTCCGGCAGCGCCGCTCTCGCGCCACGCAGCGGTATCGTCTTGCCCGATTTCAAATGCCGCTCCGGTCGGTGAACACGATCAGGTTGCCAAGCCCGTGGTCCGGATCGACGCAGATCATATCGCCCTGCGTGCGGTGGGGCACGTCGCCGTCTTTCAAGCATGTCCTGAGGACATCGAGCGATGCCACTTCGACAACATAGCCGAGATAGGCCGCCGCGCGGGGCGCGGCGGGGAGGTCGAGGCCGAATTTCTGGCTGGCGGCCGCCGGGCTCAGCAGGTTGAGCGCGACCCCGCCGGGCGAGGTTTTCCAGTTGCCGCCGCTGCCATCCGGTTCGCCCGCGAATAGTCCGCCGTATTGCTTTGCGACCGCCGCCGGGTCGCTCGCCAGCGCCATCACCGCGCGCATGCCGCGCGCGCCGTTGCGATGCGACAGCCATTCGGGCCGCAGGTAGAGCGCGACGTTGTGATACTGGCAGCAGTTGAACACCAGCGGCGCCTCGACCGGCAGCACCACGTCGAATTCGGGAAACACCGACTCGCCCGGCGCGATGACCCATTCGCGCTTCACATGGACCGGCGGCGCGGCGTCGAAACCCTGGGCGCGGATCGCCCGCTGCGCCGCGTCGGCGTCGCCGGCGGCGAGCACCATCGATTTGATGCCTTCGGCGCCGGACAGCGTCTCGGCCATCGCCGCCGGCAGCCGCGCGCGATCCTGAGGGCTCATCAGTTCGATGAAATTGGCGCAACCCGGCGTGACCGGCTGCATCAGCACCAGATGGTTGGCGATGCCCATGGTCTCGATGCGGCTGATCGGCGACAGCGTGAAGCCCATGCGCCGGAACAGGTCGGCCGCGGCCTCGAGGTTCTTCACATAGGTCAGCAGATGATCGATCTCGCGGATGGGCTTATCGGGCATGGGGGTCACTCACGATCCTTTGGCAAATATCGTCGACATGCAGCGCGACGCAGTCGATCAGCGGCACGCGGCATTCCGGCATCGGCAGCAGCAGCGGCAGCTCCGTGCAGGCGAGCAGCACCGCATCGGCGCCGCGCGTGACGAGACGGTCGATGGCGGTGCGCAGCAGCGCGCGCTCCGCGACGGCATTGCAGTCGGTGGTGCCGAGACGGTCGATCAGCGCGTCGAGTTCGGCCTGCTCGTCGGCGGCGGGAAGCACGATGCGGCGCTGACCGAGCCGGTCGCCGAGGAAGCCGGCGCCGGTCGTCAGATGGGTGCCGAGCACGCCGACCGCGCTCACGCCCAGCGCATCGAGCCGGCGCGCGACGCGATCGAGAATATGCGGCGCGTCGAACGCCCCGGCGGCGCTGACCGGCGCATGCCAGAGATGGGCGGTGACGGCGGTGAGCGCCACGATCTCGCAGCCGGCCGCGGCGAGCCGTTGGGCGGCCTCGACGAAGCGCGCCTCGACGCCCGCGCTGCCTTGCGCGGCGAGGCAGGCGAGCACGTCGGCATAGTCGAAGTTCCACACCAGTCCCGCGAAGCTGTGGCGGGCACCGAACCGCGTCTCGCAGGCGCGGTTCAGCCGCTCGTAGTAAAGCGCGGTCGAGCGCCAGGTCGTGCCGCCAATCAGGCCGACACGGCGATGCGGCGTCGCGGATGCGGGGAAACGCGGGTTCGGGTTCGACATGCGCACTATCCGCCGAGCGCGAGTTTGGAGCGGCCGGTCAGCAGCGGCAGGCCGAGGGTCGCGAGCACGAACAGGCCGGTCAGGAATTTCAGGTCGGATGGATGCAGGCCGGTGGCGAGGCCGAGCGAGATGAGCTGATAATAAATGACCGAGCCGACGACCGGCGCCATCAGCTGCCGCGCGACGCTCGCCCGGCCGACGATCGCCTCGCCGATGATCAGCCCGGCGAGGCCATTGACGAGCACGCCGAAGCCCATGGTGACGTCGGCATAGCCCTGCTGCTGGACGACCAGCGCGCCGCCGAGCGCGGCGAGCGCGTTGGCAATGCCGAAACCGAGCACGACATAGCGGCGTGAATTGATGCCGAGCGCGGGCGACACGCGGGGATTGGCGCCGACACAGCGCAGCGACAGGCCGATCTCGGTGCGGTAAAACGCGATCAGCGCGACGATGACCGCGACGATGATGGCCGCGAACAGCGCGACCTGCAGCCAGATGTCGAGCAGGATTTTCGGCGTGATGGCGTCGAACAGCGACAGCTCGAGCGGCAGCGCGAGGTTCGGCATGCCCATCGTGCGCAGGTCGACGCTCCAGATCATGGTGGCGATCAGGATGCCGGCGAGCAGCGACGGGATCTTGAAATAGAGATGCACCAGCGCGGTGGCGGTGCCGGCGAGAAAGCCGGCGGCGATGGCGAAAACCGTGCCGGTGAAAGGATCGAGGCCGGCGGTGATCAGCGTCGCGGCGAGACAGCCGCCGAGCGGAAAGCTGCCCTCGACGGTGAGGTCGGGCAGCGCCAGCGTGCGGAACGGAATCATGATCGCGAGCCCGACGAAGGCGTACAGCAGGCTCTGCACCAGCGTCACCGGAACGAGGTTGAGGAACGTATCGATCATGGCAGGCCGTCCCGGTTCAGCATCATGCGGTCGTCCTTGATCCGGAAACGGTCGACGAGGTCGGCCACCGTCAGGCCTTGTTTCTCGGCGGTGCCGATATCGGCGACGATCCGGCCGGAATCCATCATGACGATGCGCGTGGCGTAGTCGAGGGCGTGGCTCATGTTGTGCGTCACCATCAGCGTGGTGAGCCGCGCCTCGGCGACCAGCGCGACCGTGCTCGCCATCACCAGCTCCGAGGTGCGCGGGTCGAGCGCGGCGGTGTGCTCGTCGAGCAGCAGCAGCTTCGGCGGGCGCAGCGTCGCCATCGCGAGCGAGAGCGCCTGACGCTGGCCGCCGGAGAGATCGCCGGCGATCGTGTCGAGACGGTCCTCGAGCCCGAGTTTCAGCCGCGCCAGCGAGGCGCGGAACATCTCGCGCCGCGCGCCGGTTAGCGCCCGCCGCAGGCCGCGCTGTTGCGCCCGCAGCAGCGCCAGCGTCATGTTCTCCTCGACGGAGAGCGACGCCGCGGTGCCGATCATCGGGTCCTGGAACACCCGCGCGATCAGCGCCGCGCGGACGTATTCCGGCGTCTTTGTGACGTCGGCGTCGTCGATCGCGATGCGGCCGTCGTCGGGCAGCACCGCGCCGCCGAGAAGATTGAGCAAAGTGCTCTTGCCGGCGCCGTTGCCGCCGATCACGGCGACGAACTCCCCCGGCGCGACGGCAAGGTCAACACCGGCAATGGCGACTTTCGCGGAAGCCGTGCCGGCGTTGAAGGTCTTGCGCAGTCCCGACGCGACGATCATGCGCTCAGTTGATCACGCATTTGCAGTTCGCCAAAGCCGGCGGCAGCGTGAGGCCGAGGGCCTTGAGCTTTTCGCCGTTGATCATCGGCTTGTGCTCCGCGGCGGTCGGGCGGTAGGGCGGAATGCTCGCTGGCGAGGCACCCTTCAGGATGCGGCCGGCGATCTGGCCGGCAGCGTAGCCCGACTGCTCGAACGACACGGCGAGCGCGGCCACCGCGTAGTTCTGCTGCACGGCCTGCGGGATCGAGGTGATCACCGGCAGCTTGGCGCGGTCGGCCGTTGCCGAGATCGCCGCCATGCCCTGCTGGATGCGGCCCGACGCGACAGTGAACAATGCGTCGACCCGGCCGACCGCGGACTGCGTCCGCTGCGCGAGCTCGTTCGGATTGTCGACGCCGATCTGTACCAGCGTGATGCCGTGCTTGGCCGCGACCGCTTTCATGCCGTCGACCGCGGCTTTCGAGCTGTCGTCGCCGGTGTCGTAGAGCAGGCCGAGCCGCGTCATGTTCGGCAGGAACGTCTTGAAGAAGTCGAGCACCGCGTCGTAGTCGAGCGCGACCGAGGCGCCGGTCATCAGCGTGTCGCCCTTGTCCCAGGAGGGCACCAGCTTGGCGTGCACCGGGTCGGCGATCGGAAAGAACACGACCGGGAAGCTGCGGGCGCGCAACTGATTGCGGGCGCCGACCGAGACCGGCGTCGCCACCGTCGCCATCAGGTCGGGCTTGGCGCCGGCAAGCCGCGTCAGCATTTGCGGGATCAGCGAGGCGTCGAAGTTGACGTGGCTTTCGTCGAACACCACGCCGCTGCCTTCGGCAAAGCCCGCATCGGCCAGCCCCTTCTTGAAGCCCCGGATCGACGCATCGAGCGTCGGATGCGGCCCCCAGCCGGCAATGGCAACCCGCTTCGGCTCCGCATGCGCGGAGGACGCAACGGCAAGGCACGTGGCAAGCACCAGTCCGAAAAATTTCAGCATGTCATTCCTCCCATCCGGTAGATTATTGTCTTGCATATAGTGCAATCTCATGCAGCTTATGCAAGAGTAATTTTGAGGGTGGGAGGAGCCAATGAAGGCGGTGTTCTTCAAGGAACACGGGGATCTCTCGGTCCTGCAGTATGGCGACGTGCCGATGCCGGAGCCCAAGCCGGGCTGGGTCCGGCTCAAGGTTCGCGCCTGCGGGCTCAATTATTTCGACATTTTCTCGCGGCGCGGCATGCCGGGAATCACGGTCGAACTGCCCGGCATCACCGGCGGCGACTGCGCCGGCGTCATCGACAGCCTGGGCGAGGGGGTCGAGGGCTGGGCGGTGGACGACCGGGTGCTGCCGGTGCCGCACCACGTCAACTGGTCGACCGGCCAGTTCGAGATGCTGGGCGAGAACCGCAACGGCGCCTTCGCGGAATATTGCACGGTGCGCGCCAGCCAGCTGATGCGAATTCCCGACAACGTCCCGGACGAGAAGGCGGCCGCGCTGCCCTGCGCCTATGGCACCGCGTACCGGATGATGCATGCGCGCGGGGCGATCAAGGCCGGCGAGACCGTCCTCGTCCTCGGCGCTTCGGGCGGCGTCGGCAATGCCTGCGTGCTGCTCGCCAAGCTCGCCGGCTGCACCGTGATCGCGGCGGCCGGCAGCGCGGAGAAATGCGAGCGGCTGCGCGCCATCGGCGCCGATGACACGATCGATTATTCGACGACGTCGGTCGACAAATACATCCGCGCCAAGACCGGTTCGCTGCTGCGCGGCGGTGGCGTCGACGTGGTGGTGAATTTCACCGCGGGCGACACCTGGGCGCCGTCGATGCGTTGCGTCAAGCGGTTCGGCCGTATGCTGTGCTGCGGCGGCACCGGCGGCTACAAGGCGACGACGGATATTCCCTATCTCTTCACCTCGGAAATGACGATCGTCGGTTCGACCGGCTGGAGCGCGGAAGACCAGCAGGCTTGTCTCGACCTCGTCGCGCAAGGCAAGCTCGATCCGCCGATCGACCGCATCGTGCCGCTGAGCGAGGGCATCGACGCCGTGCGCGCCATCGAGGAGCGCGCTGTGTTCGGCAAGGTCATCGTCAAGCCATAACGGGAGCGCCGATGGCAACGCGGTTCGCCGGCATTGACGACATCGAGGCCTTTGCGCGCGTGCCGCTCGACCGGCGGCTGAACGGACGCGATCTGATCGCGTTCATCCTCGATCATGCCTCGGAACGCGGCGATGCCGTCGCCGTGCGCTATCTGCCCTCCGGCACCGCCGACGGTCCGGCCGAGGTCTTCACGCGGCGGCAACTCGTCGACGGCGCCGCCGCGATTGCAAAGACGCTGCGCGACAACGGCGTGACGCAGAACGACGTCGTCGCCTCGCTGCTGCCGAACGGCCCGGGCACCATCGCTGCCGCGCTCGCCGGCATGGCGGTCGGCAAGCTGGCGCCAATCAACTCCTATCTGGACGAATCCCAAATTCGCAAACTGCTGGCGGATTGCCGGGCCAGGATCGTGCTGCTGCCGCGCGAGACGCCGGAGGCGATCGCCGGCACGCTGTCGGCGCTGCGCGCCACATCCGATCCATCCTTTCCACGGGTCCTCGTCATCGATACCGCAAGCCTGCCGGCCGATGCGTCCGCGCTCCCGCTGCGGGCGCGGCCGCTGTCCGACCTTGTCGCGCTGTTTCACACCGGCGGCACCACCGGCCTGCCGAAATTCGTGCCGCTCACCGCGGCCAATATTGCCGCGATCGCGATCAGCTCGCAGTTCGGCTACGGCTACGACCCGTCCGACAATGTGCTGTGCGCGATGCCGATGTTTCATGTCGGCGGGCTGTTCGCCTGCTCGCTGTTCCCGCTTCTCGCCGGCTCGGCCGTCACGGTGCTCGGGCCGCTCGGCTACCGCGGCAAGGACGTGATCGCGAGACTGCCGGACACCGTCGCCGCCAGCGATATCAGCGTGGTGATCGGGCCGCCGACGGTGATGGCGCAGGTCGCCGCCAACCCGCCGGAGCCGGCCCGTGCGCCGCATCTGCGGCTGTTCATCAACGGCGCGGCGGCGCTGCCGCGCAGCGTCGGCCTGCGTCTCAGCGAGCGGACCGGCATGCCCGTCGTCGAGCCCTGGGGGCTGACGGAGTCGTCGCTGGCCGTCACCTGCGGGCCGCGCGACGGCGCGATCCGCCAGGGTTCGGTCGGCCTCGCTTTGCCGTACGCCGAGGTGAAAGCCGTGCACGTCGATGCGGCGGGCGTGGCGATCCGCGATTGCGCGGCCGACGAGATCGGCGTGCTCGCGATCCGCGGGCCGATGGTGTTCGACGGCTATCTCGACCGCCCGCCCGAACTGCAGCCGTTCTTCGCCGACGGCTGGCTCGACACCGGCGATCTCGGCCGCATCGACGCCGACGGCTTCGTCTGGGTGACGGGCCGCGCCAAGGAGCTGATCAAGCGCGGCGGTCACGGCATCGATCCCGGCATGATCGAGGACGCCTTCACCGTGCATCCGGCGGTCGCGCTGGCGGCGGCGATCGGCAAGCCCGACGCCTATGCCGGCGAACTGCCGGTCGCCTATGTGCAATTGCGGCCGGGCGCCGAGGTTTCGGCGGATGCGCTGCTCGAATTCGCCCGCGAGCGCATCCCCGAGCGCGCCGCGGTGCCGAAGGAGATCGTGTTCCTGCCGGCGCTGCCGCTGACCGCGGTCGGCAAGGTGCATAAGCAAACACTCAAGTTCGACGCCACGCGGCGCGTCGCCGAAGAGGTGGTGCGCGCCATCGCCGGCGCCGACGGCGCGGTCGAGGTCGCGCCGCATCCGCTGCACGGCCTCGAGGTGCGCGCGCGCGTGCCGGCGCGCCATGCCGACGCGGTGCGCGACCGGCTCGCCGGTTTCGCCTTCCGGTCGGAAACCATCGCAGACGATCAAGGAGCAGGCTGATGTTCGATGCCGAGGCGTTCAAGCGGATCGTGGAAAGCTGCGCGTTCCATCAACTGATCGGGCTGCGGCTGGAGCGAGCCGATGCCGAGGCCGGCATCGTCGTGCTGCGCCAGCCTTACGATCCGAAGCTGAGCATCTTTCCCGATGCCGGCGTGGTGCATGGCGGCGTCATCGCCGCGCTGATCGACGTCGCCGGCGCGGTCGCCTGCGGGCTCCCGCTCGGCCGGCCGACGCCGACCGCCAATTTCCGGGTCGACTTCCTGAAGTCGCCGCAGAAATGCGACCTGATCGCGACCGGCCGTCTGGTCCGCAGCGGCAAGAGCATCGCGATCGCCGATGTCGAGATCAGCGACGATGCCGGCGAAATCTACGCGGTCGGCCGCGGCACCTTCAGCACCGCCGCCGCCTTCA